>Ga0182024_10003750_pt1 | contig 35775 bp, 30 predicted proteins | sample P32metaG_FD_120480 | JGI IMG/M metagenome (GOLD analysis project Ga0182024, IMG submission 120480) | Permafrost microbial communities from Stordalen Mire, Sweden - P3-2 metaG (Illumina Assembly) | ecosystem: Environmental > Terrestrial > Soil > Wetlands > Permafrost | place: Sweden: Stordalen...
CCGCCCACCTGCGGGCCGAAAAGCTCGTCTTCCTGAGCGACACGCCCGGCGTCCTGCTCGACCGCCGCGACCCCGCCACGCTCCAGACCGGCCTCAACGCCGCCCGCTGCCGTCAGCTCATCGCCGAGGGCGTCATCGAAACCGGCATGATCCCCAAGGTCGAAGCCTGCCTGGACAGCCTCCGCGCCGGCGTCCGCAAGACCCACATGATCGACGGCCGACTCAAACATTCGCTCCTCCTCGAAATTTACACCCACAGCGGCGTCGGGACCGAAATCGTTCTTGAATAGAAAGTAGTCAGTAGTCAGTAGTCAGTAGGCCAAGGGAGCGGATATCGCTATCCGACGGACTACTGACTACTGACTACTGACTACTCTTCCGAAGGAAGAAGACATGAACCCGGCCACCCTCGACCTGTACCAGAAATACGTCATCCCCAACTACACGCGCTATCCGGTTTGTCTGGTGCGCGGCGAGGGGTCGCACGTCTGGGACGACGCCGGCAACCGTTACCTCGACTTCTTCCCCGGCTGGGGCTGCAACGCCCTCGGCCACTGTCCGCCGCGCGTCGTCGCCGCCGTGCGCGAACAGGTCGGGCAACTGATCCACGTCCCCAATACCTGGTACACCGAAGCCCAGGGGAAATTGGCCCAGGCGCTCGCCGAACGCACCGGCTGGGGCGGCCAAAGTTTCTTCTGCAACAGCGGCGCGGAGGCGATCGAAGCGGCCATCAAGGTCGCCCGCCTCAACGGCAGGCCGGGCCGATACAAGATTATCTCGATGTTCAATAGCTTCCACGGCCGGACCTTCGGCGCCCTCAGCGCCACCGGCCAGCCGAAGTACCATCAGGGGCTGGAACCGCTGCTGCCCGGCTTCCGCTACGCCGCCTTCGGCGACCTCGACGCCGCGAACAAGCTGATCGACTCCGAGACGTGCGCCATCCTCGTCGAACCGATCCAGGGCGAGGGCGGGATCAACCTGCCGCCGGCCGGCTACCTCGAAGGGTTGCGCGAGCTGGCCGACCGCCACAAGCTGATGCTGATCTTCGACGAGGTGCAGGCCGGCATGGGCCGCACCGGCCGCTGGTTCGCCCATCAAAACTGGGACGTGCGGCCTGACGCCATCGCGCTGGCCAAGGCGCTGGCCGGCGGCGTCGCCTGCGGCGGCCTGGTCGCCCGGCCGGAGTTCGCCGACAAGCTGCGGCCCGGCACGCACGCGGCCACGTTCGGCGGCAACCCGCTGGCCTGCGCCGCCGCCCTGGCCACCATCGAAACCATCGAGGCCGACGGACTGTTGGCCCGCGCCGTGGAGATCGGCGAGCGCTTTCGTCGGCGGTTCGAGGCGTTGCGCGGCCGCTGCCCGTCGGTGCGCGAGGTGCGCGTCCGCGGCTGCATGATCGGCGTGGAACTCGCCGTGGACGGCTCCCCGATCGTGCAGGCGTGTCTGGAACGCCGCCTGCTCGTCAACTGCACTCATTCCACGGTGCTCCGCCTGCTGCCCGCCCTGACCCTCACGGACGCCGAGGTGGACGAGGGATGCGACATCCTGGAGGAAGTAGTCAGTAGACAGTAGTCAGTAGTCCGTGGGAAGAACCACCCTCTTCCAACGGCTGCCGGCCGCCGTCCCCGACTACTCCGCGTTGACTACTGACTACTGACTACTGACTACTGGCGAAGCCATGCGGCATTTTCTCGACTTGATCGATCTGAGTAACGACGAACTCCATACCCTCCTGGCCGAAGCGGTGCGGCTCAAGGCGGCCTTCCGGGCCGGCGACCGGACGCCGCTGTTGCCGGGCCGCGTCCTGGCCCTGGTGTTCGAGAAGCCGTCGCTGCGGACGCGCGTCAGCTTCGAGGCGGGCATGGCCCAGCTCGGCGGCCGCAGCCTCTTCCTCGGCGCCAGCGACGGCGCCATCGGTCAGCGCGAGAGCGTGCCCGACTTCGCCCGCACCCTCAGCGAATACGTGGACGTCGTCGCCCTCCGCGTCTTCAGCCACCGCACCCTGGAGGAATTCGTCGCCCACTCGCGCATCCCGGTGGTCAACGCCCTGTCCGACGCCGCCCACCCCTGCCAGGCGCTGGGCGATCTGCTCACCATTCAGGAAGTTTTCGGCTCCGTCAAGGGGCGAACCGTCGTCTTCGTCGGCGACGGCAACAACGTGGCCCGGTCGCTGGCGCTGGCCTGCGGCAAGCTCGGCGCCCGTTTCGTGCTGTCGGCGCCGGAAGGCTACCGTTTCGACGACGCCTTCATGCAGGCCTTCCGCCGGCAGGCGCCGCGGGGGAAGTTGACGCAGGACGCCGACCCGGCCCACGCGGTCGCCGCCGCCGACGTGATCTATACCGACGTGTGGACGAGCATGGGCCAGGAGGCGGAACACGCGCAGCGGCTGAAGCAATTCGCCGGCTACCAGGTGGACGCGGCGCTGATGGCCAAGGCACCGAAACACGCCCGGCTCATGCACTGTCTGCCGGCCCACCGCGGCGAGGAAGTCAGCGCCGACGTGATCGACGGCGACCGCAGCGTCGTTTTCCAGCAGGCCGGCAACCGGATGCACGCCCAGAAGGCGGTGCTCAAGTGGCTGCTGACGTGAACGAGGCCGAACCGCCCCATCTATAGCCGGCTGCGCGACCGGGCATCGTCGTAGGTCGCTTCCAGGTCCACGGGCACACACCCGGCGTTGCGCAGGCCCAGCGGGAGCACCGGCAGCGGTCCCCCGAGGGCGAGCGGCACGGGCCACAAATCGACTTGATCGCCGACCCCGGTGCGCCGCAGCGGACGGTAGGCGACGGCGTACAGGTTGGCCGTGTCCGGCAACAGGTACGGTCCCGCCAGGTCGAGCCGCCGAACGAGTTCATTGTGCAGATTGGCGATCCGCTCAGTGACAATATCGACGACCGCCAGCCCGACGCCTTGCGACAGGTAGCTCAGGCACTTCGCCACGAAGGCCCGTCGCGCCTCCGGCCGGTCCTTGTTTCCGGGGCTGACCAGTTCGATCGCCCCGACCAGGGTGGGCCCGGCTCGATCCGCGAAGACCTGGACTTCGACCTCGTCGGGGAACACCAGGGGCATGGTCAAGACGGCGACGGGAGGGGCGTAGGCGGGCGCGGCGAGGACGGCGGTCCCGCCGTTAACGGAAGGCGCGGCGGGGTCGTCCTCAAACGTCGCCACATCGACTTCCACCCGGCTCCCGACGTGGACCTGGGCCTGGGCAAAATAGCCCGGCGGGAGCACTTCGCCGTTCAGACGCTCCATGAGCGCGGCCGTCCAGGCGGTGTGAAAGGATTCCCAGAAGCGGATTTGGCTGACCGGCGGATGAAAGTGATCCAGTAGCGGCATGACGGCCTCCCTTTTCTAGTATATGGACTGATGAACCCCGTACTACGGACAGGAACTCCCATGCGTCACGACGGCCGCCGCCCCGACGAACTCCGCCCCCTGACCTTCGAGCGCGGCTACACCCGCCAGGCGCCCGGCAGCGTCCTGGTGCGCATGGGCCGCACCGCCGTGCTCTGCACCTGTTGCGTCGAGGAGACGGTCCCGCCGTTCCTGGTCGGGACCGGCAAGGGCTGGCTCACCGCCGAGTACGCCATGTTGCCCGGCAGCACCCACACCCGCAAGCCGCGCGACCGCGGCGGCAAGATCGACGGCCGCGGCGTCGAGATCCAGCGGCTCATCGGCCGCAGTCTGCGGGCCGTGGTCGATCTGGCGAAGCTGGGCGAACGCACCCTCTGGATCGACTGCGACGTGCTCGAAGCCGACGGCGGCACGCGCACCGCGTCCATCAACGGCGCCTTCGTCGCCCTGATCGACGCCCTGTCGGCCGCGCCCCGGAAGCAGCTTGCCGCGCCGATGCCGACGCCGGCCGCGGTGGTGCGCGGCAGCGTGGCGGCCGTCAGCGTCGGCCTGCTCGACGGCGCCGAACTGCTCGACCTGGATTACCGCGAAGACAAGGACGCCGACGTGGATTTGAACCTCGTGATGACCGGGGCCGGCGACTTCATCGAGGTGCAGGCCGGCGGCGAGGAAGCGACCTTCCGCCGCGACCAGCTCGACCGTTTGCTCAACCTGGGCAAGCTCGGCGTCGACGCCGTCACCCTTCTCCAGCGGCAGACGCTCGGCCCAAAGGGCGCCCCTCTGGATTTTGGCGGTTAGGTGTTCCAGAGGGAGTTCCACTCGGGTCCGTCCACCAAGGCGCGCCCTTCGACGAAGGGTCCGACGTGTGCCGCCTTCCGGCCGCCCCTTGCCGATCGGCGTCGGCGTCGTTATTCTCGTTTTGGGATACGCAAACCCCTCACCAAGGAGTTTCTCCGAATGCAAGGCGACACCCAGGTCCTGGACGCGCTGAACCGCGCGCTGACCGTCGAGCTGACCGCCATCAACCAATATTTCTGCCAGGCCAAGATGTGCCAGAACTGGGGCTTCCGAAAGCTCGGCAAGAAGCACTACGAGGAGTCGATCGGCGAAATGAAACACGCCGAGCAGTTGATCGAGCGCATCCTGTTTCTGGAGGGCGTCCCCGAGATCGCCCGCTATGACGTGATCCGCGTGGGCGTGGACGTCAAGGAGCAGTTCGAGTACGACTTGAAGTTGGAGCTGAACGGCGTGCGCGTCTATAACGAGATTATCGACCTGTGTTCGCGGGTGAAGGACAACGGCACGCGCGAAGTGCTCGAACCGATCCTGACCGAATCCGAGGAGCACGTCGATTGGCTGGAGACGCAGCTCGGCCTGATCGAGGCGGTCGGCATGCAAAATTACCTGACCGAGCAGATCGGCGAAAGCGAAGAGTGAGCGTCCCCCTCCAAATACCGGCGGAGGAGGCGGTGGCAGGCCGTGCAGCCGTCTCCCGCCCCCGTGCAGCGTCGGATGTCCTGGACCGACCGGATTTCTCCGGTGGTCAGCGCCGAGACCAGCACCGCCTCGGTGACGCGAAGGCAACGGCAGACGAGGCGCCCGGGGCAGCCCGTGCAAGGATTCGTCGGGGGAGAGCCGTCCATGCGAGAAGTCCAGCTTGAGACGCGGAGAGAGTCAGGAACCCCAAAGCATGAGATTGAGATCCAGTCTCATTAAGAACATCATAGCGCGCGGCTTCCGCCGGTGTCAAGAGGGCCGTGAGGCGGCGGGGCAGGAATCCGGGAGAAAAAAGACAGGGGCCGCCCGGTGTCGGGCGGCCCCTGGGGATAGGGTCTTTGAATTGGGTCTGGCGGGAGAAAGATGGGAGAAGCGGCGTTCGGCGCCCGGCGCGACCTTGGTCCGGAAAGATCCTGGGTCGGGAGGACGGGAAGCCCTCCTGCAACCCTTCCGGACGATCTCGCGGACGGGGAAATCCGCGCGAACCGTTGGGGGAACGGTTCGCCGGCCGTCCGGGCGGCCCGACCGCCGCTTCCGCGTTCTTGGTCGGGTCGTGAGGGAGTAAAGCATTCGCCGTGCCGGAAAAGCCGCCGGGTCCGCCGACTTCACTTCAACCGCTTGCAACCACGGAACTTGTCGCGGATAATCCGTCGGCGCCGTCGGCCGTTGCCGCCCGCGGAATTTGTAAAATGGTTATGGACGTTGTAACTGTCGCCTTCAAAAGGGGTCAGGGGCCAGGGGTCAGGGGTCAGAGAATGACGGGGAACGCGGCTTCCCGTTTCGGTCCCTGTTATTCCTGACCCCTGACCCCTGGCCCCTGACCCCTTGCGAATATGACCAAGCTCCTCGCCTTCGACCTCGGCGCCGAGAGCGGCCGCACCGTACTGGGCCATTTCGACGGCCGACAACTGCGGCTGGAAGTGCTCACCCGCTTCGCCAACGAGCCGGTGCGGACGCTGGACGCGCTGCACTGGGACGTGCTCCGGCTGCACCACAACATGCTGGCCGGGATGCGTCTCTGCGCGGCCGAGCACGGCGGCGCCGACGGCGTCGGCGTGGACACCTGGGGCGTCGATTTCGCCCTGCTGGGCCGCAGCGGCGAGCTGCTGGGCAACCCGCGCCACTACCGCGACCCGCACACCGAAGGCGTGATGGAGCTGGCGTTCGCCCGGATGCCGCGCCAGGAGCTATTCCGGCGAACGGGCATCCAGTTCATGCGCTTTAATTCGCTGTTTCAGCTGCTCGCGTTGCAACGCGACGACTCGCCGTTGCTGGAGGCGGCCCGGTCGCTGCTGTTCATGCCGGACCTGTTCCACTACTTCTTCACCGGCGAAAAGGTCAACGAGTACACCGACGCCAGCACCAGCCAGATGCTCGACCCGGCGGCGCGGACTTGGGCGGCCGGCCTGCTGACCGCGTTCGGCCTACCGGAGCGCATTCAGGGAACGCTCGTACCGCCGGGCACGGTACTGGGGCCGCTGCATCGATCCGTGGCGGACGCGACGGGCCTGAAAGGGGCGAAAGTCGTCGCGCCGGCCACCCACGACACGGCGGCGGCGGTGGCGGCGGTGCCGGCGACGGGCGACGCCTGGGCGTACATCAGTTCGGGAACATGGTCGCTGATGGGCGTCGAAGTCGCCGCGCCGCGCGTCAACGACGAGACGCTGGCGGCCAATTTCACCAATGAGGGCGGAGTCGGCGGAACGGTAAGGCTTTTGAAGAACATCATGGGCCTGTGGCTGGTACAGGAGTGCCGGCGGACGTGGGAGCGGGAGGGCACGACCTATAGCTACGAGGCGCTGATGCGGCTGGCGGAGGCGGCGCCGCCGTTCCAGAGCGTGGTGAACCCTAACGATGACTCGTTCATGCTGCCGGCCGACATGCCGCGGGCGCTGGCCGACTACTGCCGCAGCAGCAGCCAGCCTGCTCCCTCCGACCCCGGCGCGACGGTGCGCTGCGCCCTGGAAGGCCTGGCGCTCTGCTATCGGTGGGTGCTGGAACGGCTGGAGCGGCTGACCGGCAAGCGGCTGGAAACCATCCACATCGTCGGCGGCGGCTGCCAGAACGTGCTGCTGAACCAGTTGACGGCGGACGCCTGCGGCCGGCCGGTGGTGGCCGGGCCGGTGGAGGCGACGGCGATCGGCAACGTGCTGACGCAGGCCGTCGGCCTCGGCGTCCTCGGCTCCGTGGCCGACGCCCGCGAGGTAGTGCGGCGGTCGTTCGAGGTGCGTACCTTCGAGCCGAAGAATACGGACGCCTGGCAGGCGCCTTACGCACGGTTCCTCACCCTGGTCGGCCGCGGCTGAACGCGGCCGGCGTTCGATGGTCGTTCGTTCCCACCGACTACCACGAATCGCTACGCTTGCCGCTTGTACCAGTCCGTCGTCTGCCGCATCCCTTCCTCGAACGGGACTCGCGGCCGGTAGCCCAGTTCGCGCTTGGCCTTTTCGATGCTGAAATCCAGGTTGAGGCCCAAAAACTTCAGCCGGCCCTGCGTCAGCTGCGGCGCCTCCTTGGCGCCCCGACGCCGCGCCATGCCCTCCATCCACGCCGCCACGATCCGCGCCAGCCACAACGGCGCCCCCGGACCCGACGGCCGCGGCACGCCCACGCCGTCGGCCACCGCTTCGATGAAACGCCGCTTCGACACCGTCTCGCCGTCCGTCACATTGTAAACCTGCCCCACCGCCTCCGGCTTCTCCATCGCCAGCAACGCCGCGTCCACGAGGTTGCCGACGAAAATGCAGTTCATGGCCGCCCGGCCATTGCCGATATAGCGCACCTCGCGCCGGCGCAATTTGTCGATCAGGTTCGGCAGCACCGTCCGGTCGCGCGGCCCGTAAATGAAACCGGGCCGCAACACCGCCACCGGCACGCCGTGCTCGCGCTGGTACTGCAACGCCAGCCGCTCGGACTCTACCTTGCTCTGCGTGTAGCCGTCCACGTGCCGCTCGGGCAACGGCGCCGTTTCGTCGGTGCCGTGGTGGTGGCGGGCCGCGTAAACGCCCAGGCTGCTGAAATGGACGAAGCGTTGCAGGGGTCGGCCCCGGCACGCCTCCAGCAGCCCGCGCAGCGCCTCCACGTTGACGGCGCGATAGTCCTCGACCGGCCCCCAGTCGCCCACCTTGGCGGCGCAGTGGAACACGACCTCGGCCCCCTCCAACGCCGCACGCACCGAAGCGGCGTCGGTCAGGTCGCCGCGTAGTACGGTCGCGCCGCAGGCCTCCAAAACGGAAACGTCGCCGCCGGGCCGCGCCAGGCCGCGCACGGCCATGCCGCGCTTCACGCACGCCTCGGCCAGATGGCCGCCGACGAACCCGGTGGCGCCGGTGATCAGACAGGTAGTGGACATAACGGGGTAGACCAATCTCTTTTCGGTGGAAAGCCGGCCCGCGACAAGTCTTTCTTGGGAGAAAGGGGCGAAATCGGCAAGGGTAGGGCGACGAGCGCGGTGGATCGCTATACTGTGGCGCAAATGGGCGGCGACGGCCGGACGACCGGGTTCAAGGACGGATGAACATGAAACGATGGCTCTGGGCCGGGTGGTGGCTCGCGGCGGCGGTCTGGACGGCGGCGCTGACGACGACGCTTCCCGTCCACATCAAGGAGGCCGTGCTGCCGCGGGACCCCGGCGGCGTCCCCGTGAGCAAGGTGCTGCACGTCGCGGCCTACGCCTTCCTGGCCGGCTCCGCCGCCTGCCTGCGGCCGCCCGGCGTCTGGCGCTGGCTCCTGCTGATTTTCCTGCTTTGGAGGACGGCGTCCTCACGGAATACGTGCAACTCTTCGTCCCGGATCGGACGGGGGCCGTCCCGGACATTCTCATCGACCACGGCGGCATCGCCCTGGGCCTGGCGGTGACGTGGCCGTGGTGGCGGCGGCCGCCGTCCTGACGGTCACGGGGCGGCCGGGCGCACCGCCTCGACGGCGGCCGGTTTCATCCGCGGGGCGGCTTCTTCCTTCGATTGGAGACGGTACTGCGCGGGCCGCCGCGCCAGCCATAGCCACAGCAGTACGCCCGCCGCGAACAGAACGACGCTGGTGCTCATCTCGAAGAGGCCCGGCCGTACGTCGGCCCGTAGCAGCTCGTTGACGCAGCGATGCATCGAGTAGCCGATCATCATCAGGGCCATGACCTGTCCGTCATGGCGGCGGAACGGGTAGTACGCCGACAGCAGCAGAAACAGCAGCATCATGCTGACCGTCTCGTAGAGCTGCGTCGGGTGCAACCGGAGCGTCCACGGCACGATCGTCAGCGTTCGCGGCGCCTCCGCGCCGGTGCGCACCTCCAGCGTCAGGTCGTTTTTGCCGCGCGGCCACGAGCCGAAGTTGCCCATGTACTGATCGAGGTCTTGAGGCGCGTCGATCCGCCTGTCGTCGGCCCGCTCGATCACGTCGCCCGGCTTCAGCCCCTGGGCGGCGGCGGCCGATCCGGGTTGCACGCGGTCCACCACGGCGCCGCCTTCCGGCGCCGGTCGGGGCGCGAGGGTGAAGCCGGCCGGCGTCTGGTAGCCGTTCTCGACCAGTTCGTAACGCGGGGGCGCCGACAACGGGAACGAGACGCCGGCGATGGGGCAGTCGGCGCAGGCGACCTGGCCGTAGCAGCAGCCGTTGAGGAAACAGCCGATGCGGCCGATGGCCAGGCCGACGGCCAACGTCGGCGCCAGAATGTCAGCTAATTTAAGAGTAGAAATCCCCTTTTTGCGGAAGACGAGGAAATAGGCGGCGACGTAGCTAATCAGGCCGCCGATGACGGCGCCGTACAGGACGATGCCGCCGTCCCAGATGCGGATGAACCGGTAAAGGAACTCCAAAACAGTCTGCGGCGGGTTCGGGTCCGGGGCGGTGAGGACCGAGGTCAGCCGGGCGCCGATGAGGCCGCCGACGATCAGCCAGATGGCGAGGTCCTGGACGACTTCCTTGGGGACGCCTTCGCCTTCGGCCCGGCGGCCGGCGACCCAGTTGCAGACGACGAACGCCAAAAAGAGCATCATGCCGAAGCCGTAGATGGGCAGGCCGGTGTCGGCGAACCAGCGAGCCAGGCCGGCGACGATCAGGCCGGCGACGGCCACCCAGGCGGCCGCGCCCTGGACGCTTTTGGGGTCGATCGACCAGCGCGGGGCGAGCCGGGCGCCACCCCAGTAGAGGGCGGCGGCAAGCAGGAGGAAAACGGCCAGGAGAACCAGCCAAAGGGGGAGGCCGGCGGGCAGCCAATCGGCCTTGAGCGGAATGTGGAGAAGCACCTGTTGCATGGGGAACGCGCACCTTTGGTAAGCGGGGCGGCGGACGGTGGGCGACCCATCGCTATGGTATAAAGAGCCGCCGGGAATCGGAACGCCACTTGTCCGCGGACGGAGGCGCCTCATGCCGTTGCCGTTCGACGCCACGCTCAAAGACCTCGTGCGCGAGTATCCGGCGGACTGGGTGAGTGCGCTGCTCGCCCCGCCGCAGGAGAAGTCCGTGCGCCTGGTGGCGCCGGACCTGTCCACCGTCACCGCGTTCGCGGACGTGGTTCTCATGGTCGGGGAGGAGTATTTGCTGCACGCGGACTTTCAAACCGGCCCCGACGCGAACCTGCCGCGGCGAGTATTGCTGTATAATGTGCTGTTGTACCACCATTTCGGCCTGCCCGTGCATAGCGTGGTCGTCTTGTTGCGGCCCCGCGCCGACCGGGGCGACCTCACCGGGCGGGTGCGGTATGAGGTGCGATCCGGGCGCGGGGCGCTGGACTTCACCTTCGAGGTGGTCCGCATTTGGGAACGGCCGGTCGAAAGCCTACTGGAAGGCGGTCTTGGGACGCTGCCGCTGGCGCCGCTGGGGCGGCTGCCGGAAGGCGTGGCGCCGGAACAAGGTCTGGCCGCCGTGGTCGCGCGGATGGCGGAGCGGGTGACCGTTGAGGCGCCGCCTCCGGTCGCGGCCCATTTGTTGACGGCGGCCTTCGTATTGACCGGATTGCGGGTGCCTACCGCCGAGGCCTTGCAACTATTTCAAGGAGTTCGGGCCATGCGTGATTCGAGCACCTACCAGTACATCCTCGACGAAGGACGGGCGGAAGGCTTGGCCGATGGGGAGCGCCGCGAGGCCCGCAAGATCGTGCTGCGCCAGGGCCGCCTCCTCTTTGGCGCTCCGACGGCGGCCGACGAAGCCGCCCTGCAAGCCATCACGGACCTCGAACGGTTGGAGCGGATCAGCGAACACGTGCTGTCGGCCGCAGGGTGGCAGGACCTGCTGGCCGTGCCCTGACGGGAGGCGCGGTTCTCCGCGCCGCGCTGAAGTCCGAGAAGAGTACCGCGATCAGGACGGAGCCTCCGGCGACGCCGGCGGCGCCGAAAGCAAGTCGCGCAGCAGTCGGCAGGCCAGATACCGGCCGTGACGGTGATGCGACTCGATCACCTCCCGCTCGCTCACCGGCCTAGCCCGTCCCGGCCGCGGCTCCGCCTCCAGGTCGCCGGATCGCGCCGCCAGCACCGCCGCCGTCAGCGCGTCAAGGTCGGCCAGTTCGGCCACGGACAGCTCCCGTTGCTCGAAAAGAAGGCCCGGTTTCTCCTGTAACCGTTTGAGAAGTTCCGCACCGCGGTTGCCGAGCGGCAGCTGCACGCGCGCGTCCGTGACCAGGAACAGCCGTTGCAGCGGCCGCGATTCCTCCGTCAGACGACGTAGAAAGCCCGTCGCCGACGTGGCGCTGACGGCGGTCAGGAACAACACGCCCGTCCTGCCGCCGGGGCCGTTGTCGGGGCCGTGGTGGACGATCTCCAGATCGTAGCTCGGCCGCGCCCCCCGGCGGGGCGGCGGGATGCGCCGCACCGAGGCGATCGGCGCCTGGTCGCGGCACTGCATTAACAGGTCGTGGACGAGGGAGGCCAGCCGGTCGGCGTCCGGCGGCAGCTTGTGCGGCTCCTCGCGCACGCCAGCGGCGCGGACGGCCACGATATCGGCCACGGCGCGATCGACCGCCGCGCGCACCTCGTCCGCCGTCGGCGGCGGCCCGTCGTCCTCGACCGCGACGCCGCCCGTCCAGCCGGCCAGCCATACGGGGCCGCCCCGGTGCGCCAGCGCTTCTTGCTGAACGCGCCATCCCTCCCGCGCCCAATTAACCACGTCGCGCGGACGGATATCGACTTTATCTTCGATGTGGCGTCGCGCCCACTCGGCGCCGAGCGGGAAGAAGTCGTCGGCGGCCGCCCTCTGCCGGATCGGTTCCAGGCTGAGGAACGGCGCCAGGAACTCGGCCAGCCGCGCCCGGATCAGCCGCAGCGCCTGGCCGGCCGTCAGCCGCTGAGGATGCACCTCGAACTGGGCCAGCCGGTCCCAAGCCGAGTGCTGAATCACCAGCGTTTCCCGCCAGCGGAGCAGCGTGGCCTGGATGCCGGCCGTCACCACCAGCAGGTTCGGCGCGGCGTCGATCAGGGCTTCGAGGAAGCGGGCCAAGGCGGCGAACTGTTCGTCGTCGAGGTTGTCCACCTGATCGAAGGCCAGCACGAACGGCCGGCCCGCCGCGGCCGCCAGCCGCGACAGGGCGACGAACACCTGCTTGACCTGCTCGCCGTCGGCCAGCGCCACCGCCTCACCGGCCGCGGCGGGACGCAACCCGAACCGCGCCGCCTCTTCGGGTTCGAGCGCCTCGCCGGACAGCCAACGCAAGGCCAACGCCGCCGTCTCGCCGTTTTCCTCACCGCGCGCCGCCATGTGGGCGGAGCGGAAGAACTGGAACAACACCTCGAAAACCGCCCGATCGATGAGGGCGGCGCCCGGCAGATCGGAGGCGCCGATCCCGTCGATCCAGACGTTGTACGCCCGGTGCAGGCGCTCCCACGGATGAAAGCCGGCGGACCCGCCGACGACCCCCAGCAGCCCGCCGCGGATCAGCCGCCACAGGGGCGTCCAGAGCCAACGATTGCCCCGCCCGCGCGTCAGCACACTGACGGCCGCGCGCAGCAGCGTGCGCGGCAGTCGTTCCGGGGCGGCCTGGAGATTGTGCAGGTAGACGAAGTACGCCTGCTCGTCCTGGTCGGCCCAGCGGCCGAGTCGGGAAAGAAGGTGGCTCTTGCCGACGCCCGCCTCGCCCCACAGGACGACGCCCAGGCCGCGGCGTCCGGTCAGCGACTCTCGCGCCAGGTCGGTCAGCCGGGCGAAGGCGGCCTGGTGAATTTCCGCCACGTCCACGTCGGCGGCCGACGGCTTGTTGATGCGGTTGTCCGTGAACGGGTTGACGGCCCGCAGGCGGTCGAAGAAATCCTCAAGTCCGACGGCGGGGGCGGCAGGGGTCATCAGACATTCTCCGCGGACGGGGCGTCGTTTCACGATACCGCCGCGCTCCCCCGGAATGCACGGAGAATCTTGCCCGGATTGCCGGAACCGTCGGCCGCCGCGATGGGCCGATTCGGTCCTGCCGGCGAAGGGGGAGAAACGGACCTTGGCGGTCGAAACGGATTCGGAGAATGGGGCGTCCGTGCCGGCGAAATCCGCGAAGAAGCGGCGCATTTTTCGGAAAGGGATTGCTCCGCCTGCGTAAGCCTAGGACAATAGACAAACAGCGCCGCCTCCGCGCACGGCCCGACCCGCCCCCGTTAGGGGGCCACCCATCGCGCGGACCCGGACAGAAATATCTCCAACGCCCGCCTTTCGGGCGCGGCATCGAACACGCGAGTGGCACCGTCATGTCGAACTTCTGCGAGGTCTGCAAACGCCCCTACCCGGACGAGTTGGCCGCCTGCCCGCACTGCGAGGAGGCCATGGAACTCGCCGACGACGACGTCATCGAAGTCGTGGAAGAGGCTCCCGAGGCCGGCCAGGAAGACGCGCCCGTCGCGGTAGTCGAGCCGGACTCGGCCGTCGATCTGGGCATTCCGGCCCTGCCGTCCGGCTCCAAGAGCGGCCAGGTCGGCGAGGGGAGCGGCCTGTCGGTCGTCGAGTGGGCGTCGCTGGTCGAGGAGGGGCCGACCCCGGCGGAGCCGGCCGCGGCACAGTTCGACGCCCCCTCCGACGCCGACCTGCTTCCGGCCGCCGCCCCGCCGTCGGTCCCGAACGAGCCGACGCTGGCCCAGCCCCCCGTCAAGGACGACGACGAGGACGCGCTGGCGTCCGACCTGGACGCCGTTCGCAGCATCTTCGCCGGCGACGCCTCCGCCTCCTTCGCCCGTCACGTCCCGCCGCAGAAGCCCGTCTCCCCGCCGCCGTCCGCCGACGACGACTCCGCCCTGAACCTGCTCGCCCCGGACGAACCCGTGCCGCCGTCCGCCCACGAACAGGCGGTCGAGGCGGCGGGGTCCGGGATCGATCTGACCGCGGCCGACCTTGAGCAAGAGGTGGTGGCCGAGTCGCTGGGCGAACCGCCGGTCCTGGAAGTCGCCGACTCCGGCATCGACCTGACGGAGGCCGATCTGATCGTCGAGGGGCCGGCGGCGGCCGGACCCGTCGCCGCCGCCGCGGACTCCGATATCGACCTGACCGAATTTGTTGAGGAAGAGGCCCCCGCCGAGGCGGTCGCGGGACTGGGGGCCGGGGCGGAGGAGTCGGGAATCGACTTGGCGGATCTCATGGCGGACGAACCCGCCTCCGGGGCGGCGGTCGTGGCCGAGGTGGTCGATTCCGGCATCGACCTGGATCAGCCGGATGTGGTCGAGGTTCCGGAGCCGGCCGGGGAACTCGGCGGGCCGGCGCCGGCCGACTCCGACATTGAAGTCGCCGACGTCCTGGCGCCGGAAGAGGCGCCGCCCGAGGAATTGGCCGCCGTCGAGATCGTCGATTCCGGCGTCGGCCTGGGCGGGCCGGCGGTCTTCGACGACCCGTTGTCGGACGAATCCGTCATCGGGCAGACGGGGGAATCGGGCCTCGACCTGGGCGACGCGATCATCGTCGGCTCGAGCATGGACCTTACCGGAGCGGCATTAGTCGAGGGGCCGCCTTCCGACGCGCCGTGGGAACCGGCCGCGCGGCCGATTTCGGACGCGGGATTGGACCTGAGCGGCGAGGGACTGGAGGCGTCGTCGGATTCTGGCTCGCTGGACGGCATCGAGAAAAACAGCCCCGACACGTCCGAATCCGGCCGCGACCTGATCGCGGAGGAGGTCGAGTCGGGCGTCAACCTGCCGCTCGAAACCTTCGACGTGGTCTCCGCGCCGCCGGAAGGGCCGGGGACGGACGAGGTGCATGAGATCGTCGTGGAGGGGTCGGGGTCGGCGTTGGCCGCGGGCCAGCTGGCGTCGGAGGCCGAAGAGGTCGATTTGACGGAAATGTCGTCGGAGATCGAATCCTCGGCCGTGGACCTGGGCGCCTCGGCGACCTTCCCCGTGGCGCCGCCCGAGGCGCCGGAAATCGAGACGACGCGCCCCTACGAGGTCAAGTCGAAAAGCATCCACGGGGAGGAGGAAATCGCGCCGTCGGAGGTCAACCTGGGCGGCGTCCACGACGAGCGGGAGGAAGAACCGGAGGACTTCTTCGAGGAGTCGGAGGCGCTGGGCGGGGGCGGCCCGCCGATCCGCATGGTGGACGAGGAGGCCGTCGATCCGGACGTGATGGAGGAGCCGACCGAAGCGCTCGACGAGAAGGCGGAGCCGGAGGAGCCGGGGCCGGTCGCGGAAGAGGAGGAAGAGAGACCGGCCCGGCGGCGTAAGCCTGAGAAGCGCCGCTCGGGCGCCGGCGGCTGGCTCGTCGGCGCGGTCGTGGGCGGCCTGGCGGCGACGGGCGTCTGCCTCGGCCTGTGGCTGTTCAGCATCGAGCCGCCGAAGGACTGGCGCGCGCGGGTGGCCGGCCTGACGGGGGCGACGACCCCGCCCGCCAACACCAACGGCGCCCCGAACCCGGGGAACGGGACGGCGCCGGCCGGCGCGCCGGCGACCTTGGCGGACAAGATGGCGATGGTCCAGGGCGGCGACCTCGACCGGGCGAAACAGGCCAACATCGAGACGGCGGACGAGACCAAATCCGACGAGTTGGCGGCCCGCGGCGAGTACCGGGTGCGCGAGTACCTTCAGCACCAGAGCGTAAACAAGGCGCCGATCAAGCCCGACGACCCAGCCCTGCAAGCCGGCCTGAAGGACCTGGAGACGGCCGCCAAGGACAACGCCGACGCGCTGTTCTATTTGGCCGTGGCGCGGGAGGCGACCAACGACCTGGCCGGCGCCCAGAAGACCTACGCCGAAGGTTTGGAGCGCTACAAAAACGACGCCGTCCAGCGCGAACGCTTCGAGGCCGGGCTGAACCGCGTGACGGCGGAAGCGGCCGGTAAGCCTGCCGGGATGGGCCGCGCCATGCCGAAGCCCGACGCCGTTTTGCTCGCCCTGCTGCTGACGGGCCTGGAGCCGCCGGCCGAGCCGCCGCCCGCCAAGGACGCCCCGCCGGCGCCGCCGGCCGGGGGCGGCGTCGTCCCCACGGAGGCCGGTTCGGCGTTCTGGAAGGCGGAGCGGCTGGCCCAGGATCAGGATTATGTCAACGCCATTAAGGCGCTCGATCAGGCGATAACCGTGCATACGATCCGGCGTTTCAGCGTACTGGGCAAGGCCCAGAACCCGAACAGCGACCCGACCGAGGAAATCTTCATCCGCAGTTGCAAGGAACTGGAGGCGTACTACCAGTTGCAAGAGAAGCTGCGCACCGCCGGCTACCTGAACGCGGCCAAGGGTCAGGACGCGCCGAAGGCCGTGGACGACTTGGTGACGCAAAACAAGGACCTCACCGACAAGCTCGCCAAGGCCGGGACCGACGCCGAAACCGTCAAAAAGGATCTGGATACGGCGACAAAAGATCTTGCCGATTCCAAGAAGGAAGCGGAAACGACCAAAAAAGAGCTGGATACGACCAAGAAGGACCTGGACGCCGCGAAGCTCGACCTGGCGGACAAGATGAAGGACCTGGCGGCCGCGGAGAAGAACGCGACGGACCTGACGGCGAAGCTGAAGACGGCCGACGCGACGGCGGCCAAGAAGGACGAGGCGCTCAAGGCCGTGGCCGACGTCCTGCGGCCGCGGTTCGTCAAGCCGGAGGCCGACGACGCGGCGATCCTGGCCGGCGCGAAAGAGGCAATGCGGATCGCGTCGGTCGGCGACCCGCGCGACCGGATTCGCGGGCTGGAACGGCAGGTGACCAAGCTGAATCGGACCTTGACGCAGCGCTGGGCGCCGGAGCAGATGTTGACGTTCTGGCTGCCGCTGCTGCGCGAGCGCGGCCGCCGCGACCTGGCGGACGACGCCATCACCGACGCCGACCGCGTGTTGGACGACGACGCGGCGGCGCCGGCCGCCAAGGCGCGCGCTCTGGCCGTGCGCGGCATCGCCCTGCGGGACGAGGAGAAGTACGCCGACGCCAAGGCGGACCTGGAACAGGCGAAAAAAGACCTCCCCATCGCGGACGGCGAATGGATGCTGGAAACGGAAATGGCCTTGGCCGAGGCGTCCGACCCGTCGGCCTATTTCGCGTCCCGCGCCGAGGCGTTCCGCCGCGAGGGCCGGGCCGCGCAGGCGTTCGCCCTGCTGGGCCGGGCGCTGGAAACGGCGGGGCCGGGGGCGCGGACCCGGCTGCTGGTGGAGCGCGGGACGTGGCGGCTGGACGACGCCTTGGTCCGCGGGAGGGGCCGCGCCGCGGCGGACGACCCCGACCTGGCCGCCGCCCGCAAGGACGCCGAGGACGCCGCGAAAGACGGCACGCCGGAGGCGCTGTATTTAAGCGGCCGCATCGCCGAGGAACTGGGGCAGTTGGACGCCGCCATCGACGACTACCGTCAGGCATTGGGCGGCCATAGCGCCCTGGACGCGGACGGCGCCCGCTACCGGGCGGCCCTGGCCCGCGTGCTGGTGCAGCCGAGGCCGGTCAAGCCGGCGGCGCCGCCGGTCGAGGGCGGCGGCAAGGTCGGCAAAAAGGACGCGCGGCCGTCGTTGGACGTTTTGGCGGCGCTGCTGACCGTCGGTCTGCAGCCGGCCGACCTGCCCGGCGAGGTGGACGCGGACACGAAGGCGGCGCTGAAGCTGGCGGACGAGATTCTCGCGGCCAAGGAGGGCGACGTGCCGTTCGAGGCCCGCGCCCAGGCGTTGGCGGTCAAGGGCCGGTGGACGGAGGCGCTGACGACCTATGTGGAGGGGCTTCGTCCGTCACTCAGCCCCGAGCACGCCGCCGAACTGGCGCGGCTGGTGCAGGGCAATCCGAACCTGCGGCAGCCGTCCGTGCTGACGGCGGCCGACCCGCTGGGGGCCGAGAAGCATTACGCCGCCGGCCTGCGCTGGTACTACGACCACGAATATGCGAAGGCGGAGAAGGAGTTTTTTGAGGCCGTCGAGCACGACGGGCAGGACGCGCGGTATTACTACTTCCTGGGTCTGGCGCGTCTGATGTTGGGCGACCGCGACGCGGCCGAGGACTTCGAGCAGGGGGCGCGGCTGGAGCGTCAGAACCGGCCGGCGCGGGCCGCGGTGAGCGCCGCGCTGGAACGCGTGCAGGGGGCGGCCCGGTCGCAACTCAACGACATCCGCGACCGGCCGCGGTGATTCGAGGAAAGGGTCATTGCCATACCAACCCGAAGCGCAAGCGAGGACTTGGACCGTATCCCTCGCTTGCGCTTCGGGTTGGTATGGCAACGTCCTGGCCGTCCCGAATCGATGCACGGGACGGGTAAGGGACGACCACAGATGCGAACTATTCTCATCTCCACTGTCCTTCTTGTACTCGGCGGTTGCCTCCTCTTTGTGGCCCCAACCGCGCCCGCCCTTCCCCCCGTCACGGCGAACGCCGTCGAACCCTACCGCAGTCCGATCGACTTGGCCCTTCTTCCTGGCAGCCGTCGCGCCCTGACGGCCAACCTCACGTCCGATTCCGTCGCCTTGGTGGACCTCGAAGCGGGCAAGGTGCTCGCCGAACGGCCGGCCGGACGCCGGCCGGCGGCGGTCGCCTGTTCGCGCGACGGCCGTCGCGCGGCCGTCGCCGCATCCTGGTCGGGGATAGTACGCCTGTTCGAGGTCGGCGACGATGCGCTGAAGCCGGCCGGCGAGGCGGCGGTGGGCGGCTATCCGCAGGCGCTGGCCTTCGCGGCGGACGGCGATCGCGTTTACGTCGCCGTCGGCGCCTCCGACGAAATCGCGGAGATCGACTGGAAAACCGCCAAAGTCATGCGCCGATGGCCGGCGCCGCACGACCCCCGTTGCCTGGCCCTGTCGCCGGACGGCGCGCTGCTGGCCGCGGCCGGCGGCTGTTCCGGGCGTGTGGCTCTGTGGGACGCGGCTACGGGCAAGCCGTTATGGGAACGGGCTATTGACGACGCCTTCAACTTGCGCGGCCTGACCTTCACGCCGGACGGCCAAGCCGTCGTCTTCGACGCCGCCGTGCGCCGCGACTTCCCCGTGTCGCGGACCAACATCGCCGAAGGCTGGGTGATCGACAACCGGCTGATGCGAATGGAAGTGAAAACCGATCCCATGCTGCCGATGCGGCAAATCTCCCTGGACGAACACGTCAAAGCGGCCGGCGACCCCTACGGCGTCGCTTTCGACCCCAAGAGCGGCCTTCTCGCCGTCGCGGGATCGGGAACGGGCGAATTGCTGCTCCTCGACGCGGCTTCCGTGCCGTGGACGGGCGGCGACGTGGGCGACGTGCTCGACCCGCGGTTGGCCAAGGGCGACAAGTTGCTTCGCATTTCCCTGGGAGGCCGGCCGACGGCGGTCGCCTTCACGGCGGACGGCAAGCGGGCCGTCGTGGCCAATACCCTCCTCGACAGTGTGCAGATCGTGGACGTGGCGGAGGGGAAATTGGTCAACGCCGCGTCCCTCGGCGGTCCGACGAAGCTCACCCCCGCGCGGCGCGGCGAGGCGCTGTTTTACGACGCCAAACGGTCGCAGGACCAGTGGTTCAGCTGCGCCACCTGCCACGTGGACGGCCACACCTGCGGCCAGAACTTCGACACGCTCAACGACGACACCTATGGCAATCCGAAGCTAACGCCGTCGCTGCGCGGCGTCGCCCGGACGGGGCCGTGGACGTGGCACGGCTGGCAGACCGACCTCGGCGCCGCGGTGGTGAAGTCGTACACCACGACGATGTTCGGGCCGAAGCCGACCGACGAGGAAGTGCAAGCGGTGGTCGCGTATCTGGAAACGCTGGATCATCCGCCGAACCCCCGGCGCGGCCCCGACGGCAAGTTGAGCGAGGCGGCGGAGCGCGGCCGAAAGGTCTTCGAGAACAAGGCCAAATGCACGCGCTGCCACGACGGCCCCGACTACACTTCGGAGCGCAATTATGATGTGAAGCTGGAACCGGACGGCAGTCCGTATAAGGAGTGGAACCCGCCGACACTGCGCGGCGTCGCCGACCGCGGCCCCTACCTCCACGACGGCCGGTGCCGTACCCTGGAAGACGTGCTGCAAGGCCCGCACGCCCCGGAGAAGCTGGGCGCCCCGACGCTGACGCCGGCCGAGCGGCAGGACCTTATTCAATTCCTCAAGTCGCTGTAACGGCCGCCATGAAACTCGTTCTTCACCCGCCCGTCGAGCCGGAACGCCTGGCCCGCATCACGGAGGCGGCCGGTCCCATGAGTGTCGTCAACGCCTCCGACGAGGCGGACGCCGCCGCTCACATGCCGGACGCCGACGCCTTTTTCGGCAAGATCACGCCGCCGTTGCTGGCCGCCGCCCGCCGGCTGCGCTGGGTCCAGGCGCCGACGGCCAGCCTCGAACACTACCTGTTCCCCGAGCTGACGGCCCATCCGTGCGTGCTGACCAACATGCGCGGCCTGTTCTCCGACGTGATCGCCGATCAGGTGATGGGTTACGTCCTCTGCTTCGCCCGCAACCTACACCGCTACGTCCTCCAACAGGCGTCGGCCCACTGGGCGCCGGTCGGCGGCGAGGGCGGCCGCGTCCAGTTCGCCGCGGGGCCGGGCGTGGTCAACCCCATCGACCGCGCCCATCTGCACCTGGCGGACTGCACGCTCGGCGTCGTCGGCCTGGGGAGCATCGGCGCGGAGGTCGCCTGCCGCGGCCTGGCCTTCGGGATGCGCGTGCTGGCGGTCGATCCGGTGCGAACCGAGGCGCCGCCCGGCGTCGAATCGCTGTGGAAGCCGGAACGGCTGCCGGATTTGCTCGGCGAGAGCGATTTCGTGGTCATCGCCGCTCCGCATACGCCGGAAACGGAAAAGCTATTCCGACGGCCACAATTTCGACAGATGAAACGGAGCGGCTATCTCATCAACATCGGCCGCGGCGCGATCGTGGACCTGGCCGACCTGACGGCGGCGCTGGAGGCGGGCGAGCTGGCGGGGGCGGCGCTGGACGTGTTCGAGACGGAGCCGTTGCCGGCGGACCATCCGCTGTGGCGCATGGGTGACCGGGCGATCCTCACGCCGCACGTCGCCGGCTATTCGCCGCGCATCGCGGGACGGCATTTGGCGCTGTTGCTAGATAACGTCGGCCGGTTCGTGCGCGGGGAGGGGCTGCGGAACGTGGTGGACAAGGCGAGGTGGTTTTGACGGGGCGGACGATGCACTTCAAGCCGCCGCGCCGGCATTCAGGAATGAAAGCGTCTCGCCTCTTCGATTTCTTCGACCCAGTCATTCCTCCCTTCGACCACAAATTTCCATTCCCCCCGTGACGCCGCGACCCGCAGGCCGGTCGGCAGCACCCCGGCGACGGCGTAGGCGCCGGACCCCGCGATCTCCGTCAGAGGGATCGATAATTCATCCTTTTTAATGTTATATCTGGTGTCCTCTCGCTTCTGAATATTGAATCGGTGCGGCCGAAAGATCAGCCGTTCGTCCGTCAGGTAAAGCCAACCGCCGACGCCCTCCCAGCCGCGAAACAGGTTCGCCGGTCCCTGCTTCAGCAGGCGCTCCTCGCCCACGCACGGGTTCTGGCGGGCGAACTTCGCGCCAAGGATGGCCGCGAACCCGGCCATGACGAGGCCGAAGAGCACGCCCGCCACGAGGCCCGCGGCCATGCCGGACAGGTTGCGGAACATGAGGGTCCACATCAGCCCCATGGGCAGGCCGAACGCGACAGCGGAGATCAGCGCTTGCTTTACAAAGCGACCCATCGGAATCGCCTCCGAGCCGGAATGGCCTTTGCCCGCGATTGCCGCGGCGGACAAGGCAAGGCGGTTTTGACGTTTCCCTGTCACTTGTCGGGCGTCATGCGTCGGAACGCCGGTAGGACCAAACCGGCCCCCGCCCGCACGCCAGGTACGTGTCGTAAGGCGTGAACAGTTCCCAATCGGCCAGGGGCGTCCCGTCGTCTGCTTCGTCGTCCGGCATGACCGCGAGCCGCGAGCCATCGCTGAATTCCAGCACCAGCGCGACGCCACCGCGTAAAGCCGTTTGCTCCGAATGCCATTCGGGCTTGGCCGCGACGACGGTGCAGCCGATCAGCGCTTCGGCCTTCTTCTCGACCTCGGCGGGCGGCGTATCTTGCGTCTGTCCGTTGTCCGCCTCGGCAGAGACTCGGCCGTCGGACGCGATCAGCGTGGGCGGTCGGCTGAGGAGCAGGATCCACCGCGAGACGCGCGTCCCCAGAATCCACGACCCTTTCGTCTCATCCGCCAACTTCGGGCTGGAATACAGTACGGGCGTCCCCAGGTGCAACATCAACTCCTCGCCGTAGGACAGCTCGACCTTCAGACAGCGCTGGCCGACCAGCGCGCCGAGCATCGCCTCCAGGCGGCCCAGGTCGCTCGACTGTTTTACTTCGCTTTTCGGGTCGATAATGACGCTCATGTCTTCGCCCTCGGCCTCCGCCGCGGCCCGGTCCACTTCCCGGAGGTCCTGTTTCTTGCCCATGCTTATTGTGGCGCCTGGCGTGCCACTCCCGCAACCGCGCTACCGTCACACGCCGCCCGCTCACTGGACGAACTGCCGCCGCGCCTTCCTTTCCGCCGCCGCGCGGTCCCGACGGGCCTCTTGCGCCTGTCGCCACAGCTTATATTGGCTTCTGCCCACCAGCGCTAAGATACCCGCCGCCAAGAGCATCGTCCCGCACAGCAGCAGGTATACAACTACGCCCGGCAGGAAGGTTACCCCCGCCGCGCTGCTGCAAACCAGCAAGGCGAAAAAGAGCGATCCGATCCCAGTTGCCAGTGTGTCGAGGGCTGTGCCCCGGACGCATCGGATGCCGACAAAGAGAAATAGAGCGGCTAAGCCGGCGCAGAGGAATAGCAGTACGGCGAAGATGAAGTCGGCGCAGCCCTTCTGCATCTCCTCCAGCGGCCCCTTGGGCCCATGCTCGGCGACGACGATTAGCACCAGAAACACCGCCGACAACGGCCCGAACAGGCCGCCGACGACGATCCACAACACACCGGCCGCGGTCACCGTTCGCGGGAACCTCGGTTCCTCCTCGTAATCCAGAGCAGCGTAATCTGGCGGCGCCCCCGGAGGTTCGGTCCCCGAAGGAGGATGAGGGTCCTTCTGAATGTCTTCGCTCATCGCCCCACCCCCCAGCACATCCGCCACGCGGTTGACGTAATTGAACCACGCCGCGATCATCGTGATGTGCAGGATCGCCCGGTCGTCGAAGCCGACGGCCGGGCGCCCGTCTCTATGCGTCCCCTTCTTTCGGTGGTCCGTTCTCCTTCCGGGCGTTCTCGGCATTTCGCCACGCCCGGTAGGGCGCCCGGCCGACCAGAAACAGGACGCCGGCCGACAGGAATAGTGCGGCCAACAGGAAGCCCCACGCCAGTGCGAAGGAGAACGCCAGCAACTCGTCAGCAGAGGGAGGGGCCCAGGCCGGAGCGCCCGACAGCAGCCCAAACCACGCCACGAGCGCTAAGAGGCCAAAGATGAGAGCAAGGGAAAGGCCCAACCCAACCCAACCGCACCCGAACGCGCCGGTGACTTTGACGGTGCTCGTGGCGCGGACGAATCGGATCCCTAGCAATAGGAACGCCACGGACGCCAAAGGCCCCACCACCAGTGGCCACCAGTTCTCGCTCTTGCCGCCGCCAGGGACGGCGCAGAAGAGCCACACCAGGCCCAAGACCATGAGGCCAGCACCGACGATTAAGAGGACGCCTGCCGCCACAATCGTTTTCGGGTAGGGCGGCAGCTGGAGGTCCGGTTTCGGCCCGTCCACTCCCTCTTGCGGAGGCTTCTCCTGTTGTGGAGAAGTGGACTCTTTTTGGATGTCTTCGCTCATCGTCCCACCCCCAGCCCGTCCGCCACGCGGTTGATGTAATTGAACCACGCCACTGACGAATGTGGTGGATAAGGCGAGGTGGTTTTGATGCGTCTACGGTCCACCTGTGCCTCATCCACACTCATTTACGAAACGGGTTGTCGGTGTTTCCGCCGCCGCGCTCCCGACTGAATTCCTGCGCCTTGCGCCACAGCTCATATTGGCTTCTGCCCGCCAACGCCAGAACGCCGGCTGTCAGCAGCAGTAGGCTGGCCGTGACGCCCACCACCGCGAACATGCGCGCGGCGACGAACAAGTAGTCCCCGAAGACCACCCACGCCACTCCCGAAAGGACGAGAAGCAATATGCCAGAAACAAGCGAAGCGACGCCAAGGCCCCCGACCAGCCCGCCCGCCTTCGCGCCGCGGACAAGCCGGATGCCAACGCTGAGGAATGTGGCGCCGGTCAGGATGGCTGGGATTGACACCGTTGCGGTAACAAAGAGTATTGTTACGTCAAAAAGGGTCCTAGCGGGACTTACGACGTATAGGAACGCCGGTGTGGCGTCGCGGAGCAAAGGGGGGACCAGGAGGAAGTGCAGGCACCCGGCCACGATCCAGATCACGCCGGCTGCTCGGCCCGCTTTCGTGCCGCGGACTATCCGAATGCCGACGCTGAAGAATATGGCGCCGGTCAGGACGGCTAGGATCGACAATGTCGGGAAAAGGAGAATATATGGCTCAATTCTGAGGATGGCGCCGCCCTGCAGGAGGTATGGGAACGCCGGCGCGGTAACGTAGAGCAAAGGCAGGGCCAGGAGGAAGCGCAGGCACCCGGCCACGATCCAGATCACGCCGACTGCCCACACCAGGCGCGGAAACGGCGGCGCAGGGCCGAAACCCCCTTCGGAGGTGCGCGGTCGGTCGCGCGGCGGCTCCGCGCTCAGCGGCGATACGGGTTCCTCCCGGATGTCTTCGCTCATCGTCCCACCCCCAGTACGTCCGCCACGCGGTTGATGTAGTTGAACCATGCCGCGATCATCGTGATTTGCAGGATCGCCCGGTCGTCGAAACCCACCGCCCACAGTTTGTCCAAATCTTCCGGCGTCGTCTTGTACGACTCCTTCGTCAGCTTCGCCGTGAAATCCAGCATCGCCCGGTCTTGAGGCGTCAGGTCGGCCTCGCGATAGTCCCGCCGCAACGCGGCGGCGAGTTCCCTGTCCAGGCTGACTTGCGTCAGGAACTCGGCATGGCTCTCGATTCAGTAGAAGCAGCGATTCAGCGCCGATACCACCGTCGAGATCATCTCCTGCTGCCGCCGCATCAGCGGCATGTCCGGGCCGATCAGGGCGGCATGGGTGGAAAACGTGTGCAGCATGGCCGTCGGCAACAGGCTGTGCGCCGCTACGATGCTATCCAAACTCCCGTCCGGCCGCCGGAGCGTCTCGTTGTCCGTATGGTACTCGACCGGATACATGCCATAGAGGGTCTCGTAAATCTTCTTCAACTCGCCCTCGGCCGCCGGCGGCGGCACGATTCGTATCCAGGTCATGACACGCCTCCCGCCGCCGGCTCTTCCTGGCGCAGCAGGCCGGGCGCCGACGTGCGGCTGTGGTCGTGGCCGCGGTAGACGCCGAAGTCGTTGAACCAGTAGCGCTTCGCCAGACGGTACATCCAGCTCTTTTCGGGAACCTCGTTGCCGGGGTTGTACTGCGATGTGCGCACCTCCATCGCCTCCAGTTCCGCCAGGGCGGTGCCCCGCACCGTGGCGTCGCGGGCGCCGTGCCTCTCGACCAGCTGCTTCAACAGGTCCGGCCGTTCCAGCACGACGCAGCCGCGCGTCGTCGATTGGGCCAGCGTGCGGAAGTCGCGCAGGAACTCCGATTGCAGGAACTTGTCGCGCAGCGATCGCGGGTCGGCGTCGCTCGAATGGATCGACTCCTTGGTGAACTGGATGACGGGACAGGGTTCGATGTCGCCCCACGGGTTGATGTGGTTCGTGATGCCGTTGGCCGCGGGGCAGAGCGCCCGACCCTCGCCGTCGTAATAGGCGTCCACGATGATGATCGGCTTCTTCGCCCGCATCTCCGACACGAACCGCCGCGCCCGCAACTGCTGCTCCGGCGTCAGGCAGAGTTGCGGGTTGGCCTCCGGTCCCATCGGCCGGTAGACGTGGAACCACGTGTACAGCACGCCCATCTCGATCAGCCGATCGACCCATTTCTCCGTCAGCAGATCGTCAATGTTCGTTTGACAGAGGCTGGTGCAGACGCCGGTGAAGACCTTGTGCTTGAGGCAGTTGTGGACGCCGGCCATCGTCTTGCTGTAAACGCCCGCCCGGCCGCGGCGTTCGTCGCTGACGATCTCGTTGCCCTCGACGCTGATGAGCGGCGTCACGTTGCCGAGGCGGCGCAGCTCCCGCGCCTTCTCGTCGGTGATGAACTGGCCGTTGGTGAAGACCTGGAAATAGCAGTCGGGGTGTTCGGCCAGCATGTCGATCAGGTGCGGGTGCATGAACGGTTCGCCGCCGACGACGCCGAAGAAGACGTTGCCCATCGCCTTCGCTTCGCGGACGAGTTTTGAAAAGGCGTCCGGCTTGATCGTCTCCTGCTTGGCGGCCACGTCCACCCAGCAGCCCTGACAGCGCAGGTTGCAACTGTTGATGATCGAGACGTAGAGAAACGGCGGGAACACTTCGCCGCGCTTCAGGCGGCGCTTGTGCCGCTCGACCGACAACATGCCCTTGAAGCCCATGTTCCACGCCAGCTTCCAGAGGAGGCGCTTGTCGGTCTCGAACAACATTCGCTTGGCCAGCTTCAAAAGCATTTCCGGTCCTCGTCGGTGCGGCGCGTGGCGACTGTGGCGGTACAGGTATAGTCTACGGCGGACGTGGCGCGCACGCCAGCGCGAGGGGCAGGCCGTTGGCCTACCTCGGGAATCCGGTCTGTGGATTATGGAGTCGCTCGGAGTGATAATGGTCAGGGGCGCGAGGGTGTGGCCGCGATTTTCGCCTGGAAATACGCCAGGGTGCGCTGCAAACCTTCGTGTCGTCCGACGCGCGGCTCCCAGCCGAGGAGTTGGCGGGCGCGGCCGATGTCGGGCTTGCGCAGCCTCGGGTCGTCCTGCGGCAGCGGGCGGTATTCGATGCGGCCCTTGCCGCCGGTCAGTTCCAGGATCTCCTTGGCGAACTCCAGGATCGTCACCTCGTCGGGGTTGCCGACGTTGACCGGCTCGTGGAAGTCGGCGAACAGCAGCCGTTCAATGCCCTCCACCAGATCGTCCACGTAGCAGAAGCTGCGCGTCTGCGAGCCGTCGCCGTAAACGGTCAGCGGTTCGCCGCGCAACGCCTGGCCCATGAAGTTCGGCAGCACGCGGCCGTCGTCGAGCCGCATCCGCGGGCCGTAGGTATTGAAGATGCGAATAATCCGCGTATCGACGCCGTGGGCGCGGTGATAGGCCATCGTAATGGCCTCGGAAAAGCGCTTGGCCTCGTCGTAGCAGCCGCGCAGCCCGATGGGGTTGACGTTGCCCCAATAGTCCTCGCGCTGGGGATGGCGTTCGGGGTCGCCGTAAACTTCGCTGGTGCTGGCCAGGAAGAAGCGGGCGTTTTTCGCCTTGGCCAGGCCCAGCGTGTTGTGCGTGCCCAGCGAACCGACCTTGAGCGTCTGGATGGGGAAGTTGAGGTAATCGACCGGGCTGGCCGGCGACGCGAAGTGCAGCACGTGGTCCACCGGGCCGGCGATCTCCAGCGGCTGCGACATGTCGTGTCGGAGGAAGGTGAACCGACTTTCGGAGCGCAGGTGCTCGATGTTGGCCGGCGAGCCGGTGATGAAGTTATCGACGCAGACCACCTCATGGCCGCGGGCCAGGAAGCGCTCGCACAGGTGGGAGCCGATGAAACCCGCGCCGCCGGTGATGACCGTTCGCACTGCGTTGCTCCGAGGTAAACCGTCAACGGCGAGCGGGGGGCGTCAGCCCCCTGATTGAACATACGGTCGCCGACAGGATGCGGAATCAGGGGGCTGACGCCCCCCGCTCGCCGACCCTAGCACACCCGCCAGCCCCTGGCAAGCTGGGAAAGCGGAATTGAAAATCCGGGGCGTCACGGTATCCTACCAACGAAGACGCCCCGACCCAAGACGCCGACGGGCGCGCGACTTGCTAGTCGCCCCCTCTCCTCATCGCCGCGGCGCCTGCTTCACGGAGACTCTGGCCCATGGGCCGACCCATTCGCACATTCACCGTCCTGCCGCACCTGCCTGAACGCCTGCAAGCGCTGCAGAAACTCGCCTACAACATGTGGTGGTGCTGGAACTACGAGGCCACCGCCCTCTACCGCCGCATCGACGGCGACGCCTTCGAGGCGCTGGATCACAGCCCCGTCAAGCTCCTCGGCGTCGTCAGCCAGTCGCGGCTGGAAGAACTGCTGCACGACGACGGCTTCCTCGCCCACATGGACCGCGTCGAAGAGGCCTTCGACAACTACATGGCCGCCGCCACCTGGTATCAGGAAACCTACTCGCAAGGGGACAGGGGTCAGGGGTCAGGGGTCAGCAAGAATGGGGATCCCTCTCTGACCCCTGACCCCTGTCCCCTGACCCCTGATTTCCGCATCGCCTACTTCAGCGCCGAGTTCGGCATCCATGAGAGCGTGCCGGTCTACTCCGGCGGCCTCGGCGTCCTCAGCGGCGACCACCTCAAGAGCGCCAGCGACCTCGGGTTGCCGCTCGTCGGCGTCGGCCTCATGTACCGCGAGGGCTACTTCCGCCAGTACCTCACCGTGGACGGCTGGCAGCAGGAACGTTACCCCGAAAACGATTTCTTCAACCTGCCGCTCATCCCGGAGGTCCAGGAGGACGGCACGCCCCTGTTCGTGAAAGTGCCGTTCCCCGGCCGCGAGGTGCAGCTCCGCGTCTGGCGCATCCAGGTCGGCCGCGTGCCGCTTTACCTGCTCGACACCAACATCCCGCAGAACGCGCCGGAAGACCGCCCGATCACGGCCCGCCTCTACGGCGGCGACGTGGACATGCGCATCCGCCAGGAGATGGTCCTCGGCGTCGGCGGCGTCCGCACGCTGCGGGCGCTGGGCAAGCCGCCGACGGTCTGCCACATGAACGAGGGCCATAGCGCCTTTTGCGGCATCGAGCGCATCCGCGCCTTGATGGAGGAGAAGGCCATCGACTTCGCCGCCGCCCGCGAGGCCGTGGCCGCCGGCACCTGCTTCACCACGCACACGCCGGTCCCGGCCGGCAACGACGTCTTCTCGCCGCAGATGGTGGAGCACTACTTCTCGCCGATCTTCCCGCAACTGAAGATCGGCCGCGACGACTTCCTCGGCCTGGGCCGCCAGAACCCCGACGACCACAGCGAGCCGTTCGGCATGACGGTGCTGGCCCTCCGCCTGGCCAACGTCTCCAACGGCGTCAGCGCCCTGCACGGCGTCGTCTCGCGCAAAATGTGGAAGAACATCTGGCCCGAGCTGCCCGACTCCGAGGCGCCGATCACCTCGATCACCAACGGCATCCACACGCACAGCTGGGTTTCGCCGGACATGACCCAGCTTTTCGACCGCTACATCGGCGTCGAGTGGGACGGCCGGCCCGACGAGCACAACGTCTGGAAGCGCGTGGACGGCATCCCCGACGCCGAGTTGTGGCGCACGCACGAACGGCGGCGCGAGCGGCTGGTCGGCTTCGCCCGCGCCCGGCTGCGGCAACAACTCAAGAACCGCGGGGCGCCGCCGGCCGAGATCGCGCGGGCCGACGAGGTGCTCGACCCCGAGGCGCTGACGATCGGCTTCGCCCGGCGCTTCGCCACCTACAAGCGCGGCGCCCTGTTGTTCCGCAACCTGGAGCGGCTGACGGCCATCATCGGCGACAAACAGCGTCCCGTTCAAGTGCTGTTCGCCGGCAAGGCCCACCCCAAGGACCACGGCGGCAAGGAGCTGATCGCCGAGATTTTGCAGTTCGGCCGCCGGCCGGAGTTCCGCCGCCGCGTCGTCTTCATCGAAGACTACGACATGAACGTCGCGCGTTACCTCCTTCAGGGGGTGGACGTGTGGTTGAACAACCCGCGTCGGCCGCTGGAGGCGTCGGGCACCAGCGGCATGAAGGCGGCGTGCAACGGCGGCCTCAACCTGAGCATCCTCGACGGCTGGTGGTGCGAGGGCTACGACGGCCAGAACGGCTTCGCCATCGGCGCCGGCGAGGAGTACACCGACCTGACGTATCAGGACGACGTGGAGAGCCGGGCGCTGTACGACCTGCTCGAACAGGAGATCGTCCCTCTGTTTTATACGCGGTCGTCGGACGGCCTGCCGCGCGGCTGGCTGCGGATGATGAAGCGGTCGATCACGACGCTGGCGCCGGTGTTCAACACCGGCCGGATGGTGTCGGAGTATACGACGCGGTGTTACCTGCCGTCGGCGCGGCGCTACCTGCGGCTGACGGGCGACAACCTCAAACACGCGGCGGCGCTGGCGGCGTGGCGGCGCGACCTGGCGCGCGGCTGGTCGCGTGTGAAGGTGGTGGGCGTCGACGCCAGCGGGGCCGACCCGATGCACGTCGGCACGGACCTGAACGTCAAGGTGCGCGTGGACCTCGGCGCCTTCCGGCCGGAGGACGTGGAAGTGCAGTTGTTCCACGGCCTGGTCGATTCGCTGGGCGAGATCCCGCGGCCGGAGACGGTCCCGATGTCGCACAACGGCGCCCACGACGGCTCGACGTGGGTGTTCAGCGGGGCCATCCCGTGCAGCTCCAGCGGCCAGCACGGCTACGCGGTGCGCGTCCTGCCGCGCAACGGCGACTTGGCCAACCCGTTCGAGCCGGGGCTGGTGACGTGGGGGTGAGCGCGACGCTTGGCGAGCGGGGGGCGTTAGCCCCCTGATTCGTCACCAGATCGGTGACAGGATGAAGAATCAGGGGGCTAACGCCCCCCGCTCGCCGCGCGGGCGCACCCGTCCCAGCGGCCCGAATCCCACCAGCGGATACCCCGGCACCCGCTCCTGATAGCCACGATACGCATCTCCCAGGTAGAAGAGCAGACGCCGGTCCTTCAACCAGCTGCCGACAGCGACGTACACCGTCAGCAGTCCGATCATCAGCGCCCGGTCGAGCGTGGCCGTCGGCGTCAGCCAGATTTGCCCCAAGAAAGCCAGATAAACCGGATGTCGCAACCAGCGGTAGGTGCCGTGCCGCACGAAGGGGCGGCGCGGCGGCGGGGCGCCGCGGAACCACGCCCAAAACGGCGTCCAGCCCGTCTGCCAGCCGTAGCCGGTCAGGGCCAGGGCGTAGAGCAGCGCGCCCCAGCTCAAGAAGTAGGCGGCGCACACCACCGACCGCGCCCAGCCTTCCAGCCGCCACACGACGGTCGGCGTCCGCTGCCAGGCCCAAATCAGCAGCAGCAGACTCAGGCACGTCGTCAGGCAGAACAGGCAGCCGTGCAGCGCCGACGGCAACCCGCGTTCCAGCCGGTCGCGCACCGGCGGCGCCAGCAACAGGCTGTGCGGCACGCAGAATTGCAGTACAAGCAGGATGTCAATAAGCCACCAGAGCGACGACGTTTCCGCCTCGGGCGGCGGTTGAAGCCCTTGCAGGAACGGAAACAGGAACCACACCGTCACGGCCAAGGCGGCGTGGGCGGCCAGGGCGAGCAGGGCGCCGGGTATGCGATTTAGCACGTCGGCTTCTCCGCGACGAACAACCCGTAGCGCATCGCCCCGGTGCGGTACGCCTTCAGCAGCGTCGTGAAGTGGTCGAGGAAGCGCGTCATGGATCGGCCGCAGAGCGGCGCGATCCGGCCGACGCCGCTGCGCCGGACTCGGTCGATACAGATCTCCCAGGTGCGCGACACCTGCGCCGTCAGGTCGTCGAAGGTCCGCACCTTGAGGCCGGCGCCTTCCAGCCAACCCTGGTAATCGCTGGCCGTGCCGAGGGAGGGGCACAGGAAATTCTCGCAGACGGCGGACGCCTGGCCGTCGGCGTCGGGGCCGTCGCCGGCCAGCCAGGCGCACAGGGCGACGCGGCCGCCGGGACGCAGCCAGCCGGCCGCCTTGTGAAAGAACGCGGGCTTGTCGAAGAAATGTTCGCTGCACTCGACGTTCCAGACCACGTCGAAGCGGCCGGAGGGCAAGGCGACCTGCTCGGCGTCGCCGCACAGGAAGCGCGTCCGCCCGGCCGCCCCCTGCCACACGGACGACGTGCGCGCCCATAGCCGTTGCACCGGGCTGAGCGTCAGGCCGGTGACGCGGCAGCCGTAACGCATGGCCAACTCGATGGAACTGCCGCCCATGCCGCAGCCCACGTCGAGCACGTCGTCGCCCGACGCCACCGACGCCGCGGCGGCCAGGCGGTCGATCAGCCGCCGCGCCGCCTGGAGCGGCGGCGCCTCGGCGTCCCAGACGCCGTGATGGATGTGCGGCCCCCACAGGAGCCGGTAAAACGGCGTTGCCAGGTCGTAATGGCGGCGGATTTCGCGCTTCGTCACGGTGGCGCAGGCGATCATGGCGTAAACCGTAGGCGTAGTTGCGCCGCGAACGTCACGGCGGTCAATCTGTAGAGAGAACCGGAATCCGTTGTACGCGACAACCGGACGGAACGCCAGAGGCAAGAAGGAGAGCGCGATGTTTTTTCCGCCGTCGCCGGCTATGAATGGGAGCATGACCAACCCGCCGCTGACCGTCTACTACGACGGCCTTTGCCCGCTCTGCTCGCGCGAAATCGTCCACTACCGCAAAAAAACGGTGGGCGACGCCGTGCGTTTCGTGGACATCACGGACCCGACTTTCGACGCCGCCGCCCACGGCCTCGACGCCCGGCGCGTCCACCGGCTGATGCACGTGAAGGTCGGCGACGAGGTGCGCGTCGGCCTGGAGGCGTTCATCGCCTTGTGGGAGGCGATCCCGGCCTACCGACGGCTGGGGCGGTTGGCGCGTCTTCCGGGTCTGCACGGCCTGCTGGCGCTCGGCTATCGCGCCTTCGCGGTGATCCGGCCGTGGCTGCCCCGCCGCAAGCGGCCGGTTTGTTCCGCCGGGACGTGCGACCGATGAAGATACCTTGGCGTCCGTCCTCCGTGCCAAAACCGAAAAAAAGTTTTCGACGGCGCGCGCGACCCTTGACGGAGTTTAGCAGGGCAGTTAGATTGAATGAGGATGAAGTGTCGGCGGCGCTTGGGGTTCCGGCCATTTCGGGTCGGACGCTCCAAACGCGGATGCCAGGACTTCCGCCAGGGGCGCGGGGAAATTACCCTCCCGGCACGATCCGCGCGCGTTGGTCAAGCCGCGTGGACGGGTTCGCTCCGGCCTCCCGATGGACCTCTTGACAATGGGAAGGATAGCCGGCGATGCTTGTACTGTCCAGGAAAAAAAACGAAAGTATCGTCATCAACAATGACATCACCGTGACCGTGGTGGAGATCCGCGGCGACAAGGTGCGGCTGGGCATCGTGGCGCCCAAGGAAGTGCCCGTTCACCGCCAGGAAGTCTTCGACGCCATCCACGGCAAGGAAGCCTCCGAATCCGCCGCCCCGGCCCCCGTGGTCGTCAACAACAAGCCGGTCGCCTGACCGCGCCCGTCCCTTCCGAACTACCCCCTCACCGGGGCGCGTCGATGAGGCGCCCCGGTGAGGGTTTTTTCTTGCGCCGCCTTCACGTCCGCTTCGCGATCCGGTACTTCTTGATCTTCGCGATCAGCGTGTCCCGGTGGATGCCCAGCACCTCGGCCGCGCGGGTGTTGTTGCCGCCGGTCTGCTCCAGCGCCCGGCCGATCGCCCACGCCTCCAACTCTTCCAGGTTCAACGGGATCGCGGCTTGGTCCTCGGCGACGCCGGGCGTCAGGTGTAGGTCCGCGGCGTCGATCTCGCCGTCGCGGCTGAGGGCCGCCGCGCCTTCCAGGACGTAGCGGAGCTGTCGCACGTTGCCCGGCCAGGAATAGGCCCGCAGCCGGTCCAGGGCCGCCGGGGTAAGGCTCAGGCGGCGCGCGTCGATTTTTCGCAGGTTGGCGAGGAAGTGCTGGGCCAATGCGGGCACGTCCTCGGCGTGCTCCCGCAACGGCGGCGCCTTGATCGACACGGTCAGCCGGTAAAACAGGTCCTTGCGGAACCGGCCGAGATGCACTTCGCGTTCCAGGTCGCGGTTCGTCGCCGCCAGCACGCGGACGTCGACCTTCACGTCTTTCTTGCCCATCAGCGGCCGAACGCTGTGCGTCTCCAGGGCGCGTAACAACATCCCTTGGATCTCCGGCGTCAGTTCGCCGATCTCGTCGAGGAACAGCGTTCCGCCTTCGGCCTGCTGGAAGAAGCCGGCGTGCGGGCCGGCGGCCCCAGTGAAGGCCCGCTCGTCGTGGCCGAACAGCTCCGCCACGGCCATGTTCGCGCTGAGTGAGGCGCAATTGACCGTCACCATCGGCTCGTCGCGCCGCCGGCTGGCGCGGTGCAGTCCGAGGGCCACCAGCTCCTTGCCGACGCCGGTTTCTCCGTGAATCAGCACGGCGCCGGCGTAGTCGGCCAGCCGGACGATCTGCCCGCGGAGGTCGCGCACGGCCGGGCTGTCGCCGACCAGCGCGTCGTCGCCGCCGGGGGAGCCGAGACGGAGACGCGAGTTGTCGGCGGACAGGGCGCGGCGGTCGCGCACGCCGCGGAGGCAGCCCGCCAGACAGCCCGCCAGGACCTCGCAGAAACGAACCTCGCGGTCGGCAAACGCCCGGTTGCGGCGGTAGACGTGGAGGGCGCCCGGCGCCGGTTCGGGGCCGTCGTCCGCGGCGCCGGCGCGCTCGCGGAGGGGCACGCACAGGGCGTCGCGGAACCCGGCCAGGCTTTCCCCGCTCAGGTCGTCGGCGGGGTCGGCCAGCCGGACGGTGCGGCCGTCCCGGAGCGCTTTTTGCGTCATCCGGCTGCTCAAGCGGGCGTCCACCCGCGCCCGTTCGGGCAGGACGACCAGCAAATCGTCGGCGTCCAGGCTGCGGAACCCCACCAGGTCGGCCCGCGTCTGCCGCAGGAGCGTGGAGAGGGCCAGACGGACGAGGCCGTGCGGCCCCGTTTCCCGCAACGAATCGGATAGGAATTGGTACAGGGCCGTCAATTCGTCCGGGTGTAGGACGGTTTCGTCGTCGCCGGCCGGCGCCTCGGCGGCCGGGGGTAGTTCCTCCCGGGCGCCGACGGCCGGAAATTCGTCCGTGCCTTCCATGCCGGTTTCGACCGCGAAGCGGAAACAGACGTCGCCGAGGACCAGCCGGGCGCCGGGCGGCAGTTCCGCCTCGCCGCGGACGCGCCGGCCGTTGACCGCGACGCCGTTGCGCGAGCGGAGGTCGCGGACGAACCAGCGGCCCTGACTGGGGTAGATTTCGGCGTGCCGCTTCGAGGCGCACTTGTCGTTGAGAACGATGGTGTTGTCGAGGCCGCGCCCCAGCGAGATCGGTTCCTCGGGGCGCAATTCCAACAGGGCGGGGACCGCCGCCCCGTCCTCCAGGCTCAGGCGTACACGCATCGGTTCCGTCTCCCCGCGGCCAAGCATTGGGGAGAGAATCGTACCCGATCCGGCCTGTTCCCGTCCAGTAAGAATAAGTAAATCGGGTGTGCCTCTCGATTTAGGCGAGCGGCCGGCGTAAGCCGGCTGGTGCGTCGTCAATTCCGCGGCGCTAGGCCATACCGGCCGGCTTACGCCGGCCGCTCGCCTACGGTTGCCTAAATCAAGAGGCACACCCGGAAGAGGAGAAGAACGTGGGAATGCGTTGTCGAAAACCTGCCGTCCCCAGGCGAGCGGCCTGCGAGGCGGAGGGAAGAAGGGACGGCGGCTCAATCCTTTTTTTCGATCCGATATAGATGTGTCTTGGTCCGGACGAACAGCGCCTTGCCGG
>Ga0182024_10003751_pt1 | contig 35769 bp, 37 predicted proteins | sample P32metaG_FD_120480 | JGI IMG/M metagenome (GOLD analysis project Ga0182024, IMG submission 120480) | Permafrost microbial communities from Stordalen Mire, Sweden - P3-2 metaG (Illumina Assembly) | ecosystem: Environmental > Terrestrial > Soil > Wetlands > Permafrost | place: Sweden: Stordalen...
CCTCACGGTCGAAGTGCCGCCCTCGAAACAACTCTTCTATGCTGCTCAACTTGCTCACCCCTGGCACTCAACTCTCCGAAAAACCAATGTACCCGACCGAACTCCCCTATTTGCACCAGAGCCTCAGATAGAACTATGGATATTAGCTGGGGTAGCGTTACCAAACACTACCAATCTACCGGCTGACTTGATTGTGCCTGATCCTGATCACGGCACCACCTATTCAGCGCACAGGAAACATGCGCAGGCCATTTTGCAGGCCAGATCACAATCACGATGGATCATTGCTCCTCTTTCCTGGACTGGTCCCCTCCTTTGGCCTCATCCTCTCAGTCTTCTTGCCCAATACGTCGGGACTGACTTATTCAACTTATTCAGTAGTCAGTGACTGGGTTTGGCTGCCCATTTTGGCAGCATCGGATGCGCCCGCCCAAGGTTGATACTCCTAGTCTATGCTACGAGCAATCGCTCCACCCTCGCCGCTGCCTCAACCCGGATGGAGGACAAGTACATGCGAATAGCGCTCCAGCGTGAATGAAGTGTTTGCACGTCCCAGCTGATCGGAGATCACCTTGACCGAAACCCCGGCTGCTAATCTTGGTCGCTAGTCGCCCACAACTGCAACTCTAGCAATAAAGGGCTAGATGAAGTATTTCTTAGGAAAGTCTTCGTCATTGTTCTATCAATAAGTCATGTGGTAGGCTTTTCGCTTGTTCCCGAGTTTGCCCCGATTGCAACACCTCATAGATTGAGCTTTCTTAATCTTTCCCACATGAGAAACTCAGCCACACTGATGCATGCTTGATTCGGATGCACCCTGGAGTAAAGGCATGGACAGACGGAGTTGGGACTTTTGCGATCCGGCAATATTGAAAGTGCCGAGCTCCGGTCACTATCTGCCGTTCTTGGTCTTCAGGAGCCGACAGTGACTATATCTGCAAGTGATAACAAGGCCGAGCTTGGCCCCAAAGCGTCTTTGGAGTATCCGCTTCCGCCTGGTGGAGCGTGGGTATTACGATCGGGACTGTTCTGATTTAGCGTTGATGCGGTCTATCAGACGAACGGATAAGGAATGGTTTGACTTTGACATAGTAATTGACTACGGAAGGATAGCACGACTTAGGATTCAGTACACTCAGCGTCAGCTTGAATATGCTTGACTGTCGCGTGAACCGCTTATTCTCCGTCCTGACTTTCTCTGTCTTTCCGGTCTTGCTTTGGGCTCTCAGACTGTTCGTTGAAAGAGTGAACTTGGCTTTCGCTCGGCCCGGCGTAATCGCGAGGGGCGGTTTCGGGGGACAGACGAAAGTGACGGGCACGTGCGACTTGACGTTCACTTGCTATAGCTGGTTTGGGCGTGGTGAACGTTCCGTATGTCACCCCCCGTCTGGCTAACAGTACTCTTGGTCACGACTTCGGGATGAATGTGACTTACAGCGGCGGTGGAATCGTGCTTTTGACAATGGTTGCAACCCTTGCGATCGCTAGCGCCGTCGCGGGCCAGAACCAGCCTGCAACTTCCGGAGAGGTGCAGAGTGCGTCCGCAGTACCCAATGTTGCGCAGAAATCGCTGAGCCTTCGTACTCCGGTTCCGCTTGCCTCCGACTATGTGATCGGCCCCGGAGACGTGTTGCAGATCTCGGTCTGGCAGGAGCCTCAATTTGCAGAGAGGGTGGTGGTGCGCCCGGACGGCAAAATTTCGATGCCGTTAGTCCCTGATATCCCGCTAACCGGATTGACTCCTCACGCGGCCGAGGAGATGCTGGCTCAAAAGCTGCTTGGGCTGGTGAAGCATCCACGAGTCTCCGTCATCGTTGAGGAAATTCACAGCCGACTGGTCTATATCACCGGCGAAGTGCAGCATCCTGGTGCGTACCCCATGATCAGCTCGATAAACGTAATCCAGCTGATTGCACATGCCGGCGGACCCACCGAATTTGCAAAAAAGAAGGCCGTCTATGTGTTGCATCCAGACAATCGGGAGAGGACCCGGGTCGACTATCAGAAAGTACTACAGGGCCAACATTCGGAAGAGAATATCCAACTTATTCCTGGAGACACGGTGGTGGTTCCATGATCAACCTGCATAGGAAGCGGTTCAAGCTAATAGTCGGCGTGGCGGCGAATCTGTCCCTCGCCAGCGTTCTCATGGTGAGAACACAAGCACAGAAGGTGCAATTTGCGTCCTATACTCCCCCGGCGGACACGCTCAGTAGTTGCGGTGATGCCCTGGCAGACGCGCTGCAACAGGATTCGGTGCAACGGCCGTGTTGGGCGAATATCCGTCCGGTCGATCACGCTAACCCCATTAAGTTGGCAGAAGGGGGAGTCATCGGAGGGAATCGAACCTTTGGGGGCGAGGAGGGTGGGCTCGGCCCGGCATTCACGTTCGCGTTAGCCGCCACGGCAGGAACAAACTTCGCAACCGGCACCAACGGCCAGGCCTACGGTGGCCTGGGAGCGCTTTCCGGTCTTGTAGCGCGCAGACGATGGCAATTTATGTTGGAGGACGGCGGAGGAGTTGGCGACTTCCAACTCAACAGCGTCGATGGCGCGAACCGCGTCTACTTGAACCGGGCAGCTGTGCGAGGCCAGGGGGAGTTGAGTGCTCGATGGAGCTGGCAAGCAAGCGCTGCCAACACCTATGGAAATGATACATTTCGAACCTTCGCGCCGCTGGACTATACCACGGTGGGCAACGTGGAGGCGCCGGTACCGGATACGGTGGCGTTCGGGCTGCATTCAGGCAACATGACCCATGAGCAGGAGGATGGCAGCCTCCGCTACGAGAGCTCGCGGCACACCAATTGGGACATCTCCGCAGCCCACACCTTGCAATATTTCTCCGACGACGGAGTCACTGTGCAGACGGTCGGAGGGCGAGCCGCATACGTGCACTCCGTGAGCCGCAATATCGCATTCGGGGTGTATGGGAACGGCGCACACCAGACGGGAACTTTGGACTGTTCCCTCGGAGGGGCCGGCCTTCAAGGAGTGCTGCAGTGGGGTGACCATGGCTCGGTGAATGTTTCAGGGGGAATTAGTTCAGCGTCGGCCGCCTGCGGGAAATCGCCACAGTTTCTCGGTGACGCAGCACTTTATGTGCCGTTGAAGCCGCATACGGATTTCTACATGACTGCAAGCCGGGCTTTAAGCGCGGGTATTGTGGAGCAGACAGCTCTTCTGAACACTTTCGGCGCGGGCGTGAAATACGCTTTTACACGCAGCTCCAGCATCCGCCTGACCGGCGCAGCTCTCTACGGGCTGGATCCGCGAACGAACCACTCCTACCAAGGAAATTTCAGCGAGCTTGCGGTTGGCTATCGGCTCGGTCCGTGGTTTTATCAAGAAATTGCGGTTCGTCACTTTGAGGTCCATGGAGGCCCGGCGCTCGCCTTGCCGGCTTCCGCACAGATTTCCGATCATCAGAGTCTGGTGGCGGTTGCCTTCTGGTGGTCACCCAACCGCCGTCAGCCGACTCTTTTTTCTCGTCATTAACCCTGCAAATGACAAGGAGCAGGTATGCTCGGCAGCCCCCATCTCCGAACGTATCTGGAAACGATTTACGAACGACGGAAAGTGGCACGGGATGTTCTGCTCGGGGTTCTCCTGCTGTTCGGAATGTTTCCTCTATGGGGATGCCAGTATTCCGCCTCGGCGATTGTGCAGCTGACGTCGTCGAGTCCGGAGCAGGCTCGCGCCGGTGCGGTGGATGCGGCACGCAGCACGCTCAACGACGAGCGGCTGGCGGCGATCATGAAGCAGATTCTGCCTTATCCTGAGATGGTTCGGACGCGTGGGGAAGCGAGCGCCATTCGGTATATGCGTTCCAAAATCTCTCTTCAAGCTGTCGGGCGGGGCAATGACAACACCGGCGAAGTGCGCATAACCTACCTCAGCTCGGAGAGGGCCACGGCGATCAAAGTGGCCAATGCAATGGCGCAAAGCCTGACCGAGGTGAAACCGAGCGCGGCAGACTTGCTTTCGGCGAAGATCGAGCGCCAGCTCGAAGACTGCCGATCGGAGCTGAAACAGTTGGCGGCGCGCCGGGACGAGGGGGCAAAGAATGAAGGACTGCACACTTCTTTAAGCCGCAGTTCCGTGCTCGAGGACAAGGAGAAACTGAGCCTGGTGGAGCAGCAAAGGGGACAAACCAGCGATCAGGGGCGCGTGGGATCGTCCCCGGCACCGGTGTCTGTTCCTTTACCGGAACCATCTGCGGCAAAACCGATTCAGCAGCAAATCAAGGACGCGGAAGCTCGTTTGATCGAACTGCGGCAACGTTACACCGACCAGTACCCGGACGTTCAGGACACACAAGAACAGCTCCAAGAATTACGATCGAAGCTGAATCGCTTACAAGTTGAAAGCCCTCGTTCCGCAAAGGAAACTCTGCCCACTCGCGATGACGGACAGATTACCCGGGGGGAAGAGCAGATCCGGGCCGCTCAAGCTCGCGCGCAGAAAGAAATTCGACATGACGTGGCGACGACAGATACGAGGCGTGAGAAGTCTTCCGAGTCCTCGGCCGAAGTGCGGGTATACGCGCTCGAGCTGGATCGCTATCAAGCGTTGCTGCGAGCGCAAGGGACCATGAAGGAGTATCAGGACGAAAGCCTCGGCCCCCCCCAACCGCTGTTTACGGTGGTGCAAATTGCAACTCGAGCGAAAGCCGCGGGCATCGCCGTTAACCCGCTTTATTGGCTAACTGGCCTACTCGTTGCGCTGTTTGCGGTAACGCTCTTAGTCCTGTTCGCGGATCTCCTCAAGACTCCTCCGCGGGAACAGATCGCGGCCAGTCAAGTCGAGCGGGAGGAACTTGCGCCCAATATCGCCACGGGACGCGATCGCCGCGCTTAGCGGAGAGAAAAGGAAGACAGACGGAAAGTGACCCTAAGGCGAACGCGATTGCCCGAAATGCTCAGTTGAAACGCGCATCGATGGCTTGCTAAGGGTCGAACATCAGCGTATACGGCTTTTCCTCGGCAGCGAACTTTCTGGGCCGTCCGCGCCCGTGCGCAGCCAAGTTGCGGTACATTTCTCGTTCAATGCTGACCGCGAGGTCTGGAGAGCTCGCCGGCCCTCTGGCTGCAAATGTAGCTTTGAGAGAAACGGCATGGGTCGATGAGCTACCACACTTGGTCGGTCGCTTCATTCAAACCATACGGATCAGCTTCTTCGAGCTAGGCCAAATCGACATCAGGCCATCACCTTCGGAGCTGTGTTGCGAACAATGAGAAAACCAGCCCGACTGGTAAATTCAACCGTAAGGGGGCCCTCATAACTGTACAGCGCCGTTCATCCATTGCTTCTTAACTTCGCATCATAGTCCGTTTCCTGAAATTTTCTGCCCTCCAGACGCCCTTTCTTCGTATCCCACACTTCCGACCCCCACACTTGAAAATCCTCGTCGATATATTCAATGAGCAATTCAGAACTAGAGTCTTGGAAGTTCAGCAATGCAAACATTGAGACGGCAGCGCCCGAGTCCACTTCATTCTGTCGCTTATTGAAATAATCCACGGGGGTGCATCCCGGGTCGGCTTCCTTTTCAGTTTGGACGTCATGCGGAATACAACCGTTCCCTATCAGCCGAGCATTGAATTGAGTCGCTGTGTCTCTATAGAGAGCACATCGGTGCTCTTGGCCAAAGAACCATCCGAAGATAGCGTCTCGGCCGACAACTGCAGTTGCAAGGAGCTCCTCTACATCCTCGCGGAACGGCTGAGAGTCTTGATACTCGGCGGAATGGGCGGACCCGGCTGGTAGTGAGTGAGTAAGATGTTTTTCTTCGATCCACTGTTGGCGAGGAGGTCGATCAACCATTTCCACTGCACATTGACCGGATCATTTGGATCTTTCGGATGCAATCTGCCAGCCCGCATAAGCGGTATCCAACCCAACTAGTCTCCAATTGTCATTTTCCAGACAAAAGAACGGTCGCGGTTGTCCAAAGGCTTTCAACATCGCATTGAAATAAGCTTCACCACCGCTGTGCATTTCATGGTTCCCATTCAATGCAAAACTGGTACCTGGCGGAACTCCAATTTCTGGATACTGACTGTTCGTTTGAAGCGGCCAAAGTTGCAAGAATGACTCGCATTCGGATTTGACTCCGCCGTAGCCGTAATAGATATCTCGAAGGTGAATCGCGATGGCCGGGTTCTGCTTTCTCACCACATTCACAATATGGCGAGCTGCCGGATTGTCACCCCCCAATCTGCGAGTGGAGCGACAATCGCATTTGCAGGTAGTTTGATGGTCTGCCGAGTTCCAGGGGGTAGGGTGATCGCTCAAACTTAAGCTCCCTCCATTCTTTCAATATTGATTGAATGAGTGGTTCTTTCTGGCCATGTACATCTTCGTAAACCTGTCTGAAGAAATGACCAAATGCAAAGACACCCTCCTCTATGAGGGTTACGACCCAGATCGGATTGCCGTTGCCGTAACCCTGCAACGAGGGAATCCGATTGAAGACCTTGGCCAGTACTGACTGATAAAGGCCTACGAGGTCGAAGCGTGAGACGAAGGTCGCGATCACCGTGAGACGGTTCACCGACGGCGGTCTTGCGAATGGACGCAAATTGATCGGCCAGACTTGCCCGCTCTTTCTCAATCGCCTCCGGATCAGTGGTTTTGATTGCAGCGCCTATTGCCGACCGGATTTTTTCCGAATTTTCGGCGAGGTCTTTCGCAATTGTGTCAAGACTAGATTTAACAAAATCAGCTTTGTTCACAACAGGGTGCATTTTATTGAGGCCCTCTCTTCTCGAGAGCAATTATTAGGGTGAAATTTGGGGTCCGCGTGTAACAGCTGATTCGGCGAAGGAAGGGGATACACTCTTCCCGGCCCCGTCGCAATGGCTCTTCCCCGTCCCGCCAGGACCGTTGCGAGACGCGGCCACCGCTCAGTGATCAGAGGTCAACGCGGGGAGACGCTCCGCTCTCCCTACGCCCCTCTTATCCTGCCCTACCCAAGTTTTGCCGGGCCTGTCCGGCTTCGATTGCCGGTATCACCCGCAACGTGTTGTGAACTCGGCAGAAGTTGTAAGCTATGAAGTGGAGCGCAATCGCTGACCCAGACCTTCTTGATTGGCACACAGTGTGGTCGCTGGCATTCGATAGGGCTATCAGAAGAAAGCGGGTTTTGTGAGTACCTTGAAACATTATTCGCCGACTCTACCAACGCTAACCTGAACGCTCTTAACGCCAAAAAGTCAAAAATATTAATCAAGTACCGGCCTAAGTCAAGGTCGTCCACCCGACACCTTACAGTGCAGCCAACAACGAAGCCCACAAAGGGCTTCTGCTTGCCGTTGAACTGTGTACGGATGGCCACCTTTTGCCTGGTCCGCGCGTTCTTGCAGGATAAGCGGCGGCAATGCATAGGTCCCACCTTCGATTTCAGTAGCTTACAGGTTTGTGAAATGGATGGCTGGACCACTTGAGGGTCCAACAAGGCGAGTTCCCTCGAAGACGAGCTCCAGGACTTCCCCGTACCCGACGTTTTGTTCTCATCGCAGAGAAGCTTCTTTGTTCTCAGGGTCGCTTTGCCCTCGAGCTTTGCGCTCGACGAGGAGGCGGATAGCAAGCCCGGAGCCAGTGCCCAGCAAAGATTGAGCGTATCGGATGGTTCAATTGAGCAAGCCTCGAAATAATCGGGCCGCAACGGCAAATAGTCTTGCCTGGGCTTCGCTTCGTGGAGCCCTCTCAGTGTCAACGTGCCCGTGAGCGTATCTACATTCCCGCACTTCCCGTCTCACATGAATTGGTCACAACGATTTCCTAAGCTGCCAGAATATAGATCGACCCAGTGCGGAACTCGGTATTCACTAACCTTTAACAACGCTGCCCGGAGACGCCGCGAAACCCTCACGAAGTTCATCTTTCGAGAACGGCAACACCTAAAATCAAATTAATGTGGAATTCTTTAATTTTTTCATTGTATATTTAGCTTTTACACGCAGCAGTCACGGATACGATATATAAGTGGTTAAGAACTATCAGGAGCGAGGATTCGAAGATTGACCCCGTCGGGCATGCGGTGACTCTGTACCGGTTGGGTTAGATACAATGGCTAAGCAGCCGAAATCTCACCGCAGACCAGGAGAGGCGCATGACTGAGCACACCGCCTTGCGGATCAAGACTCTCGATCAAGCGCTACAGACGGTGATCCATGATCGACGGATCGCTGAGAAACTGGGCAGCGCTTCGGCGGTGTATCAGGAGGAGCAGCACGACCTAAGCAGCGTTGAGATCGGTGTTGTACGCGGCGAGCAGACGGAGTCAGCCCGTCTGCCGAAGACGATTCGCTCCGAATTCGATTGCGCTTGCCAGGGCACCTGCTCACAAAACGTCACAGAAGAACACCGCCGTATTCTGGGTTGCGAGTGCATCTCCATAGAACGCGAAATAAGGATTAGCCTTTGGCACAACGATGAGTCGGGCGATTGGTCGATCAAGATCAATGGTCAACATCACGATCACATCACCACCGAAATCATGGAAGCGCTCGTCGAATGTGCGCTGATCGTGGCCCAGACGTCTCTAACAAGAGCGTCAGCTCAGAGACCCCAGTAGGCTGCTTATCGGATCACCTTCCGGACCTGCGCTTCCTCAAAGGACTCTCATTGGAAAAACTGCAGAGGAATTCGGAAACGAGTCGAACCGTATGCTTGATTTTTCCGTCTTGTCAACGCTTTGGTGCCAAAGTTTCTGCTCTGGGGCGTGTTCTGAAGAAATCCCCGATTGTGTTTTCATCACTTGACTGACATTCGAGTGGAAGGAGTCCCGTTGCCTTCTACCGGATTGATCGGCACTCTGCGGTGAGCTCTGTGCCGTCACCCGATATGGCATCCGGCCTTCATCATTGTGCTTTGGCGGCCCCCGGGGACAACCCAGCACCATCATACGATCCAAGACGAACAAAAGACAGTCGTTCAAAGGCTGCACCGAAAATACGGGGCGCCAAGGAGGTTCTGGCTGCGCTCAAAGCGTCTTGCGCGGAAATGACTACTTCAACTTCGGTAAGGACGGACGAAGGCTATTGATTGTATTCGGCTTCAGGTGTTCGGCATCGCTCGATGCCGACTACGTCAAAGGACAAGTCACTCAATACCACGCTCGAAGACAACGCAAGGAGGCGCTTGGGAAGCGACTCATCAAAGTTGGGGAGGGTGGTCCAGATCACGAGTAGTACCAGGCAGCGACGATCGGGACCTGCAACACAACAAGAACGCAGGATGTGTCGCTGATCGACAACACGCGACGCAGGAAACAGGCCGCAGGGAAGTCACTGGTCAGCGAGGGCCAAACTCGCAATGGGTTTGCTCAGAGCATTTTCAAACGCGGCATCGGTGCGCCGCAGATCGTGGACCCCGGTCAAGTACATAGCGATCTGGCGCGGCAGTGCAACGGTGCGGGGGCCACGCTCTGTTTTGAGTTCTTGGACTGCCAGGCCGAACATGTGAGCAACGGCTTGCTGGATTGATTTGATCCTGTCTCCGCGCGCCAAATCATTTTCTATCCTCACCAGAACGGATCATATATGGCCGGCTCCGAGTTGCACTACCTCTGTGGATCATCATGGATGATCCATGCACGGCCTTATCCTAAGCCTCTGCCACGCCCAACACGCCTAAACACTACCGGAGCGACAGCCTGCAAACCATAGCAGCACCCACGATCGCCGCTTCGACAACAGCAACCCATATCAGGAGGCTTATGCAACTCCGCGTATCCTCACGCTCCTTCGAGGTCAACGCCGTTAATCATGGTGAGAGCCTCCTCTGATCGTAACCTGCGTGACCGCGGTAACGCTCTATGGACTGAGCAACAAAGAATACTCTATGGTTTTGGCACTGTTGGATTCACAGCTCTACTTGTTTCCCTAACGCGCACCATCTCGTTTCAATGTTCGATGCACTGAACATTCGCTTGGTTGCGATCGTTATCTGTGGTCGCAGTCCAGCTTGGAGTGACCGCCTGCAATAGCAGGGTGACGGAAAGGTCATTCAGAGAAAGTTGTCGCCCCAACTGTATTTTGTCGACAGTTCAGTACTCTTAATGACAGAAAATCTGCCGGTTCAAGGCTCGGAATCCGAGGGCCTCAACCGGATCGCAAACTCTTACCTCAGCACCGAAAGGTCCATCCCGAGCGGCTGATATTTGGACGGTCCGAGGAGGTCCTCGCGCAGAACTTTACAATCGATGGTCCTCGGAAGCCTTGCAGTCTAGGACCTCGACAGGAGGTGACCTGTGGGGAAGTTCGACGATTTGCGAGCCGGTTCATGTTCTTTTCGTTCGCAGCCAATGCAATCACCGATCCTATATTGGAGCGATTCATGCGAGTTCTGATCTTCCTTCACCGGTCTGATCTGCGAAAACGGGTTGCAGGAGCGCTCAACTCGACGGACTTTGTCGTTGATTCTGTAGCTTCTGCAAAGGAATGCCTGCAGTCCGCTCAATTGACGCGTCACGAGGGCGTTCTCGTCGATTCGGAGTTTTTTGTTTTTGAGGATGTCTTGGCTCTGGTCAGGCAGTTGCGCGAAGAAAACTCAAACCAAGCACTTTTCGTTCTTGCCCGGTACCTCGATCTCGAGCAACGTTTGCAGCTGTTTGAAGCGGGAGTTGATGATTGCATGAGTGAGCCATTCTTCGCCTCGGAGTTGGCAGTACGCCTTGGCCATTCGATAAGTCTGCGTCAGGCAGCTTCACCCCTGGTCCAGTCAAATACAGTGAATGTATTGCGTTCTGGTGATTTGGAGCTGGATCTGGTGCGTCGGAAAACCGGGCGATCGGGAAAGAGAATCTCTTTAACGCCAAAGGAGTTTCTGCTACTCGAATACCTGATGCGGAACGCAAACCGCCCGCTTACGCGGTCCATGATCCTTGAGCATGTATGGAACACCTCGTTTGAGGGCATGCCCAACGTAGTCGATGTCTGTATTAGCTCTCTACGCAGCAAGATAGATCATGGTTTCCCTCACAAATTGATTCAGACCAACCGCGGCTTCGGTTACACCTTAACTTCCGCGACCGGTCTTTCTCTGGAAGCCAAGGGCCGTGCTGGGAGGGGTGACAGGGCGCATGCACGTACTAAGTGCATCCCGCCGACATCGTAGTTTAGACCATCTTCGCTTTTTACTGTAGGTCACGATCCACCGACATCCTGAACGAGAATTACGTCCTATTTCCGGGGCCTGCGGTCCGCTCGCAGCATCGAGACCACCCAGTTGGGAACGATGAAAGTGCAAGAATCTCCTATCGCGCCGGCCCGACTGTTCACGGTCACAGATGCAACTTTATTACGAAGAATGTCATCGGGATCAAGCCTCGTCGAAACGAGATTCAGGAGCTGGTTTGTTTGGACGAGCACGCTACCATGACACACGATGCGCCGCTGAACCCTCATGATTACCTGCCGGTCGTGTGAGGCTTCGACCTTAGATGAGATTGCCAATGTAGATAATATAAGGCATGCTCGGAAATGCCTCGTCCAGTTGGGGCTCTTGCTGCGGCAGCCGGGCCGCCGATCCGTGAACGTCTGAGACTTCCGTTTTCACGATCTGCGGCAAACTGCGGCCAGTTGGATGCGGATGCAGGGTGCGACATTCATGCCGTTGCCCTCAACCTAGATCGCAAAGATCTGAGAAGGCGGCGAGATATCAGCAACCTCAAACCGGCCTTCCCTTCGGAAGCGATGAAGCTCCTGAACATGCCGCCTATGCGTCAATGTGCATAAGTTTCCGAACAACCGACCGTACGGACAGCCGTACGTCTTTCTAATCTCTCAGCCAAGGTCGCCGATAAATTAGTGTGGAGGATTCCTAAAATAGAACCGCCGGCGGCGGCCGCTGTCCACGCTCAGGGGGATAACGGCGCCTGTCCGCCTTTGCGGTCCTACCTGACGTAACGAGGATAGCAAGATTTTACTACATGGTCAGGTGCAAAGGGTGCCGGGAGATTGTTCAGGTGTCAGTGGAAATCGTGCTGGCTCAGCCGATAGCCACGCGGTGTCCGGTCTGCCAAGGGCACTGGCGTTATGTACCCTCAGAGCTGATCCTCATCGCCCCGTCCATATCAGAGGAAAAAAATATATAGAGTAATGCTGGCGTTTAATGATTCAACTCCAGAGGTCGAAATCTCAGAGTTTGTTGAGCGACGCCCGACGCCCAGTCGAGACCCTTTTGGTCTACGATGGAGCCGCAACGGAGGGGTTTAAAGGCGGCAACACAGTTATTCAGTTTGGTTGGGATACTGGCGAAGATTCCCACAGTTCAATGGCCTTCATCAGAGCTTCTCGGTGAGCAGACTCGAGTTGCTCGGGCAGTTCTCCACATGATGCCCTGTAGATACGGACAGTGATGTCCTGCTCCGACCACACAGCAAAGTACCAATGGTCACCTCCCGATCGGTCTCGATATTGGGTACCTAACACGGAGACATCCGCGAAGCTACCGGTTCGCATGCTCTGTAAGATTCTTACCACTTCCTCTCCCACGCTTCTCTTCAGGCTACTCGCGCACCGACGGTCCATAGTGGCACACGACAAATCAAATACTTCCTGAGTCACGTAAAGTGCCGCTGTCACCGGGCTCTGACACAACTCTTCTTTCTGCAGCCACAGGTTTCTAACTCCGCATTCAGGCTGAGCGGGAACGCGGGGTTGGAAACCAAGCGGCTGTATGACAGAACTCTATGGCAAACTCCGCAAGAGCGAAAGCGGTATATGGCCCCACGGGCTGCCGGCACCCATTTTGGCATTCATGTCGGGCCCAGCATACAGGGTTGGGATGAACGGTTTAGGGCCCACTGGTCGAAACCGATCGAAGTCCGGGCGGCTCTCATGCACCGAATGGTCATAGAGCGATCCGCGAATTGTGTCGATCCACACTGCTGCGTTTGCGCCAAGTTGGGATCTATCGACAGCGGGTGTCTACGGGTACGACAACCTTGTCAAAACGGGAGCGGCCCCCAAACGGATGCCAAATCATAGAGACGGAGTCGACCGACTCCAATTCAAATGACAGGCGTGAAGACACGTCCACCAGACGCAACCGCGGATGCCCCGTGAACTGGCTTTTCACCCACCGCGCGGCAAAGCGATGCCAGTCAGATCTGATCACGCAACCCACAACTGTAGGTTCTGTCGTTTTGGCGTGATCCGGTCACCTATCTCGGCTTTAGACAGCAGGGAAATTGTATGCAATTTACGTTCTATGTATTAGGGACCATTGATAGGATTGCGCTGGCCTCGATCAGATCTTCCAGCCCAACCTGTCCGGAAGGCTGGTTTGCCGTGGCCGATTGCAAGGAACAAAGTCATCTGCCTCGCAACGTTCGCGAGGACTTGCAACACAGGCGTACGAACCTCCGATCAAGTGTGCCGCAATGTGCTCCAGTGGTACCGGTTTCGTCTCGCGTGATCACCCGCAAGCTGATCGTGCGGCTGAAATTGCACGCATCGTGATCCAAGTCTCAAAGGGTGACGTGCGACTGCGGGTTACGCCGCTCGCTGGAAAACTTGGGATCGAAGGCCGTGCCTAGTGAACCGCTTTCGCAGCCTCAACGGCATTACACCAAAGAGCTACCAGATTTACGTCCGCACGAAGTGGGCATACAATACAATCGCTATCGAACCTGGGCGTAAGCTGGAGAGCATCGCCGCAGACGCAGGTATGCGGACGACTACCGAATCTTCCGCTTTGTACAGCATTGTCGAATTGCTGTCTACTTGTGCTGTCTGAGCTATTGGATTATTTGCTTATACCGCAGGGAGCTTCCACGCCGTTCCGTGACACCGGAGATGCGGAACAGGCTCTTCCATTTGCAAAGCGCGGCAGCCTACCATGCCAGTAGAACTCAGGGAATAAACCGATGACGCCTGCTATGCTGCTCTCGGTATTGGTGCTTCTCCTTTGCGGATTACTCTGGCTCGCTTGGCGGGCAAAAGCAATTCGAACCGAGCGGGACAAGGTCCGCTGGCCAGATCTATTGACAAGACTGTCTCCGGTCGGCAGAGTGGGCATTGAGGAAGTCGCTGCCGCTTTTCTCCTCCCTTCGAGTGAGCAACTAGACTCGCGGCGCACGAGTCACGGCTCGAATCGCGCGATATTTGGAATTTCATCGCCGGCATAGAGGGTCTCAAAACGATGCAACGCAATGCCAATGTCCTGCTCGAACTCGCTTGTTACGTCCAACGGTGGAATCCGGACGCCTCCGTTGTCGCCGAACAGCTTCGCCTCGATGCAAACCAGATCAAGACCTCACTCGCCAAGATCCACTCGTCAGAGCGACAAGGGACCCTGTCTACATGGTTTCCCATCTATGCAACACGGGCCACCGCAGCGTATTGTCTGATGACGCGGCGGGTGTGTGCGCTTTATGAGGTTAGTCATGAAGGTCTGCTCGCACAGCTGAAAGCGGCCATCTGAGAAACCCTTACACATGTAGAGAATAAATTGAGTAGTTAAGATGTTTTTGCCGGGAATTCGTTGGCCTTCAGACAATTGTCCGGTCTCAATTTGACGAGGACAGAAGCTTCCCTAGAACAGCGGAACCTCGCTGAACCACTTGCCTGACCTGACCACTCCGGTGGAGGTTTGACGATGCCAGGCTTTGCTCTCATCGGCTGCCGCGAGTCGAGTCCAGAAGGGTTCGAAGCGGTGCCGTAGGCCTCGGGAACGAACGTCCGACTGGCCAGATGACAGCCTTATTTGCGTACTGCGCAAGCCACGGTCGAGTTGGTCGGCGACCCACCTCAGAAACATCCGTTTTGCTCCGAACATCGTGCACAGGGCCTTCGGCTCGATTTCGTCTTGGACGACCCAACATGGAGGGAACAGAGAGCACTGCTGAATGCCCTGCTTTGGAGCAGGTGTTAGAGGTGAAAAGCGCAAGGCGCCGCAATATCTCAAATTATCGGCCACACGGTTTGTGAACTACTGTGCTGCTGAGAACCGAGTGTTCTTCTCGTATTCGCCAAGAGCCATCGTGACGTTTCGCATTTCTAGATGGACGCGGACGAGCCTTGCAAGAAACGGCTCTCGGTCGCCGTTGGCCTTGTGGACACGGGCTACAGCGATGTTGGATTGAAAGCGAACGAACGATCCGGTGAAATCAGATCCAGGTCGTTAGTTTCCGGATGGCTTCAAAGATGGCACTCACGGTGCCTTGATGCCGTCGTTCGATTCTCCGGCGTGGCTAGGCCACATTGATGATTTTGTAAAAAGGGAATAGAGAAGGGCGAGTTGTTTCGCCAATTGCCGCAGACATCCCTCCGATAAGCCGTCGATTGAACCATCGAGTTCATCCGCAACAGATTTAAGATCACCCATGATTAGCTGGAACCCTTTCGTTACACAGTCCGACGATGGTTTGGACACCTTCCTACCCTTTGGGATGGAAAGCCGTGATGAGCTATGTTCATGGGGCGTGTTTTTATAAATGATTTTTCTCCGTCTTTTCGTTGTTCGAGGAATTCAACCACTCCCTTGCCAACCGGTAGGGTTTGGCGAAGGGGCATTTGGGTGCGCCGGTTGTTATGCTTTGAGTGGGTGGCCAGATGGCGGGGTTGGGTGCGAGGCTCCGTGCGATTCGTCGGCAATGGCAACTCTCCTTGCGGGAGGTGGAGGAACGTAGTCTACGCTTTGCACATGAGAGGAGAAATCAAGCGTATCAGATCTCTGCTGCCAGTTGGCTGGAGCGCGAAGAACACAATCTTACGGTTAGCAAACCGATTGTTCTAGCTGAAATCTACAAGCTGCCGACAGAGCAACTCTTGCGCACCATAGATCCAGGAGATTCACAAACCGTCACCCTCAAGGAACTTTCCGGCCTAAACGCGACGATATTGTTGAGCCCGGGACCGCTGGAAGAGCAGGCTAAATATCTGCTTCCGGATATATTTGATCGCCATCGGATGCCTGATGAGACCACCCTTCTTTCGAGAGAAGCGGATATCTTGCCGGTGCCATATCGGCGGGGCATCATCGGGAGTCGCGACTGGACCTTGCATCCAATGATCCCGGCCGGCTCAGTTGTTCATCTCGATCGTCAGAAACGCGCAATCTCATCGCGGAAAGACTGGACGCTCGAATTTCACCGGCCCATCTATTTCCTCATGACCCGGGACGCTTACGTCTGCGGTTGGTGCGAATTGGATAAGACCTCAGACTGGTTGACGCTGATCCCCCAACCCCTATCGCCAGCCTCAAGCCGGAGATGGAAGTACCGAACGGAAATAGAAAACATGAGGCGTGTTGTCGACGTAGCCATCCCATTGACAGATTGAATTTAGCAGGCGGAAGATCCCGGGAATACCAAGAGCCCGTCGCGGTGGCAGAAACCTACATCATGCCTACCCGGAATCGGGTTGAAGGAGCCATGGCCGTCTAACCGAAACTTCCCGGTAAAGGACGCTCGAATCAACGCCTAACCAACCCTCGGTGGTCACAACATTCGGGTGGTTTTGAATATCTCTCGATTGACGAGCGGAGGAATACTTTCAAGTCGCCACAAAAGACGGACGTATAGCACGTTAATGTCATCCTTGTACCAGTCTTCAGGGACCGCCGCGATAGCCTGGTGAAGAAGTTTCGATATACGGTCCTCAAACACTCTCAGCCACCGCTCTATTTTCGGATCTCCCATCCCCGGCATCTCACACTTTAACGAGCAACCCGACCGGGAGTGCCTACTTCCGACCACCTTGGTCCTCCGCCTTCCTTTGTGCGATGACGTCAATGCCAGTCTCGATCATACTTTGTTCAAGGTCCCGTCTAGGCACCCGGCTTCGCGCACTGTGAACGCCAGTTTTGTCTATGCTTAAGGGTACGAAGGTTCCAACAAAAATACAGGTCCTGGCAAAAACTCTCTTCGGGATATGAGTTTGGTGGCTCCCTATCGCAAACGGTTATGCAACTCGCGTGCGGCCGCACGCAACAACAGTTGCAATCAGACAAAATTTGGCCAGGATTACCAAGGCCGAGAAGGTCCAAGCGTAGACCGGAGCGCATTTCTGGTTTGAGTGTGCGAACAATATCTTGACTTCTACGATAAGATGGGGTGCCAAAAGCAACGGTCGCCGAGGCGTGCAGGTAAAGTTGTAAGTGTTTTTATGTCTGGTGCGAGCACGGTTTCAAACGTTTGCTTGGTCGAGAGGATGATGGATCGTGAGGAATTCGCCTGCAACGCCGAGGCAGCATGACCCCCTCGCGACGCCGCCGCTACTTGAAGTTCGCAACCTTGCCGTGTTTATGGGCGCCAACGCCGACCATCGAATTGGTCTGTTGGCAGACATCGATTTTGACGTTCGGACGGGTGAGACGGTCGGTCTGTTGGGCGAATCGGGCGCCGGCAAAACGACGCTAGCCTTGGCAATCTTACGGTTGTTGCCGGGGTCAAACCGCGTCGAAGGATCCATCGAATTCAAAGGCGTTCCGTTATTGACTCTGAAGGAAAAAGAGCTACAAAAAATACGAGGCTCACAAATCTCTCTCGTCCACCAGGATTCCTCCGTCTTAAACCCCGTATTGCGAGTCGGCGATCAGATCGTCGAGGTCCTTCGGGCACATTTCAACTGGGCGAGGCCGCAATACAGAGAAAGGGCGATGTCCCTGTTACAAGAGGTGGAGATGCGAGACGCAGAACGAATTTACGCGTCGTTTCCACATCAGCTGAGTGGCGGGCAGCGTCAGCGGATAGCGCTTGCTCAGGCACTGGCGTGTCAGCCTGCTCTGGTGATTGCAGATGAACCCACGGCCTCGTTGGATCCGGGCACGGCCTCGGAAATGCTTGCGCTTCTGGCCCGCCTCAAGCGTCGACTTCACACTTCATTTCTATTGATCAGCCATGATTTCTCTGTCTTGACGGACCTCGCGGACCGGATCATGATTATGTACGCGGGTCGAATCGTTGAGCAAGGCTCGCGTGGCGAGGTATGGCGGGATCCGCTTCATCCCTATACGTCTGCCCTGTTGAAGTGCAGCGTGCTGCTGCAAACCCCGAACGATCGCGACGTCGGCAAGTGCCGCATGCCCACCGTTGCTGGACAGCCTGCCGACTTCAGCTCGACCTCGCGATGCTGTGCTTTCGAAAACCGTTGTCCGGATCGGATGAGGATCTGTGGCACGCGAGTCCCAGAGGAGAAACACCTTTCAGACGTACGCACGGTACGCTGTTTCAAATTTAGGAGCTAAACGGTTGGCGATGAGGGGCGAGACGAAGCCGTTGTTGCAAATGGTCGGGCTAAGAAAGACCTACCTGCAAGGCCGGTGGTGGGAAAAGCAGTTTCCTGTAAAAGCGCTTGATGGGGTCGACTTAACTTTAGAACAAGGAAAAACACTTGCCCTTGTGGGAAAGTCCGGATCAGGCAAGACGACATTGGCCATGTGCGCGGCTTTGCTGGAGCTACCCGATTCCGGGAAGGTCTTTTGCTATGGACGAGATGTTCTGTCCCTCGGCAAGGGTGAGCGGCTGCTCCTTCGACCCAGGATCCAAATCATTTTCCAGGATTCCACCGCTCTCCCTGCGCGGTACACGGCGAGACAGATCATCGAGGAGCCATTGGTAATCCAGCGTCGCTATTCGCCCAATCAACGAACGGAACTGGTATCAGAACTTATGGAAAAGGTTGGGCTTCCGCCCCGGTGGTGGAATCGGCTGCCGAATCAGTTCAGTGGCGGACAGCGTCAGCGGCTGGCCGTCGCTCGAGCTCTCACCCTACAGCCAAACCTGCTGATTCTTGATGAGCCATTTGTGGGCCTCGACATTTCCACCCGCGGGCAAATCATCAACTTGCTATTAGACTTGCAAGCTGAGAATTCGCTTACCTACCTGTACATCTCGCACGATCTCGAGTTGCTCCGGTATTTTGTCGATTCTGTCGCCGTGATGGACCGGGGCAAGATCATTGAACAAGGTAACGTCTCGGATCTCGCTCGTAGTCCGAAGCGGGGCCACACGCGCGCCTTTGCTTCGGTATTGTAGGCTTTAAGATACAGCTGCACTAAGGCTCTGCGACACTGTCCGCTTTTTCAGCGCCAGCCATCTCGTCAAAAGAATTCTTAAGCCAAATTAATGATCATTTCTCCACACTCTCGTTATATAGTCTGCGAATATGCCCCACTTATCTGGGGCGCCCCCCACCCCGGTTGGGCTTGACTATGCGCTACCTGGCGATTCGATGTGCAGAAGCAATCCTTTTGTTGTTGGGAGTCTCATTCTTTGCGTTTGCCTTCGTAGCGATTTCGCCAGGGGACTTTTTCCAGGAAATGAGGCTAAACCCGCAGATTTCACAGAATGCGGTTTCTCGGTTTCGCCACCAGTATGGGATGGATCAACCCTTCCTTATACGCTACGGTCACTGGTTGAAATCTGTGGGGCATGGTGACTTGGGTTATTCGCTTGCCTATGGCAGTTCGGTTGCCCCTCTCCTTTGGGTCCGAGCGCGGAATACCTGGTTCTTGACCGGCACGGCGACGTTCCTCGCCTGGTTGTTGGCGCTTTCCGTGGGGATCTGCTGCGCACAATGGTCCGGGGGATGGCTGGACCGTCTCTGTTTGCTGGGAACTTCAACCCTGCTCGTAATCCCTGAGCTATTGGTGGGGTTGTCTTTCCTGGCTCTTGCAGTTCGCACAGGATGGTTCCGTGCAGGTGGAATGATTTCTCCTGGATTTGAAGGTCTGAGTCCGAGAAACCAGATCGAGGATTTCGCTGCACACCTCTTTCTGCCGGCACTTGTTCTTTCGTTAGAGAGCTTTCCGGTGTTGTTCAGGCATGTACGAACAGCGATGCTGGAGGTTCTTGACTGTCCGTTTATTCGCGCCGCTCGGGGCCACGGCATATCGCGTAGCCGAATTCTGTTTCGTCATGCTTTGCCCGTTTCACTCAATCCCATTGTGTCGTTGTTTGGATTGTCTCTCGCTTCTCTGCTTAGCGTTTCCTTACTGACCGAAGTGATTATGAGCTGGCCAGGACTAGGCCCACTTTTGCTCGAAGCCGTACTAGCCCGGGACGTCCCTGTGGTGATTGGTGTCACCGTGTTTTCGACCTTGTTCTTGGTGATGGGCTCCGCCGTGGCGGACATTCTGTTGTACGCGTCTGATGCGCGCATCCATCCGGAGGGTTGAAATGAAGCGTATCAGCCTGATGATGTCTCTTCTCTGCCTCGCGGTGATTCATCTTTTAGTTCTCTTAGCAGGCTTCTTTTCCTCGTACGATTATGCGGCGCAGAACCGCGACCTTCCGTATTGTCCGCCCACGACGATTCATTGGGTAAACAAAGAGGCGCCCTGCTCTGGCATCCCTTCGTTTATCGTTGGGTTGAGCGAGGTGGAGAATTTCAACGCTACCAAGAGGATCAACGCATCCCCTACCCTATTCACGTTTTCATCCGGGGAGCGAAGTACACCATCGGCGGAACGATGACCTGGGACCGTCATCTGTTTGGCGTAGATCCTCCGGCGCGCGTCTTCCTGATGGGCAGCGACGGCTACGGACGAGATTTGTTCGCACGCCTCCTATTTGGCGGACAAATCTCTCTCCTCGCAGGGCTTGTTGCCACCCTGTTATCGCTGACGTTCGGTGTAATCTTGGGAACCCTCGCGGGATTCTATGGAGGTTGGTCCGACGCGATCATTATGCGGTGTGTCGAACTCTTCCTGGCACTCCCTTGGTTGTATCTGCTGCTGGCCATACGGGGGTTGCTTCCCTTGCGCACCAGCCTAGCACAAGCTTTCCTGCTGTTCATCATCGTGATCGGATTGGTGGGATGGGCGCGACCCGCACGGCTCATTCGCGGAGTGGTGCTGAGTGTCAAAGAGCGCAAACACCTTCTGGCAGCGCGGTCCTTTGGTGCGTCCGATCTTTATCTGGTGCGGCGCCACGTTCTGCCCGAAATTCGTGGCCTCTTGCTCACACAAGCAGCTCTCTTGATCCCGCAATATGTGCTTGCTGAAGTAACGCTGTCATTTCTCGGTTTGGGAGTAGGCGAGCCGGTCCCGAGTTGGGGTGGCATACTGGCGACTCTCCAGCAATATCATGTTTTGGTCTCGAAGTGGTGGATGTTCTTTCCGGGGTTGATCCTGATCCCTGTAATTCTCAGTTACGGGATGCTGTCAAACTCTCTTCAAGGGGACGGGCCCCAGATCAGGAGCTGGATAGAATGACGGTTCGTATTTCAATGTGGCCCCTTGCTCTCTTCCTCGCAACCTCGTTGGGCTCGGCCGGATTTGCTTCTGAACCTGCCTCGAAAAACCCTCAACAAGAATGCGTGGCTGCAACTAATCAAACCCCAGCCTGCGGTGGACGCTTGATGGTCGCGTTGCGCTCGGAGCCGAAGACACTGAACCCAGTGACAGCCAATGATGCTTCTTCTCGTGAACTGATCGAGCAAATGACCGCCGATCTGATCCACACTAACCGTTACACCCAACTGTCCGAGTCAGCCTTAGCCAAATCCTGGAAGGTTTCATCCGACCGACGCCTCTATACCTTGGAGCTCCGTCGCGGTCTGCACTTTTCTGACGGCATTGCCTTTGACGCGGATGACGTGGTCTTTAGCTTTAAGGTATACCTTGACGAAAAGGTGAATGCTCCGCAGCGCGATTCTCTCCTGGTGGGTGAGACTCCGATCATCGTTCGAAAAGTTGATCGATATACGGTGACGTTCACCCTCTCCCGTCCTTATGCATCTGCGGAAAGGCTATTTGACGACGTCGCCATCCTCCCGCGTCACTTGCTTGAACGTGCCTATTCGGAGGGAAAGCTAGTACATGCATGGACTTCCGATACTCCGCCAGACCGAATCGCCGGTCTCGGCCCTTTTCGCCTCAAAGAGTACGTACCTGGCCAACGGCTGACACTCGAACGTAATCCTTACTATTGGAAAACAGACGATAACGGCAGTCATCTGCCGTATCTAGCGGAGATTACATTTCTTTTTGTCGGAAACGAAGACGCGGAAGTCCTACTTTTTGAGGCAGGCGAAACAGACGTAATAAACCGCATCAACGCCGACAATTATTCTGTGTTGCAGCAAGAACGATCGTCGTGTTGTCTCCAGCTTTATGACTTGGGTCCAGATCTTGACTACAATTTTCTCCTCTTCAATCTAAACTCAACACTACCCGCTGAGGCTGGTGAAATCAGGCGCAAACAAGAGTGGTTCAATGACGTACGATTTCGCCAGGCAATCTCATCGGCGATAGACCGGCAAGGAATGAATCGGATTGTCTACCACGGGCGCGGAGCGCCCATTTGGACCCACGTCTCGCCGGGCAATCGGCTCTGGTTTGACTCTTCTGCCCTTCGTCCAGCTCGTTCGCTTAGCCATTCTAGAGATTTGTTAAAGGCTGCTGGATTTTCGTGGAGGGAGGACGGTTCGCTCGTCGACCGCCGAGGCGCGTTAGTCGAATTCTCCATCATCACCAGCTCTTCCAGCAATGAGCGCACGGAGATGGCGACCATAATCCAGCAGGATTTGCGCGAATTGGGTATTCATCTGCAAGTTATGCCCTTAGAATTCCATTCGATGCTCGACCGAATATTCCAGACACACGACTACGAGGCCGCTGTTATGGGGATGGGGGGAGCAGATGTGGATCCCAACTCTCAGATGAATGTGTGGCTCTCATCTGGAGACGACCATCTTTGGAATCTGGGTCAGATCCACCCTGCTACCGTTTGGGAAGCAGAGATAGACCGCCTCATGAAACGGCAGATGTCGACGGCAGCACTCAAAGACCGGAAGCGCCTCTACGATCGCGTACAGGAGATAGAAATGGAGGAAGTTCCGGTCGTATTTCTCGTTAGCCCGAATCTTCTGGTAGGTGCGAAGGAACGACTGCGGAATTTCCAACCGGCCATCATCGATTCTCATACGCTATGGAATTCCGAGCAGTTGTTTGTCCAGGACTCAATGAAGGGCGTCACAAAATGACTCACACTTCGGTCGCGATTGACGCAACTATGCGCGCCAACTTGTGGGCTGATGATGCGACACTGGTCGACCACTGTCTACGTGGCGACGAGGCTGCATGGACGGTGCTCGTCTCCAAGTACAAGAATTTGATTTTTTCGATTCCCATCAAATATGGCTTCTCCCGGGAGGAAGCGGCGGATATCTTCCAATCGGTTTGTCTGGACCTCCTTTGTGAGCTCAGGCGATTGCGGGAACCGAGGGCGCTTGCAGGCTGGTTGATCCGTATTACCTATAACAAGTGCTTTCATCAACAACAGTTGAACAATAGACACGCTTCAGAGAATGGACAGGTGGACATGGCTGTTGCCACCGAAGAACTTCCCGAAAGTCGACTGCATGAATTGCAACGCGACGAGGCGTTGAGGACTGCCCTGGGTTCACTTGCCCCGCGATGCCACAAGCTGGTAGGGATGCTTTTCTTCGAATCGCCGGTGCGCCCCTACGACGAGATTGCGAAATCTCTGAGCTTGGCCATAGGCTCAATAGGCCCGGTCCGGAGACGCTGCCTGGACGAGTTGCGCAAGACCCTGGAAGAGGCTGGCTTTCCATGATCAATTCTTCTGACGTGAAAGGCCAGATCACCGAGGGGAAGATCTGGGATGAAATCACAGCCCTATCGCATCGTCGCGAACGGGTTGATTTCGTGAGACGACACGCGGAATTGTTGCGCCAGGATGTAGTATCGGACCTCACAGCATTGGTACCCCGCTTAGCAAAAGCTGACACAAGTAAAGCGCTTTCTGTCGCCGAAACTGCACTCACTATCGCTGAGTGCCTGCGCGACACCGAGAGCCTGGCTCAGGGCCTGCGTGCCAAAGGCAATGCTTTGTATGCGATCGGTCGCAATAAGGCTGCGATCGACTTCCACAGAAAGGCTGTTACGCTCTTTCGATCAATAAATAATGCTGAGCAGGTTGCCAGAACCCTGAGCTCTTCGATTCCACCGCTGGTTCTCCGCGGTCACTATGATTTGGCTCTCGCGGCAGCTAAGGAAGCTCAAGCAATCTTTGAAAAGCAAGGCAACCAGTGGCGTGTTGCACGGGTTGAATTGAATCTGGGAAATATCTATGACCGCCAGGATCGCATCGAGGATGCACTAAAGTGTTATGAACACGCCTACGAATACCTCTCAGTTCGCGGAGAAGAGGATCCGGAGGGCGTCGCGGTGGCGCTGCACAACATGGCCGTGTCGTGCGTCAGGCTTAATGAGTTTCGACGGGCGATGACAACCTATAAACGAGCCAGACACTTTGCGTTGACGCATGGAATGCCAAGAGTGGTTGGACATGCGGATTACAACATTGCCAAGTTACATTACCTCCGTGGCAACTATCATCGGGCTCTCTCCATGCTGCGCGTTGTGCGCGACACGTGCAGCTCGAGTGGCGACGAGTATCATGTTGCGCTTTGTCATCTGGATCTTTCCGAGATCTATCTTGAATTCAATATGAACGCGGAAGCAGCCGAGGCCGCCGAGCAAGCCATCGTCGGCTTCAAGCAACTCGGGATGCGCTACGAGCGGGCAAAGGCGGTTGTGAACGTGGCTATCGCGATGGGGCAGGGAGAAAACCCGGCTCGCGCTCTGGAGTTGTTCCTCCAGGCTCGCCGGGCGTTTGTAAGCGAGAAAAACCGCGTATTTCCCTCGATCATTGACCTATATCGAGCAGTCGTGCTTGTCGGTGCTGGACGCCAGATCGAGGCGCGGAAGCTGTGCGTGGCGGCCATGAAAACGTTCCGTAAGCTCGGACTCAGAAGTAAAGCGATCGAGTGCCATCTCCTATTGGCGTGCTTGTGCCTAAAGAGTGACGACCTGGTATCAGCGGAGAAGCACTGTGCGCAAGCTCTGAGGAGCTTGAGGAGCACCGAGTGCCCGGCTCTGAATTGCGACGCGAACACCCTCATGGGACAGATCCACGCCTCTGCCGGGAAAGAGAGCCGTTCCTACGACGCATATGGACGGGCAAGACGTTCGTTGGAACGACTGCGCAAAAGTATTCACGGTGATGAGCTGAAGGTCGCGTTCATGAAAGACCGTGTGCAGATATATGAAGCACTTGTAGCCTATTGCGTGAAACACAAACCCCAACCCAAAGCAACGATAGAGGCCTTTGAATATATCGAAGAAGCCAAGTCGCGAAGCCTTCTGGACGTTTTCTCCACTTCTCGATCCACCTCCTGGCTGCCGTTAGCTAAGACCGGTCAAGCCAAGAGAATCAGCGAACTTCGAGAGGAACTAAACTGGTATTACCACAAGATCGAATTGGCTCAGTTCAAGCAAGCATCAAGAGATGAAGTAGTCGCGTTGCAAGCCGAGTTGCAGCGCCGAGAACGGGAGTTGCTGAGATTCTCTCGAGAATACCCCCAAAATGACAAAGAAGGTCTCTGGTCCTCTGCTGTTCTCACAGTGGATCAAGTTCGCCAGGCGCTACCTGCAGAGTCGATCATCCTCGAATATTTTCAGATCCGGGACCGCATCGTTGTGGTCCTACTCGGTCAGGATCAGCTGGAGATCGTTCCCCTTGCGAACCTCTCGGAAATCATGAAGTTATTGCAAAGTTTAGCGTTTCAATTGTCGAAACTTCGAATCGGCCCTGAGTATGGGAGGACTTTCGCCGATATTCTATTGAAGTCGATCCGCGCACATCTTGACAGGCTTTACAAGACGCTCATCGAACCGATTCGGAAGCGGATGCGTGCCAGGCACATCGTCATTGCACCTCATGGCGCTTTGCACGACTTGCCATTTCAGGCACTCTTCAATGGGCAGCAATACTTAATCGACGAATTTACAATTTCCTACGCACCGAGTGCTAGTATCTATGCTCTTTGTCAGGCGCGATTGACACAAAGGAATTGTAAATCTCTGGTTCTTGGAATTCCCGACCAGGCCGCTCCTTTTGTCCAAGAGGAAGTCGCATCGATTGCTACGTGCCTACCCAATGCTGAACTGTTTCTTGGATCGGATGCTACTGCCGAAAGACTGCGCGAGAAAGGAAGACAGAGCCAGTTTATTCATATTGCAACGCACGGTCATTTTCGGCGCGACAGCCCGATGTTTTCCGGCATAAGGCTCGGTGGCTCTTACCTCAGCCTTTACGATCTGTATCAGCTGGAACTCCCCGCAGAACTCATCACCCTTAGCGGATGTTCCACCGGGCTAAACGTCGTGACTAACGGCGACGAGTTGCTAGGTTTGGCAAGGGGACTCATACATGCCGGGGCGGAAACCTCCCTGCTGAGTCTATGGGATGTTCAGGACCAAAGCGCCGCACAACTGATGACGTCGTTCTACCGCCACTTCGTTTGCGGCAGAACAAAGACGGACGCCTTGCAAAAGGCCATGCAGGAGGTGAGGGTAGAGTATCCCCATCCGTACCATTGGGCGCCGTTCATCCTAGTGGGCAAAGGTTAAGGTGTGAGAAGCGACAGATTGTCGCGGTGCCTGGGGCGAGAACCGATTCATGTCCCGGTGGCTGACTGGCGTCAGGACGAAGTGGCGGAAGGTTGGAAAAGAAATCGCGTCGTCCTGTATTTTGCCGCCCACGGGGGCACTCTTATGATCACAACGACTTTACCATGCGCGATTAACGGAGGAGTGAGGTCGATTTGAAACCATTTGGAGGAGCGTGTGAAACATTTTTCCCCCACCGAGTGGGTTGACTTCGCCCGCAACGTTGTAGTTGCGGAGCAGAGGGTACCCATGCAAGAGCACCTCGACCAGGGCTGTGGTAGTTGTCAGAAAATGCTCAAGACATGGGCTGCGATGGTGGAGTTCGCCCGGCGCGAACTGTTCTATGAACCACCCGCCATCGCGATCCGGAATGCCGAATCATATTTCGTTTCACTCGGCCTGACCCTGAAGGAGAAGGCAGATGTCCGCATTCTGCGGCACGTGTTTGACAATTTGGGCCTTGGAGCACTCCAAGGAATACGTGGCGCCGGCACAGCGCCGCGCCAGCTAATGTACAACTCTTCCAGCTTCTTCATTGACTTGCGTGTGGAACAGAAGCCAGGCTCTGACTGGATAGGGCTCGCCGGGCAAGTGGTAGATGCCCGCTCGACAGATGGAGCACTTGAAGAAATCCCGGTCTCGCTCTTCAGTAAGGGCGACAAGGGCCTCGAAACCGCTACGAATCAGTTTGGTGAATTTAATTTCTCCTTCAAGGCGATCGGGCATTTACGCGTGCTTCTAAGCATGAAGAAATTCGCTTTGTTATTGATGCTTCCTGAGGATCTGGTCGGGAAGTCTACGAGTTAAGCAAAATCGCGGCAAAACCGCTCTGAGTTCCCCTCTTACGTTCGGTTGCGTCCGCGAAATTCGAAGGAGGCGAGCCGTGAAGCGCACTTGGGTTCTTATTCTCGTGTTTGCAAGTGGAATAGCTGTTCCTAGTTCAAGAGCACAGCAGCCGGGACTCATCGTCCGCGACACACTCGGTTTGACACATCTCAGTATTCTATGTCGACTTCTGGGATGCCAAGTCGTGCAGAACCTTGGCGACCCGCTAAGCGAACTGTTTCTCATTACGCCTACCCTATCGGCCAGTCTGGATGAACTGCTAACGATCTTGCCCCAACAACTCGGGATCGTGTCTGTGGAAGTCGATCAGATTGTGAATCTAATTGCTTCGCCGCCTTTATCCTTCATTCCGAACGGCCTGGCCGATTCATTTCCTGATGACTACTACGGAACGCTCGTTTCGGAAGGGTACCTTGATCAACCGGCCAACTCAATTGTCAGGACTACTCAGGCGCAGAACGATTTCCATGTATCGGGAGCCGGGGTTGTCGCCACCGTCGACACCGGCGTCGATCGGCTGCATCCGGCTCTCGCGCCAATTCTGCTGCCCGGATACGATTTCGTCCACAACACTAATGGGGCCGATGAAAAAGGGGACCTTGATCACTCGACCGAGTTTGTCTTGGACGGCGGCGGAGGCAGCCCTACTTATGTGAGTCCGTGGACCGCCGCCGTGGTGAACCAGGCAGGTGCGGCCGCACTCAATAACTCGCAGTACGCGGCATTTGGTCACGGAACGATGGTTGCCGGCATCGTCCACTTGGTAGCCCCTACAGCGAAGATTCTTCCGCTGAAAGCATTCTCGGCCGACGGGACTGGTTATGTCTCTGCTATCTTACGCGCGATCTATTTTGCCACAGCGCAAGGAAGCACAGTCGTGAACATGAGCTTCAGCATTACAAGTACGTCGAGCGCAATGTCGGATGCGATCAATTACGCCAATAGCAAAGGCGTTATCTGCGTCGCCGCAGCCGGAAACGAAGGGGAACAAATAGAGGTCTATCCGGCGTCGTTCGGGCAAGTCATGGGAGTGGCTTCAACCTCAAATAGCGACGTACTGTCCAGCTTTTCAAATTACGGTTCACAGGTTGAATGGGTGGCAGCACCTGGCGAGAACATAATCAGCACTTATCCCTTCGATGTGTATGCGTCCAGCTCAGGGACTTCTTTTAGCACTCCTTTCGTTTCGGGGACGGCGGCCCTGTTGGCCAATGTCGACGGCGGTATCAACCAATCCGGGGCGGCCGATGCGATTGGCCATGCGAAGTACATCTCACCTCAACTTAACAGGGGCGTACTAGACATTTATCAGGCGGTCGGATCCATCGCACATTAGCTCTCGAGCAAGATCTCCTCGCGTGAGGCGACACCCGGAAACAGCCCGTCCACTCTAGTGATGGCGGCCGCCGTGAAAATTGGGTCACGAAACCGGCCATCATGATGATGAACGTAAGCGTCGTTTCAAGGCCGTCTTGATAAGCAGCGTGGTTTAGGCGCGGGGGCTCAAGTGTCCATCTATTTTTATGTGGACACTTGAGATGCTGCGAGATGCGTTGGAAGCTCTGAGGCCAAGTTCCAGGGCAGGAATTCGTGGATGCGGTTGACCGGATGATCGGCGATGCGCTCCAGGACATCGCGCAGATAGAGTTCCGGGTCGAAACCGTTAAGCTTGGCAGAGCCGAGCAAGCTGTAAATGGCCGCTGCGCGTCCGCCGCCGGCATCTGATCCTGCAAAGAGATAGTCCTTGCGTCCCAGAGCGACCACACGCAGTGCCCGCTCGGCTGCTGAGTTATCGATTTCAATAGAGCCATCATCGAGGTAACGGCCAAGAGCACGCCAGCGAGAGAGCGCATAGCGGATGGCCGCCGCAGTGTCAGACTTGCGCGAGAGGCCCGCGAGAGTCTTGTGGAACCAGAGATGCAGATCATCCATCAGGGGTCGCGCTCATGTCTGGCGGATCTCACAACGCAGGTGAGCCGCCTGGCCGCGAATCTCACGTTCAATATCGTAGAGGTTTCCGATTCGTTGGATAACCTCGCCAGCGATGGCAGAACCGTGGGCCACATGGATGTCGTAGAACTTGCGCCGTGCATGAGCCCAGCTTGCGTCAGGATAAGCCCAGGAGAGGGGGAAGTGATGTAGATAACACGGAAACCTTTCGTAGCAGTCCAGAGGGTTCGACTCCCTCCCGGTAGAGGCTAGCCAGCCAGCCGGAAGTCAGTCTTGCATGGGCAGAGGCAACTCTGTTCGTGAAGCGTAGACAGCGGGTACTAAAGCCGTACATTTGGCCACGAAATCATGTCAATGCTGGAGCCTTCGTTTTGTTGGGTGCGGGGGCTGCATCGAGGGGGCCGCTAAGGGCGAGGTCTTCTCGGTCCGGCCGGGGTCTTGGAGCACGGCAGAGGTACGGGATGGATTGGCTGGGAACCTGAGAAGTCCTGTTATGTCCGCGCAGAAAAGCCGGAATGGGGGACGCCGGCACCGAAATGCCCCTGGCCTGGAAAGACCACCTCCGGTCTGACAGGAGCGCGCAAGCGATACACGAATCGAGGGAGGGAGGCGTGGAAGCTGGAAGCGAAACCATAAGCAACCAGCATGCAGTGCAGGATGGCGTAGCGTCTCCGTAGTATCCACGAAGTCGGGGAACCTGATCGAAGGGACCCGGCGGAGAGAAGGGAGACGTCACAGAAGAGAACTGTTGACGGGAAACACGGGAGGGGACACTGAACCCCACAAACCTGTACACGAAACGGCAGCAGATAGCGGAACTGGCGAGGAACAGGCCTGGTGTGGCGCTGTACTCGTTGAGTCACGTCATCGACCAGGAATGGATGCGGGAGGCTTATCGGCTGACTCGCAAGAGTGGTGCGCCCGGCATCGATGGAGTCGTCGCTGCGGAATACGAATCGAACCTTGAAGTAAACTTGCAAAGTCTTCTTGGACGCATTCGGTCCGGTAGTTACACAGCTCCTCCGGTACGCAGGGCGTACATACCCAAAGCGGACGGTACGCAAAGACCGCTCGGCATCCCGACCTTCGAAGACAAGGTGGCGCAACGGGCGATCAGCATGGTGCTGGAAGCTATTTATGAGCAGGACTTCTATCCTTGCTCGTATGGCTTCCGACCCGGCAGATCGGCGCATCAAGCGCTGCAGGCGCTGCGTACGGGCTTTATGACTCAGGGCTTACGCTGGGTGCTCGACGTTGATATACGCAAGTACTTCGACTCGATCCCCCACAAGCAACTGCGGGAGTTCCTCGACGGACGGGTCACCGACGGGGTTATCCGGAGGATGATTGATAAATGGCTGAAGGCTGGCGTGATGGAAGAAGGACAAATACGCCAGTCGACGGAAGGCTCTCCTCAAGGGGGTGTGATCTCGCCACTGCTCTCGAACATCTATCTGCACCATGTGCTTGATGGATGGTTCGAAGTGGAGGTGCGACCAAGACTCAAGGGGAGATGTACCCTTGTCCGGTATGCCGATGACCTTGTGATGGCGTTCGAGGACTTCCTCAGCGCCAAGCGGGTTCTGGCTGTACTGGGCAAGCGTCTTGCTCGGTATGGGCTTACACTGCATCCCGAAAAGACACGCTTCATCGACTTCCGCTTCAAGCGACCGAATGGAATGCGCCACGCGGCAACGAGTGGCACTACGTTCGACTTCCTTGGCTTCACCCATGTCTGGGTGCGGTCCAGGCAAGGAAAGGATGTGGTGCGTCAGAGCACGGCGAAGAACCGCTTTGCTGCTTCCGTGAGTGACTGGTGCAGGCATAACCTGCATCAGGCAATCGGCGAACAGCATCTCCATCTGAGCCGCGTGATGCGTGGCCATTTTGCCTACTACGGCATTACCGGCAATGGCCGTCGATTGCGATGGTACGCGCAACAGGTTGAGAGGATATGGCAGAAGTGGCTCTCCAGACGCGGCCAACAGGGCGCGTTCCTATGGACTCGTTTGCGTGAGTTGTTGAAGCGTCATCCTCTTCCTTCAGCAAAGATCGTCCATCGCTACATCGTCGGGAGCGAAGCTCTTCCGTGAGGAACCGGATGCGGGAAACCTGCACGTCCGGATCTGTGAGGGGTGAGGATGGCGACATCCTCACCTACTCGGCATGCGGCTTCTACGATCCTGCCGCCTTCGTAGAGATGATGGAATCCAGCATAGGCATCGGCCTGCAGAACACCGGAAAAGAGGCTCAGATGCTGCTTGGGATGTTCTCCCTTGCGATCCGCCGAGTAGGTGAACCACACGGCTGGCGGCACATCACTACCCTCCGGTCGATCGTCGCGCACATCGGTCCAGAGTCGCGCGGTCTTGGTCTTGCCTGTGCCTGGAGCCAGCACCGGAACGGGCGTGTCATCGGCGTGTATCTTCGAAGCCGCAAGCACATGCTTACGCAGCTGATCGACCAAAAGGCGAAAGTAAATAGCTGGCAGCTCCCACCCAGTCGGCCAGCGTCGAGCGATCCAGGTCAACGCCTTCGCGTGCGTAAATCTCTGACTGGCGATACAAGGGAAGATGGTCTGCATACTTGGAGACTAGGACATGGGCCAACAAGCCGGGTCCGGCAAGTCCACGGTCGATCGGCCTGCTCGGCGCCGGGGCCTGCACGATCACGTCGCAGCAGGTGCAGCACATCTTGGGACGCACGTGGCGGATCACCTTGAAGCTGGCCGGGATATATTCCAACATTTCGGAGACATCTTCGCCCAGCTTCGACAGCTGACCACCGCACGCTGAGCAGGCTTCTTCAGTGGGCATATGCGTATGGGTTTCGCGTGGCAGATGCTCAGGCAGTGGACGACGCTCCCGTTTTCGGCGGATTCTCAGACACCGCCCCACGTGGACGTATAGCCGACTAGAACGAAGCCGCTGGCGAGGCAGACACTGCTTGAGCAGCGGAGCAGCCAGCACGGTTCTGTTCGCCAGAAGAGAGCCGGAGCCCCAAACGGTGCCACTATGAGTGACACAGCGGAATATAAGACCCTCTTCAATCCGAGCAAAGTTCACCCGCTCATCCACGTTACCCAGCCGGGCACGACTGTGCGCACATGACTTCCTTTACCGAACAGGTCCCCATAACGTCAGTTGAATGGAGTACTTTGAAGCACGTCTCTCCGAAGACATCACACTGAACCAAGTCGCCAAGGAACTGGGCCTGTCTCCATCTCGTTTCGCGCGAGCTTTTCGGCTCTCAACGGGAATCCCTCCATATCGCTGGCGTACTCAAGCTCGCGTACAGAAGGCCAAGGATCTGCTCCTTAAAGAGGATGAGCGATTGCGATCCATCGCGATCCTGTGCGGGCCTTGAAACCGACCGGTCTAGTAGGCGAACAGAGAATAAACAATCTCAGCCAACTATGTACCAAACTATATTGGACAGGTATTGGCGGGACAGGCATTGGCACAAGCGAGAGGTAGCAGGTCCTTGTGGCGGCGGTCACTTGACCGGAAAGCCGGTTTATCATGCCGGTGCTCATTGATGCACAGGGCATCCCGTGGCCGAAAGTACAAGATCGTCTTCCTTGAGAGCCAGAGCGAGGCTTAAAGGCGACGAAGGGAAATCAAAGTGATGCGTTGTGATGGCGTCAGCCAAAGTCGAGTGCCGCTTTGGGATTGCGGCGAGGATGAAATGCGCAACTGATCGTCAGATTTCAAGCCACTCCGGAAAAAGAATCTTCTTGAACCAATGTTGTCTGAACACGAGACACCTGCCTGCCGATAATCGATAGAGTGTGATGCCGACCCGCGGGGTTGTACGGTCGATGAACAAGGAGTCCACACTTAAGCCGAGCGGTGCGTTCGTCGATCCTTCAACGGTCGGCCTTTAAAAGAGGGTCTAATGCAGCTTATGAGGTTTTCCTCTTTTTGTCGGTATGCTTTGAATTTGGGATCGCGAAGAGCGTGATAAATGGACGAGTCTGATCGCAGGCTACCCGCGCTGCAGGCGCTCCGGGGGATTGCGGCAAGCCTGGTCGTGTTTTTCCACTTTGCACAACTCTATCAAGAGCGCACGCCTACGCTTTCCTGGATACACGATAGCGGCTTCGGCGATCTTGGCGCATGCGGCGTAGATTTATTCTTCGTAATTTCAGGCTTCATCATGGTCTACACCACCAGGACAAAGGCTGGAGGCAATGACGCGCTGGTCTTTATAACAAGGCGGATCTTGCGGATCTACCCCCTATATTGGTTCTGGACATCATTGCTCTTGGCACTGTGGCTGGGAGGACTTGCTCAACGGATGCAACGTTATTCCGCTTCGTACGTTGCCAGTTCTTATTTTCTAATCCCTTCCTTTAATGGTTCAAACTTTCATCCGCTGGTCCACCAAGGCTGGACTCTATCGTTTGAGATGTTTTTTTACTTGGTCTTCTCTTGCGGGATTGTCCTGAAACTGAGGTCGGGCAAGCTGCTACTCCTTGCTGCCACTTTTTCCATCTGTGCTCTCCTCAGCAGGTCTCTTGCCCCGTATAGCGGCGTTAGATATCTTCTTACGAATCCAATCTCTATTGAGTTCCTGTATGGAATGTTGGCGGCGGAACTTCTTGTGAAGGTGCAACCGATCTGCAGCCATCGTGCGGCGCGAAGTTTATCGATTACCCTAATAGGCGTCGGTGCAGGTGCCCTACTATTCACAATTAAGTTTTACGACGCATACTCCTTGCGTTTTGTCTTTTATGGAGTTCCCGTCTCCTGTATCGTCTTGGGTGGGGCCATGCTTGGGTCGGCTCCTGCCCCGAGCTTGCTGGTTTACCTGGGAGATCGTTCTTATTCGATTTATGTAACCCACGGGTTCTTTTTAATGGCCTACGCTTTCGCGCTTAAGCATTGGGCGTTCTGTTTCGGACTTCCGGCTGATACCGCGATTGCACTGGCCGGTGCCATGACGCTTGCTCTCTCCTCCTCTACTTATTCACTCGTCGAGCGACCCTTGACAGTTGCACTAAAGCGATCTGCAATCGTAGCAACATACACTTGCGGACTGACATAATTTCCTAGAGAGCTGAGTGCGTCATGAGGACACTAGATGGCCTTCATTAGAGCGATAAACAGATGAGAGCGACGTGATTGATGGTGTTCGCCCGAAGTGTCGCAATGTATCCTGGTCGGCGCAAAGGGCTTTAATCCAGCTCGCCTGAGACAGTTGTGACGTTACGAAGGCAACCTGAGCTAAAAGATGACTGCGTACCATGCTATTCAAATGGCACTGAACCTCGGCGCAATGAGCAAATCCGCCGCGATTCCAAGCGAGTCGCGAAACCACGGTCACCCGTAGGCTGACCAGGCAGTCACGTGCCAGATCGTGAACACGTCCGAATACATGTGCTCCCTTGTCGCCTCACAAAACCCGGAGAAGAACTGCGGAGATGGCAGGGACGTAGAAGGTGACCCATGCGGAGGAGATGTTTGCGGGTGTGTAGTGCGCTCCCTGCGTGATCGATCCGTCATGGTCGACGGTGGCGCCTTGGAGCGTCTGGCCAGTTGCGGCGGTGTCGGAAGTGATCGGGATGACCGCCCAGGGCCGGAATGCGGCAGCGGGCGATGGCTTCGAGCAGGTGCGTGGCATAGCTATGGCGCAGTGTATGCGGCGTGATGTGCTTGTCGATGCCTGCAGCGCGCGCCGCGCGCTGGCAAGCAAACCAGACCATCTTGTCGGTGATCGGTACGTCGGCTCGCCAGCCATCGACTAATCCCGGGAACAGATACGTCTTCGGCTTCATCCACCGCCAATAGGCGCGTAACGCTTCCAACAGGGCCGGACTCAAAGGCACATCACGGTCGCGCCTGCCCTTGCCTTGGCGGATGTGGACCACCATGCGCTGGCTGTCGACGTCGCTGGTCTTCAGTTGACACAACTCCGCGCGTCGTACACCGGTTGCGTAGAGCGTCATCAGCATGGTGCGGTGCATCCGGTTCGCAGAAGCGGCCAATAAGCGGCTGACTTCCTCCCGGCTGAGCACCGTTGGCAGCTTCTCTGGCAGCTTGGGAAACGGTAAATGCTCAAGCATGTGCTGCCGCTTGAGCGTCTTGACGTAGAAGAACCGAAGCGCAGCCGTTCGCTGCGCCACCGTTTTCGGAGACAACTTCCGTTCCCGCAGCAGGTAGAGCTGATACTCACGTATGTGCTCCGAGCCAAGCTGGTCGGGAGCGCGATGAAAGTGTTCAGCGAACTGCTGAACCGCATGCAGGTAGCACCTTGCGGTGCCAGGCGAGTAGTTGCGACGCTCGAGTTCTTCGAGCATCCGGTCTCTGAGTTGAGTCACAATGACCTCCTTGTGACTCTGACCCTATCGCCAACCTCTACTCACGCTCTCGGCCGCCGCAAATGCAGCATCCGCCGCGCCAGCGGCTTCGCTGTGCGCCGGGCATGTTCAACCGCTTGGAGGTGCAAGTCCTCTACCCGACCTGATGGAGGTAAGGGTTAGCAATGACGCAAGGGCTACCGTCGCGAGGCGGGGTCTGAAGGAAGCGTGGAGCA
>Ga0182024_10003752_pt1 | contig 35766 bp, 36 predicted proteins | sample P32metaG_FD_120480 | JGI IMG/M metagenome (GOLD analysis project Ga0182024, IMG submission 120480) | Permafrost microbial communities from Stordalen Mire, Sweden - P3-2 metaG (Illumina Assembly) | ecosystem: Environmental > Terrestrial > Soil > Wetlands > Permafrost | place: Sweden: Stordalen...
CGTCGAGCGATCGGCTCGCTACTACGAAAAGGTCTTCGGCGCTCGCATTCTGACCATGGGTGACGGCAACGCGCCTCCGTACCTTCAGCTTGCGAATATCTGGATGATTCTGAACGTTGGGGGTGGGCCGTCGCCGGATAAGCCGACGGTGACGCTCAGCGTCCCCGACCCGAATCACATCAACAGCTTTATGAATTTCCGCGTTGCGGATATTCAAGCGTGCTACAAATTATGGAAAAGTCGAGGCGCCGAGTTCATCACGCCACCGATACCCAAGTACGGCGAGATACGCTGCTACATCCGCGATCCTGACGGCTATATCATCGAAGTCGGACAGAGCACCGACGTCACGTACGGTTAAGACGCGTCCCCAGCAAGGAAATCGGGGTAGTTGCCGGGGACCTGCGTAATCTGGGGCAGCGCCACCCCCTGTGTCAGCTTTTCGTTTACTCTTCTCAGGGGCTGGCTTAATTGCAGTGGTTCAATACGCACGTTGATCGGGCAGAGAACTTTTTTGTGAAGGAGAACACACCATGTCTGAACTTGTGACGAAATTTGTGGCGCAAGAACAACAGGAACAGGAAGGTAGAAACACGCAACGCCCTGAAACGTATCGCTGGCCTTACCATCGTTGCGATAGCCGTGGCAGTGCTCGCCGTCCTGGGCGCCGCGGCCCTCTTCGCGCAGGGCCAAGACCAAGACAAGGATAAGTACTCGCTGAAATCGCCGAGCGGAATCGCGTTCTCCGACTTCAGGGGATACGAGGACTGGTCGGTGGTCTCTTCCGCCCGGACCGACGAAATACTGAAGGTGATCGTCGCCAATCCGAAGATGATCAAGGCTTACAAGGCAGGCATTCCGGGCGACGGCAAGCCTTTTCCGGAGGGCTCCATGATCGTGAAGCTCCAGTGGAAGCTGAAGAAAAGCACGGAGGCCCCTTTCGTCGTGGAGGTGCCAAACGTCTTCTCGCAGGCCTTCGTCATGGAAAAGGACAGCAAGAGATTTCCGAAAAGCGGCGGGTGGGGATACGCGGTGTTCAACTACGAAGCCGCATCGGACAAGTTCACGGCCGACGCCAAGAGCCTCTCAGACTGCGGATACGCGTGCCATACGCCAGTGAAGGCGAAGGACTACATTTTCCACCCGTACCAGAAGCGTTGAACCGCGCCTGACCCCGGCATCAAGTACCCGGCGCGGCTGCCGAGTGACGCCATCAACAATGCAGCCCCAACGTTCTGGATGACGTCCCGACGGCTCTGCAAACCGCTCCATACCGGAACAAAGTCACCGTCGACAAAGAACTCGACTCCTGTCCGTCAGCTACATTTTCCGGGTACGATTATTCCAGCAGCGGGTGTGCTGGTCGAATTGCGGTATTGTCCTATGAGGCAGCGACTTGACATGAGTTGCGCTTTTCAGTGCATGAAACTTTCGGAATGGTAAGGACGATCGTGGGATGACGATGAACGTACAGGCCACTCCATCGCCCGAACCAGATCGGCGACGATCCAGTTCGCCGCCGGGACGAAGCGGTGGCTGGCTTCATCTGTTTCAAGGTATAAGGCCTGTAACTCGGGCCGGAACGGCCCGGGATGCCTTGGCCGGATTCCAACTGGCGGCGATGAACATCCCGCAGGCGCTGGGCTATACCAGGATTGCCGGCATGCCGATAGTCACGGGGTTTTACACTCTGTTGCTTCCGCTGCTGGCATTTGCCGTGTTCGGTTCCTCGCGCTACCTGGTAGTCTCTGCCGATTCGGCAACCGCATCTATCCTCGCCGGAAAGCTTGCGACTATGGCTCCCATCGCAAGTGCGAGATATGTGGCGCTGGCATCGACGGTCGCTCTGCTCACTGCCGGATTTCTGCTGCTGGCCCGAGTCCTCAAGCTCGGCTTCCTGGCCGATTTCTTATCGCAAACCGTACTGACAGGGTTCCTTACCGGAGTTGGATTTCAGGTGGGCATCGCCGTGCTAAGCGGGATGGTCGGCCTCGAAGTGCACTCCAATCGGACGGTTGGACAGCTCCTTGAGGTCTTTCGCAACCTGCCCAGGATTCACCTGCCAACGGTGGCTATCTCGGCGGTGGTAGTGACAGGCGTCTTTGCCCTCAGCCGGTTTGCCCCCAAAGTTCCGGGTTCTCTGCTCGCGGTCGCCGGCGCAATTGCCGCGAGCGCAAACTGGGATTTCGCGGGTCACGGCATCGCCGTCATCGGACTAGTCGTTGGGGGGCTTCCGCATTTAGGGTTGCCGGACGTGCATTGGAGGGATGTCGTACCGCTGCTCGGCGTTTCTGTCTCCTGCTTTGTAATGATCCTTGCGCAAAGCGCAGCTACCGCTCGTTTCTACGCTGGGCGCCACCATCAGTATCTGGACGAAAGCGTCGACTTGGTCGGTCTGTCTGCGGCCAACGCCACGGCGGCGTTGAGTGGGACGTTTGTGGTGGACGGAAGCCCGACTCAAACCGCGATGGTCGAAAGCTCCGGCGGTCAGAGCCAGCTTGCCCAGGTGGCTACCGCCATAGCGGTTGCGTTCGTTCTGCTCTTTCTGACCAAGCCTCTGCAATACCTGCCACGTTGCGTGTTGGGAGCCATCGTGTTTTTCATTGCTGTCCGTCTAATCGACGTGCGTGGCTTGCGCGACATTCGACGCGAGAGTCCCGGGGAATATGCTCTGGCCGTGTTTACTGCGGCCGTCGTTGTGCTGGTGGGAGTCGAGCAGGGCATTCTTTTAGCCATGGTGCTGTCGCTGCTCCGGATTGTGCGGCACAGCTATCATCCTCATACCGGTGTCCTGGCCCTAAGCCAACATGATGCGTGGCAGTTGGTGCCCGCCGTTCCCGGTGCGGTAACAGAGCCAGGTTTTGTCATCTATAGTTTCGGAGCAGCGCTCTTCTACGCGAATGCCAGCCTGTTTACAAAAGAGATTCGCAGCTTGGTTGGGCCAACTCCTTCACCCGTGCGCTGGCTGGCCGTAGACGCGGAAGCGATCACGAATGTGGATTACACGGCGGCCCGGATGGTACGTGAGCTTCACGGGGAATTGGTCGACCGCGGAGTTGTGTTGGTATTCGCTCGCGCGCCTCTCTCTTTGAAGGCAGACCTGGACCGGCATCTCTTGACTCAAGTCATCGGCCCGGCGCAGTTTTTCGACCGCCTTCACGACGCGGCGGCTGCATTCGCGAGACTCAAAAGCCCATAAGCAAGGACGGTCTCATGACTCATTACGGATTCCTCACGCCGCATCGGCCCTAGTTCACGTCCCAATGCTGGGAATACTGTCGGCGCGCAGGCTACGAACCAGAAGGTCGGGAGTTCGAATCTCTCAGGGCGCACCACTCGACAACCTGCCGGAAGGTGCGATACGTGGTGCGGGATTGGTTGCGTTCGTTGCCTTTCTGCTAGTCTGAGTGTGCCCTGTTGCTTTCCTTGAATGTTGTTTCTGTCACTGACCGGAGAGAGTCTCCGGAAATCGGGTCGTGTGCGCCATGTCGAAAGTCGTCGGACCGGAAGTGTCCGTACTGTCATCGTCGAAACACGGATTAGTACATTTCACGGCCAACGACTGGGCCCTGGTCGCCGACAAGGCCGTGCGCGCACATTTCAAGAAGGGTGAAGTGATGGTGGAGAAGGGCAAGAAGATGAATGGCATTTATCTCTTGCTCAAAGGAAAGGCGCGAGTGCAAATCCCTTCCCAACCCAGAGGGGCAACCATTGCGCCGGGCGAGATCTGCGGAGAAATGTCGTTCCTGGAAGACGCGTCGGCCAGCACGAGTGTAATTGCTGAAGAAGAGGTGGAAGCCTACTACTTGGACCGTACCACGTTGGAGAGCCTATTCGAGCTGTTCCCTCACCTGGCCTCGCGCTTTTATCGATCGCTAGCGACCAATCTCTCGCGCCGGCTCAGAGAGTTGATCGGACCAGGTTCGGCGCCGCGTGCGTGTGGAAAAGAACCTTCATCCTAACCATTAAGTGGGACAACGTAAGACCATAAATTAAGAGGCGCTCCGGAACTCATTCGAGTGTCGAGACGCCCGAACGGCCGTCCCCAGAACGGCTCGAGAACTACGCTAATGGGGTTCAAGCCGTCGGTGAATTACGCCCTGTGCCATCCCCGGCAGACGCGCGATTACTGCAGTAACCCGCAAGCCGGGATTACCGTTGACCCGTCGGTCCGTCCTCCATACATTCACCACAGGGGGTCGTATGAAAGATATTCACGAAGTGTTGCGGCAGAAGCAGACCAAGTACGCCCAACTGGGAAAGCAAATTGAGATGCTCCAGCAAGCGGCGGAGAAGCTGCGTGAAGTGGCTCCCTTGCTGGCCGAGAATGACGACGAAGACAACGCGGTATTGATGGAAGTCGACGAGACGTCTGAAGGCATGGCGGCGAAGGCGGGTGCGGCCGGTTCGGGCGCGTCCAAAGCTGCCCGGCCGACGGCGCCACGTTGGCCATAGTCTCGCCGTAGTTTGGCGGGAAATCTAGTTATGACGTTTCTGGCATTGCTGGTTTCCACTGACGATAGCGCTTCCGAGATCCTGGGCCGGGTTCTGCCGGCCTGCGGGATCGCGGTGGAGCGTTTTGCCGTTTTCGCCGAGGCTGTCGACCGTTTGCAGCAGCAAAAGTTCGACGCACTTGTCGTTGATTTCGAAGACCCAGAGTTCGCGGACGAGCTACTCGAAGAGGGGCGCAGGCTGAATTCGGGAAGCGGGCCCGTCACCGTGGCCTTGGTTGGGGAACCCGCCAGGACGCGCGACATTCTTAGTAGCGGCGCGCACTTCGTGCTGTACAAACCACTCTCCGATGACAGCGCCAGGGCCGGCTTACGTGCCGTGGCCGCTTTGTTAAATCGCGAGCGCCGCCGCGCCTACCGGGTTCCGGTTCAAGCTCCGGTGGAACTCATGCTGCCCGATACCGTTAAGATCGAGGGAATTCTTCTCGACCTGAGCGAGACTGGAATGGACGTTCTCGCTTCCGAAGCGCAGGTTCCAGGTGCTCTGCTGAATTTCCGCTTTCAATTGCCCGACGGAAGCCTTGAAGTGCACGCTCACGGGCAGGTGGTGTGGGCGAATCCAAACGGTCAAACGGGAGTCCATTTTGTGGACCTGGACGAGTCAGTCAAGGCCCAGCTTAAGGTCTGGCTTCAGACTGCCGCCGGACCCGATCTCGCAGGACCGGAGGAGACCGTTTCCCATTGCAAACTGACCGATCTGAGCCTGGGCGGCTGTTATGTGGAAACCGATTCGCCCTTTCCGGAGCAGGTTCTGGTCGACCTTTGCCTGCGAGCTCAGGAGATGTCCGTACACACCGGAGGCCTGGTACGAGTCACACATCCGGGCCACGGCATGGGAGTGGAATTCCCTTCCCGCACAGCGGAACAACGCGCCGAGGTGGGCAATCTAATCAACCTTCTGCGCAGCTGCCCTGAATCAATGCTCGAGCTGAGTGTTTCTCCACGCGCCCTGACCGCCGACCTCAGCCAATTTGAGCGTTCGCCAGAATTGGCCGACGGTGCTGCGGAAGGATCGGTTCCCGAAGAGATGGAAGATCCTTTGCTCGAATTGCTGCGACAAGGGCCCACGCTACAACAGGATGACTTTCTCGCGGAACTCCGCCACCAGCGTTCGGGCGAGAGCGTCGCAACCTAACCTATTTCCTGCCTGCCGGTTTTTTCTAGTCTTATTTTATTTTCCCTGCCTCTTCATTACGTAAACCATTACTTTAACTATTTCTACATGCAGCCTCTCGCGGCATTTTGACGGGCAGACTTGCGGGACTGGCGCCAAGGGCAGGATAAGTAGCGGCAGCGAGAGTTACGGCAGTGTGCGAGAGGTTGGGGCGGAGTGTTTGCGGAGGGCTAAGAACCCGTGCCCCGTCTCTGACATGGGCTCTTCAGCCCTCCGCGGTCTGTTCCACCCCAATGTTCGAACGGTAGCCCGTCAGTATTGCGAAACGGTTTCAGGAATATTAAATCTAGGTTAAATAATGGCATTGAGTCCCACAGGTGCGCTGTTCTCACCCTTGTGCGAACATGTGAACCAACTCATATAGCGTCTCCGCGCGGAGGCCGGCGGGAGCGAAGCTGGCGGAAACTACAAAATTCGGTCAAGAGCACAGTGGCGGCCCGCAGGCAGCCGCTCTCAACGCGCCTCGGAGCAGCCTGGTCTGGGCACCTCTGCTATCGATTGCAGCGGCGGCCTTTGCGGTGGAGATTCCTTTCTTCTTTCGGGGCACGCCTTCCGGACACGATGTCGAATTTCATTTGTACTCGTGGCTGGAGGTTCTTTCGCAATGGAAACACGGCATCGTTTATCCACGGTGGGCGGGCCTCGCGCACTTCGCTTATGGCGAGCCGCGCTTTATCTTCTATCCTCCGGCCTCTTGGATTCTGGGCGCGGCGCTCACCGCGATCTTTCCCTGGACACTGGTCGCGAGCATCTACATTTGGATCGTGCTGGTGGCTGCGGGCGCGTCCGTGTTTCTGCTGGCGCGGCAATGGCTTGATCGCCGCGACGCAACGTTTGCTGCCGTGTTGTATGCAGTGAATCCTTATCACCTGGTGATTATCTATTGGCGAAGCGCATTCGCCGAGTTGCTGGCTAGTTCGTTGTTGCCCCTGCTGCTGTTGCTGCTGTTGCGGGCAGACGAAAAAGGCCGCCGCGTGACCCTTTCCCTGGCTCTGTTACTCGGTTGCGCGTGGCTGACGAACGCTCCAGCTGCGGTGATGATTCACTATTCGCTGGCGCTGCTGATGATCATCATCGCCTCGCAGCGGCGCTCGCCGCGAGTTCTGCTGGTGGGAACCACAGCCATGCTGCTGGGCGCGGCGCTGGCCGCTTTCTATTTGTTGCCTGCGATCTACGAACAGAAGTGGGTCAACATTGCGGAGGCTGTTTCTGCAGGCTCGCGTCCGCTGGACAACTTTCTGTTTATCCACACTCCCGACGCGGACCACGATGTCTTCAACCGCGTCATCTCCTGGATCGCGGTCGCCGAGATACTTCTGACTTTCGCTGCGGCCTGGGCCGCGCGAACATGGGCCGCGCGAACCTGGGGCAGCCGCAATCGCGAGCTTTGGTACACGCTGGTAGCTTGGGCCGCGGCGTGCGCGGTGCTGATGCTGTCGATCAGCAGTCCCGTATGGAGTGCGCTGCCGAAGCTGCGTTTCATGCAGTTTCCCTGGAGATGGCTGTTGTGTCTCGGTATACCATTTGCTTTGCTGATCGTGCTGGGAGTGCGGCGCTGGGCAACGCGTGTGACAATCTATCTGGCAATGCTGTGTGTGCTCAGCCTGGTATGGGAACGCATCCAGCCGCCCTGGTGGGACAATGCCGCGGACTTGCACGAGATGCAGAACAACATGGCGGCCGGCGTGGGTTATGAGGGCACAGACGAGTACACGCCGGTGGGAGCCGATGCTTCATTCGTGGATAAGAGCGCCCGTCGTGTGACGGTCGTGGGGCCCGCTCACGCTGCGATTCGAGTTTCCGACTGGTCAGCCGAACGCAAGCTGTTTACTGCGGAGATGTCGTCGCCGGACAATCTTGCTTTGCACCTGTTCAACTATCCAGCTTGGCGCGTGGAGGTGAACGGGCGACGCGTCGAAGCTGGGACGCGCGAGGGCACGGGGCAGATGCTGGTCCCGGTGGAGCCTGGAGCGAATCGTGTGCAGATCACTTTTGTTCGGACTTGGGATCGCTGGATAGGAGGCTGGATCTCGCTGCTTGCGATTATTGTTGTAGGTAGCGCTGGCATCATGCCGGCTGTGGGGGCGGGACGCCCCCACCACAGCCGCCGGGACGGCGGCGCTACCCGAAGCGGCGCGACTTTGAACTCTTGATGCGAAGAATTCTTATTGCTACTTCCAATCCGGGCAAGCGGCGCGACTTTGCCGGCGCCGCTCGGCAACATAGAGTCGAAATCGCCGGCATCCCTGACTTCGCTTCCCTGCCCTCCGTTGTCGAGGACGGACTCACGTTCGAGGCCAACGCCCGCAAGAAGGCCGAAGGGTACAGCCGCTACGTTCCGGGAGAGATTGTTGTTGCCGACGACTCTGGTCTGGAGATCGACGCCTTGCATGGAGCGCCGGGTGTGCACTCTGCCCGCTACGCCGCCGAAAAGCCCGACCAGGCTGAGTCAAACACCGACGACGAAGCCAACAATGCACGGGTGTTGCGCGAACTAAAAGAGGTTCCACAGGATCGGCGAACGGGAAGATTCGTCTGCCTGCTGGCGGCGGCACGCGATGGAAAAACGCTGGCCACTTTTCGCGGAACAGCCGAGGGAATCATTCTCGATGCTCCCCGTGGGACGAACGGATTCGGTTACGATCCGCTGTTTTATTTTCCTCAGATTAAGAAAACATTTGCGGAGCTGACCGCGGAAGAAAAATCCAAGTATAGCCACCGCGGTGCGGCGTTCCGGAAGTTTCTTGATTGGTGCGCGAGTGTTCCTGGCGAATGACCGTTTGCGGGTCGCAGGTACTTTCTTGACTTCGCTTCGACCGCCGCCGGATAATAAAAAGTTCTTTTATCGTTCCTGAACTCATAAGGAGCACTTCGTGGCGACAGCAGCCAGTTCTACTGCTCCCGTTGTAAAGCAAGCTGTAACGCAAGGAGTCGCGCCACTGCGCGCCGGCCACGGGATGTCGTTTGTTCTGCGCCGGTTGCATTCGCTCTCGGGCATCGTTCCGGTGGGCGCGTTTCTGTTTGAACATATCCTGATTTCCAATTCAACCGCCATTAGCGGGCCTGACGCCTATGCCCGGCAGGTAAGCTTTCTGGCCAACCTTCCGCTTGTATTTTTTCTTGAGTTGTTTGGGATCTGGCTGCCGATCGCGTTCCACGCGCTGTATGGTTTCTACATCTGGTACCGGGGCCACGGAAATACCATGGAGTATCCCTGGAGCGGAAACTGGATGTACACCGCGCAGCGCTGGACTGGCGGCATCGCCTTCGCCTACATCCTGTGGCATACGTGGACCATGCGCTTTAGCGGGATTGACCTGCACGCGTATCCGAATGCATCGTTCGGCAAAGTGCAGGCGGAACTGTTTCAGACTCCCTTCTTCCTGTTTTATGTTGTGGGCCTGATCGCGGCTTCATGGCACTTCGCGTACGGTATCTGGCTGTTCTGCGCGAAGTGGGGTATCGTTTCCGGAGAAAAAGCGCGGAAACGCTTCCTGATCGTATGTCTGGCATTTTTCTTTGTCCTTACTGGCGCGGGCTTGGCCAGCCTTGCTTCGTTCCGCTCACGCCCGCAACAGTCCACTGAGCCTGGGGCAGCGGTCACAAACAACAGGCAAATTACAGAAAGCCGATAAGGAAAGATGGCAGCTCCGAAAATCATTGTCATAGGTGGCGGTCTCGCAGGGCTCTCTGCCGTCATCAAGATTGCCGAGATGGGCGCTACCGTCGATCTCTTTTCCATTGTTCCGGTGAAGCGTTCGCACTCGGTGTGCGCACAGGGCGGCATCAACGCTGCGAAAAACCTGAAGGGCGAGGGTGATTCCACGTGGAAGCACTTCGACGATACGGTCTTCGGCGGCGACTTCCTCGCGAACCAACCACCGGTTAAGGATATGTGCGAGGCTGCGCCCGGCATCATCGACCTGCTCGACCGCATGGGTGTTCCTTTCAACCGCACGCCTGAAGGGCTGCTCGACTTCCGCCGCTTCGGCGGGACTTTATATAACCGCACCGCGTTCGCCGGCGCCACCACGGGACAGCAGCTGCTCTACGCACTCGACGAACAAGTCCGCCGTTACGAATCCGAAGGCAAGGTAAAGAAGTACGAGCAGTGGGAGTTTCTCTCGGCGGTGCTCGACGGAAACCGCGTCTGCCGCGGCATTTGCGCCATGGATCTGCGCAGCATGGAAGTGCGCACCTTCCCGGCCGACGCCATCATCATCGCGACCGGCGGCAACGGCGCCATCTTTGGCAAATCTACCAACTCGGTTGTGTGTACAGGTTCGGCGCAGTCCGCTCTTTATCAGCAAGGCTGCTTCTACGCCAACGGCGAATTTATTCAGGTGCATCCCACTTGCATTCCTGGCGAAGACAAGCTGCGGTTGATGTCGGAATCGGCGCGCGGCGAAGGCGGGCGGGTGTGGGTTCCGAAGACAGCGGGCGACAAACGCGATCCAAAATCAATCCCGGAGAAAGAACGCTGGTACTTTCTCGAAGAGTGGTATCCCAAGTACGGCAACCTGGTGCCGCGCGACATTGCTACGCGCGCCATCTTTAAGGTTGTGTTCGAGCTCAACCTCGGCATTGATGGCAAGCCGATGGTTTATCTCGACCTGACCCACATCGATCGCAAGATTCTCGACCGCAAGCTGGAAGGCATTCTCGAAATTTACGAGAAATTTGTGGGCGACGATCCGCGCGACACGCCGATGAAGATTTTTCCCGGCATGCACTACACCATGGGCGGGCTGTGGGTCGACTTCAAGCAGGCCACGAATATCGCCGGCATCTACGCCGCGGGCGAGTGCGAATATCAGTACCACGGCGCGAACCGGCTGGGAGCGAACTCCCTGGTGTCCTGCATTTACGGCGGAAGCATCGCCGGGCCGAATGCGGTGAAGTATGCGCGCGGCTTGCAGGGGCTCACTGACGGCAACGGCTGCTTCGAGGCCGAGAAGAAGAAGCAGGAAGAAAGCAATGCCCTGCTCATGAACAACCAGGGCACGGAGAATCCGTTCCGGCTGTGGCGCGAACTGGGTGAGCTGATGACCAAAGATTGCACGGTCATCCGCTACAACAAGAATCTGCAACAGACCGATGCGACGCTGGTTGAGATGCTGGAACGCTTCCGCAAAGTGAACTTGAGCGACCGGACGCAGTGGGCGAACACCACCGTGGTTTTCACGCGGCAGCTATACAACATGCTGCAGTTGTCGCGCGTGATTGCGCAGGGCGCACGCCTGCGTGACGAATCGCGGGGCGCGCATTACAAACCTGACTTTCCCGAGCGCGACGACAAGAATTTCCTGAAGACCACGAAAGCATATTTCGCGCCCGATGCAAACGAGCCGAAATTTGAGTTCGAGCCGGTGGATACGTCATTGATTCCGCCAAGGGCGAGGAAGTATGACGCTGCGAAGTAGGGCGTGTATGGGTAAAGCCCGGAAAAGGACGACGCCTTCCCGGTTATTTTTTACGACGCAATGTTCGTTTTGGGAAAACTGACAATGGCTAATAAATCCGTCATTATCAAGATCAAGCGCCAGAGCACTCCCACTTCCAAGCCCTACTGGGAAGAGTTTGAACTCGCCCACCATCCGGGCATGAACGTGATCTCCTCGCTGATGGAGATTGCCGCCAACCCCGTCACCCGCGAGGGCAAGGCCACCACTCCAATCACCTACGACTCAAATTGCCTGGAAGAAGTTTGCGGCTCCTGCGCCATGCTGGTCAACGGACGCGCCCGAATGGCCTGCTCCGCCTTGATCGACAATCTCGATCAACCCGTCAAGCTTGAACCGTTTTCAAAGTTCCCAGTCGTTCGCGATCTCGCCGTCGATCGCAACGTGATCTTCGAAAATCTCAAGGCGGTCAAAGCCTGGGTCCCGATCGACGGCACTTACGACCTCGGCCCCGGCCCGCGTATCTCGCCGGAAGAGCAAGAAGAAGCGTATCCCCTCTCCCGCTGCATCTCCTGTTGCTGCTGCATGGAAGCTTGCCCGCAGTTCAACGAAGACACCGGCTTCGTAGGCGCGGCCACCATTGCGCAGGTGCGCCTGTTCAACACCCATCCCACAGGCAAAGAACTGCAACGCGAGCGTCTGGCGGCGCTGATGGGCGACGGCGGCATTCAGGAGTGCGGCTACGCGCAGAACTGCGTGGAAGTTTGCCCCAAGGACATCCCGCTGACCAAGGCAATTTCAGACGTGGGCGGCGCGGTCATGAAGCAAGCCATCGGTGACCTTTTCCGGCGCTGATTTTTGTCACTGACACCACAACTGGACGGGAATCGCCTGTTCCGAATCACCTAACTCATTGGCCAAGCGACACATAGGCTTGCCTCTGAACACCGCTCCCAACGGCCTTCTACGTGCCGCTCTGACCGTGGCTCATTGCTTTCAACGTGGGAGGTAACCAGGGGTAATCGGTATTTTGACTAATGGCCTGTAATCCCTTCGTTACCGTGAACGCTTGACAGCATGGCTTACAATCTTGGGACAACTACGGAATTCTATTGAAAGCAAAGCTACAGCGCCGGATGATCCTGACGTGCCTGCTGGCATGCGTGTGCAGCCCGCTTTTTGCGGCGACGACCACGACAGCATTGCGTAAGCCGGCGCGCCATCACCGTCTGCACTGGACGCGCTGGAATCCGATGTTCCGCCCTTCCCACGAATCTCTCTTATTGCAGAACGCAGAAGTCGATCGCCTGGAATTGCCTCGCATTCAGGACGACGATGAATTGGAATCGCTGAAAGCGAGCGGAGCGCTGCAGCCGATCATCGCGGGAGAAACCCTGCGCTTTGATCCTCGCCTCGATCCTTCGCGCCGCTACTGCCGCCCCTGGACCCGCGACTTTGTCCAGGACATCTCGCAGGCTTACTATCACCGCTTTCATCAGCAGATTCAGGTGAATTCGGCAGTGCGTACGGTGAAGGTCCAGAAAAAACTCCGGCGGCACAATCGCAATGCGGCTCCGGCTGAGGGCGAAACAGCATCGTCACATCTCGCCGGCCTCACCGTCGACCTGCAGCGCGGCGGAATGACGCCCGAACAGATTCACTGGATGGAGCGCTACCTCTTCTACATGAAGGCTCTCGGCCTGGTTGAGCCTGAGGAAGAACGCCATCAGTGGGTCTTCCACATCATGGTTTCCGGCCGCTATGCGGATTGGCGCGAGACCCAGGACGTAGTTCCCGTCGAGCGTCCCGAGCCAACCACCGTTACCGCCGACAGCCGCGCCGAATAGTCACTTCTTCGTATAATTTCATCCTGACCGCGACCCCAGGTTTTCTGTGATCGCCATTTGTTGATCGGACTTTTTTCGTCCCGCTCCGGCCTATACAATCGTTAGTCTTGCTCCTGGAGTCGCCGCCTGCAGACTGATTTTCTATGACTCATTTCAGAAACCTCCTGCTCTCATGCCTCGCCCTTGCGGCCGCTTCGGGCGCCGCCCAATCGGCGAATCCATCCGACACGCCCGTCAGCGCCAAGGCTCGCGCAATTCACGACTCCGCCCTCGTTATCGATACTCATGCCGACACGCCTCAGCGCTTTCTCGACGAAGGCTTCGACATCGGATCGACCGATCCCAACGACATCGGGCACATCAGCCTCGACAAAGCCCGCCGCGGCAATCTTGGCGCGGAGTTCTTTTCCATCTGGGTCGAGCCCGAGACCAACCAGGGCCACTACGCCCGGCACACATTCGATCTCATCGACTCCGTCTACGAGCAGGCCGCGCGCCATCCCGACCGCATGATGATGGCGTTTTCCGTGGCCGACATTGAGCGAGCACACAACGAGCACAAGCTCGCCGCGCTAATGGGCATTGAGGGCGGCCACTCCATAGAGAACGACATGCGTCTGCTGCGAGACTACTACCGCCTCGGCGTGCGCTATATGACGCTTTCCTGGTCGAACACCAACGAGTGGGCGGACTCCTCCGGCGATATCAACGATCCCAAAGTGCAGCACCACAACGGCCTCACTGATTTCGGTAAACAGGTTGTGCTGGAGATGAACCGGCTGGGCATGATGGTCGACATTTCTCACGTGGCTGACAAGACTTTCTGGGATGCAATCGCAACCACGAAAGCTCCAGTCATCGCCTCGCATTCTTCGGCACGGGCGCTCACCAACGCGCCCAGGAACATGACCGACGAGATGCTGCAAGCCGTGGCCAAGAATGGCGGCGTCGTGCAAGTCAACTTTTATTCTGGTTTTGTGGACGAGAACTATCGCCAGGCGAACCAATCCATCGGCAAGCAAGCCGCCGAGGCAATCCGCGTCTTTGAAGAGAAACAGAAGGCCGAGGGAAAGAGCGTCCTCTATACAGAAATCGATCGCATCGAGCGGGAGTGGGCCACCAAGATTCCGCGTCCGCCTCTCAAGTCGCTGATCGATCACATCGACCACATCGCCAAGGTTGCGGGCGTAGACCACGTAGGCTTGGGATCGGATTTCGACGGTGTGGCTGGTGCGACCCCCGCCGGCATCGATTCCGCCGCCGACCTGCCAAAAATTACTCAGGCTCTGCTCGATCGCGGCTACAGCGCCGACGACATCAAGAAAATTCTCGGGGGCAACATTCTACGTGTCTTCCGCCAGGTCGAAGCCGTCAGCCGGGAAATGCAGTCCCAGTCTCATTGATCCAAGCGCTGTCGTACTTTGCAACTTTACTATGCAATGTCACATTGCAACGCTACAATGCAACGTTGCGGACAAATAAGCGGGCACACTCTGCCCGTGCAACAAGGAGCAATTATGCGCAATGCTTTCCTGGTTTCCATTCTGCTTTCGGCGTCCGCGGTTGGGGCGCAAACCAGCACCCAGTCGGCGCCAGCCGCTAAACCGGGTACCGCGGCCCATCCGCCAGTTCACCATGCGGCAACAGGCAAACCCACGGCGATCATCGAAACCACGATGGGAAACTTGACTTGCACACTGTTCCCCGACAAAGCTCCCATCGGAGTCGAGAACTTCATCGGCCTCGCCAAAGGGACCAAAGACTGGAAGAACCCGGTCAGCGGAGCCACCAAGCATGGCGTGCCGCTTTATGACCAAACAATTTTTCATCGTGTCATCCCTAACTTCATGATCCAGGGTGGAGATCCGGCAGGCAACGGCACTGGCGACCCCGGATACAAATTCAAGAATGAAGTATCTTCCGATCTCTTATTCGATAAGCCAGGCCGCCTCGCCTATGCGAACTCCGGCCCTGACACCAACGGATCGCAGTTTTTCATCACTGAAGTGGCCGTGCCGCACCTGAACGGCGGCTACACCATCTTCGGTCAATGTGACGAGGCCAGCGTAGAGTTGGTGAAAATAATCGCGCGCAAGGCCACCGACCCCAGCAACGACCGTCCGTTCCGTCCAGCGAAAATCACTCATATCAGGATTGTTGCCGGTGGCGCGCCAGCAGTGGCAACGCCCGCAGCCGCAACGAAGAAGCCCGCAAGCGCAAAGCCGGCAGCGTCTGCGAGTCCGAACTAGTTTTGCCCGATCGCCCGTTGAGCTGTCGCCGAGCCGCAATCTGAAATGGCCTTTATGATGAGTCATCGTGTTCTTCTTCCTCTGATCATAGTCATGCTGGGCATCGCGCCAGGCATTCAATCGCAGGCGCCTGCGACTGCACCCTCCCAGACTCCGGCTCAGATTCCCGCGCCTTCGACGGAGAACGCGCCGATTGTCACTCAGCCGGACGTCACTTACGGCACGGCTGGCGGCCATCCGCTGCTGCTGGATATTTACCAGCCAGCCGCCAGCACTTCCAGTTTGCGTCCGGCTGTCGTCCTGATCCACGGCGGAGGCTGGACCAGCTTCGACAAGACAACCATGCACGGAATGGCGACGTTCCTCGCCCGTTCCGGCTTTGTCGCGTTCTCAGTCGATTACCGGTTGATGCATGGCACCGAGAATCTCTGGCCAATACAACTGCAAGACGTACAGCATGCGGTGCGCTGGATTCGCGCCAACGCCGCGAAATACGGCGTCGATCCCGACCACATCGGCGCGTTCGGACATTCGTCAGGCGCGCAGTTGGCGGCTCTCCTGGGAATGGAAGAGACGCATGAAACTTCTGATCCGGCCCTCGCGAAATACTCGAGCCGAGTGCAGGCCGTGGTCGATGTCAGCGGACCGGCCGATTTCACAACCCACGGGGATTCCGATGCCGACATCTTTCTGACCGCCTTCTTCGGCGGGGACTACGTTCACCATCCTGCCATCTGGCAGGACGCGTCGCCCGTGTTTCATGTTTCCAAGAATTCTTCGCCGTTCCTTATTGTTCACGGCACACACGATGAGAACGTGCCGATATCGCAGGCCCAGGAACTCGCCGACAGACTGAAGCAGGCCGGAGTTCCGGTGAAGTTTGTAAAGGTGGAAGATGCCCATACTTTTCAGACGCCGGAGGCGCGCAAGCTCCTTGTGGTCGAAACCCAGACCTTCTTTAATCAGTACCTGCGATAGCTTCTTACGCGCGCTGTTAGAATCAGAAGTCATCAACTTAAGGAGAAAATATATCTATGAGCCGTCCAGCGGGAACCCATGCCATTTTTGAGACATCCGAGGGCAACATTGTCTGCCGTCTCTTCGAAAAAGATGCCCCCAAAACCGTGGCTAATTTTGTGGAACTAGCCGAAGGCAAGCGCGAGTGGAAGCATCCCAGCACCGGCAAGAAGTCCAACGAACGCCTTTATGACGGAACGATTTTTCACCGTGTGATCCCTGACTTCATGATCCAGGGCGGCGACCCCCAAGGCACCGGCATGGGAGGCCCCGGCTACCAGTTCGAAGACGAAACCAAGGGTTCTCCGCACAAGCTCGACAAGGCAGGCAAGTTGGCGATGGCGAACGCCGGCCCCAACACCAACGGCTCGCAATTCTTCATCACGGTCGCACCCACCACGTGGCTAACCGGCAAGCACACAATCTTCGGTGAGGTAGTCGAAGGGCAGGAAATCGTCAAGAAGATTTCCGAAGTCCCACGCAGCCGGCAGGATAAGCCGAACAAGGATGTGGTGGTGAAGAAGGTCACGATCGAGAAGGTGTAAGAGACACGACTTCGAGTTCACCAGTGTTCGGAAGTGCACGAAGGTAGCGCCGGCGTCCCGCCGGCTGTCCCGAGGGCGTCTCGCCCTCGGTGTGGAAGTCACCACTCAGCGGGAAGTCTTTACGGGAAGGACACGACGTTCGGTCGTGCCGTTAAGTCGTCAAAGAGATAGCCGCGCTTCAGCGCCTGAGGGAAGCTTTCGACGTGCGCGGCAATTGTTTTCGCAGCCTCTTCGCGTCCGGCTCGTTTTTCGCCTGCGATAGCGGCACGATCTCAACCAGAGGCTCGCCTAACCGAGTCACTCGAATTGTCTGGCGCGTCTTGCCCACACGCTGGACGATCGCCGAACATTTGACCCGAAACTCAGAAAAATCGATTTCTCTCATTTGGGTGTATTCCTACCATCGGCAAAAAGCTGCGCGAGTTTACAAAGGAACAATTGCCGCGCGAGGACGGCCGAGAGCGTGCAACGTCCGCAACAGCCGGGGCCGGCCGGCGAAGGATGTGGTGGTGAAGAAGGTGACGATCAAGACGGTAGCTTGATGAATAAGCACCTGGATCAAGTCCGGAATGTCGTAGATAAGGCCAAGGCATTTATTAGGCCAGGACCGCGCCCTCACACGCTTGTCAGGCAGATGGTCGAGGAGCAGGGCCGGTGGAACGATTTGTTTTCTACCAAGTTGATCGAAACGTTGGAGAGGGTTGCGAGGTTAGACGATGGCGAGAAACAACTCCGGCTCGAATGTATGGAGAGGATCGCGGCGGTGGAGGATCTAGCGAAACGCATGCGACTCGATCTAGCGGAGAAACTCGCTGCCCTTGAGGAGGCGCGAGCCCCGCGGGCATGCCAGGCGTGGGTTTGGGCGTCTTCTCTCACGGCGCTGCTTGTTGGCCTCTGTGCACTCGTACTATCTCTCAGAGGACTCCGATGAGGGATGTACTCCGAGCCTGGTGGGCGGCCCAGGAGGCAAAAATGGAAAAGCCTCTCAAGAAACCGACGGATCTGCTGAATCGCTCACTCTCTGATTCTGAGTATCTCGATGCTGCTGTGATCGGCGGCGTCGAACTGAAGGACATCGTTGCCGGCAAGGTTGCCGAGTCCCGGATACCTCCTGACGTTGTACACGCCTTCCACGAGCAGTATCCAAACGTAAACGAGAGCTTTGTCGCGGCAGTACATCGGCTTAGTGGGCATCCGGAACAGTTGCGTGCCTCATTAGCGGCATCAAGGGAAAACTCTTTGAAGAACAGTACGTGAACTGGCTTGACCACGGGCACCTGCCTGCCGGATATCACGCAGAGCTTGCCCAACATGCTAACAACCCTGCGTGGGACATCTTAATCAGAGATCCGCACGGCCACACCGACAATCTGCTACAACTCAAGGCTACGGAAAGCGTGTCCGGCAAGCAATGGATGCACATCCTCACATTGACGTGGTAACGACGCATGAAGTCTTCGATCGGCTTTCAGATCATCAACCCGGCTTAGCACATTTGATTGATTCGGGGATCGGCAATGCAGCGCTAAGTGACCACGCGGCGAGCGCTGTCGAACACGCGGATGCAGCCAGCCACTTAGCTTTTCATCTCCCACTGCTGGCTGTTAGCGTCGCCGTTGTCATGGAGTTGCAACGCTACCGCAAGGGTCGACAAAGTCTGCCACAGGCAATCCGACAAATGGGCAAACGCTCCCTGATGGCGCTGACCGCGACCACCGTCGGTTGGGTTGTAGCGGCAGCCACGGGTAAGACCATCCTTGGCTTGCCCGCCGCGGTGGCGACTCGGATGGCCGCCGGCTCGGTGGCCTCGAGTTTCGAATCGCGGTTAGTCCTCAAGGAAGGGGTTGAACAGGTGAAGCAGTCATCCGCCCGACTCGCCGCCATTTGATGTCGACTGAGCGCCGAAAAGAAACGCCTGCTACACCCCAATCACCCCGCACAACTCCTTGACCGCAGCCGCACTCTTATCCAGCCCAGCCTTCTCTTCAGCAGTAAGCTTGATCTCAATGATCTGCTCGATCCCCTTAGCGCCCAGCTTCACCGGCACGCCGACGTAGAGGCCGCTGATCCCGTACTCGCCCTGCAAGTACGCGGCGCAAGGCAGAATCTTCTTCTTGTCCTTGAGAATAGCCTCGACCATCTCCGTTGCCGCAGCCGAAGGAGCATAGTAAGCCGAGCCCGTCTTAAGATACTTCACGATCTCCGCGCCGCCGTCGCGCGTGCGCTGCACCAACGCTTCGAGCCGTGATTTCTCGATCAACTCCGTGATCGGAATGCCCGCAACCGTCGAATAGCGCGGCAGCGGCACCATCGTATCTCCATGTCCACCGAGGACGAACGCCGTGACGTTTTCTACGCTGACGTTCAGTTCGTCGGCGATGAAAGCCCGGAAGCGCGCCGAGTCCAGCACGCCCGCCATACCAACCACGCGCTCGCGCGGGAAGCCACTGAGCTTGTAGGCCGCCTGGGCCATGGCATCCAGCGGGTTCGATACAATTATCAAAATGCAATTCGGCGAATACTTCACCACTTCGCCCACCACAGCCTTCATGATGCCGTAATTCGTATTGAGCAAATCGTCGCGGCTCATCCCCGGCTTGCGTGGAATGCCCGCAGTAATCACAACGATGTCGGAATTTGCGGTGTCCTTATAGTCGTTCGTGCCAGTAATGTAGGAGTCGCGCTTCTCAATCGGCATGGCCTCAAGCAAATCCAGCCCCTTGCCCTGCGGAACGCCTTCAATAATGTCGATCAGCACCACATCGGCCAGTTCCTTCGAAGCAATCCAATGAGCCGCGGTCGCACCCACATTGCCAGAACCTACGATTGTTACTTTCTTACGCATGAATAAGTCCTCCCGATGAACTGTTTGAAATCCTTAACACGGAGGACACAGGGTCACACAGGGTAGAACTCATCAGACGGTTTACCCTGTGTTCCTCTGTGTCCCCTGTGGTGAGGGTTTCGATCTCGCCTATACCAGCACCGCCGCCCCCATATTCTCGATAATGCAGTCCGCAAACTCGCTGGTCTTCACCTTGGTCGCGCCTTCCATCAGCCGCTCAAAGTCATACGTGACTTTCTTCTGTAAAATGGTCCGTTCTATTCCACGCTCAATCAGATCGGCGGCTTCATTCCATCCCAGAAATCGGAACATCATCACCCCTGAGAGAATCACCGATCCGGGATTGATCACATCTTTGTCCGCGTACTTCGGAGCCGTGCCGTGCGTCGCCTCAAAGATCGCGTAGCCATCGCCGATGTTCGCCCCCGGAGCGATTCCCAGCCCGCCGACCTGGGCCGCGCAAGCGTCCGAAATGTAGTCACCGTTCAAGTTCGGGCAAGCCAGCACCGAATATTCGTCCGCCCGCGTCACAACCTGCTGAAAGATCGAATCGGCAATGCGGTCATTGATCATGATTTTCTTCTTCCACTGCCCCTTGCCATGCGTGGCGTAAATCCGGTCGAGCACATCTTTCACTTCTCGTTCCACAGCCTGGCGAAACGCCGGCGGAGCAAACCCCATCCCCGGTTCCACTAACTCAGCGTTCTCTGCCACCGTGAGGTTCGGATTCTTGTCTTTGTTGTCGACCATCCAACTCTCGCGCTCGGTGATTACTTTGTCGCGAAACTCCTCGGTGGCCAATTCGTACCCCCACTTGCGGAACGCGCCCTCAGTAAACTTCTGGATGTTGCCCTTGTGCACTAGTGTCACAGTCTTGCGGCCAGTCTCCAGCGCATGCAGAATCGCCATGCGCACCAGGCGCTTGGTTCCAGTGATCGATATCGGCTTAATGCCCACGCCCGAATCCAGCCGAACCTGCTTCTTGCCACCCTTCAACATGTCCTTGTTAAGAAACTCGATCAGCTTTGCGCACTCCGCAGTTCCCTCTTCCCACTCGATGCCCGCGTACACGTCCTCGGTATTCTCACGGTAGATGACAACGTCCATCCGCTCGGGATTCTTCACAGGCGATGGCACGCCCTTGTAGTACTTCACCGGACGCACACAGCAATAGAGATCGAGAATCTGCCGCAGCGCAACGTTGAGTGAACGAATACCGCCACCCACGGGCGTGGTCAGCGGGCCTTTGATCGCGACGCGAAACTCGCGAATGGCGTCCACCGTATCGTCGGGCAGCCAGTTGTCGAACTTTGCCTTGGCCTTCTCTCCCGCGAATACTTCATACCATGCGACGCGGCGCTTGCCCTTGTAAGCTTTCTCCACGGCCGCGTCGAACACGCGCAGGGACGCCTTCCAGATGTCGCGCCCGGTTCCATCGCCTTCGATAAACGGAATGACCGGACGATCCGGCACATCATACTTTCCACCCGCGTATCCAATCTTATTGCCGCCCGACGGTATTGCCACACCGTTATAAGAGCCCGCCATCGTCAACCTCCCCAAGAAACTCCAAAAGCCCTTCGTTATAGAGAATACAGCACACAGATGGGCACGGCAGAGAGCACCGGGTAAATCACATGAGGTCTACCCTGCATAACCCGGTGTCCTCCGTTAAAGATTTTGATATCTGTGTGTCACCACCTTCTAGTCCCGAACGACTTGCGCACGCCCACCGTCATATAGCGCCCCCAGGGTCCATTGTTACCAAGATCGGCTACACCCAGATTGGTATCGCGGGCGCCCAGCCGGTCGAAGAGGAAGTGCTGGGTCACGCGAAATTCGAATCCCTTCCCGATAAAGACTCCGCCGCCCCATGAGTGCTCAATGCCAATCGCATCCGGCGACCAGGTATAGAGCGTCTGCGGGATGGTTTTGCCAAACAGGAACGACGGCGCGCCAAACACCATGAAGCGTCGCAACTGCCCCCGGCCAAACGGCCGCACCTCAAGCATTCCAGAAAGCATATACCGCGCAAACATGCTGCACGGCGCGTTCACTCCCCCATACTGGCCCGCATTGCCGGCGCAAAGGTTGGGGTCGATTTCGTTGTGTGGCGGAGCCAGGTCAAATTGCGCCCACCCCCAAAACATGTCATGAGGAAAGAACATTCGCGGCTGAGCTTCCGCGTCTTGCGGACTACTCGCCGTCTGCGTCGTCTGCGCTGTGCCTAAACCCGAGATTAATAGAGGAAATGCAAGAATCCACGGCAGCGTTTTCATCCAGCCTCCAAATTTTGTGCCTACACAAATCTTTACAGTTTGTAAGGTACCTGCGAACCTTCGCGTCTTTCGAACCCGCACCCCGGCCTCACACAACGGTCACTGGGAGCGGAACATTGTAACCTGCTACCGATTGAGGTGCAGAGTTGGTATCCTGGCTGACGATAAGTGGACTTCCAGAATTCATATCCGTGTTTCTGATTTATTCCATTCGTAAGATTTCGGCTGAGGATTTAGAGGCAAAAGACCTACTGAGTAAGCTTCTGCGGTTTGGATGGCAGATTGCTGGCCTATCGGAGCTAGAAGCCTGGAAACCCCAATGCCCCAGGAAATTTCTGTCTCGTATCAGGCCGTCAAAAGCAAGGTCTACCGGTTGATTGATGCCTTGGTCGTCGGCGAAAAAACCGAGGTCGAGGTGCAAGAGTCAATCCGCCGCTGGTGGGACCTCATTCACCCCGCTGATCGTCCAATCGCCCAAAAATATCTACTCGTCGTGCTGGAACGCTCGTGCCTCGCTCTCGACGCGGTTGAGGAAGGCCTAATGGAGGCAACTGGCCACGAGATCCCTCGCCCGTCCGAGTCAGCCAAGGCTCTCAAGCTAATGGGCAGAATCATCAAGCACACCACCCTCAGCCCCACGGCCTGAGTCCGGCTTATGCAGGGAACCGGGTGAAATGTCAGAAACCAAGCTCATGTGGGACCCGGGGTTTATGTGGAGACAGCCGCCCTCGGCTGTCCGTCGAGCAAAGCTCGACGGTTTTCTGTCCCGCCAAATCGAACCAGCTGTCGGACATCAACCTGAACCCCCCGCCACAGACCCAGATTTTACAATTGCGCGGTTGCACGCCGTCACCGAGCCCAGTATGCTCAACCATGGTCATCCCAGTACATCCAGCATGACAGCAAATATTCGTTAGGAGCCCTCAATGAAAGCCCGCCTTCAATTTCTCTTCGCGGTTCGTGGATATTTTTTATCAGGAGCGCTGCTGATTATGGCTGGATCATTACTCGCCGCCTCAGGAATCTACACCTTCACGCTAAATTCCATCGACGGCCAACCTGCACCGCTGGCGAACTATAAGGGCAAAGTAGTTCTGGTGGTCAACGTGGCCAGCCAGTGTGGCTATACTCCGCAATACAGCGCGCTCGAAGCGACCTACGAGAAGTATAAAGACAAGGGCTTTGTTATCCTCGGCTTCCCCGCCAACAACTTCGGCGCTCAGGAACCAGGAACCAACGAAGAGATCAAGACCTTCTGCTCCCGCAAGTACAGCGTGACCTTCCCCATGTATGCGAAGATTTCGGTGAAGGGCTCCGACCAGGCTCCGCTCTACGCTTACCTGACCAAAGATACCCCAGCAGGCATTAACGGTGAGATCAAGTGGAACTTCACCAAGTTTCTCGTCGATCGGAACGGCAACGTAGTCCAGCGCTTCGAACCGGCAGTCACGCCGGATTCGAAGGAAGTAATCGCAGCCGTCGAAAAGCAGTTGAAGCAGTAGCACGGCCCATCGGCCATTGCCCACAAGCTTGTCGCCGTAAAGCCTCCGTGTTGTCGATCACTCTGCCCGGTCGATCAGAGTAACGGGAATATTCCAGACGCGCGGTACAATACTCGCAGTACAATCTTCAGCAGGCGGAGAGGGGGTCACGTGCGCGCGGAGAATGTTCCCATCCTGATTCAGACCGGCTACCTGGAAAGAATGGAAACAATATTCGCTACTCTGCACAAGAAGGCGGAGCAGCTAGGACTGATTCTTCCAAGCGATGTGGCGTTCTACATTGCGAAGAATGTCCCGTCAAATGCGCACGCGTTGGAACTTGCGCTTATTCGTCTCACGGCCTACTCGTCGCTGACCGGCACTCAGATTACCCTCGCTTGCACACAACGGGTGCTGAAGAACTTCATCGACGCACAGGAGCGCAAAGTCCCCGTTGATTTTCTTCAAATTCAAAATCCGCCCTTTCAACAGTTCGACACGAAACAAGCCAAAATCAAACGCCAGGACTCGACTGCGGCCGATCGCCATTTCGTTTTCTGCCAGGTGCGCGCGCGCGAGGGGCGCACCATCCGCGCTAGACAGGAATCCGAAGTGAACAAGCGCGAGGTCGAACGGGAACGACTGGCCCGCTGGGACGCATACGAGCGGGCGTTGGAACGCCGCCGAGCTAAACGGCGAAACCAAGCATGAAGCCTTCCCGCGGTGAGCCCTCCTCCTCAGCCCATTAGCCAAACTAAACGGTTCCTCGGGCGGCCACCCGCCCTGCTACAATTCGGTTCGCGAGACGGCCAAAGCAAAAGCCGTGTTCAGCTTGCGCCCCGGTTTTACTGGCCCCTGTCCCCAACCCCCTTTTCTATGGACTTCGACCAACTCCAAACCTTCCTCGAAGTAGCCCGCCACGCCTCGTTCTCCCGGGCAGCGGAGAAGCGTTTCCGCACCCAGCCCGCCATTTCCTCCCAAATTCGCGCCCTCGAAGATGAAGTAGGCGCCAAGCTTTTTGACCGTTCCGGCGGCAAGGTTTCGCTCACCGCCGCAGGCAAATCCTTTCAAAAGTACTCACAGGATACCGTGGATGCGCGCAAGGCCATGCTCAATACTCTCGCCGAGATGGAGCACGTCCCTCGCGGCGCCATCGTCGTAGGAGCCAACGAGGGCACCTGCCTGCACATCCTTCCCGAGGTCTTTGCCGATTTCAAAGAACAGTATCCCGGCGTCTCGGTCAACATCAAGTGCGCCGACTACGCGAGGATTCTAGAATCCGTCACCGACAACTCTGTCGATTTCGGCGTCGTTTCCCTTCCCGTGAAAGACAACCGCCTCACCGTAGTCCTCATCCATCAGGATGAGCTGGTCATCATCGCCCCGCCGCACCACCCGCTGGGCAAGATGAAGTCAGCTTCCGTGGGAGACCTGGCCAAGTATCCGCTGGTTCTTCCTAAAGCCGGCCACACCCGCGACGCGCTCGATGAACTCTTTCGCGACCGCCGGCTAAAACCGAACTATAGTATGGAACTTGATTCCAGCGAACTTCTGAAACGTTTCGTGGCGGCTGGCGTGGGCGTCGGCTTCATTGCGCGCTCCAACGTGCAGGAGGACGTTCGCGCCGGCGTCCTGGTTGCCATTCCCATGGCCGACGCTCAAATGCGCCGCGACCTGGCTCTGGTTTTTCGCAAGGACAAAGCCCTCAGCCGCGCCGCCCTCGCCTTCATCGAGATTGCGAAGAAACTCAAATCCAGCGCCGCATGGGCCTCCAGATCGAAATAGATGAAGATACTCGTCCCCAGATCTGATGCGCGTTGCCTGGCTTCCCTGCTCCTCGTTGTCCTCTGCCTCGTAGTTCAAGCTCAACCGCAGGCCGGCACGACAACTAAGTCCAAGCCCCCGATTTCCCACAAGCTCATCGCAGTCAAAGTAACCGGCAGCAAGCGCTTCACCTCGGAAGACGTCGCGGCCGCCAGTGGGTTGCCGATAGGCACCATCGCCCATGAAGACGATTTCAAAAAGGCCGCGCGGCAACTCGGCGAGAGCGGAGCGTTTGGCAGCATTGCCTTTACTTATTCCTACTCGTCAGCCGGCACCAGGCTCGAGTTCCAGGTCACCGACGCTGACAGATTCGTTCCCGCCCGCTTCACTGACTTCGTCTGGTTCACGGAGGAAGACCTGCTCCATAAAGTTCACCAACGCGTTCCTCTTTTCGATGGGGAATTACCCACTACCGGTCGCCTACCCGACCAGGTTTCGGACGTTCTTCAAGCCATGTTGGTCGAGAACGGCATCCCCGGCCATGTCGATTACCTGCGCAACAACAGCAAGATCGAGCGGCTTGAGTCGATTAACTACAACGTCGCCGGCGTAAGCATACGCATCCGCCAAGCCGAATTCCCCGGTGCGGGAGCGAGCGAGTTGCCCTTGCTCCAGGCTGCCGCCGAAAAATTAACCGATCGCGAATACTCCCGCGATTACATGGCAAACTTCATCGAGCATGCGCTGCTGCCGATCTACCATGAGCACGGATACCTCAAGGCCGCCTGCGCAACACCGCAACCCAAGGTCGTCAAACCCGCCGACTCAGAGCCCAGCGACAATCGAACCAGGCCAACCTTCGTGGATGTCACGTTCCCGGTCACTCCCGGCATTCAGTACAAGCTCGCCCGGTGGGATTGGTCGGGCAATTCCGCGATCCCGAGCGCTACGCTTGAGCCGTTCGTCCATCTCAAAGCGGGGCAAACGGCGAACACGGTTCAACTGGAAAACGATCTGCGCGCCATCCAGGAACTCTACGGATCACGCGGATATGTCCTCGCCACCATCAAGGGCAACGCCGAATTCGATGACGCTGCCGAGACCGCGGCCCTCCATCTCGTGGTCATCGAAGGCGCTGTCTTCCACATGGGAGAACTCGAGTTTCGCGGCATCGACAATAATTTCACGGCGCGACTGCGCTCCATCTGGAAGCTCCGCCCCGGCGATGTCTACGACGCCACCTATCTCAAGCAGTTCTTGCCGCAAGCCCGAAGGCTGCTTCCCGCCAGCCTCGACTGGGAAGCTTCCCCGCACGTCACAGTACTTGCCGGCAGCAAAACCGTAGACGTCGATGTGCAATATACAGCCAAAGCCCCGCAATAAATCGAAACGCTTGGTAAGACTGGTAACTTTTTACGGCTTGTGATCATCTAGTCAGGAATGCGTTATAGTAGCGCCGCCGTCCCGGCGGCTGTCGTGGGTACGTCCTCGCGCCCACTCCCGACGCCAAAATGGACGCCGACCCGGACCCAAGGAGAACATGGAATGAAGCAGTTCGCATACATCGCAATAACTCTCTTTTTAGCGACGGTATTCTCCAACACCTCTGCACTCGCGGCCCACAAACAGACCTTTACGGGCGAGGTCGGCGACGCCATGTGCGGCAGAAAGCACATGGAAGGCACCCCGGCGGAGTGCACCCGCACCTGCGTCGAGCATGGCTCCAAGTACGCATTGATCGTGGGCGAAAAGATTTATACTTTGGACACCACCGACAAAACCGCTCTGGCCACACTGGACCAGCAAGCCGGCAAGAATGCCACGGTGACCGGCACGCTCGACGGCGACACCATTGAAGTAAGCTCAGTTGCTGCCAAGTGACGAAGGCCCCGCTGTTCGTAAAACCGCAAATCGCCGTTTTTTTGCCCAAGCGCAGCCATCGGTGTGGTACAGTAGTGCGATTTTGCCCGGGGCCCTCCCCCAACATGCACCGGGCATGGTGGCGGGAGCCGCGTTCGCGATCCCGCCATTTTCTTTCTCCAACGCGAAATTCATCTTCCCTTTACAAAGCATTGTGTTAAATTGTGCATTCTCAATCTCATTTTTCCAGCCGGAGGTAAATAGCATTGGGTAAAGACATGGTTCCCAAGCGGATGTTCTTCACCAAGGGAGTCGGGAAACACCGCGAGCGGTTAACGTCCTTCGAATTGGCTTTGCGCGATGCCGGCATCGCCGCCCAGAATCTAGTGCGCGTCTCCTCCATCTTCCCTCCCAACTGCAAAATGCTCGCCCGCAAAGAGGGCGTGAAGTATCTCAGTCCCGGCGAAGTCGTCTTCGCCGTAGTGGCCGAAAACTCCACTCACGAAGCCCACCGCCTGCTCGCTTCCTCCATCGGCGTAGCCATCCCTGCCGACAAGAACACGTACGGGTACCTGAGTGAGCACCACTCCTTCGGCGAGACCGAAGACGCCGCCGGAGAATACGCCGAAGAACTAGCCGCCGAAATGCTCGCCACCACTCTGAACGTAGAGTTCGACCCCGACCGCTCCTGGGACGAGAAAAAGCAGATCTACCGCCTCTCCAACAAAATCGTCCGCACCGCCAACGTGACGCAATCGGCAGTCGGCGACAAGCGCGGCCTCTGGACTACCGTAATCGCCTCGGCCGTACTGATCTTTGACTAGAGGAATGGAGTGGGCAGGCCTCTTCTTCGCTGGCCGACAGGGCTAATGCAGCGGTAGCTTAGTGACCATGAAACGCCCGTGGGATGCAATTGCATGGTGGGAAATTCGGCGGATTCCGTTTAACCTCTTGGTCCTTGCCATCGGACTTGTATCCGGCTCTATCGTGGCCTTTGCTGGAAGCCGGCTGTTCGGGCCCGACGCCAACCTTGGCAATCCATTCATCGGAATCATGCTTTACGGACTCGCCGCCAACTTCTGCTACACGCTCGGATGGATCACGGAACTTCTTTGGGGTTGGGGAGATACCGCTCAAACCGAAAGCATACGTCCGAAAGTCTTCCGCGTCGGCCTAGTCTTCTCGGCCAGTCTTACCCTCTTGCCTGCTATTGCCATTCCGCTGATCTGGGCAATCCAAAGGCACCGATGAAGGCTGCCCAGCAGTTCAATCCAGCATTGCATAACTACAAATTTATAATTATAATGACTGTGTGGAAGGCATACGCTTCGAGTGGGACGAGGCGAAAAACCTCTCCAACCGGCGCAAGCACGGCATAACCTTCGAGGAGGCCTGCGCGGCATTCCTCGATCCTTTATATGTATCGGTGCAAGGCCGTAAAGAGGATGGAGAACCGCGTTGGCTAACTTTGGGCATCGTCGAAGGCTTGCTGCTTCTAACGGTCGCCCAGACCGTTAGAGAGGAGCGCGATCACGGCACACTGGTCGAGGTCATTCGCATCATCTCGGCTCGACAGGCTACCCGCAAAAAGAGGCGACGCTATGAAGACGAAAATGGTTAGGCATACACAGCACAATCTGCCGCCCTTAACCAAAGCGGAGCGCACTAGACTGAAGGTTCTGGCAAATCGTCCCGACTCAGAGATCGACACCAGCGATATCCCCGAAATGACGGACGAGCAGTGGAAGAAAGCTGCGCGCGGCCACTTCTACCGCCCGCGCAAGAAACAGATCACCGCGCGTGTCGATGCCGATGTGCTGGAATGGCTTAAGGCACAGGGGAAGGGCTACCAGTCCAGGATCAATGCTATCCTCCGGCGAGAGATGCTTACCTCCGTCAAATCAGCCAGATAACGCGTCTCGCCTGTGTGACCACCCACCCCCGCCCCGATTGCGGATCCCCCGATTTTTTGAAAAAGTGGTCTGGCGAGGTTCGATCGGCAATTTCATTTTCATGCCGGCTTCCCTTCCAACTTAGCAGGATTCGCTCCGTCTTATCCAACTGAAAACGCAGCGCTTATCGAGTTTCCCTATGCCATTGAATCAACAATGCGCGTCCAGTGCTATAATTGCACTTAAGTAACCCCCACGCCCTCCCGAATGTAACCTTCCGTTAACAGCCTTCCCGTATAATTAAAACTGTAGAAAAAGCGTCTATTTAGGCAAGAGGAGTAGTTTTGGACACCGATACCCGTAGACAAAAGCAGCAAGCACTCATAGCGGAATTGCTCGAAAGAAAGATTCGCCTCCACGCGCAGCATCTTTACGACCAGCGTGCTCAAGACGGCGGTCAGGCCGAAGAATTGGCCCTGCAAGACTGGGTGGAAGCGGAATCCCAGGTGTTGGGCAATAGCATCCTGGCCCCGCTCTACCGCAAAACCCGCGACACGTCATCCCCGGAATCCGAAGCCTAGCGGAAGTGGTCACAGAATTATGTGGGGACAGCCGCCCTCGGCTGTCCGGCGGCCCTGGGTTTGTCGGGCCGCTGTGAATCCACTGCCAGTGCCTCCATCGGACAACTCGAACGCTTGCGCAACCGTGGAAGAGCGGCGCTTTCAGCGCCGCTTAAAGCATGCACACTAACCGGGGCTTCAGCCCCCCATGGTCGCCGCGTCTTCACGCCACCAGGAGCTACAGGCCTCTAACTACCTACTTCTTCGCCGCCGCCTTCCCCTTACCCGCCCGAGTTCCCTTCTTATCCAGTCGCTCCAGCACCGCAGCCACAATCAAAGGCAGTCCCACGGTGGCATCCACAAATACTTCCCCAAATCTCCCACCCTCCGCCGGAGGCACAAACTTACCCCAAGAAATCGCCTCGCTATAAGGACTGCCCGACAGCCCACCCCAATAAACCGGCTCCGGACAAATCCTCAGCCCGTAGTGATACCGTTTCAGAGGAATATTCTCTCCCAGCCGCCGGTGCCGCAGCTCGCAGAATGGACCAAACTGCTGCGACCAGTTCCGCGGCACCCCGCCACCGATCGTCAGGATGCCAAGCTTCTTCTGCCGCAGCAAAGTAGCCGCAAAATGCTCCAGATCCAGAAATGGATCAAACCGTATCTTGTGTCGACCCGTGGATTCCCTCAGCCGGTTGTTCAGCGCCGTGTCCAGCCCCATCTCCGAATCGCTGAATGCCGGCACAAACACCGGGACGCCCTGGTCATGCGCCGACTTCAAAATTCCGCGATCCTGCGCATTCTTCGCCAGATAAGCTCCGATCGCATGATTCAGCTTGTACGAGCACATCACTTCATTGTGGTCCCAACCCTCCAGCACCGCCGACATCACTTCTTCCACGTCATCCAGATTCTGCTCCGGCTCCAGCGTGTCATAAACCCGGTTGTAACCCTGCTCGTAAAGTTCCTCATCCGACACCTCCGGGTTCGCGCGGAAGTGCGCCCGCCCGGTAGCCTCGACCAGCCCGTGAGCCATCAGCGCTCCGGTCGAAACCACCGCATTCACAATGCCCCGGTCGATCAACTCAGTGACGATCAGCCCCTGCTTGGCCACAGTCATCGCGCCCGACAGCGTCATTACGACGAAACACTCCTCGTCCCGAGCCATCGCCTCCAGCACATCGGCCGCCTCGCCAAGTTGCCGCCCGGTAAACGCCGTCTTCGACATCGCCCGCACCAAGTCGTCAATGGATTTCACCTTGCCCAGATCAAGCGGCTCCAAAGGAATCAGCTTGTCCTCGATCGGGTTATGCAGATGCCGCTCCACGCCGTCGCCGGCGTGCCCAGAACTGCCATGAGACTTTCCTGCAGGATGCCCGCTGCCATGATTGCCCTGTTTCAAGAGGATGCCTCCAAGCTAGACTTCGTAAATCTCCCGAGGAATTACTTTACAGGAACCGTATGAAAACACGCCACGCGCCGAACACAGAGCATCTCTTTTTTGGGAGATGCTCATGTGGGGACAGCCGCCCTCGGCTGTCCAGCGGCCCAGGTTCATCAGGCCGCTATGCATAAGCCGTCACGAACCCCGTCTCATCTTCCACCCGCACGCAGTCTTCCGCGCTTACGATCTTCATTTCAGCTCCTCTTCGAAGACGGCGTCCCGGCTCGAAGCGTGCTGGAAGCTCCCGGCATCCAAGTATCAGAAGAGAGAGAAGGATCCATATGAAACAGCACAACTACGAAGTTCAAATCGAGTGGACCGGCAACACCGGCGAAGGCACCAAGACCTACCGCGGCTATAGCCGCGATCACACGATTACCGCGTCAGGCAAACCTCAGATTCTCGGCTCAAGTGACCCAAGCTTTCGCGGCGATCCATCCCGCTACAACCCGGAAGACCTCCTGGTCACCAGCCTCTCGGCCTGCCACATGCTCAGCTACCTGCATCTTTGCGCCGTGAACCACGTGACAGTCCTTGACTATCGCGACGCAGCCCTCGGACTGATGGACGAGAATAGCGACGGCTCAGCGCAGTTCACGCAAGTAACGCTCCGGCCAGTGGTCAGGATCGCGTTCGGCGACGATCAAGCCATAGCCCAGGCTCTCCACGACAAAGCTCACCATCTGTGCTTCATCGCGCGCTCTGTAAACTTTCCCGTAGAAGTAATTCCAACCATCACGGAAGAAACCGCCTCGCCCGAATAACCGTCCCCGACCAATCCTACCGTTGTCATTCCGGGCAATGCTAAGATCTTTGTCATTCCGAAGCGCGCTTGGAACCTGCTGTCCGATGCAGTGGCAATGCCGCGTTATTTATCATCGCCCTCCCGAGTTACACTCTCCCTCATGCCCGGCAAGCGCAAGTTCGAGGAACAACTAGCCGCCCTGGACGCCCTTCGCCAACAACCCCGTGAAGCCGCAATCGTCCCGCTGCGCAAAGCCCTCGAGAATCGCAACAACTTCGTAGTAGCCAAAGCCGCCGACCTGGTCCGCCAATTCCAACTGACTCAACTCACTCCCGAACTCCTCACCGCCTTCGACCGGTTCATGCTCTGCTCAGACAAAGAAGACCCGGTCAAGACCGACCCGCAATGCTGGGCCAAGAACGCCATCAGCCGCGCCCTCGCCCAATTCGACCATCAAGACGCCGCCGTCTTCCTCCGCGGCATGCACCACATCCAGATGGAACCAGTCTGGGGAGGCAGTTCCGATACCGCCGGAACCCTCCGCGCCACCTGCGCTCTAGCCCTGGTGCAATGCCGCAGCCTCATGGAGCCGGACTTGTTGGCACATCTGGTCCAACTGCTGGGAGACAAAGACAAGGCAGTCCGCGCAGAAGGGTTCGAGCCATCGAGCAGGTCGGATCGCCCTCGGCCGCGCTCCTGCTCCGTCTAAGAGCGATCCTCGATTCCAATCTAAAGTCCAGAAAGCCAGGCCAACCTCCAGAAGAAGAACCCGAAGTCCTCGGAGCCTGCTACAGCGGCATCCTCCGCATCGAAGGCCCCCAGTCGATCCCCTGGATCACCCGCTTCCTGGCCGATTCCGACGATCAAGCCGCCGAAGCCGCTCTAGCCATCGCCGGCACGCATTCCGCGAAAGCCTTCGAAGCCTTGCGCGACCGCTTCGCCAAAGAATCCGACCCATGGTTCTGTTCCCTGTTGCTTTCAGCCATCGCCCTGACCCGCCAGGATGCCGCGCTAGAATTCCTCCTGGATCAAGTCCGCGCCGAATCCTCGCAAGCCGAAGCCGCGATAGAAGCCATCCTCCGCGCCGCACCCTCCGTCGAAATCACAAAGCAACTCGAAGAATTAGTAGCCGGCAAACAGCGCCTGTCGCGCGCATTCGCCACCCACCGCCCAAAGTCCTCGTAGCGGAAAAACGACTGTCATACACCACTCATTTGGGGACAGCCGCATGCCTCATCTCTCGCATTCTTTGCGAGAAGCGGGATTCCACGAACGCCAATCCCATAAGATTGTTTTTCGAGCCTCCAACCCCGTTTCTCCGCCCTCAACCGCTTTTCTCTGACCCCTGACCCCTGACCCCTGGCCACTGCCCGCCGAATGCTATATTGTTCGCGAGGAGTGAACGTGCCCCCCGATAAATTCCGTGTGGCCCTGGTCCAAATGTCGTGCGGCCCAGAGCCCGAACAAAATCTTCAGAAAGCTCTAGAACGCGTCTCTGACGCCGCCGGACGCGGCGCCCAGGTAGTCTGCCTCCCTGAACTATTCCAGACGCAATACTTCTGCCAGCGCGAAGACCATTCCCTCTTCGATCTAGCCGAGCCCATTCCCGGCCCGACCAGCGAGAAGCTCTCCGCCGCCGCCCGCCAGCACAACGTAGTGCTGATCGCATCGCTCTTCGAGAAGCGCGCCGCCGGCGTCTATCACAACACCGCCGCCATCTTCGACTCCGACGGAAAGCTCAGCGGCCTCTACCGCAAAATGCACATCCCCGACGACCCGCTCTACTACGAAAAATTTTATTTCACCCCCGGCGACTTGGGATTCCGCGCCCTCGACACCACCGCCGGCCGCATCGGCACGCTGGTTTGCTGGGACCAGTGGTTCCCCGAAGGCGCACGCCTAACCGCACTGCAAGGCGCGCAAATTCTGTTCTACCCGACAGCAATCGGCTGGCATCCCGCCGAGAAAGCCGAGTTCGGAGTAGCCCAGCACGACGCCTGGCGCACCATCCAGCGCGCCCACGCCATCGCCAACGGAGTCTACGTAGCGGTGGTAAATCGTGTCGGATTCGAAACCGGCAACATCCGCGGCAAGTCCGCCCCCGGCCAGGGACTCGAATTCTGGGGCGCATCCTTCTTCTGCGATCCCTTCGGCCGCGTCCTCGCCGAAGCCTCGCACGACCGCGAAGAAATCCTGATGGGGGACGTCGACCTCAAGGCCCTCGAAGACATCCGCCGCAACTGGCCATTCTTACGCGACCGTCGCATCGACGCCTACACGCCCATCTCCAACCGTCTGCTCGACGACCGATAGCGTGTCAATCAGTGTTAACGTCGTCTGTTAACGCCATATAGCGTCAGCTATGTTTTCTTGTTCAATTCCTGGTCCGCGAAGCCCCCGAAGGAGAGTAAAAAATGCCGTTCGCTGTGAGGACAACCCCTTGCTGGGGAGCAGTCGAGCTCGAACCAAAGGCGCATTGACCAGCGGAATGGGATTGGATTGCGCCGACGAAGGTAAACAGCTTGTCCGTTTCGTTGGCGTATCCTCAACAGCCCAATTTCTTGGCCATGCTATCGAGGAGTTAGCTTGAAGACTACTCCGCAACCAACACCGGAATTATAAAAGCACTTGAGATCGCCGCCGCGATCCGTTGTGCCATATAGGGTGCCGTCGGTTTCCTGAAGCAGTCTCCCTTCAGGGAATCCACCATCCGTGCGGCCGCTGAACCGATGGAGCACGGTTTCCTTGCCACTCGCATCCAGCTTGAATACCGTTCCGCAGCTGCTAGCGGAGCATCTGCCCTTGCCGCCGCCCTGAACAGTCGTGCCGTAAAGGTAACCGGCGGAGTCTCGAACCAGACCGGCAACGGGGTCCGCTCCGTCCTCTGCTCTGCCGAAACTGTACAGCACAGTTTCCTGCCCATTCTTGTCCAACTTGAAAACCGTTCCGCAACCCAGACCCTGCTGACATCCGGAACCTCCTCCGCTAGCCGTGGTGCCATAGAGATTGCTCTGTTCATCCCACACCAAATTACCCCTTGGGAACGAACCGTCCATGCCCCCGGCAAAGCGGTAAAGCACAGTTTTCTTACCTTCTGTATCTATCTTGAAGACGGTTCCACAGCCCGAGTTCGCCGGTGAAGAGCACCCTGGGCCACCTCCAGACGCGGTTGTGCCATAGAGGTTCCCTTGTGCATCCATTACCAAGCCCCCATCGGGCTCGCTACCATCCGGTCCCCCGAGAAAGGAGTGCAGCAATTTGAACTTGCCTGCCTTGGACAGTTCGAACACCGTTCCGCACCCTGCCTTGGGATTGCATGTAAGATCGCCGCCATACAGTGTAGTGCCAAATAAGTTGCCCTCTGCGTCGCGAAGCAAGTCGGCATACGGAAACGCCCCATTCGGTCCCGTGAAAGTGTGCAGCAGAGTCTCATGGCCCGACTCGTCGACCTTGAACACCGTTCCCCGAGTTAAGACACGAGGGCCCGTATAGGTGGTGCCATAAAGATTCCCTGCCTTGTCTCGAACTAAGCCCGCCACTGGATTGCACCCCTCAGTCTCGCAGTTGAATGTGTGAATCGTGGTCTCCTTACCTTTCCCGTCTATTTTGAATACCGCGCCGGGAGCACTTTGGCAGCGGGGGCAGTCGAACCCTGCGGCGGTGCCATACAGATTACCTGCTTCGTCCGCGACCAGACCCGCTGTTGGAGACGCCAGTGAGCCGTCCGGCCCACCCGTAAACGAGTAAACCACGCTGAAGGTCTGGGCTTGCAGCGATTGGACCGCAAGCACTCCCAACACGAGTACCATCACTAGGGTGAGGGTGGCCTTGGCCCCGAGTGCGCGCAAATTGCGTGACCTATGCAATGATGTTGCGGAGGGATTGATGGATGGGCGAGGGCTTCGCATAAATCCTCCTCACGGCGGGCGCTTTATTTTCGCCCTCCCCGAGTCGAGTGTCAAATAGGAATGTTTTCCATGAAAGAATGAGCCTGAGCGGGGGCTTCGGAGGACAAGTGGTGAAACATCGCCTCTCTGACAATGTCGGCGGTGTCAAGCAGTTTTTGAGCACACTGCAGCATGCACTCGTAGAAGAGCGCCATTTCGCTCTCGTTGAAGCGGTTGCTTTTGCTCTACCAACCCAGGCTC
>Ga0182024_10003753_pt1 | contig 35755 bp, 26 predicted proteins | sample P32metaG_FD_120480 | JGI IMG/M metagenome (GOLD analysis project Ga0182024, IMG submission 120480) | Permafrost microbial communities from Stordalen Mire, Sweden - P3-2 metaG (Illumina Assembly) | ecosystem: Environmental > Terrestrial > Soil > Wetlands > Permafrost | place: Sweden: Stordalen...
CGCCCTCAATGGATAGCAAAAAGTATATCGGTATGGATGTGCACAAGGAAAGCATTTCGATTGCGGTGATGAATGGTGCAGGAAAGATCGGGATGGAATGTGTCATCGAGACGAAAGCGAGCACGATTCTGCAGTTTATCGATGGGCTGCGTGGAGACGTGCAGGTCACGTTTGAAGAAGGAACCTCCGCGGCCTGGTTGTACGACTTGCTGAAACCGCACGTAACGAAATTGGTGGTGTGCGATCCGCGAAAGAATGCCTCCATGAGGGAAGGCAACCAGAGTGACAAGATCGATGCACGGCGGTTGGCGGAGCTGTTGCGTCTCAACCATCTCAGCCCGGTGTATCACGGTGAACACGGCCTACGAAGTCTGAAGGAACTGGTGCGCAGTTATCTCACCATCACCAAAGATCTCGGACGGGTCATGACGCGGGTGAAGGCCATCTATCGCAGTTGGGCTATTCCTTGCACCGGCAAGCAGGTTTATGCAGTGCGCCATCGTGGCGAGTGGCTCGCGAAGATCGGCGAACCGGGAGTGCGGCGGCGGGCGGAGTTTTACTACCAACAACTCGATGCGTTGCGGACGGTGCGTCAGGAAGTGCGGCGGGAGCTGTTGGCAGAGGCCAAGAAACACCAGGCCTGGAAACAGCTCTGCCAGATTCCCTCGATCGGTCCGATTCGGGCAGCCGTACTACTTGGCATTCTGCAGACCCCGCACCGTTTCCGCACCAAGCGGCAGCTATGGAGTTACAGCGGATTTGGCATCGAGACCCACAGCAGCGCCGATCACCGTAGTGTCGACGGGCAGCTGCAACGGGTAAAGAAACAGAGCTCCATTCGCGGACTTAACCGCAACTGCAATCACGATCTGAAAAATCTGTTTAAGGGTGCGGCCATCGTGGCCTCCAGCAAACCTGGTCCGTTTCAAGAGTTCTACACAACTTTGTTGACCAAGGGCCTCCGGCCGGAGATGGCCCGTCTGACCTTGGCCAGGAAGATTGCCACCATCGTGTTGATGGTGTGGAAGCAGTTGGGAGACACCGTGAGAGACGTACACGCTGGCGCGACGGTGTTCATCCCTGCCAATACGTGGATCTCTCTCTCAAATGTAGGAAGCGACACCATCAGCTCGGTCTTCGTCTTCTCCGCCCCCGGCTTCGAGGACTTCCTGCGCGCCGAGTCGGTTCGCGAAGGGGAGAAGAACGTCCCGATGACAGAGGCCGAGGATATCGCGATTCAGAAAAAGCACTCACACGATGTGATCTACAGGGAGCCGTAGATTTATTCAGTGCTAACACCAACCGGGCTGGCTTTCCCACCCAATTGAACTGAATGCCTGGGAAACGCCGTGACTGACCACTATGCGCACTTTGATACGCGTTGACTTGAGAGAGTTGGGTTTGTAAATGAAATGGATTCGGTCCGGCAACGATTTCCCGGGCCTTGGTTATGCGGCGGAAGTACTCTCGATGAAATCGTTTCACTACGTTACGACCGGGCGAGATGGATATACACTGGAGTTTGGGATTTGGTAATCGAGAAGGAAATTTCAGATGAAACGCATTGCCGCTTTCACCTTGCTGGTCGCCTTGGGTCTCCCATGGTCGATCCCGGTCAAAGCTCAACGCATCAGTGTCGCAGAAGGTCAGCGCCGGTCCCGGAAGGCGAACAAGAAGCAGCAAAAGATGAATAAGAAGGCCGCCAAGAAGCAGCGGAAAGCACAGAAGAAAGCCCTGAAGAAACAACAAAAGGCCGACAAGAAAGCCAATCGAAGTTATAGATAGCCGTTCGCGTTTAGAAGCATTAATCAGAAATTAGCTCTCAATGTCCCATTATTCGGACTAAGCAATCCTGTCAGTGCGGATACATAGAGATAACGACGCCATCTGTTGTGATGGTTGAACGAAAAATTCCTACGGCGAGATCGCGACGAACCACATAAAAGCTATTTTAGTATTCGGTAACACGCAGATAGTTGCGTTTGCTAGTGAAATGAATTCGCTGAATGGGAGCTTTCGGTCATGGGCCAATTCAAAACCTTAGCCAGCTTCCTGTCCGGAAAAGTTCACATCGTCAGAGGCGATATCACCGAGCAGGACGTCGATGTAATAGTGAACGCCGCGAATAGCGCGCTTTTAGGCGGAGGCGGTGTCGACGGCGCAATTCACGCGAAAGGAGGCCCAAAAATCCTGGGAGCATGTCGTGAGATACGCCGCACCCGCTTCCCACACGGCTTGCCTACAGGTGAGGCCGTTCTTACAAGCGGAGGCAAGCTCCCGGCGCGTCATGTGATTCATACCGTCGGCCCGATTGTAGTAATTGGGCAGGAGCCAAACGCCGCGATGCTTGCGGCCTGCTATCGAAACTCGCTCGCGTTGGCCGCTGACCAAGGGCTTCGCTCCATTGCGTTTCCAGCTATTTCGACCGGGGCTTACGGCTATCCTCCTGAACACGCCGCGCCAGTGGTATCGGAAACGATCGAATCTGTCCTGGCTTCTGGGACGCCTGTGGATCACATACGTCTAGTTTTTTTCAGCGAAGCCGACGCGAGAACGTTTCTAAAACATCAAACCTTCACAACCACAGGATAGGCGAAACGATCTTTGCGGCGTGTATTCGCGTTAAAAAATCGCGCCGCAATCCCGCTTCTTTACTCTTTTCTTTTGGAGGTTTACAACATAGCAACGCCCCTGCTCATTCCTGACCATCAGAGAAGTGCCCAAAAGTTTCAGATTCGTAATAAAAACGATTTGAGTGTCTTCTTCTATCCTAAACTTTATCCGTGTGTGAAACACCTTAACCTTTCACAAGAGTTGCCCGGTTGAAACATTTTCGGCTACGACGTATTCATCTTTGCCGTCGCCATCCGCTGAGTAATGTTACGGATCGGGCTCAAGTTTTAATTCCCTGATTCTTTTCGATCTGACACCTCTACCTTTTCCTCCGCCGCCCAGGCGGCATGTTCTTCGCCGAAACTTACGTCCAGAAATCCTGAGGCGGGCAACACGTCCACCGGCAAGCCGCAGTGCCACAGCGCTACTCCCAGCCGCAAGTGCGTCTTCCCCGTGATGTCCAACGCTTCGCGTCGAATTGCCACTTCCAGAATGCGATCAAACGCCACTTCCGCAATATCTCTCGGATTCAGCAGGCAAAGATTTTTTCGTTCCACCGCGAACTCTCGCAAATGTCCGCGCTCGATCTTTGCGACTACCGTTAATTCCTCGGCGCCCACGATGCTGACGCGAAATTCCGTGTCCTCCAGTTCCGCAAGCACCTCGGGAAAAAGATCCACGCGCACGCAGAAACGCTCTTCCTCGAAGCCATAACGCAATTCATGCAAATAAAAAACGCGCCCGTGCATCGATCCGCCGCGACGCTCCGGAGAATACAAGCCCGCGCCCAGCCACTCAAAATAAGAACTATCGCGGCCATCCACGCGCACATTAACAAATCCGGTGGGCGCCAGCTCCAGCGCGTGCTCCGGTTTGCGCTTGATAGGCTTGGCCAAATCCTCCGGCGGCACCCGACCGAGCGCCAGATAAACTCCCGTCAGATGCTTGCGAAACAAGGCGTCGAATTCCGCATCATTCGCGGTGCTGTGCTCCGGCCCGAACCACCAGCACCAGTCGCTGCCTTCCGCAGCCAGGATCGATTCGTAGGCGGTGCTCAACGCCGTGGCTACGGGAGCGTCCGCACGACCATCTCTTGCCGACTCCATTGCTTTCGCGTAAGCCTCACGCGCATCCCACAACAATTCCCATGCGGCAACATCCTCGGCGTGACCAATCCACACGTCGAAATTCGCATTGATCCACGAAGCCGGAAAAATTCCCGCAGTGACCGGCACGTCGGCGGCCGCGGTAATGGCTTCCGACGCCGTCAACGCGCGAAAATCCTGGTCACTCGCCACGCGGCCGTAAAATTCGCGCAAAAATTCGCGGCCATTCCCTGGGTAATACTCCCACGCGTTTTCGCCATCCAGAAAAATACAAATAGTCAGCGGCTGCGCGCTTTGCACCCGCTCGCCCAGGTATCGCAGCCGGCCATGCAGATCAGCTGCGGCAGCTTTTGAATCCATGCGGCTGTACACAAATCCGATCAAGTCCGACAAATGGTGGTCGCGAAATAATCCAGTGATGCCGCCGCTTGGCGTTTGTACTCGCCACGGCTTGTACAACCGCTCAGCGTTGGCAGGGATTCCCGTGCCGTCGCGAAAAAATCCCACATTCAAGGTACGGCCCAGCACTCCCTCGTCCGTGCCGAACCATTTAAATCCTTCTTCCGACGCAATCGCCAGCGTCTGCTCGGATACCGATCCTTCTGATGGCCACAATCCCGCCGGCTTCACTCCGAAAACGCGTTCATGATATTCCCGCGCTCGTCGCAATTGCTCACGCGCATCTTCCGGACGACGGAAGGCTCGACGCGGCAGTGGCGTGGATGGATTGGCCACCCTCGCAATATCCGAATCGCAAATCAGCGGCATAATCGGATGGTAAAACGGTGTTGTGCTCAGCTCGATTTGCCCGCGCCGAGCAGCCTCCCGGTGCGCGGGCAGCACCAATCCAATCAACTCAATTTCTTTAGCCTTCAGCGCTTCCTTATCGCTCTCCGTGAAATCTCTGCCCTTGGAGGCCAGCCTGCTCACGACCTCATCTTTCTCGAACCAGGACTCTTCCATCCACGCCAGCTGTGACAAGACTTGAAGGTCCCGCCAATCGCGCACCGTAAACGTCACTAGTGCCTGCGCGCCATCGGCGGGACGCGACCACTCATATAACTCCACGAAGCGCTTCCAGCGCGACATCAGCCGTTCGTGGTTTACCTGAAAAGCCCGCGCCAGAATTTCGGCCTTATCTTCTCTCGTCAGCTTCTCGGCATTTTTGAAAGACAACGAAAACCACGGCTCATTGAATGAGCCGCTGGCATATTCTTCCAGCTGCATTCCCAGCGACGGAACGACGTTAAAGGTGGCGTGGAATCCCGGAAATTCCTCCAGCACTTTGACCATTCCCAAATAATCCTTGGTCGCATGCAGGCGCGTCCACGGCAACACATACCGCCCGGTTTCCGGGTCGCGATATTGCGGCTGGTGCATGTGCCACAACACCACCAGATTCACTCGATTCATCTTCTACACCGCTCCTGTCTCACTGTTCGCCGCGTGTTACACTCACCGTTCGCCACATGCGCATATTGGACCGTTACATTGTCCGCGAAGTTTTTCGCCACGCGTTCCTCGGACTCATCGTCTTCACCTTTGTCTTCTTCGTTCCTCAGCTGGTCCGGCTCATGGAGCTTTTCGTACGCCACACTGGCTCTGGCTCCCAAATCCTCAAGCTTTTTCTGTGCATCTTTCCGGCGGTTTTCACTTTCACAGTTCCCATGGCCGTGCTTATCGGCGTACTGCTTGGACTTGGCCGCATGTCCGCCGACAGCGAAATCATCGCGCTCACTGCTCTCGGCATCGGCCGTCGCCGCATCCTGCTTCCCGTAGGCGTCCTGGCTGTGTCCGGCTTGATCGTGAGTCTGACCATGACGCTGTGGCTTTCACCTCTAGCTTTGCGAACATTTCGATCCATTGAAGCCAATCTAATCGTTTCCCAAATCTCCTTCCAGGTACAACCTCGCGTATTTGACGAACGCTTTCCTCAACTAATACTTTACATTTCCGATGTGGCCGCCAGTGGCACTCTCTGGCACGGTGTGTTCTTAGCCGAAACGGGTGGTGAGAGCGGCTCGCGCTTAACTCTCGCGGAGCGCGCCATTGTCATCCCGGATCCCGGTCACGGTACGCTCGAGCTACATCTTCAAGGCGGCACTACCCACGAATTTTATCGCGACCGCCCTGACCGCTATTCCGTCACCGCCTTTGGACAGAGCGATTGGCCCATCGAAGTTAACAACCTCATGCCTGCCACACAGCGGCAGATGAGCAATGCCGAGCGTTCGCTCCGCAGTCTTATAGCAGATCACGGCCCTGGTTGGCTTGAATCTCGCGTGGAACTGCACCGTCGCCTGGCATTTCCTTTCGCTTGCCTGGTCTTTGCGCTGGTGGCGGTGCCTATTGGCGCGCAACCTCGTCGCGGTGGACGGGCTGCCGGCTCGCTGATCGCGGTGGCCATGATCGCGGGATATTATCTTCTTTTCGTTACCGGTGCTGGACTCGCTCGCCAGGGCACGGTGCCGCCGGTAGTTGGAATCTGGATTGCCAATCTGATTCTCTTCGCGCTCGGCGTCGCCTTATTACCGCGTATGGAACAATTCCGCGGCGAAAGCCGATGGCTGCATCCTACGGGCTTTATCAGAACTCTGTTGCGTTTTCTCCGTCGTAAAGCGCGCGCGCGGACCGCCGCCTTTCGCAAATTCAGTCACCCTCTCAATGGGCCCACGCGTTTGAACGTCGATGCGCAACAATCCGTTCCTGGCGGCAGCATCCCTCGGCTCTTGGATATTTATATTCTTCGTCGGTTTACCGTTTATTTCGCCCTCACCATGGCGGTGTTTGTTTTTCTTTTTGAGACTTTTACATTCTTCGAATTGCTTGACGACATCGCGCGCCACCACGTCGCCTTTCTCGTAGTGATCAATTATTTTCGCTACCTGACGCCCTATCTCGTGTACAACCTGGCTCCCCTTGGAGCGCTCGTTTCCGTGCTGGTAACGTTGGGCGTCATGAGCAAGAACAACGAAATTGTGGCCATCAAGGCTAGCGGCATCAGTCTGCATCGTCTGGTCATTCCACTTCTGGTTGCCGGCATCGTGCTCGCCGGCGCCATGCTGCTCGTCAACGAAACCTACCTTCCCTACGCCAACCAGCGCCAGGACGCCTTGCTCAACCAGATCAAAGGCCGCCCCCCGCAAACCTACACTCATCCACAGCGATGGATTTTCGGCGAAAACTCCAAGATTTATAATTACGATCTTTTTAGTCCCGTGCAAAACCTGTTTGGGGGACTCAGCGTTGTAGAGCTCGATCCCGCCACATTCAATGTTCGCCGCCGAATTTTCGCCACCCGCGCGCACTGGTCGGCGTCGCAAAAAATCTGGCTGCTGGAATCCGGCTGGGTTCGCGATTTCTCTGGCGGCTCCATCACTCGCTTCGATCAATTTAACGTGCAGGCCTTTCCTGAGCTGACCGAGCCCCCGGAATATTTCAATCGCGAAGTTCGCCAGGCATTTCAGATGAATTGGTCCGAACTCAACCGCTATATTGAGGACCTGCGCCGCGCCGGCTTCGACGTGGCCGGTCTGACGGTGCAGTGGCACGTTAAAATTGCCTATCCTCTTATCGCGCCGGTGAGTATGTTGCTGGCGATCCCGTTCGCTTTCCTGGTGGGGTCTCGCGGCGCGATCGGCGGAGTAGCTATTGGCATCGCCATAGGAATTGGCTACTGGAGTATCGCCCGATTGATGGAGGCCATGGGCGGCGTGGGGCAACTGCCACCATTTCTGGCTGCGTGGTCTCCAGACTTAATTTTCTTTTTTATTGGGCTGTACTTCTTCTTTAAGATTCCGACGTGAAGAACTTGCTTACTCAGTTCGATCCCAGGTCGCGATTATTTGATAGTTAAAGTAACACTTTAACTCGAACGTCGGCGTGCCGACATCTCAAGTAGCACTTTCTTCCGGGGAAGAGTTCGAAGTTTGGAAATTTTTGCTTTATGCCGTAAGGAAAAAAAACAAACAACTTCTGCTCTGAGATCCGGCAATAAAGACATTCTCGGGGAAGCTGAGACGCATCCATCTCGCACTCTAATCTTACAGAATAATCTCCGATTCAGAGTGCCGGAAGGGTCTCAAAAATTTCGCGCCCATCGCGGCCATTACCATAGCCGCTGTCCCGGCCAATAACCTCAGCGCCAGTATCCGCTGCCCACCGCGCCAACAATAATTCACCGCCCAAGACGCGGCTCTCCCACCAATGTATCTGTAACGATCCCACCGGCGGGCTTTGCCGCCACTGAATCCACCGCTGCGCTCCGTATTCGCCAGTTGCAGAATTGCGTCCGCTATGGCTTTCACATTTTTGGAACTGTTCTTTCCGTGCTGCCGGTAAGCCGAAGTAAATGGCTGATCGATCACCACGCATGGGCCGTAGGTCCCCACTTTTAGCAGCAGATTGGTATCGTCACCGTAAAATGTCTGCGGCGTGCTGTTGCGCAGACCACCCACTTCATCAAAAACCGACTTGCGCACCACGATGCAGTTGGTTCCTAATGGCCGGGTCTTGGATAAATAGTCCTGATACTTAAAGACCTTCACTGGATGAGCAGGAGGAATTCGCGGTTCTCTCCCCGCGGATTCGTCAAAAAGCGCCAAGCCGCCTAGAACCAGTGGAGGAGAATCGAAGTTCTTTATTACCTGATCGAATGTTTCGAGCGCGAAGGGAAAGAAAAAATCGTCGCTATCCAGGAACACCAGGTACTCACCTTGGGCCAAGGCCGCTGCCTTGTTCCGAGCTACTTCGGGCCCCTGATTGGGCTGTTGAAGGAGATTAATGCGCGTGCCGTAAGAAACCAGGACGGCGGCGGTCAGGTCTGAGGACCCGTCATCTATGGCGAACAACTCAAAATCCTTGAAGGTTTGGGCCAGCACGGAGTCGATGGCCTCGCCCACGTACTTCTCCCGATTATAAACCGGCATTAAAATGCTGAATCGATACTTCACGCAGTGCTCCTACCACACACTTGAACTGCGGGATAAGGTTGGGCTATTCCGCTGGACGATCGTTCCTCTGTGCCAAGCAGCTCAACGGTGGGAGCATTCCCGTCGACGCAACCTGCTTGGTACCGCGGGGCCGCTGCCCTCACGGGTTTGCCTCAAGTGCAGGGGGGACCATGGGCACCCGCAAACCAAGGTCAATCGTAAGCTATTTCGGCAAGAAATCCTAGTGACAACCGGCTTTGGCCTGCGGATCGCTGTGGAAAATCAAAACTATAGTCAAGCCAGGTGGGACACGGTGATCCAATCCGTCCCACCTGTTGTAGATTCGGAGCAAGGTATTTGCGCCGCTTAAAGCTCGATCCGTATTGTGTTGAACTTCCAGATGCCGGGTAGATTGAAGATGCACTGCAGAAGATTATTGCTCGCCGGAGTGCAATCGACACGAATCTCCGCAGAACCCTGCTATCTCCGTATCTGAAGTACTACTCGAAGTGTCACGTCACAGTCACGGACCATCGAAATTAGCGAATTTGTCGGCTCGCCGACATCTCGGGTCACACTTTAATTGTCGTAACTAGAAAAACGGAGCTCGAATCCCTCCAGCGGCACTTCGTTATTTCCATTTCGCGAAAATGCCGGCAAGCCGACAGCTCCCGCAGCACTTCGTTCTTCGTCGGGTGGACTTGTTAACAGATAAGATTAACGCCTCAGAAGGCCGGGACTACCCTGAGGCCTTCTTTGCTTTTTTATTTCCGCGGGCGTTTTCTTCAATCACCGCCTGCGCCGCCGCCAGACGCGCGATTGGTACACGGAAAGGCGAAGCGCTGACATAATCCATTCCCAAGCCGTGACAGAACTTCACGCTCTCCGAATCCCCGCCATGCTCGCCGCAAATCCCCACTTTCAGTTTTGGCCGGGTTTCTCGCCCGCGTTCCGTCGCCCATCGCATCAGCATCCCCACGCCCTTGGTGTCGAGTGTTTGGAATGGATCTGACTTGAAGATGCCGGCTTTTTTCTCATCCACGTAGTCGGGCAAGAATCGCCCGGCGTCATCTCGCGAGAGACCCATGGTGGTCTGCGTCAGGTCATTCGTGCCGAACGAGAAAAATTCCGCCACCTCGGCAATCTCGTCAGCCAGCAATGCCGCCCTTGGCAGCTCGATCATTGTGCCTACGAGATACGGCAACTTAACGCCCGCCTTCTTGATCAGATCGTCAGCAACTCTTCGTGTGGCCTGCTCAAGTATTTGCAGTTCTTTTTTGTCCAGAACTAGCGGATGCATAATCTCAGGTAACACTTTAACTCTGCCCCGCTGACATTCGATGGCCGCTTCGATGATCGCTCGAACCTGCATTTCCAGAATTTCTGGATACGTGATCGACAATCTGCAACCCCGGTGGCCCAGCATCGGATTTGCCTCGTGTAACTGCTCGACACGTCGCGCTACAACTTCCACGTCCAGGCCCAACTCCTTGGCTAACTCCTCCTGCTTGGCTCTTTCGTGCGGCACAAATTCGTGCAATGGTGGATCGATCAGCCGAATGGTCACCGGGAATCCGTCCATAGCCTGGAATATGCCCACAAAGTCGCGACGCTGGAATGGCAATAGTCGATCCAAGGCCTTGACGCGTGCTTCGCGAGTCTCGGCCAGAATCATTTCCTGAATCGCTCGTTGCCGTTCATGGCTCTTTTCCGGGTGTTCAAAGTCCGTGAAGAACATATGCTCGGTGCGGCACAGACCGATGCCTTCGGCACCAAACTCTCTGGCCTTGCGCGCGTCTTGCGGAGTATCGGCATTGGTGCGCACTCCCAATCGCCGAACTTCGTCGCCCCACTTCATCAGCGTGGCGTATGCCTGCGGGAGTTTAGGCGTCACTAGCGGCATTTCGCCCGAGTACACCAACCCTTCGCTGCCATCGAGGGTTATCCAATCGCCTTCCTTAACGGTTTTACCCTTCGCCACCATGGATGACGACTTGTAGTCGATCTGCAATTTCTCCGCGCCTACAATGCAGCACTTGCCCCAGCCGCGTGCCACTACGGCTGCGTGGCTTGTCTTCCCTCCGGTTGCGGTAAGGATTCCCTGGGCAACTGCCATGCCGCCTACATCTTCGGGGCTCGTTTCCCGCCGAACCAGGATGACTTTTTCGCCCTTCTCGGCCCACTCCTCAGCCTTCTGCGCCGAGAACACCACTTTTCCAACGGCCGCGCCGGGCACGGCGTCAATGCCGTTAGCCAGGATGCGCGCCTCAAGCGATTTCTTGTCCACCTTCACGTCAATCACCGGATAGAACAGCCGCTCGATGTCTTCCGACTTGACGCGCGTAATTGCTTCTTCCTTGCTGATCAGTTTTTCATTGGCCATGTCCACTGCGATGCGAAACGCCGCAGCAGGCGTGCGCTTGCCGGTGCGCGTCTGCAGCATATATAAGGTTCCATCTTCTACGGTGAATTCCATGTCCTGCATGTCGCGATAATGATTCTCAAGTTTTACTCGAACTTTATCGAGTTGCCCATAAACCTTCGGCATTGCGGTGGCCATTTCGCGCAGTGGCGTCGGCGTGCGGATTCCAGCCACTACGTCTTCGCCCTGCGCATTTACGAGGTAATCGCCGTAGAAAACTTTCTCACCGGAACTTGGGTCACGCGTGAAGCACACGCCAGTTCCCGAAGTATCGCCGGTGTTCCCGAACACCATCTGCACTACGTTTACTGCGGTGCCCATGACTCCGGTAATTTTTTCGACTCGCCGGTACGTTACTGCTTTCTCGGCCATCCACGAACCAAACACCGCGCCGATTGCGCCCCATAATTGCTCCATCGGATCGTCGGGGAAATTCTTGCCTGTCTTTTCCTTGAACAACGCCTTGTACTCGCGAACGAGTTCCTTCCAGCCGCTGGCAGGAACAGCGGTATCTTCACGCACTCCCAGCTTCTCTTTCAGCGCGCGGAGCCGGTGCTCCAGGTCTTCCTTGGACATTTCCATTACGACGGTGGAGTACATCTGCACGAAGCGGCGATACGCGTCGTAGGCAAATCGCTCGTTCTTGGTCGCGCCCGCCAAGCCTTCGACGCTGCGATCATTCAAGCCCAGATTCAATATGGTTTCCATCATACCAGGCATGGAACGCGCGGAACCCGAGCGAACGCTGACCAGCAGCGGCGCTTTGGGATCGCCAAGCTTCTTCTTGGTGACTTTTTCCAATTGCGCCACGTGCTGCACCACTTCCTTCTTCAATTCCGACGGATATTTTTTGCCGTTCTTGTAGTAGTAGTCGCAAGCCTCGGTCGATATTGTGAATCCTGCCGGGACCGGCAGCCCGATCTTGGTCATCTCCGCCAGACCGGCACCCTTGCCGCCCAACAGATCGCGCCATTCGCCGTTACCTTCCGCTTTACCAGCTCCAAAAAAATATACCCATTTTTTCACTGTGAACCCTCGATGTAGATTTGATATTCAAAGCCCGATTCAAAACTTATAGATCAAAAAAAACAACAACTGAAACATTCATTGGAATCGCGCCCTCGAGTCGAACGCGTTTAGCACATATCAACCGCTACTTTCATTGTCGGACCGCCGACATTCTATCTACCCCCAGTGCGCCATAATGCAAGATACCTGGCCGAACCATCACTTCACATTCCGAATAACAGCATTTAAAACGGCTGCGCCGCGACCAGTCCACACTTCAACCATCAGTTGCGATTTCCGCGTATCGACGATTTTTCATAAGCTGGCTGAACTGACACAGCAAACTCGACCTTGACCATCACCTTATGTTCCTTCGGGCCGCAGTGTCATGCGGTAACCAAGTTTGAACCTTCACTTGAATGTTCGCGAAGAGCATTTTTTACCAGCCCGATTATTCTCGCACCAAAAAACCAACTTCAACCATTACCTCACGTTCCGTCCACGAAAGCTTGACATTCGCGATTAAGCTTGAAACCAACACTTCATATGTCGGCGTGTCGACATTTCTAATGATCCTCATCGCATCCGACATATCAACTCTTACTCTAGATGCTGCGACCCGAAACGATGGAGGCCGTTAGTCACTCTCCACCATCACTTCACATGCGAGCTGCAGCGCTCAAAGTCTCGGTCCGCATCGACGCTGTCACTCGGAAGGTTCGACCGTTGCTTTAGATGCCTAGAAATTCGCGAACGTTTTCGATCACATCTTTGATCAACACCTGAACCACCGTCGCAGTTGTCGGAACGTCGGCATTTTGCAAGAAACTAAGGTTGTATCGCTAGGATCCGCACCTCATGAATACCTTCACTTGCCTGTCCAAGAGAAATTGTGACGCTATAGCTTTACTGGCAATGTCGGAGCGTCGACAATCTCATGTTCGACGGTTACTTCAGATGTCGGCCCGTCGACGTTTTTCATCAACTCATCCGTCACCTGCGTTCCTCTGCGCCAATTTCCGAGAAGTCAGCCACCGTCGTGAACTCCTTTAACAGCTCTGAAAGAAGTGTCAGCCGATTCGTCCGTATGCGTTCGTCTTCAGCCATCACCATTACTTCCTCGAAGAAGCGATCGACCGCTTTACGCAGACCAGCGATAATCTCCAGCGCCTCTTGGTAACGCCCACTGCGCTTGGCTGTTTGTACGCGCGCCGCTGCTTCTCGCATCGCCGCGTAGAGATCGCGCTCCGCGTCGTGATCAAACAACTCAGCCTGTACACGCCGCCCTTCTGACTTGCCCAGTTCGGCTTTCTCCAGGATTTTCCGGACACGCTTGAAGGAAACTGCCAGCGGCTCAAAATTCTTGGACTTGCGGATCGATTTTAGCGCCACGAGCCGCTTTTGCGCATCCACAAGGTCCTCAGCTCCAGCCCGAAACACAGCGTTTACTTCGTCATAGGCAAATCCATCGCGGTCGCGCAGTATGAATCTCGCGCGTTCAAGTATGAACTCCAACACTTGCGCTTCCTGCTCGGTGGTCATGCCCTTCTTTGGTTTGTTCACCAGCAGGGCCTTGGCTGCGGCCCCCACCGCCAGCGACAAAGAAACCGGCAGCTTCTTCTCCATGATGATTTTGACGATCCCGAGCGCCGCTCGTCGCAACGCATACGGATCGCTTGAGCCTGTGGGCACCACGCCCACGGTAAAGCACCCTGCGATGGAATCCAGCTTATCCGCCAGAGCCACCGCGCACCCAGTCACATTTCGCGGGATCGGATCCGTTAATCCGACAGGACGGTAGTGATCATAGATCGCGTCAGCCACTTCATCGGGCTCGCCCTGCGCCCGTGCATACAGACCGCCCACAATCCCCTGCAACTCGGGAAACTCTCTCACCATCTCGGTAGCCAGATCGCACTTCGCTAATTCGGCCGCGCGGTCTGCTTCGGCCACGTGCGCCTCGATCATCCCGCTGCTGTACCACTGCTCGGTGAGCCAGCGCGCGATCGAGCGCACCCTCTCTACTTTGTCGCGATAGCTCCCGAGTCGCGACTCGTAAGTGACGCGTTCGAGCTTCGCCAAATTATCCGCCAGCGGATGTTTCTGATCGGCTGCCCAGAAAAACTGCGCATCGGCAAATCGCGCGCGCAGCACCCGTTCATGGCCGGCGCGCACCAGTCCGCGCGCATCTCTAGCCAGATTTATTACCGCCAAAAAATTGGGAGCCAATTCTCCTCGGCTATTTTCCACCGCGAAGTATTTCTGATGATCGCGCATCACCGTCACGAGGATCTCATCGGGCAAATTCAAGAAATCTTCGTCGAATTCCCCTTCTATGACCGTGGGGTATTCATTCAAGTAAGACACGAGGTTTTCGAGGGCAGTGTCCTTATGAATTTGAAAGCCATTCTTGCGCGCGAGTTGCGCCAATTCCCTTTCAATCTTTTCGCGGCGCGCTTGCGGCCGCACAATTACGCCGTTAGCGCCAAGCTTCTTTTCATATTCCTCGAAACCCCGAATCGTCAATTCGCCTTTCCCCATAAAGCGATGCCCGAATGTTTTGTCGCCCGATGAAACGCCGCCATAAGAGAATTTTAGTGGACGCCCGTCCAACACTGCCAGCAGCCAGCGAATCGGGCGAATAAATCGCGCTCCATCAATTCCCGTCCAGGTCATCGAGCGCGGCCACGTTAAATCGTGAATCGCTCGGGGCAAGATCTCGGACAAGATTTCTTCAGCGGTTCTGCCACGCTTGACCTGTCGGGCCGCTAGATATTCGCCTTTGGGAGTTTGTATTCGGTGTAAGTCCTCGAGGCGCACGCCCTGCTTTTCTGCAAAGCTCAAGGCTGCGCGCGTCGGCGCTCCAGTATTATCAAAAGCCACGGATTTGGGCGGTCCGGTGACGTCACTGGTGACATCTTCTTGCTTGGCAGTTAGTCCACGCACCCAAGCGGACAGCCTGCGAGGTCCGCTGAATGTCTCGACCGTGACATCCGCGATCAGGTTTTCTGCGGTCAAAAGTTTTGTGATGTTGGCACGCAGTTCGTCTGCCGCGCGTGGCAGCATCCCCGCCGGAATTTCCTCGCAGCCGATCTCAAATACCAGTTCGAGCTTCTTTCCAGGTTTTGATTCCGATTTCTTAGCGGACTTCTTTGCAGCACCGTTACCCGACGGAGTCATGCGCGCAAATCCCGTCGCTTTGCAGGTCCGCCGATTTGCTCCAGGTAGGCAGCGGCCGTTTTGCACGCCGCACCTCGCACTCTAGCCATTAAGGCAGCGCGTTCCGTCGTGGAGATCACGCCACGAGCATCCAACAAATTAAAAAGATGCGAGCATTTAAGGCAGTGATCGTACGCGGCAAGCACCGGATATTTTGCTCGAGCTTCGCCTTTGGACGCCGCGAAGCCTTCAAGTAATTCTTTAGCTTGCTTTTCGTGCAGATCAAACTCCGCGCGAATCGCTACGGCATCGCTCTTATCGAAGCTGTAAACCGAGAATTGCTGTTCTTCCGCCAGACGAATTTGCCCGTACGTTTTATCAGCAGACCAGCGCAGGTCATACACGCTATCGACATCTTGCAAAAACGCACAGATACGCTCCAGCCCATACGTCAATTCTACAGAGATGGGATCGAGGTCGATACCGCCGCTCTGCTGGAAATAGGTGAACTGGGTGATCTCCAATCCATCGAGCAGGACCTGCCAACCGATTCCCCATGCACCCAGCGTGGGCGATTCCCAGTTGTCTTCCTCGAATCGAATGTCGTGGAGGCGTAAATCGATGCCAATGGCTTCGAGACTTTTTAGATAAACGTCCTGGACATCGGAGGGCGAAGGTTTAAGGACTACTTGAAACTGCGAATGCTTATACAGACGATTAGGATTCTCGCCGTAACGTCCATCCGCCGGTCTGCGGCTGGGTTGCACGAAGGCGACGCGATAAGGCTGCGGCCCCAGAACACGAAGGAAAGTTTCCGGATGCATCGTGCCCGCGCCAACTTCCACATCGTAAGGCTGCTGCAGCACGCAATTTTGATCAGCCCAGAATTGCGAGAGACGCAAAATCAGATCCTGAAAATTCAGGCCGAGATTCTTTTTCTCAAGTTTTACTTTAACTTTCAAATTTTCCCCAAAAACTCTCTAGTCGCCAGTTTTCTTTCGGTGTGATGCTCTATCCATCCGAGCGACGCTTCACGCAATTCTCTCAAGCCTGACTTCATGGACTCGACCAATGCAATCCTATCCAGCCTCTCGCCGGTAAAACGCTCAGCAAGTTCGCGCGCCGCGGAATGCATCGCGGACATCCCGGAATGCCGGCACTTTTCGCAAAGCAGCCCAGGTTCCCAGCCCGCGAAATACGCGGCGTGCGTTCCAAACGGAGTGCCGCAATTGGCGCAGCGATCAAAGCGCGGCAGCCAGCCACCCAGTCGCACCGTCCAAAACACAAAATAACTCAGCGGCAACAACCACTCGCCGGTTCGCTCGATCTCCTGCGCGGTAAGCAGTATGAGACGAAACATGGGCTCGGATACTTCGCGCTCCGGCAGCGCGATTTCCGCCACTTCACTTACCACCGCCATCCCGGTACTTAGGAAATAATCGCTTTGCGATTTGTTGAATGACTCGAGCGGTTCACATTGCTGAATGCGCACCAGATCGCGCGTTTCCTTTTCGATATACCAAACCTGTACATGCGACAAAAGCTGAAGCGTCGAACCGTAGCGGTTCTTGATGCGCCGCGCGCCGGCGGCAACCCCACGCATTCTGCCGGTGGCGCGTCCGAGAAAACTAACCAGCCGGTCGGCTTCGCCCAGCGGAAAAGTTTTTAAAATAATGGCTTCCGTTTCCCGGGCGGGCATGAACTTTGGCGCGCTGCCGCATCGGCCGGAGCTACTATAGGCCAGAACTTTGCAAGCACGCGAACATGTTTAATTATCACACCCGCAACGCGCGCGCAATGTGCGTCGCATAGAACCACTGAATTGCCGAGTAATTTCACGTTTCAGTGAAGTTTCGTCAAAATATTTTGTTAGCTTATTCAGTGTAGGCGAGCAACAGTTTGCGATTTCAAAGGAATTCGAGGGCTTTATCTTTGTGTCCGTTTTAGCTACTCTGGCCGCGGCTCTCCGTGTTCATTCCACTCAAAGATCTTAACCCGCACCGGCGGTTCCCTATCATCAATGTTCTACTCATCTGCGCCAACATCGCGGTTTTTCTGTACGAAATCTCGCTGCCTCCGCATTTGTCCAAAGCCTTCCTGATGGCCAATGCCACGATTCCTGCGCGCTTCTTGTCGTTTCTTGACGGAAATATCAGCTTCGCCGGGGCATTTGTGCCGCTGGTGACCAGCTTGTTTCTGCATTCCGGGTTCGCGCACATTGCCGGCAACATGCTTTTTCTTTGGATCTTTGGGGATAACGTGGAGGATTACTTCGGCCACCTCCAGTATCTATTTTTCTATCTGATTTGCGGCAGCGGCTCGGGCGTGCTGCACGTGCTGTTTAACCTGCACTCCTGGCTGCCGGCTCTGGGCGCGAGCGGGGCGATCTCCGGAGTGATGGGTGCGTACTTAATTCTTTATCCCAACTCGCGCATTCTGACGCTAGTCTTTATCTTTCTGGTTCCAATCCCCGCGTTTTTTATTCTGGTGTACTGGTTCTTCCTGCAATTTATCGCCGGAGTTACGACTCTCGGCGCTGTGACGCAGGGTGGAGTGGCTTGGTGGGCGCACATCGGCGGATTCCTGATAGGGATGGGTATAACCTGGATCGCAAAATCGCGAGCTAAAGTTCAACTTTACTGATCGTGCGGTTAGGTGAGGAGTGTTCGAGTGCGACTTTGAATGCCGGGTCGGCGACTATTCCTGCCAAAATGCTTGGCGTGGGACATTAAAGTGCCACTTGCGTTGTCGGCGAGCCGACAACTTTATACGGGAGCATGGCAACGCGTCGGATTCTCGACTCTCAGTAGTTCTCGCGCGCAATATTATTTCTTGTCGAGATTTTTGAAGACGAAAAATCCGCCAGATCAACAGTTAAAGTTTTACTTTGATTCTCCGCGGGGGTTCGTGTTGCCAGTTTCTGAGGCGAATCTCACGAGCCAGTCTCCCACTTCGCCAGTTTTGTGCGTTCCACCCAGATCTGCTGTCAGGAAATTTTCGTGTACTGCTGCCTTCACAGCGCTGTTTAAAACCGCAGCTTCCGTTTTCCATCCCAAGAACTCCAACATCATCGCGCTGGCTAGAACAGAACCGAGCGGATTGGCAATTCCCTTGCCCGCAATATTTGGGGCCGAGCCATGGACGGGTTCAAATAATGATGTTTGGCCCGGATGAATATTCCCCGAAGGCGCGAGGCCCAATCCTCCGGCGAGCTGGGCTCCCAGATCGCTGATGATGTCGCCAAAGAGGTTGCATGTCACGATTACGTCGAACTGGCTCGGATCGCGCACAATCTCCATGGCTAGCGTATCAATATAGAGGTGGCGCGATTCAATGCCTAAGTATTCCTGGCGCACCTGTTTGAAAACGCGCTGCCACAGATCGTGCGCGAAGGTCATGGCGTTGGACTTATCGCTCATGCACACACGCTTCAGACCCTTACTCTGCGCGTATTCAAAGGCAAATCGTATGATGCGCTCCACGCCTTTGCGTGAATTGACGTCTTCTTGGACAGCAATTTCGTCCACAGTGCCCTTTTTGAAAAAGCCACCCACGCCGACATACAAACCCTCGGTATTTTCGCGAAAAACTATTAGGCGAACGTCTTTTTCAGTACGGCCGTGGAGGGGCGTAAGACGTTGGTGGAGGAGTTCCACGGGACGCGCGTTCACGTAGAGATCGAGCTTGAAGCGTAGTCCGAGCAGAATATCCGCGGCGTGCTGATTGCTAGGCACGCGTGGATCACCGAGCGCCCCAAACAAGATGGCGTCGAATTCATCACGGAGCATTTCCACCGCGCCGTCAGGCAGGCTGACGCCTTCGCGAAGATATTTGTCGGCGCCCCAATCGAACTCCACGAATTCCATGGAGCGACCGGTGGCCGCACATACGGCCTTCAAGACTTTGAGCGCTTCGGGGATGACTTCTTTGCCGATGCCGTCGCCTGGAATTACGGCGATTCTCGCGGCGCTGCCACCCCGGCGCATAGGCGACTTTTCCAACTTTTTCTCCATTTCTCGACTTGTGAGCTAACTACGTAAGTCGGTCCGTACGCGTAGCGAGTTTTTCGATCAGGTCTCGGCGCGGCGTAAAGCCTATTCCCGGGCCCTGTGGCACACTAATCGTTCCGCGCGACGATACCGTTACTTCAGGATCGATTATGTCTTCATGCCAGTAGCGCTTGCTGGCGGTCACGTCCCCCGGCAGCGTAAAATTTGGCAGCGTTGACATAGCAATGTTATGCGCCCGGCCGATGCCAGTTTCCAACATTCCTCCGCACCACACTGGCACGCCCGCACCCTGACAAATATCGTGGACGCGCTTGGCGACCGTAAAACCGCCGACACGGCCAAGTTTAATATTAATGATCTTGCAGGCACCCAGGGTGACGGCGGCTTGCGCTTGATCCTCGTTGTGGATGCACTCGTCGAGACAGATCGGCGTGTCCAGCTTTTTCTGCAATTCGATGTGGCTGTACAGATCATCCCATCCCAGCGGCTGCTCGATCATCATCAGGTAAAAGCCTTCGAGTTGCTTCAGCAGTGGCCAGTCGTCCATGGAATATGCGGAGTTGGCATCCACCATTAATTTGATGCGCGGAAAGTCCTGGCGCAGCCGACGAACCAATTCCAGATCTTTGCCGGGCTTGATTTTGATTTTGATGCGTTGATAGCCGGCAGCAATCTCTGTTTTTACTGCCTCCACTAACAGTTCAAGTGATTCTTTAAGTCCGATTGAGACGCCGCAACTAATCTCTTGTTGGGTCCCACCAAGTAATTTCCAAAGAGGAATATTTTGCTGCCGCGCTTCAGCGTCCCAAACAGCAGCTTCAAGTGATGCTTTAGCCATGTTGTGGCCGCGTACTCGCGAAAGTAAAGACCAAACGTCTGCCGCAGAGTTGAAGTCCTTTCCTTTAATAAGCGGCCAGAGATAATCGCGTAAAGCGATCCAAGCGGTTTCTACGGTCTCGGGACTGTAGTACGGATCGTCACCTGCTACGCACTCACCCCAGCCGGTCACACCGTCGACGTTCGCTTCAACCAATAACACTCGCCGAGAATCCACGCGATCCATGCTGGTCTCGAACGGAGTGACCAGCTTCATGGGCACCTCTCGAAGAGTAATCTCGTTGATTTTCATGCCGGGCGTCGCGTCCTCTCTGCTTCCCTAAAAATCGCTCCAAGGACATAACACATATGCGCGGGGAGTTGCGTCCTTGCGCACAGCAACCGCTGCATAGTTCCGCCCAAAATATTTTGTAAATTCGTTTCGCAGCCGCTCCTGTATGTCTGCTTGTTGCTGCGCGGATTGCCCAGGAATCAGGGAGGGGCCATTCCCGGAAGCGGCCGGCACATCGATTACCGCGCAGGGTTCAGGAATGGGGACGGGCACGCCTGCGGCGGCGGCCATAACGCGTGGCGAGTCAAGATGCCATTCGGCCAACAAGCGATCGGTAGGCAGGCCACGATGCAACGGGCTGGTGGTGACGCCGTAGAAATTAGGCAAATACGTTCTGCAAATCGCGCCGAGGCGATTGAGGTTGAAATAGGCATTGCGAAATTCGAGAGGATCGAAAGTCCAGCAGATGAGGCGAATGTTTCGGCTGAGAGCCTCTTCTCGCTGGAAGAGTTTCAGCATTCTGCCTACGCCGCGGTCGCGAAAGTCGGCGTGAATGCCGGTCATGTGCGAGTGCAGATAGGGGATACCGTCACGGATGCCAACGACTGCTAACGTGAAGCCCGCCAGTCGATCGCCGTCAAAGGCTCCAAGGACCTGACCGCCGGTGTTGGCCGCCACCACAAAGGCCGTGACCGGCTCAATTTCAAGGTCGGCTTCTTGCCAGATTTCGCGTTGCAGCGCCACGCAAAGGTGAAATTCCTCGAACTTCTGGCACTTGCGAATGACGATGTTACCGCTCATCGCCCGTTGGACGCGCTCATACGGGAATTTTGCGCTTTCGCGCTTTGCGATTCGCCATTGCCCGTTTTACGGGCCTCGGCGCTCTTTTTTTCGGTGCGTTTCACTGCATCCCACAGTGATTCTTTGTCTTCGCGAGGCATACCGTCGAAGGTGCGGCCGCTCTGTGACGCGGTTTTTTCCATCTCCATGAAGCGGCGCTTAAATTTTCCGTTGGCTTTCTTCAGCGCAATTTCCGGGTCGACTCGCACGAACCTGGCAAGATTTACCGCTGCGAAAAGCAGATCACCGAGTTCTTCTTCGGCTTTTTTGGAGTCCTTTTCGGCCAGTGCGTGCCGAACCTCGGCCATCTCTTCGCGCAACTTTTCGAAGATGCCATCGGCGTCGTGCCAGTCGAACCCTGCGCGAGCCGCTTTGCGGGTTAGTTGTAGGCCTTGCAACATGGCGGGTAGCCCGCTAGAAACGCCGTCGAGCAGCGATGGGAGCCTCGGTTGCGCCTTTGCGTCGCCATTCGCGGGCGAAGCACCTTTGTCAAGGCGCTCTTCAGCTTTGATGCGTTCCCAATTTTTCAGAACTTCGGCGGAGTTCCTGGCACGAACTTTCCCAAACACGTGCGGATGGCGCCGCACCATCTTGTCGTGAATTTCGCGCACCACATCGGCTACGTTGAAGCGCTGTTGTTCGCGCGCAATTTCGGAATGAAAGACCACCTGCAACAAAAGATCGCCCATCTCCTCGGCGAACTTGGCGTCGTCACCGGAATCGAGCGCGTCGATCACTTCATACGCTTCTTCAATCAAGTACGGGCGCAGTGTTGCGTGGGTTTGCTCGCGGTCCCAGGGACAACCCTGTGGGGCGCGAAGGCGCTTCTGCACGGCAATGAGTTTCTCGAACCATTCGCCAGCGGAAATGGTGTTGGCGCTGGCTGATTTATGCGTTGGAGCATTCCGTACAGAAGCTTCCTTTTTCGACTTAGGTGATTTTTTTGTTGGGGAGCGCATCGCATGTCCGCAGAATATTTGATCGCGGGGTTCCCACTTTACGGCGGCTAATAAGTTTTGACAAGAGTACTCCTCGGGCCGGCAACTGCGGTGGAAAGGTTGCGCAGACAGCCGCAGCGATGGCTAAACAGAACTGCCGTGATAAACTACCATTCACATTAACGAATGAGGGACTACCTTGCCTGAAGACAAGCACGAAGAGTCGTTTCGAGTAATTGACCGGCGGCCTTTTACGGCCGAAGGCGACATTCGCAAAGACGTAGTTGAAGCGGAAGAACGCAAAGCAGAACGTGAGGCGCAACTGGAAGCGGCCCGCCACCCTGTCACCCCAGCGACGCCCGAGCCCGCAGCGAACGCGCAGCCTCCTGCAGAGGCGCCCACAGCTTCGCCCGCGTTTGAAAATCTGATTCGCATGATCGGCAGCAACGCCGCGATGGTGCTGGGTGCCTACGCCGACCCACGCAGCGGCCAGCCGGTGATTGATCCCGAAGCAGCGCGTGAATTGATCGACATGCTTGACGTCCTGCACGAAAAAACGAAGGGGCACCTGGCACCAGAGGAAGAAAATTTGCTGCTCGATCTGCTCGGCAAACTGAAGATGACCTATCTGGAAGTGAATCAGGCGTTGGCTGCGCAGGCCGCAAAAGTCGCGCAACAAGCAAAGGTCGGCAGCAAGCGTTAAATAACCTGAGTCGTGGTTTCAGCCCGAAGCGAGAGTATTTGTCTGAAGTCTTTTTCGGGCGGAATTCTCTACAAGGGTTCACCAGACGTCCATTCTTCCTATGTCCGCTGAATCCAAACTTGAATCAATAAAACTTACTGTGCTCGGCTCGGGCACCTCCATGGGCGTGCCATCGCCGGGCTGCCACTGCCGCGTGTGTACTTCGCGCGATCCTCACGATAAGAGATTGCGTCCTTCCCTGTTGTTATCACGTGGCGGGCAAAACGTAGTCATTGATACCACTCCCGATTTTCGCCAGCAGGCTTTGCGCGCGCGTATGGAGCGGCTTGATGCGATTTTATTGACGCATGGGCACGCGGATCACATCATGGGATTTGATGATATCCGGCCATTCAATATTCGCCAGCGAGCGGTGCTGCCGGTGTACGGCAACGAAGAAACTTTTGCAGTATTGCGGCAAGCTTTTGCTTATGTTTTCACTGGCAAGCCCACGGTGAGCACGGTGCCACTCGTAGATCTCCACATAGTAACCGGGCCATTTGAATTGCTGGGCGTGCCGATCATTCCTATTTCCCTCGTGCACGGCGACCTGGAGGTTCTGGGCTATCGATTCGGCAAGGCGTCGTATCTGACCGATTTTAGTTCGTTGCCTGATGCGTCCGCTGCCCTGCTACACGATCTCGACGATTTAATTATTGATGCGCTGCGAGATATTCCTCACCCGATGCACCAGACCGTGGAGCAGGCCTTGGCGCTGGTGAAGAGGCTGGCACCGAAACGCGCGTGGTTCACGCATATCGCACACGATTTGTCGCATGCGGAAACGAATCAGAGGTTACGCGACTTGGGATTCCCCAATGTGCAACTAGCCTACGATGGATTGCAATTCGACGTCAGTGTCGACACAGCAGACGAGACGGAACACGCGAATCGAAATGCCTGCAAACCTTTGCCGAAGCATCGCGCGGCAGGGGTGAGCACGTTTGCATCACCCGCGGCATGGAATGCTCACTACGCTTCTCCCAAACGCGGCAGCGTGCTGGCGGTTGGAAATTTTGACGGCTTGCACTTGGGTCATCAAGCGATTTTGCGGGCAACGGTAGAACGAGCGCTGGAAACGAATTCGGTGTCAACGGCACTGACTTTTGATCCGCCGCCGTTAAAAGTTCTGCGTCCGGAATCGGCGCCGCCGCGAATCTCCACCAATACGCAACGCATCGAGTGGTGCAGCATGGTGGGGCTGGAAGCGGCAGTGGTAATGCCCTTCACCGTAGAGTTATCGCGGCTGGCTCCCGAAGATTTCGTTGAGCAGATCCTGGTGGGTGAATTGCGCGTGATTACCATTCTGGTGGGAGAGAATTTTCGTTTCGGGCATCGCCAGAGCGGCGACGTAAAATTGTTGCGCGAACTTGGAGAGCGACTAGGATTTGAAGTGATAATCGTTCCGCCCGTCGTTTTTCGCGGAGAAATTGTGTCCAGCACCATTATTCGGCGGGAGATTGCCGAAGGTGATGTGAGCCACGCGGGCCGGCTACTTGGACGGCCGTTTGTTTTGACCGGAGAAATCGTCAGCGGTACGGGAACAGGAAGTAAGTTCACTTTTCCGACGCTGAACGTTGCTCCGGAGCAAGAGTTGCTGCCGGCGCGTGGCGTGTACATCACGCGCACGTGTTTTCCCGGCGATTCCAGGAGTCACCGCTCGGTGACAAATATTGGAATGCGGCCCACGTTTGATGGGAATACGCTGACGGTGGAGACACACCTATTGGATTTTAGCGGCACGATCCCTGCAAAGCGGATGGAAGCGCGATTCTGGAAGCGTTTGAGACCAGAAAAGAAATTCAGCGGCCCGGAAGAGTTGCGCGCGCAGATTGCACGGGATATTGAGAGAGCAAACCGATTCTTCAACCGGTTGCGGAGAATGCGATCCGCGCAGTTGGTTTAGTAGCTGTTTGTGGTTAAGCGAATTCTTCTTCGGTAGTGAGCGTTAAGAAATGCAAATTTCCAATCTTTGACAGGATGTTGCAGTCTCCAGGTTCTAATGTGTTTGCTGCTTCATTTGTGTCGCGGCTAAAGCCGCGACCTACAAAACTCTGATCAATGAGAACGGGTGTGTTCGCGATCGTCTGCGGAGGGAGGCTGCGAAGCAGTTTTCGTGGATGCCGCGAGGGACGGATGGGCTGCCAGACAGGCGGCGCAGTAGCCACCTACTTCGGTGCGCGAGATGGTTACTTTCATATCGAAATCGCGGGCGATTTGTTCTTTGAGCTGTTCATAGAGGCGGCTTTCAAATTCGCGGACTTTGCCGCAGCGCAGGCAGGCCACGTGAATATGGTCGCGAGGGCCGTGACTCTCGTAATAGTGGCGATCGCCGCGCAGATGCAGCAAGTCCAGCTCGTCGATGAGTCCCTGCTTTTTTAGGAGATCGATGGTGCGATACACGGTGACAAGATGAACGCCGGCATCGATTTTTTGCGCGCGTGCCAGGATCTGATCGACGTCCAGGTGCTGCTCGGCGGTATCCATAACCTGCAGGATGACGCGGCGCTGCTTGGTCATGCGCAAGCCGCGCTGGGCTAAAATCTGCTGAAGTTTCCCGGTGGTTTCGGCAGTGTTTAGGCGTTCCCCGGTCGAGACGCGGCGGGACGGCGATGCTGCCATGCTAGGCCTCCGGAGAACGGTACCGCGAATTTACGAGTGCTGGGGAACAGTCGTATCAGCTCATTGTACCCAATCGTTGTGTGACACAGCAAAGATGAGGAATGCGAGTTAGTTTGCGGGACTGCTCCCTGTTCTGAGGTATTCGAGCTGAACACTCAAAACCGAAGGTCGACTCGAGCAAGCCATCGGACCAGCCGGTTCTTAAAATGACTATCGAACAACCCCGGCGCCAGAACATAAGAGCTGCTGGCCGTGCCGCGGATAGCGTCAGGAATATTTCCGTCATTTGAATCGATCGCGAGCTGAAACTCCTTGGCCCATGATTCATAGCCAAGTGTTGAGATCCCCTTGCCAACGTCCTGAAACCAGGCCTTATTTGTGTCCTCGTCCGACAGTAGTTTTTTCACGGGCTGGTATAAATGACCGGCGTCCAGAAACTCTTCATGGATATCAGCGAATTTGATCAGGTAGAGCTGCCGGTCGTCAATTGTTAACGACTGAAGACGACCCTCTAGGTCGTGGAAATCCTCGACAGACCAATGGCGATTTGAGTAGGCATAGACCAGCTGCTCAACTCTTTGTCCGAGAGAGTCAGCGATCGGCTTTCTGTGGGTGCGATCGACTTTGCTGCCTTTTCTTCCAAGTCCAAGGTAAGCGGAATGCAGCAAACCAGCCGCGATCACCTCAGCAGGTTGGCGCGCGTTCACCAGGATGCTGGCGACACCAACCAGGTGCATAAGAAAGGGTTTGTTATTGGGGCGGTAATATCCAGCAAAACGACGCATGGCAATCAGGTATGCGCGATCGACTAAAACCAGGTCCTCTTCGCGATAGGAAGCATCTTGCAACTGCCGGTAGAGCTGTAAATGAGTTTGTGCGTAAAAGCCCATAAAGGCGATTTTATTGTTGGGAAATGACTCTGGCTTCTGCTTTGCGGTTTATTACGTAGTCAGGCGGCGCATACTGGCGTATGTTCCGCCAACTGTCCAAAGGCTGAGCAATAAGTCTGCGAAATATTCGATGCCCATTGGTACCAAGCCAACGACGGATGCGCGGATACGGCCTCATTGCTCCCTGTCGATGTCGTGTCACCCAACGACCGGCCTTCCTTAGTCCCCGGTCTTTCAGTGGGATCGCATATTTCTCCGCCAGCCGCTCCAATGAGGCTTCGGTCCAGGCTTCGCTCCATCGCAATGCAAAATACTCTCTGTCAATCATGTCCAGGTGATCAGGGATCTCATAAGTGATAACGGAAGAAGGCTCCAGATAGATCTGTTTGCCGGCGGCTTTCACGATCAAAGACAAATCAGCATGTTCTGAACAGCTGAAGAGTTTTTCGTCCAGCGGACCCAGGATTCGATAGGCGTCCATATTCATCAGGAGTGTATGAAACTCTATAAGGTCTGTTTCCTGGCGCACCAAGTGGGCTTCGCCGTTCAGAATCGTGTGCTCTAAATTATGTTTTTCGAAATAGGCAGGCTGGCCCCCTTCGTCACGGACCCGAACTGTCCCTCCGAACATATGAACCCGTTGTTGCCCTTTAAATGACTCCATATAGAGTGGAGCGACAAGCCAAGCCCCGGTTTCCTCTGCGCACTGCACCAGGGGATCCAACCAGTCTGGAGATACTTTGACGTCGTTATCGATAAAGACTACGTAAGGTGTGTGCACATGTTTTAAAGCAAGGTTTCGGGATTCGTTCGGGGATAAGTAATGTTCACTTCGAAGCAAGGTAAAGCCGTGGCTTGATGCAAGCTGCCGAAGAGACGCGGAAATGGATTCAGGCGCACCTCCATCGACGCAGATTAGTTTATAGGGGCTGAGAGTAGTGGAGAGAAGATGTTGCAGACAAGGTAACGTGGAGCTCAGCCGCTCCCGAAACACAAACACAATGGTAGCCGACGGCGTAGTATTCATCTTAATAGGCCTCAAATCATAGCCATTGCCTCTTACAAAGACTGAGAGGCCAATTTTGGTGATGGTTCGCTTTTCGCCTGCCGGTAGAGTGCAATCCGGCTGGTTCTTGTCCGACGTTTGCTGGCAGCGGGGAGCTTTTACCAGGGATTCCACTGTGGCGGTCCAGACGGAGCAATGACCACCTGGCGGAACAACGATTCCGAGAGCCTACTCTCTATGGCAAAAAGTAGCAAGAAGGCGGATTTAGGCGTTTTGCAGCGTAGTTGGTGGACGAGTAATACATGACGGATTCGAGGAAGCTAAGTAAAATGCAGGTTTCTAGGCACAGGAGGGAAACATGTCAGGCTCGCCCACCAGCGTACCGCCCAGCAAGACACCGAACGTTGCGCAACCACCTAAATTTGCCACGGCGGCCGAGGAGCGCTTGCATCGCAAGCGCATGCTTGCGGCTGCATTTCGGCTGTTTGCGCGTTTCGGATTCGATGAAGGAGTCGCGGGTCATATCACGGCGCGTGATCCGGAACGACTAGACCATTTCTGGGTGAATCCATTCGGTATGCACTTCGGGCAAATCCGCGCTTCGGACCTGATTTTGGTGAACCATCATGGACAAGTTGTGGAGGGCAAATATCCGGTAAACGGAGCGGCATTTGCAATTCACTCGCAGGTACACGCCGCACGCCCTGACGTGGTTGCTGCAGCGCACGCGCATTCGATGTACGGGAAATCATGGGCAACACTCGGGCGGCTGCTCGATCCCATCACGCAGGACGCTTGCGCGTTTTACGAGGACCATGGATTGTTCGCCGACTTCACCGGCGTAGTATACGAGACGTCTGAGGGCGAGCGGATTGCGAAAGCGCTTGGTCCGCACAAGGCGGCGATCCTGCGCAATCACGGCTTGCTCACGGTGGGCGAAACCGTAGAGGAGGCAGCCTGGTGGTTCATCACCATGGATAGAAGTTGCCAGGCGCAGTTGCTTGCCGAGGCGGCCGGTGAGCCGGTAAAGATCGATCATGCCCAGGCGCTCGCTACGAGGCAGCAAGTGGGAGGTCATCTCGCTGGATGGTTCCAGTTTCAGCCGCTCCTGGCGCGCATCATCCGTGATGAGCCGGACTTGCTCGACTAGTTCCCTTTCACTCATTTTCCGTTATGCGGTTTATGGCAAGTCAGCCGGCCAGCCGCTCCAAGAGCGGTTGCGTGCCCCATCGTCGAAAGGCTCTTCATGAGCGGACCAGCCCAGTATTTAGGAAGTAGTGCAACTCAGCGAAACAGTGAAACTATAAGATAAAATTCTTCGTCCTACCCGACGGATGGACTGGCCAAGCCGACGGAGACTTGATGGATCATCGGTTTTTACGTGTATTTTTCTTCGCTGTGGTGATCGCCTGCGTACAAACCGCGGCTCTTCCGCAAGATCTTCAGTCCCCACCCGACGAAACGCCCGCCTCGCGACAAAGACGGCTATACAACGAATCAAAACCATATCTGAATGATTCTCTTTTTGAATTGCAGAAGGCCATGCCGGAACTGCGCGGTCTCAAAGCTGGCGAGAAAGATCTTCCCACACTGCTCACTGACGTTGGGCAAGAAATAGAAAAGTTGTCGCTACAGATGCCGAACCTCATCTCTCGCGAAGACGTCACTCAGACGAGCCCTGGCTCGAGATCGGGCCATTCAAGCAATCAACAGTTCAACTATCTGATTCTTGTTCGCCGGACCACCACCGGAGCAGAAATGAGTGAGTACAGAACCGACCTCCAGAACAGGAGCATCGGTCAGCCCGGTGAAGATCCGCGAGCTCCGACCGCGCACGGTTTCGTCCTCGCGTGGGCATACTTCCATCCCACGGTGCGTACGGAATCTCAATTCCGCTACTTGGGAAGGCAGAAAATCGATGGCCGCAACGCCTATGTTGTGGCCTTTACCCAGACACCCGGCCTCGTGCACGCGCCCGGCGAGATCCGTGTTGGACGCGAATCGTTCCCGATGCTGTATCAGGGCGTTGCGTGGATTGATGAGTCCAGCTTTCGCATCCTTCGTTTGCGCACCGACCTGCTGACTCCGCAGCCAGAGGCTCAACTACAAAACCTAACTACCACGGTGGACTTCGCCGAAGTGCGAATCCCGCACAGCAGCCTCCGCCTGTGGCTTCCGCGAATGGCTGTCGTAGAGTGGGAAACCGTTCCGCGTAACTCGGTGGACTTATCGCCAACCGTAGCTTCCGGCCGATACATAGAGCGGCACTTGTATTCCCATTATCATCTCTACCAAGTCGAGATAAAGATCGGCTCCTAGTGCGATTTGAAACGTAAAGCATCCGAAATTTGGCCCATGCCAGTGGTTGATAACGGTGCAAGCCTCACTGTTACTTCTTACAGTTCCTTTGCCGGCGCATTTCAGAGTATGTCATGGCTCCCCGACAAACCTGCCCGGCGAGGGGGGCCGGGTATCGGACAGTACGGTTCCGACTCTGAATCCCTTGTAACGAGATACTCCATTTTGCCGTTGAGCCTCCGATCAAGGATGGGATACCGATTTGTAATTTCCACTCAAACCGGCACAACTCCGCGTTGAGGAGCACCGCTGAATCGAAGTGATTACGCAGTTTGCCACTATGCTCTGCATCGGAGGAACAATGGCCCGCAATCTAATCACAGGCACAATGTTGATCTTCGCGCTCACATTCCTGCCCGCGATCGCTGGCGCGAAGTCTAATGTCGATCTCAATCCCAACCTGGACTTCACTCAGTACAAGACTTTCGCCTTCATCGGCGGAGTCGAACATCTCGTCATGATGCAGGTCAACCCCAATCAACTGCGCGACACCATTCACGACTCGGTCTCCCGCGGGCTAACCCAGCGTGGCCTCAAGGAAGTGGGCCGCGACCAGAATCCCGACCTGGTGGTTCGCTATCTAGCCGAAAGCAATAGTCAGGTCAACTACGCGGGCGAAGACAATTGGGGCGGGTACGATAAGTTCACGGTCGATTGGTGGTCCGCGGCGTACACGTTGTGGTTCACGACGACGACTCGACAAGGTTCGCTGATGATCGATCTGATCGACGCAAAACGCCGCGACCTGGCCTGGCGTCTCTTCGTGCAAGAGAAAATCCTGAATGTCGACAAAGTTCCGCAAAATATCGACAAGGAGATTTCCAAAGGTTTCGAGAATTTCCCGCCCACGGAAAAGGACAAGCAAGAAGTCCGTAAGGAACACGCCAAGCAGGCAGGCAAAAATCAAAAAACGCAACTTCAATGAATGGCTACTGGTGCGACGAAAAAAGCAGTCTCGCCCGTCCCAGGCGCAAAGGCCAAGCCATTGCGAATGTGCTTTTCACTAAAAACACTGAGGCGGAAAGCCACGCGTCAGGGGTAGCTTGCCCTCGATTTGCAGTGCAGAGGGCTTTCAAAAATTGACGGCGAAGGACTCTGCTCGGTAAAACACGAGCCGGCGAAAGAACCTAATCAAGTAGAGGAAGTTTAGGAGTGGATGGGGAGCATGCGCATTACGTCGTTGTAGACGGCGTAAGCCATGATGGCTAGCAGGAAGACGAATCCGACCTGCACGAAGCGTTCTTTGAAGGCCATGCTCAGGTCGCGGCGCATTACGCCTTCGATGGCGAGCAACAGGATGTTGCCGCCGTCGAGGATTGGGATGGGCAGAAGATTGAGGATGCCGAGATTGACGCTGATCAACACCATCAGCGAGAGGACTGCGAGCGCTCCCTTGCGCACCGCTTCGCCGGCGGCGCGAGAAATGCCCACCACCCCTTGAAGCTGCTTCACGGAGACGCGGCCGCTGAATAACTTGGCAACGACTCCTACTGTTTCCGAAATGCGTTCGCCGGTCATGACCAAGGCGTCATGCACGCCTTCGCTGAGTCCTTCGCGGCGGTAAGAAGTCTGATCGCGGACAGCGACGCCCACCTGATAAATTTTCTCGCCGGATTCGGTCACACCTTGAGCGGGCGTTACTTGCGTGTGAATGGCTTGACCATTGCGCTGCAAATCGAGCTGCACTGGCTTGCCATCCGAACCGCGAACGCGGTCGACGAATTGTCCCCAGTACTGAATTTTCTGGCCATCCACGGATTGGATGGCATCGCCTTCCTTCAATCCGGCATGGTCGGCGGGGCTGCCGGGAGCTACTTCGTCAAGCACCGGAAGGAGCGGCGGATAGCCGAGTAAGCGGTCGGAGCTAGCGGAATCGCCCAGCGTGGTTTGGACCTTGCGCTGCACGCCACCGTTTTCTACTTCGGCAGAAAGCGGGCTGCCAGGTGCCTCTTCTTTGATTGCTTTGGCGGCTTGCTCCCAGGTTGGGTCTTTGACGCCATTGAGGCTAAGAATTTTGTCGCCGGGTTGAAATGGACTGGTTTGTGCGTCGGATTTGGAGCTTAACGCCACGACCTGTACCGGTTGGTCGAGGTAAGCGGAGTGGGGCACGCCAATGGCGATGAACAAAACGGCTAATGCCAGTATAGGGAAAATGAGATTTACCGCCGGGCCAGCAAAAGAAATAAGCGCACGCTGCCAGCGCGGCTTGCTCATCAATTCATCGGAAGACCCGGTAGGCGGTTTGTCACCGGAGTCCACATCGGACATATCCTGACCAGCCATGCGCACGTAACCGCCAAATGGCAGCGCGCTAATGCGCCAATCGGTGTCGCCGCTTTTCCATCCAAAGAGGCGCGGACCAAAGCCGATGGAGAAAACATCGACGCGCACTTTGAAGAGCCGAGCCACGATGAAATGGCCCCACTCGTGAATCATGATCATCAAACCGAGGACCAGCGCGACGCCTAGCAACAAATTCATGCGACTATTCTCTCCCGAACTCTTTATCCTGCGTCTTCTTATCCTACGATTATTCTACGGCGGCGGATTTTATTGTCGTAATTAAATTCGGCCTAAGATGCCACCGCAGTTACTGACAAGCGGGCCACTTCTTCCCTGGCCATGCGACGGGCCTCCGCGTCAGCGGCGAGCACGTCAGACATATTCTCAAACTTCACGCGGGGCGTGCGCTCCAGCACGTTTTCGATCACTCCGGCGATACCGGGAAATGAAAGCCGGCGCTCGAGAAACGCAGCCACAGCCACTTCATCGGCGGCATTCAAAGCGCAAGGCAAAGCGCCGCCCTTTTTCATGGCTTCCCGCGCCAACCTTAAACATGGGAAACGCCGGGTGCTGGCCGAGGCGAAATCGAGACGCTTCAATTTCTTCCAGTCCAGCGCTATCTGGTTAGATGCGAGTCTTTCGGGATAGGTTAACGCGTATTGGATGGGCATACGCATGTCGGTGGGGCCCAGCTGGGCCAGCACGCTGCCGTCAATGAATTCAACGAAAGAGTGCACCGTGGATTGCGGATGGATGACCACGTCGATCTGATCGGGGCGCACACCGAAAAGCCAGCGGGCTTCGATGATCTCGAAACCCTTATTCATCATGGTGGCGGAATCGATGGTGATGCGATTGCCCATGCGCCAATTGGGATGAGCTAAAGCTTGTTCCGGGGTGATGGAATCGAAACTGGAAAGTGGTGTTTTGCGAAATGGTCCGCCTGACGCGGTGAGGACGAGGCGGCGGACTTCGGTGGATTTGCCGCCGCGAAGGCACTGATGCACGGCGTTGTGTTCACTATCGACGGGAAGAAGTTCGCGGCCGGCTTTTTTGGCGGCGGCCATGACCAGTTCGCCGGCGGCCACCAGAACTTCTTTGTTGGAGAGCGCCACGGTCTTGCCGAGTTTTACAGCTTCGTAAGTGGCTTCGAGGCCGACGATGCCAACGGCGGCGGAGACAACAATTTCGGCGCGCGCCAGAGTAGCGATGACCAGCATGCCTTCGCGGCCGTGATGAATGCTGGGAAGCGGCGCGACTTTTTTGGCGCGCAAGCGTTCGGCCAGCTCATCGGCTTTTTTTCCGTCGGCAACGGAAACCACGTTGGGCCGGTGCCGCTCGATTTGACCGACGAGTTCGTCGAGATTCGATCCGGCAGCTAGTCCGCAAACTACGAATTGCCCAGGGAGCGATTCCACAACGGAGAGACATTGGCGGCCGACGGAGCCAGTGGAACCGAGGATAGCTAAATAATTCACGCAGTCTCTTTCCGACGTGTGAGCGCCGAGCATACCCATCGCAACGCGATGTGCGGGGAATGTGCGCCTAAGCGCTGGGCGGGTAGAGCAAAACAAAATAGTACCAGACTACGGGGATGGCCAGAATAAGGGCGTCGATGCGATCCAGCATGCCGCCGTGGCCGGGCAACAGCGCGCCGGAGTCTTTGACTCCTGCGCTGCGTTTGTAAGCCGATTCGAGCAGATCACCGGCTTGGCCAGCGATGTTGCCGACGGCAGAGGCGCCCAGCAAAATCACGAATGGCACCGAGAGCCAGTGCATGAAAGCCAGGGCCACAAGAATGCAGCTGGCGAAACCGACGATCGCGCCTTCCCAGGTCTTCTTGGGGCTCAGATGCGGCGCAAAGGGATGTTTGCCGAGAGCGCGTCCCGCGAAGTAGGCGGCGGAATCGCTGGTCCAGATCAGGACCAGCACAAAAAGCAGAAGACGCGGGCCTTCGCTGCCAAGGGCATGAAGGCGAATCGTGTAGGTGAGCGGAAAGGCCACGAGCAACAAGCCGCTCGAACTGATGCCGGCGGAGGGCAGTGCCTCAACGATAGGACGCTTGGTGGCTAGAGTGATGACCGCAATGCCAAGCACGAAGAGAAAGACAGCATCTTCGGCGCGAGGAAAAAAGCGATGGAGAAACCAGACTAGCCGCGGGGGATAAATAATCCCACCGAATTCTCCCCAGCGGATCGCGGTAGTTAGCCACTGAAAATACAAAATAATGAGCGCACAAGTGGCGGTCCAGAAACGATAGGCGCGATGGCCCATGGCGTCGCCCAAAGCGAAATATTCAAATAGCGCGAGCAGCATTACCAGCGCCAACACCAGCGCGACGACGACGGTTGGGCTCCAAAGCACCAAGGCAACTACCACGGGAATTAACACCGCGGCGGTGGCTATTCTTTTCCAAGTCATGAAATTACAAGTCCCCTGTGTAAGCGCGGGAACATTACATCACATTGTCAGCCGAAGGATGGTGCGGATGGAGGAATGTAGTCGGAATTTACTTGCCGGCGGCGCGGGGAGAGTCGTCGTCTACCGAGGCGTCTTCAGAGTTGGCGGAGGAATTTGGCTGATGCAGGCCGCCGTAGCGGCGCTCGCGTTTTTGGAATTCCACCAGGGCTTCGAGAAGTCGGGCGCGGTTGAAATCGGGCCACAGTGTTTCGCTAACGTACATTTCGGCGTAGGCAATTTGCCAAAGGAGGAAATTGCTTACGCGCATTTCGCCGCTAGTGCGAATGAGCAGGTCTGGGTCGGGTAAGCCCTCGGTGTATAGATAACTGGAGACTTCATCTTCGGTGATGCGCTCAAAGTGGCCGTTGCGCTTTGGAGTGCCGTGGCCGTTAGACTCGTGGCCATTAGTCCCGTTGCCGGAGCGCTGCGCGAGAATGGCATTCATGGCATCGACTATTTCCGCGCGGCCGCCATAGTTGAAGGCGATGCACAGGCACATGCCAGTGTTTGCGGCGGTCTGCTCAATGGCTTGGTGTACATCTTTTTGTACGCCCGTGGGAAGTTCATCGATACGGCCGAGGAAGCGCATGCGTATGTTATTCCGCTGGATGAGCGGCATTTCTTTGCGGATATATTCGCGCAACAGCTGCATCAGGAAATCGGTTTCAACTTTGGGGCGGCGCCAGTTCTCGACGGAAAAAGCGTAGAGCGTCAGAGCTTCGATGTTCAGCCGCGCGCAAGTTTCAATAGTAGTGCGCGCTGTTTTAGTTCCATAGCGATGGCCGGCGATCCGCGGGAGATGGCGGCGCTGTGCCCAGCGGCCGTTGCCATCCATGATGACTGCCACGTGACGGGGCAAGCGAGAAAGATCCAAATGTTGGAGCAGTTCAGACTCTTCCACGCTCAGCGGGCCGAGCTTCGTAGGAGCGGAAATAGGCGATGGCGAGAGTTGTTTGGTGTGCACGGGGGCGTCGCGACGTTCTTGGATGATTTCCCTTTACCGCGCAAAGTTAACATACGGTTCGTAGGGATGCAAACGATGTGTCGCGAGAGTATCGGGGTCGCTTTGCATCGCGGTTAGCGGATTAAAGACAAGGTCCATACCGCACAAAACTCAGGGGCGATTTTTCCCGGTGATCGGCATAGGGGGAGCGGTCGCCCGCTCTCCCCTGCCACACCACCCGACATGCGGGTCCGCATCGGGCGGTTCAGAGGGTCACGCAAGGCCATCGAAAAGTCGAGGAAGACGAAGAGAGTCA
>Ga0182024_10003754_pt1 | contig 35754 bp, 34 predicted proteins | sample P32metaG_FD_120480 | JGI IMG/M metagenome (GOLD analysis project Ga0182024, IMG submission 120480) | Permafrost microbial communities from Stordalen Mire, Sweden - P3-2 metaG (Illumina Assembly) | ecosystem: Environmental > Terrestrial > Soil > Wetlands > Permafrost | place: Sweden: Stordalen...
CCCCCTGGATACTCAAGTGGTTGATTCCATTGTGATGGCTCGGTACCGTGAATCAGGTATTACCCCTCCTCCGTTCCGCTTAGCGGGATTCGCGTAACTTCGCGCGCAACTGAAAGTTCTGCTGTGTCCAATGGAAAAGCCCTGCGGGCACGAAGCCGGCAGAGCTTACACTTTTCCACTCTGAGAACTTACAAGGAGGAAAGATTATTTCTTTGCCCCCTATTATCAGGATACCAAGTCCAGCACGAAAAACGGCCAAATATCTTTGAGGTTATAAAGGTGGAAGTGGTGTGGAATGTTGGACAACACTTTGGTACCGTGCGCGAAAAGCTTGACAGGTTTTCCACATTTGGTGGTTTTGGAGGCGAGGAGCGTTTCATTCCAAGCCGCAGGGGCTGAAGCCCGGTTCAATTTGCGACTTTTACGGCACGACCAAGGTCGTGCCCTGATACAAAACCACGTTTTTCCGCAGGTTGTGAAGTCGGGCCCTGATACGAACCTCATCCCGGTGATCCCGCGCAGCCGGGAGTCGGTCCAGGTCTGGTTTTTTCGCAAGCTGTGAAGTCGAGCCCTGCAAAACGCCGCAGGGGCTAAAGCCCCCGTTAATTTGGAAGCTTTTCGGCACGACCGAAGTCGTGCCCTGACACGGTACGTTGCCGGTTGGGACAAAGCGGCCCGCTTGTCAAGGCGATCGGCAAAGCGGGAACCGGGAAGGGCGGGGTTAGGGTGAAGTTGCCTTGTAGATGTCGATCGAGGCGTGGGACGGCAACACGGCTCCGACGATTGCGCCACAAAAGCCACCGATGATGGCTCCGACTGCGGCCCCGTCCCCCCTGCCGCCGAGGAATCCATGGGACTCCCAGGCGGCCGCGGTGATGCCTGCTCCCGCGCCAGCGCCGATGCCGGCTCCGATGAGAGTATTGCGCAGACGGTGGCCACCTTTCATGAGTTTCACGCTGCGGACATCCTGTTTCTGGAGGGTGCGATCGCCCTCGGTCTGGGTGAGCACGATGGCTGTGCTGGAGACACTGACGAAAGCGCCGGAATGCTTGTGCGCCGTACTGTCGACGATTTGAATTTTCTGGCCTGCCCGCAGAGCGTTCAGATTTTCCCAGGTGGAGGTGGTTTGGGCGGGCAAGGCGCAGGACGTGGCGAGGATACAGATCAGGGACAACAGGTTTCGCATTGGTGTACGTGCTCCCTCAGGGTGGCGGCAAGAATACCATGATTGAACGGCCGGAAAACTGGCAGGACGGGAGGGGATTCGTGAAGGAGATCGGGAGGGACGGCAGTTGGCTGGTGGCCGGTCGCTGGTGGCTGGTGGCGGTGGTTTGGTGCGTTGTGATGGGCGCGGCGGAGTTCACGGCTCATGCGCAGAAGGCGGGGAAGGCTGAGGCGAAGGCGGGGACGGACATGACCGTGGTGAAGCCGGAGAGCGAGGGATTTTCGAGCGAGCGCCTCGAAAATCTGCACCGGTTGATCCAGGGGGAGATCGACGAGAAGCAGCTCGCGGGGGCGATCACGATTCTGGCGCGGCATGGGAAGGTGGTCGATTACCAGGTGTATGGGCTCAGGGACATCGCGACGAACGCGCCGATGACGCGGGATACGATTTTCCGCGACTACTCGATGACGAAGCCGGTGACGGGCGTGGCGATGATGATCCTGTATGAGGAGGGGAAGTGGCTGCCGTGGGATCCGATCGCGAAGTACATTCCCGAGTTCAAAGGGCTGAAGATTTTCGCGGGGTTCGATAAGGACGGGAAGATGGTGCTGGCGGATCCGGCGCATGCGCCGACGATGGCGGAGCTGATGTCGCACTCGGCGGGGTTTTCGTATGGGAACGGCCACGGGCCGGTGGATGCGCTGTACCAGGAAGTGAAACCGATGCAGTCGGCGAACCTGCAGGAATTCGTCGAAAAGATGGCGAAGCTGCCGCTGAACTATCAGCCGGGGAAGGGGTGGATGTACTCGGCGTCAATGGACATTGAGGGAGCCATCGTCGAGAAGCTGAGCGGGGAGACGCTGCCGCAGTTTATGCGGGAGCACATTTTTGAGCCGGTGGGGATGAAGGATGCGGGGTTCTTTGTTCCGCCGGAAAAGCGGGCGCGATTCGCGACGAATTACATTGCCGATGCGCAGGAGCAGCTGACGCCGACGCAGGCGGGCGGAGGAGCGCCGACGGATTATGCGACGGAGCCGACGATGCCGTCAGGGGGCGGCGGTTTGGTGTCGACAGCGGAGGATTATTACCGGTTCGCGCAGATGCTGGCCAACGACGGAGAGATCGATGGGAAGCGGGTGCTGGCTCCGGCGACGGTGAAGTTGATGACGTCGAATCATCTGCCGGCGGAACTGCTGACGGGCGAGTGGGGGATTGGGCAGCACGTGATGCGGCCGGGGTTTGGGGACGGATTCAACTGCGCGGTGGTGTTCGATCCGCCGACGGCGGGGCTGCCGGATGGGAAGGGGACGTTCTTCTGGGACGGCGCGGCGGGGACGTGGTTCTGGGTGGATCCGACGAACGATGTGGTGTTCGTGGGGATGATTCAGAGGATGCACGGGAACGATAATCACACGCTGCTATACAAGAGCCATGCGGCGGTGTACGGGGCGCTGGCGCAGTAAAGCAGGGTATAGGGTTTAGGGGATAGGGTATAGGCGTGCGGCAGCGGGAGGCCATCGCACTCACTCCGCAGAGGAGTTAGGAGGTGCGTTCTTTGGCGGATTCCTGGCGGAGGGCGTGGATGACGACGCGGAGCATTTCTTCTTCGGGGGCGGGTTTGCCGGTCCAGATTTCGAACTGGCGCGCGCCCTGGTGGACGAACATTTCGACGCCGGTGATGACGGGCAGGCCTTTTTCGCGGGCCATGCGGATGAGGGGCGTGTCGATGGGGTTGTAGACCAGGTCGAAGACGAGGCGGGTGTTGAGTTCCTTGGGCTCGAGGAGCGAGGCGGGCTTGACGCCGCGCATGCCGACGGGCGTGGTGTTGATAATGACGTCGAAGTTGGATTTGACGATTTGCTCGCGGCGGATGGTTTTCGCTTTCGCCTGACGGGCGAGTTTCTTCGCGGTTTCGGCAGTGCGGTTCCAGATGAAAACTTCCGCGCCTTTTTCGACGAGGCCGAAGACGGCGGCGCGGCCTGCTCCACCGGCGCCGAGAACGAGGACTTTCGCTCCGCGCAAGGGCAGGCGGCGCTCGAGCGGGCGAACGACGGCGGCGACGTCGGTATTGAAGCCGTACAGCTTGCCATCCTGCGCGCGGACGACGGTGTTGCAGGCGCCGATTTTCTCGGAGAGCACATCGGTTTTGGCGAGGTGCCTGATGATGTCGGTCTTGAAGGGCATGGTGATGGCGAGGCCATGCAGCGGGACTTCGCGGGTGAGGGTGAGGAGATCGTTGAGGCGCGTGGTCTGGAGCGGGAGGAAGATGCCGTTGACGGTCTCGCGGCGGAAGGCGATGTTGTGCATGAGCGGCGAGAGTGAGTGGCGGACGGGGTTGCCGGCGACTCCGTAGACTTTGGTGGATGCGTCGATGTGGTCGATGCGCCAGGTTTCGCGGAGGGTGCGGGCTTCAATCTGGCCGGGGCCGGTCTCTTCTCCGGCATGCGCGGCGGCGAAGGTGAAGACGCTGCCGGCGCGGAGGCCGAGGACGCGGCTGATGGTTCCCTGCTCGCCCATGGAGATGCCGATGATGTTGGCTTCGTCGCGGCGGCGATCGAGGAAGCGCATCATGGTGACGGTGTCGGCGAGGGTTTTGGCGGTGGAGACGATTTTGACGAACTCGGGCTGGAAGGGCAGGATGCGGTCGAAGACGGCGTCGAGGTTTTTGGTGGCTTCGTAGTCGTGGTGGCTGATGATGAGGGCGGCGCCGAAGGAGCGGAGCTTCTTCATCTGCGCGGGCTTGGTGTGCTCGGCGGTCTGCAGTTCGATGTCGATGAGATGGCAGCCGGCCTGCGCGGCCTTCTCGAGGATTTCGAGTTCGGCGGGGATGGTGCCTTTGAATTTTCCGCCGGTGGCAGCGCGACGACAGGTGGCGATGGCGGTGATCTCGCCGCGCTCGTAGAGAAACTGCTTGAGTTTGGGAATGATGGCGAGCGGATTGGGGAGATAGTCGAGGCGAAATTCGACGAAGTGATTTTCGCGGACGATTTCCTCGGCGTTGTGCATCATATCGGCGGGGTTGGCGCCGGTGATGGCGACGCAAATTTTTCCGATGCGGGAGCGGATGAAATGCGTGGAGGCGACCGCGGGTCCTTCGCGGACCGGATTGCCGTTCGTTGGGGCGGAAATTCTCTGCGGCCCCGGTGTGCTGGGGCGGGGCGTGGAGCCCTTCAAACCGTCCGATTTCGGCCCGCCCACGCGTGGGGGTGCGGCGCGTGCCACCGCCGTGCCTGCTTTCATACCCGCAATTGACGCATATTAAAGAGGTTTGCCCCGCGATGCAAGGTTAAATGCACAATCTTTGCTGCCATCGTAAATGGTTGAGGCAGAACGGGGGTCTTTTTTGTGGTTTTTCTTCGGGTGGGGGCCGGTTGAGGGGAGTTGTGGAGGGCGGCGTATTGAAAACAATAGCCTTACGCTGAGGGAAACCCGTGAGCAGTTAGGGTCGTCGTCCTGGGGGGTCTGGCCCGGTACTCCAGGGGCACTGGGGTGGTTTCCGCGGTTCGGAGGCCGTGCCACCTTTTAGAATGGCGGGGGCGCAAATGAAAAAGATACGAGTTGGGATATTGTTTGGCGGGCGGAGCGGCGAGCATGAGGTTTCGCTGCTGTCGGCGGCGTCGGTGCTGCAGGCGATCGATCGCCGCAAATATGACGTGGTGCCTATTGGCATCACGAAAGAGGGGCGATGGGTGACGGCGGGGCACGCGGAGCGGCTGCTGGGCCGTGGTGAATCCGGGAAACATCTGCGTGCGGGCGATCCGGAGGCGACGGGGCCGGCAGCGGTGCTGCGCAAAGGCGAGAGTGTGCTGGTGCCGCCGGTACCGAGTGAGGCGCTGGTTCCGTTTGAGCAGAAGGCGGGCGAGGTTGCGCAGTCGGGTTCCGAGCATGTGCTGAGCGTCGATGTGATTTTTCCTGTGCTGCACGGGACGTTTGGCGAGGACGGGACGATTCAGGGGCTGTTCGAGCTGGCGGGCATGGCATACGTGGGGTCGGGGGTGCTGGGGTCGGCGGCGGGGATGGATAAGGACGCGATGAAGCGGCTGTTCCAGTCGGCGAAGCTGCCCATGGTGAAGTGGGTGACGTTTTTGCGCGGGGAATGGGAGAAGAGTCCGAAGAAGATTCGGGCGAGGGTGGAGGCGGCGCTGAAGTATCCCGTGTTTGTGAAGCCGGCGAATTTAGGATCGTCGGTGGGGATCAGCAAGGCGCACGATGCGAAGGAACTGGGGCCGGCGATTGAGCTGGCGGCGGGGTTCGATCGCAAGATTGTGGTGGAGCAGGGCGTGGGCGGGAAAGGGAAGGCGCGCGAGCTGGAGGTTGCGGTGCTGGGGAACGATGAGCCGGAGGCTTCCGTGGTGGGCGAGGTGATTCCGGGCAAGGAGTTCTACGATTACGAGGCGAAGTATCTGAGCGAGGGGTCGGATCTGATCGTGCCGGCGAAGCTGACGAAGGCCGAGACGAAGCAGGTGCGCGAGATGGCGATTGCGGCGTTTCGCGCGTGCGACTGCGCGGGCCTTGCGAGGGTTGATTTTCTGATGGAGCCGGGAAGGTCGGGGAAGATCTACGTGAATGAGATCAACACGCTGCCTGGGTTTACTTCGATCAGCATGTATCCGCGGCTGTGGGCGGCTTCGGGGGTTGCGTATCCGCAGCTGATCGATCGGCTGATTGCGCTCGGGATGGAACGGCGGGTGGACAAGGACAGGAACAAGTACAGCCTGTAGCCGGTAGCCTGTAGCTGGGAGCTGGGAGCTGGAACCGTGGGCGTGCCAGAGGTGTCAGAATAAAAGGGGAAGTGTGGATGGTTTTGGTTCCGCGATTTTGCGGGGATGAAAGGAGTCGCACAGAATGACGCTGCTGGATGCTCCTGCGTTTGATTCACGCCGCGCGAACACGATACGCACGCTGTCGATTGTGGGCGTGGTGGTGGTGGTGGTCGGGATTATCGGCACGCTGCTGGGGATTCTCCAGATGCCGTGGTGGTTCTGGCACTGGCCGTCGGATCACAAGATCAATCAGTTCATGGGGAGTGTGGAGAGCGGCGACCTGAACAAGGCGTATGGCGAGTGGAACCACGATGCGAACTGGCAACAGCATCCAGCGCAGTATCAGCCGTACGGGATCAACGAATTTACGAAGGACTGGGGCCCGTCGAGCGACTACGGCACGATCAAGAGCCATAAGATTTTCATTTCGCATCGCGTGGGGAACGGAGTGATTATCGGGGTCTACGTGAACGGGAACACGGGCAAGCCGCTGTTCCTGCGGATGGACAGCGGGACGAAGACGATTGGGTTCTCGCCGGTGGAGCTGTATTCGGGACCGTGACGGCAGGGAATAGGGTACAGGGTGCAGGGTACAGGGTACGGGGATCAGGACTCAGGAAAGATTCGGCAATCCGTGGCAGCCAGGAACAGCGGACTCGCGAATAGTTGCTGCATTGTGAGCCTTGCGATCATCTGCATCATTTGGTTTTTGATCCGCGAACGAGCACCCATCACGAACGTGTACGTAATATCTGTCGTTATTCCTATCGTGGCCGCAGTTTCGCTGATCGCAGCAATTGTTGCCGCCATCAAAGGGTCGAAGTGGTGGTTGATTGCTGTGATCCCGCCGATCATAACCGCTCTGGACGTCCTCGTGGGGGACTGACCCTTCGACGCAGCGGGCTAGCTCTGCCCTAGACTCTGGATTGTTTTCGAGAGGCTTGCTTCATCTTCGACATTGAGGCAGGGCTGGGTGCGGTCGATTTGGCGCATTAATCCGTTGAGGACCGTGCCGGGTCCGACTTCGATGAAGTGCGTGGGGGCTTGCGCGATGAGGAGGCGGATGGAGTCGACCCAGCGGACGGCTCCGGTGACCTGGCGGATGAGGGCTTCGCGGAGCTGATTGGGGTCGGTGACGAGCGCTGCATCGACGTTGACGGCGACGGGGACGCGGGGCGTTGCGAAGGTGAGGGTGCGGAGTAGTTCTGCCAGGCGGTCCTGGGCGGGCTGCATGAGCGCGCAGTGGAAAGGCGCGCTGACCTGAAGCATGACAACGCGCTTGGCGCCGCGTTCTTTGCAGAGTTCGGCGGCGCGCTCAACGGCCGCGACTTCGCCGGAGATGACGGTCTGCTGGGGCGAATTGAAATTGGCTGCGGCGACGATTTTTTGCGTTTCGGCGGCGGCATCGGCGCAGGCGCGGGCGGTGTCTTCGGAACTGAGGCCGAGGACAGCGGCCATCGCGCCCTTGCCTGCGGGGACGGCTTCCTGCATGAAGCGGCCGCGGTGGCGGACAGTGCGGACGGCGTCGCGGAAGGCGATGGAGCCAGCGGCGACGTTGGCGGCATATTCGCCGAGGGAGTGACCGGCGACGAAAGCGGGCGCGATTCCTTTTTCGGCGAGGACGCGCAGAGCGGCGACGGAGACGGTGCAGATGGCGGGCTGCTGAAACTCGGTGAGCTTGAGCTGATCTTCGGGGCCTTCGAAGCAGAGTTTCGAGATGGAGAAGCCGAGGGCATCGTCGGCTTCGTCGAAGGTGCGGCGCGCGACGGGAAATTTTTCGGCCAGGTCGCGGCCCATACCGGCGTACTGGGAATTTTGTCCTGGAAAGAGGAAGGCGAGCTTCGTCATGACTCTGGGGAGATTATTCCATTTTCACAAATAGGGTGGGCCGAGATCCTGGAAATTGGGATTTTGCAGGTACGCTTGGCCGAGTTGAGGCTGGGCTTTTCCAAAATGGGTACAAGACATTACCCCAGGCGTGAACGCAGAGTCGAATCCCATTGACGTTCGCGTGGCAGGGGAGTCCTCTGCTTGCTGTGGGGTGAACCTGGCCTGCGCTGCGTTGGGGGTTATGGTTTTGGCTTTTGGTTTTGACTTTTGGCTTTTGGTTTTGACTTTCGGCTTTTGGTTTTGCCTTTCGCAAGCTGGTGAAGCCCTGGCCTTTGCTGGCGACCTCGCGTTGGCTGCATCGGGATTCGGTCTGCGCTGTTGGTGAGAAGGCTCGGGGGTTATGGTTTTGCCTTTTGGCTTTTGGTTTTGCCTTTCGCAAGACCTGGCCATTGCTGGCGACCTCGCGTTGGCTGCATCGGGGTTTGGTCTGCGCTGATGGTGAGAAGGCTCGGCAAGGCGCGCGACGCTTCGATGTGGATGGGGCGCGGGGAGCCACGATCCGCAGGGTTCGGCGACCCTTTGAAAAAGGGGATTTAACTTTCCGGGGGTCTGGTGCGTCTATAAGACGAGAGGCGCGCGGGGCGCCGCACTAACCTGCTCACGCCCCTTGCTGCCCTCCATGAAAGCCCCGGTGGTTCGTGGGTCCGCCGGGGCTTTTCTTCTGGAAACAGACGTTGCGATGTTAGGCAGAGGCGGCCAGGTGAGCCGGGGGCCGCGCCGCACTGCTCGCCACAGCGGGCGAAGTGTGATGCGTGAGCCGGTGCACGAAGTGGTAGGGCGGCCAGGGGCCGGATAGCTGCATCTGGCAATCCTTCATGAGGACGCTGGCGCTGGAGTACTTGTTCTGGTAGCGCTCCACGCCGCCGGAGTCGATGAGGTGGGCGATATCGAGCAGCATCTTGCCGGAATCCATGCGCCGGCAGCTGACTTCTTCGGCCAGCGGCAGAAACATGCGATGCATCTGGACGGTGACGGCGCGGGCTTTGGTCTGGCGCTCGCGCTGGAGGGCCGCATTTTCGCGCAGGTTGGTGAGATAGGCGCGGCCCACGGTAGGCACAGGTTCCGCGGAATAGCGGCGGATCTGTTCACGGCAGCCATCGTCGAGCATGACTTTGAGGTGCATCTCGGCCTTGCCGCGGAGGCGTTCGATGTTGGTGATGAACTGGCGCTGATTGGAGCGGATCGACCGGCGGAGGGCTTCATCGTCGGCGAAAACAGTTCCAAAACGGAACGGCAAAACGGTGGAGGTTTTGAAGCAGTCGGAGATGACGCGGGCGTGTTCGACGCCGGCTTGGTGGGTGAGGTTTTCCGCGGGAGAGTATTCGCTGACGATAACGGCTAGATCACTGGCTGGGTAGAGGAAGATTTGATTGCCCTGGATTCCCGTAACTGCTTCCATTGGAATTGGCTTACGGTGACGAAGCAGTTCGGGAAAGGCCTGTCTTTCGGTTATGCAGTAGGCATACCACGCCATATTGGGTCGCTCCGCATGCTGGATTGGCAAAGAGGTGGGAACATCAGCGTTGTGGGGATGGACATGGCAGTATTACTTTGGAACTGACTGAACTGCAACGTATGCTAGCCCCGCGTGTAAACGACTGGCAACAGGCGCACGACGCAAGATGACGCAGGTTAGCGCCGTGATCGAAAGTCACCTTTACAACATGAAATAAATGTTTACGGTGTAAATATCGCGATTCAAATGCTCACTTTTGCCGTTCGAAGGACTAAAATTACCGCTCAATTGTGGTGAGGTCGTCGGGAAGGTCGAGGTCGAGCTCCCCTGCGGGCCAGGGAATTCCCTGGACTTCGGCGGCGTGGGCGCGGATAAGGTCTCTTGCGCCGCGGTCGCCGGAGCTGGCGAGGAGCGCGGAAAATAGCTTCGCGGCGAAGATTGCGGGAACCCCGGTTCGTCGCGCATAGACCGAAGCGGTGATGGCGATGCGGCGGGCGGACTGATGCCGGGCGAGCAGAGCCCGCAGGTGATCCGCGGTTAAGCGGGGCTGATCGCAAACGAGAATCAATACTGCGTGAGGTTGCGGGTCGCTCCTGCGAAGCGCCTCTATTCCGGAGCGCAGCGAGGCGCCCATTCCTTCCTGCCATTCGCGATTAACGACGGGATCTGCGGCCAGGCCTTGCAGTTCGGCGCGCATCGAGTCGGCGTCGAATCCGAGAACAACGTGAACGGGTGAGCAGCCAGCCTCGAGAGCGAGGCGGGCGGTTCGGTGGAGCAGCGATTCGCCGTCGATGCGAACGAGCTGTTTGGGTTGACCGAGGCGTGTGGAAGCGCCGGCGGCCAGGACGACCGCGGCACAGCGGAAGTCAGGCATGAATGGCGGGCGCCGATGAAAGCTTGCGGGCGTCGCGTCCAGCAAAGACGGCCTGCAGTTCCGCAGCAATGGCGAGGGCAATTGAAGCCGGCGAGTGACCGCCGAGGTCGAGTCCGACGGGTGTGTGCAGGCGGGCCCTGCATTCTTCGGCGGAGAGGCCGAGTTCGGGGGCGATTTCGCCGATGAGGCGGTCGGTGCGGCGGCGCGGTCCGAGGAGGCCGATATATTTGATATCCCGCGGAAGCAGGGCGCGCAGAGTTTCGCGGTCCTGCTCGTAGCTGTGGGTCATGATGACGGCGGCGTCGGCGGGGTTGATGTGGGCGAGGGCGGCGTCGAGGCTTCCGATGCGGGCGGCGCGGGGGAAGCGTTCCGGGCGAGCGAGGTTGGAGCGGTTGTCGGCGACGGTGAGGTGCCAGCCGAGGGACCAGGCAAAATCCGCGAGCGGCAGGGTGTCGTCGCCGGCGCCGAAGATGAACACGGCGGGGGGCGGGGCGATGACTTCGACGAAGTACTCGGAGACGTGCGAGGACTTGCCGGTTTTGAGCGCTTCGCGGGCGAGGGCGGCGAGGTCAGGGTCGGGACGGCGCGCGTAGAGAGCTTTTTCCGCGGCATCAAGGATGAGCGCGGTGCCGGGGGAATCTGTCGCAGTGCTGGTTACGATTACGGAGGCGGTGCGGTCCTCGACGCTGCGTCGGAGGGCCTCGAGAGCCTGAGCCGCAGGCTCGCCGCGTTCGAGGAGAACAAGGACGGTGCCGCCGCAGCCGAGGCCGTAGGGCATGTCGCCATCGTCATCGAAGAAACTGGAGTAGCGCTGGAGGGAAGGTCCCTGGGCGGTAAGCCACCAGGCTTTTCTGGCGACTTCGGCTTCGAGGCAACCGCCGCTGATGGTTCCGGCGCGCTGGCCCGTTGATGCGAGGAGCATGCGAGCGCCGGGGCGGCGATAAGCAGAGCCTTCGATGGCGACGACGGTGGCGAGGCAAACGTCTTCCCCCGCGGTGCTGGCGGGCTTCCACAGGTCGAGAATTCTCCGCAGTTCGGACGCCATACTTGTTCCGGTGACGATCAGGATACTCCCCAGGAAGCGGTCGAGATGGGGAATAGCGGGGCTACGGTTGCGTTGCGGTCGGTGCTGCCGCCGTCGTGTTGTTTTTCTTTTTGCGGCGGCTGAGAACCATCTTGTTTTCGCGGGTGCGCTGGGTCTCGGCGGCTTTATCGATCCTGCGCCAGAAGGCCACGAAGTAGTCGATGGCGGAGACGATGGAGACCGCAGCGGTGTAGTAGATGCCGACGATCGCGAAGAGATCGACGGGTATAACGAACCAGCCGATGTGCCAGGAGTACCAGGCGTGATCGAGGGTGGCAGCGACGACGGAGACGATCTGAGTGACGGTTTTAAGCTTGCCGACGTCGCTGGCCTCGATAGTGAACCCTTCGGTGGAGGCGATGGAGCGGAGGCCGCTGACGAGGAACTCGCGGCCGATGACGACGATGACGATCCAGGCCTTGACGACGTGCGGATTGAACTCGACGAGGGCAACGTAGGCCGAAGCGATGAGCAGCTTGTCGGCGAGGGGATCGAGGAGCATGCCCATGGTGGTGATCTGGCCGCGGAGGCGGGCGAGGTAGCCGTCAACGCCGTCGGAGATGGAAAGCAGGATGAAAAAGAGGGAGGCGATGACCTCCTGCTCGCCGTGGAAGCCGCCGTGTGGAAAACGGGGCGAGAGCATCCAGATGAGCACAGGAATGCAGAAGATGCGGCCCATCGTAATGGAATTGGGGAGGTTCACGCGGGATGCGCCCCTGCTGTCATTATGCACCAGGGGGCGAGGGAGTTGCCGGGGCAGGATGCTCGCAGATGGCCAGCAGTACCGCGGCCAAGGCGCCTGCAGGAGCGGTGGCAGGAGGGGGCTTTTGGGGGTCTGGATTACCCCGGTACTCCGGATTGACTCCTGAAAAAGAACCTTGGAACGCGCACGATCCTTTGACTATATTGATGCAAGGACTCGTCCATGAATCGGAATGCAAGCGAATCGCCGGTCGACAGGCTGATCGCGCTGGCGCAGCAAAAGCCAGCGAGGCCGGGCGCCGGAGCCAGCGACGAACAGACCGAGCTGGAGACGGTGGCGCTCGGGCTGCCGTCGGCGAGAGAGCTGGAGCACAATCCTATGTGGAAAGCGCTGCTGCAGTTTCGGGCGTTCTTGCCGTATATCGCGCGGCTGCTGGAGATGAGCAGCCCGACGCAGCAGTCGACGGGGCTGTCGACCGAAGTACGGAACGAGATGCGGCAGAGCGTGGGAGCGCTGGAGGCTTCGCAACGGGATCTTCGGCTGGCGGTGCAGGACCAGACGGTCGAGATGAAACGGATCGAAGAGTCGGTGACGCGGACCCGCGAGGCGTCAGAGCGGAACGCCGCGGAAGTGACGGAACTCGCCGAAGACGTGCGGTCGATGCGGTCGCTGGTGAAGGTGGCGCTGGGCATCCTGGTGATGCTGTTTGTAACGCTGATCGGGCTGCTGGTATTTCTGCTGGTTCGGGTGCGGCCGATGCTGCACTGATCTTCAGCGCGAAGCTGTTAGCGAGAAGCGTTTAGCGAAAGACGATTAGCGAACAACGTTTAGCGAAAACCGTTTAGCCAGAAGCGAGCGCAAGGAAGAACATAGCCGCAGCGGCTGAAGCCCGATCTATTGTGGGCTGTTACGGCCCGACTGAAGTCGGGCCCTGATACGAACCTCATTCCGGTGGTCCCGGAATGCTGAGGGCGAGCGAAAAGCGAGAGCGGAAGACGGGGATCACCCCAAGAACCGGTTCGCGGAAGAGCGGTCAGCGAGACCGCGGCGAGGGTTGGCCGGGTTTTCCTGCGATGAGAGAGCTATACTGCGCGGAGAAACGTCGAGGTGATCCGAAATGTCAACGTTGAGCCTGCAGGAAGCAGAATTGCCCCTGGCGGCGGACGACTTCAGCGCGCTGGAAGAGCGGATTGTGCGCGCGGTGGAGCTGGTGAAACATGAGCGCGGGGCGCGGGCGGAAGCGGAAAAGAATGCGGCGCGCCTGCAGAGCCTGATGGACGCGCAGGCAGCGCTGCTGGAACAGGCCAAAGAGCAGCTGCGCACGCTGGAACGGGAGCGCGAGCAGGTGCGGCAGCGGGTGGAACGGCTGCTGAAGCAGATCGACGAGATCGCGTGACTATGCCTGAAAACGACAACGCCATAACGGTGGAGATTTACGACCAGACGTATCGGCTGCACGGCAACGATCGCGAGTACGTGGAGCGGCTGGCGGCGACGGTGGATTCAAAAATGCGAGCGGTTGCGGCGCAGGGGCGGACGGTCGACTCGCTGCGGGTAGCGGTGCTGGCGGCGCTGAATCTGGCGGATGAACTGGCGCGGCTGGAGGAGCGATCCGCGGCGGCGGTGAGTTCCGGGGACAGCGTGGCTTCGATACGCAGCCGCGCGCATTCGCTGAGCGGATTGCTGGACGAGGTGCTGGGCGAAGAGCGCAAGGCGGGATAGCTGCATGGACTGAGGCACCAGCGCCGTCTTTGTGACAAGCGGCTATGGGAGCCAGACGCAGCGACGTGCTATATTTTGCGGACCTTCACTCCAAAAGGATCCGCACCATGAAGAGAATTGTATTTCTGCTGTTTCTGAGCCTTTCGGCCGGCGCTTTTGCGCAGAGCAAGCAACCACCGACGACGCTGCGCGGCGTTCTGCTGGAGCAGCTGCAGACAACGCATGACAAGGAAGACTGGTTTGTGCCCGCGAAGGTGGCGGTGGCGGGGCTGACGGCGGAGCAGGCGAAATGGACGCCGCCGGGCGGCGGGCACTCGGTGGGCCAGCTGGCGTATCACATCTGGTACTGGGACAACCGGTCGCTGCAGCAGTTCAAGGGGGAGAAGCCGGCGCCGTTCGACGGCAATAACAACGAGACGTTCACCGACTTCAACGCGGCGCAGTGGGAAGACCTGCAGAAGAAGCTGGACCAGGTGCTGACGGACTGGGAGAAAGCGGTTGAAGCTGCGGACGACCAGAAGCTGGCGGCGAATGCTTCGTTGATTGCGCATGTGGGAGCGCACAACGCCTACCATCTTGGGCAGATTCTTTACGTCCGGAAGCTCGAAGGGGCGTGGGACCCGAGCAAGGGCGTGAAATAGGGCGGCTGCTGCCTACCTTATTGGGTGGCGGCTCGCGCGACAGGCCACCATCTTCGGACGCGGTGACAATACGATTCGTAGGCGGGTCCGAAGGTTCGCCGGAGGGTGGGTTCTTCGTAGATCACGACGAAGAGGTGGCAGGTGAGGATGAACGCAGCACCGTACGCGAGAAGGGCTGCCGACCGGAAGAACAGCGCAGCGCCGGCGAGAGCCAGGGTGGCGCCGATGTACATCGGATTACGGACGAACCGGTAAGGGCCGCGGACGACCAGAAGGCGGGGCGCGTCAAAGGGGGCCGGTGTACCTTTCCCGATCCATACAAAGGTGAAGATGCACCAGAGGGCGATGGTGGCGCCGAGGGCACCCACGATCATGCCGATGATCTGCGGCGCCTCAATCACCGGTGGGCGGCCCAGACCCGACCACGATAAGACGCGAGCCGGGAGCCAGATGAGCAGGAACGCGATGAACAGCGTGGCGTATGTGATTGCCCGAGCAGCAACGAACATACCGGCCGCCTCTCGCTGGTGCGGAGTGTAGCGCGGGCAGGTGGGCGGGTCAAATGGGAAGAGCCGCTTGCCAAGTTGGGAGGATGCCGTTAGCATCCAGTCAAGAGACCGGCCTGCAAAGCAGGTGAGGGCGGTCAACGCTGGTTGAACCTACATTCATAGAACAGGGAGCTCGACTCGACAAATCGGCTCGGTGTGCAGTGTCCGCCAGTTCGGAATGCCTAAAGAGCCGCGGAGAGTTCCCACCGTCTTAGGACGGGTTCACCGGCGCATCGCCCCACGGCCCAGCGGGCCGGTACATCACCCCATACACGCCAGCATGAGCGTGCCGCAGTTTTCGTAGTTCCCCCTCCCCATCGGTGCTAGCTTTTTGCTCTTCCGTTGACGAGTGCATCCTCTTCTCATCCATTTCGGCCACGTAGCGATTCCGACTTATGGCGTTTGCACGGCGCTGGGCTTGCTGGCGGCGCTGATTCTTTCGGTGCGAACGGCGAAGGGGATGGGGCTGAAATCGGACAAGGTATGGAACCTGGAGTTGGTGGCGATTCTAACCGCGATCATCACGGCGCGGCTGGTGCTGGTTTTCGGGCACCCGTGGCTGTATCACGCGCATCCGTTCTGGTTCCTGGGACTGATCGCGCTGCCGAATGTCTGGTATTCGCTGGGCGGCGCCGCGATCGGAATGCTGGTGGGCGTGCAGTATGCCCTGGCAGAAGGGTTGCCGCCGATCAGGACGCTGGACGCGATGGCTCCGGCGACGGCGCTGGCATTTTGCATCAACAGGATTGGAGCATTCTTCGGCGGAACGGCGTGGGGCACGCCGACGGGGCTGCCGTGGGGCGTGACGTATCGCAACGCGGTGGCGTACCTGTGGTATCACGTGCCGCTGGGAGTCAGGCTGCATCCGGTGCAGTTGTACGATGCGGCGGCTTCGCTGGGGATTTTGGTGCTGCTGCTGTGGATGGTGCGCAGAGGGACGGAACGGCACGGCGAGATCGCGGGAACCTGGCTGTTTCTATACGGCGTGTGCCGGTATTTCGTCGAATTTCTGCGCGGGGATGCAGCGCGGCAGCCGCTGTTGAGCGGCGCGGTGACGCTGGCGCAGGTGATGGCGGTGGCGGGGGTGATCCTGGGCGGAGTGCTATGGCTGGCAGCCACGACGAAGGCGGAGCCGGTCGAGGAAGAGCTGGAGAGATACTGAGATTCAGCTGGCCGCGCGCACCTCGTGCTCGAAGGTTGCCCTGAATCGGCGGTGATATTGTTTTATCGCTTTCCGATATCAATGAACGGGATCGCATTGGCAGTTCCACGTCAGGGATGCTTCTTCCTGTCGTGCTCAAAGATTTCATTCGCCAGCTCGCGGACCTTCTTTTTTGCCTCTGCTAATACTCGCCGCCCTGCGCGGGTCCCGTAATAGACCTTGCGCCGCCGCCCGCTGATCCAGGCAAAACTGGAGCGCACCAAGCCGCGAGACTCCATACCGTGTAGCAGCGGATAGATGGTTCCAGGCCCGATCCGGTAGCCGTGGCGCCGCAGTTCCTGAATCATACCCAGGCCGAAGATCCCTTCCTCGCAGGCATGGTGCAGGACATGAATGCGAATGAGACCGGAATAGAGATCTTTGATCCCCGTGCCCGCAGTTTTCATGACGCGATTGTAAAACGACGGCGATTCCTCGGATGCGAAGCTCGTGGTATCTTTGTCGCTAACCGATAGCATTTATCGGCGACCGCAGAGGCGGGCATTCATGCAGATGACATGGCGCGAAATCGTGACGGCGATTCACGGCATGCTGTTTGGCGGGTTCTTCCTGATGGCGTGCTTCGGCGTTTTGGTCCTCTTGCATCGATCCTTCGGCGCGCGCGGCAATTCGGAGGTGACGGACCAGGGCCGCCGGCGGGAGCGCATTTTTCTGATTGTGATGGTGATGCTGGGATGGGCGGCGGTCCTGTCGGGAGCCTACATTGTTTATCCCTGGTATCGCGCGGCGGTTCCGCCGGGAGTGACGAATCTGGAACTGTATCCGCAGCGCCTGCTGATGTCCGATCCGCACACGGCGGGCTGGCACACGCTGGGCATGGAATGGAAAGAGCATGTGGCGTGGATGGCTCCCATGCTGATGACGATGGTGGCCTGGGTGATGATGAAGTATGAAGACGCAGGCGAGGAGCACCGGCGCCTGAGGGCGATGGTGAGCGGATTCGCGCTCGCGGCGTTTCTGGCCGGCGGTGTGGCGGCGGAATTCGGGGCGTGGATCAATAAGAAGGCTCCGGTTACGGGTGGTCCTGTGATCACACTCAGTCAGGACGGGAAATGAGCTCTCCGCGCGAGGCAGTTGCGAACGGCGCGGCGGGAGCGGCAGTGCTGGCGGCCGGCCTGGGTTGTTTTGCGCTCGGCCTACTGGCCGTGGCTGGAGACGGGTCGAAAGCGGTGGCGAGGCTGCTGACGTTCTATCGGCCGACCGGCCCGCTCTCCGGGGTGAGCACGATCGCGATTCTGTTGTGGCTGGCCGCGTGGATTGCAGGCAACCGTTTATGGCGGGGAAAGACGGTCGCCATCGGGAAAGTGAGTGGCGTGGCGTTTGTCCTGCTGGCGCTTGGGCTGTTGCTGACGTTTCCGCCTTTTGAAGATTTGCTGCTGGGGAAGTAAGCCGGCCTCGATGACGGCCGGAATTAATCAGAGCTGACCGGGATCAACGATGAAGCTGGACTGCAAGCGTTACGCCTGGGTTTGCGCGTTTCTCCTGCTGTCGTGCGCGGCGATGCCCGCGTGGGCGCAGGGTCCTCCGTATCAAACCGACGATCCGGTGCCGGTGGATCTGCATCACTATGAGTTTTATATTTTTGGGTCGGCGGACGGGACTCCGGCGGAGATGGATTCGACGGGACCGGCGTTCGAGTTCAACTGGGGCGCGATTCCGCGGGTGCAGCTGCACGCGATTCTGCCGTGGGGCGTGATCGCTCCGTCGAACAATCCGGTTTATCTGCCGGGCGGGACCGGTCCGACGGAGTTTGGGCTGACGGATACCGAGCTGGGCGCGAAGATCGCGTACATCAAAGAGAGCAAGTACGTTCCGCAGATTGGAACCTTCACGATGTTCGAGATGCCGACAGGAAGCTACGCCAAGGGGCTGGGAGTGGGGAAGGTTTGGTACCGGCTGCCGCTGTGGCTGCAAAAGAATTTCGGAAACTGGCTGCTGGACGGAGGGGCTGGCGAGACGGTGGTGCCGCAAACCAGCTATCGAGATTTCCCCTACGGGGGATTCCTGCTGAAGTACACGTTCGGCGAGCGGCTGGAGTTCGGCGGCGAGGTATTTGCTCATGGCAAGGAGGGGATCGCGGCGGCGCAGACGCAGGCTTCGACGCTGATCGATATGGGCGGGGTCTACCACTTCAAGCACAACGCTAACGAGCAGTTTTTGTTTTGCTACGGACATTCGGTCGCGGGGCAGACGGAGAACTACGCGTACGTGGGCATGTACTGGACGTGGGGGAAAGACAAGGACGCCGGCAAGAGCGGGGACGATCAGAGCGACCATGGAGTGAACGGGCCGCTGAGCCGGGCGCTCGCGGGCCGCTGAGATTCGCCAGACGAATGCTGAACGCTCTCGGATCCGATCTTTTCTTTGCATTGCGGCAACTGCGGCGCTCGCCGCTGGACCGGACAGGTGAACTGCGCGGTTTTCTCTAGGGTGATCGCGAGCCTCGTAGCGGGCTGCATATACTGATCGCAATGAAGTGGCGAGTGCATGTTTATTCACTGCTGATGGCGGCTTCTTTATCGTTGCTGGCACAGTTGCCCGCGGGCATACCGCAGCCGGTATTTCTGTGGCCGCATGGTGCGCCGGATGCGCTGGGCGAGACGGAGGCGGACAAGCCCCGGCTCTATCCGTTCCTGCCGGCGACGCGCTCGACGAGCACGGCGGTGCTGGTGATTCCGGGCGGGGGCTATCAGCACGTGGCGATCGGGCATGAGGGCGTGCAGATTGCGGCATGGCTGAACGCGCAGGGAATTCCGGCGTTTGTGCTGGATTACCGGGTCGCGCCGTATCACTACCCTGTGCCTATCGAAGATGGACAGCGGGCGATGGGGCTGATTCGCGCGCACGCGGCGGAGTACGGCATCGATCCGCACCGGCTGGGGGTTTGGGGATTTTCGGCGGGCGGGCATCTGGCGTCGACGCTGGGAACGCACTGCGACGCGGATGCGGTTCCGGTGAAGGCGCCCGACCCAACAGATGCCGAGAGCTGCCGACCAGATTTCATGGTGCTGTCGTATCCGGTGATCAGCATGGAGCTGCCGGAGGCGCATGCTGGGTCGCGGATGAATTTGCTGGGGCCGGTGGTGGATCCGGCGCTGGAGCGGCGCTATTCGAATCAGCTGGCCGTGACGGCGGAGACGCCAGGGACTTTTTTGTTCGCGACGACGAACGACCCGACGGTGCCGGTCGCGAACATTGAGGATTTTTACCGCGCATTGCGGCAGGCGCATGTACCGGCTGAGCTGCACATCTACGACTTTGCTAATCATGGATGCGGATTGTGCGGGTCGTTTGTGCCGCTTTCGACATGGCCCACGCTGCTACGGAACTGGCTGGTGCAACGGGGATGGATTCCCGCGACTGCCCCGCCTCCACCACCGCCGGCTCCCAATCTGCCGAGCTGGATTCCGGGGCTGGACGGGCCGGGCAAGCCCACGGGTCAATCGTAACCATGACGATTACCTATACGGTGCCGGAAGAAGCGGCGAAGCAGCGTCTGGACGCGTGGCTGACCGGACAGATGAGCGGGGTGAGCCGGGAGCGCGTGCAGATGCTGATCGAGCAGGGCAAGGTTCGCATCCTTTTCCGCAGCCTGGGCACGACTCCGCGCGCGTCGTATCGATTGCGGGGCGGGGAAGCTGTGGAGGTGCTGGGCGATCCCACGCCAAAGCCGCTAAAGGCGATTGCGGAGGACATTCCGCTGCAGGTTGTTTATGAGGATGACGAGCTTTCGGTGATCGACAAACCGGCGGGGATGACGGTGCATGCCGGAGCGGGCGCGGTGGAAGGCGAGGGCGGCACGCTGGTGAACGCGCTGCTGCACCGGTATCAGACGCTTTCTTCGGTGGGCGGCGATCAGCGGCCGGGGATTGTGCATCGGCTGGACAAGCAGACGAGCGGGCTGATCATCGTGGCGCGCAACGATGCGGCGCACGCACGGCTGGCGGGGATGTTCGAGCAGCGAAAGATGCGCAAGACGTACATCGCGCTGGTGCACGGACATCTGAAACAGGATCGCGGGACGATTGATGCGCCGATTGCACGGGACCTGCTGCGGCGCACCCGGATGACCACGCGGCGGTCCGGGGGACGCACTGCGGTTTCGCACTACACGGTGATGCGGAGGATCAGCTCGCGCTTTGGGCAGTACACGCTGGTTTCGGTGCGCATCGAGACGGGACGCACGCACCAGATTCGCGTGCATCTGGCGTCGCTGGGGCACCCTGTCGTCGGCGACACGCTGTACGGAGCGCCTGCGCGGCTGACGGTGATGCCTTCACGGCAGAGAACGTATCCGGAACCGGATTGCCTGACGCTCAAGCGGAATTTTCTGCACGCGGCGGAGCTGGAATTCGCGCATCCACGGACTGGTGAGACGGTGCATCTGACCTCGCCCTTGCCCCAAGAGCTGGAGACGGTACTGCGGGAGATTGAGTCAGGGCAGGTGGAGTAAGGCAGGGCACCGAGCACCGAGCACAGCAAACCACTACAAGGGACTTCCAGCGGTCCGATAGATCGCAGAGTCGATACCTTGACGGTCTACAACTTGTTGTGTAGATAATCATAGTATGGCAAAACCGAACGACCTGGTGCAGGGCACGCTCGATCTTTTGATCCTGCGAACGATAGCGCCCGAGCCGATGCACGGCTGGGCAATCGCGAAACGCATCCAGCAAATCTCACATGAAGTGCTGCAGGTGCAGCAGGGATCGTTGTATCCGGCATTGCACCGGCTGGAGCAGCAGGGATGGATTCGTGCGAAGTGGGCGGAGAGCGAAACGGGACGGCAGGCGAAGTTCTATGCGCTGACGGCGGCGGGGCGGAAGCATCTGGAGCGGGAGACCGCGAACTGGAACCGGCTGTCGGCGGCGATTGATTTAGTGATTGCGGGAGCATAAGACCCAGCGTTCAGCGTTCAGCGAATAGACATCAGGAGACAGGCGATGCGGTGGGTGGAAAAGTTACGGATGCAGTACCAGATGTTCCTGCATCGCGGCCGTGAGGCTGGGCGGCTGAATGCGGAGCTGGAGTTTCACCTGGAGCAGCAGATTGCGGAGAACCAGGCAGCGGGGATGAGCGCGGAAGAGGCGCGGCAGGCGGCGCTGCGGAGCTTCGGGAATCCGGCGGTGCTGCGCGAGCAGGCCCGGGAGAGCTGGAGCTGGAACGGGCTGGAGGCGCTAGCGCGCGATGTGCGCATCGGGACACGCACGCTGCTGCGATCGCCCGGCTTCGCGCTGACCGCGATTCTGGTGATGGCGCTGGGGATCGGCGCGAATGTGGCGCTGTTCACGCTGGTGCGGAGTGTGCTGCTGCGGCCGCTGCCGTTTGCGAACGCGAACCAACTGGTGGAGGTCTACGAAGCGGATGCTCACGGCGCATTCCAGGACAATGTGGTAGCAGGTGGGAGCTACTCCAGCTGGCGGGACCAGTCCGGGAGCTTTTCGCAACTGGCCATCAAGCAGTGGAGAGACTACGACCTGAGCGGTTCCGGCAACCAGCTTCCTGAAGTGGTGGGAGCGCAGATGGCGAGCTGGAACATTTTTCCGTTGCTGGGAGTGCAGGCGGCGCGCGGGCGGCTTTTCACGGCGGACGACGATCAGCCGGGCGTGAATGCGACGGTGGTCCTGTCGTGGGGGTTGTGGAAGCGCCGCTACGGCGGCGATCCCGGCATCGTAGGACGGAGCATCCTGCTCGACGCGAGATCGTACACAGTTATCGGCATATTGCCAGCGTGGTTCACCTGGCCGAATCCTTCGGTGCAGCTATGGACTCCGCTGTATCACGAGAAGTCGCCGGAAGTGATGCAGATGTATGTGGCGCACAGCTTCGATGTAGTGGGGCGGCTGCGGCCAGGAGTGACGCTGGAGCAGGCGAGCGGCGAGCTGAACGCGATGCAGCGGGAGATTCGGCGGGTGCATCCGGATGGGCCGGTGCACGATGCCGTGAATTTGCGACCGCTGCTGGATGCGCAGACGCATGGGGTGAAGACGGGGCTGTATGCGCTGCTGGGGGCGACGGGGTGCCTGCTGCTGATCGCGTGCCTGAACATCGCGAATCTGCTGGTGGCGCGGGCGGCTGCGCGAGGCAGAGAGGGAGCGATTCGCACGGCGCTGGGGGGAAGCCGGATGCGGCTGCTGCGGGAGCAGGTGGTCGAAAGCACGCTGCTGTCGTGCGCGGGCGGGCTGCTGGGACTGCTGGTGGCGGACGGGATTGTGCACTGGCTGATCAGCACGCGGGAAGAGATACCGCGCGCGGATGCGATCCACATGGACTGGGTGGTGATTGCGTTTGCGCTGGCGGCGATTTTGGGGTGCGGATTGCTTGCGGGATTGATTCCCGCGCTGACGTCGCGCGACACGCAGGTGCTGACCGCGCTACAGGAGTCGGGGCGCTCGCACAGCGGAGGGCGCGGGCGGGCACGGCTGCGCCAGACATTGCTGGCGCTGGAGGTGGGACTGACGGTGGTGCTGCTGATTGGGGCGGGCCTGTTGCTGCGGAGCTATTGGCAATTGCACTCGGTGAACCTGGGCTGCGCGACAAGCAACGTGTTGACGATGGAGCTCCACCTGCCGAAGAGCCGGTATCGGACCGATGTGAGCCGCATTGCGTTTTTTGAGCAGTTGACGTACCAGGCGCGCGCGCTGCCCGGCGTGGCCGACGCGGGACTCTCGACTGTGCTGCCTGGCCAGGAAGCGCGGCGCGACGATGTCTTCATCATTTCAGAACATCCGGCGCTGGCCCAGGGCCAGGTGCTCGACGCGCAGACGCGCTCCGTCGATCCGGATTACTTCAGGGCGATGGAGATTCCGATCGTGGAGGGGCGAGCGCTGCTGCCGAGCGAGCGCGGGCCGGACGCGCAGGAGGTGGTGGTGAGCCAGGCCTTCGTACGCCAGTTTTTCCCGAACGAGGATCCGCTGGGCAGGCATGTGGTGACGGATATGATGTTCGGGCCGATGCCGCTGCGCATCGTGGGCGTGGCCGCCGACACACGCTACGACGTGGCCGCGCCGCCGTATCCGACGATTTACTACCCGCTGTACGCTGGCGGCGAGCTGTCAGTGATGCTGGCGGTGCGGAGCCGGGGCGATGCAGCGGCGATGGCGCTGGCGGTGCAGAAAGTGATTGCCAGGCTGGACGCCACCCTGCCAGTAGCGCATGTGCTGACCATGGAGCAAATTGTCGGTCACTCCACGGACGACGCGCGCTTTGGAGCGACTTTGCTGGTGGCGTTTGCGGCGTTGTCGCTGTTGCTGGCGATGGTAGGGTTGTTCGGGGTGCTGTCATTTATGGTGGCGCAGCGGACGACGGAGATCGGGATCCGCATCGCCCTGGGGGCGCAGCGGGAGCAGATTATGCGGCAGATGCTGGGTGACGGATTGCGACCGGCGCTGTGGGGCCTGGTGCTGGGAGTGGCGACGAGCGTGGGGGTGACGCGGCTGATCGCGTCGCTGCTGTATGGGACGCGGCCGCTCGATCCGGCAGTGTTTGTGGTGGTGTCGGTAACGCTGCTGGTGGTGGCGATCGCGGCGTGTTTGCTGCCGGCGTGGCGAGCTTCGCGGCTGGATCCGATGCAGGCGCTCCGGACGGAGTAAAGCAGCGTACAGGGTGCAGGGTACAGCGTTCAGGGACGAGAAGCGTTGTTGGAAATTTGACGCTGTAGTTTGGCACGACATTTGCGTTGCGTGAGCGAAAATCTCTGTGGAGGGTATCGATCGCGATGCAGGTTCTTTATACAGCGGATGTGACGGCGGAGGGTGCGCGGCACGGGCATGTGCGCAGCTCGGATGGATTGCTTGATCTGGATCTGGCGCTGCCGCCGGGGATGGGCGGCAAGGGCGACAAGATGAACCCTGAACAACTGTTTGGCGCGGGATACGCTGCTTGTTTTGGCGGCGCGGTGGAATACATGGCGCAGCAGGCGGGGAAGAAGACGGGCGTCGTGTCGGTGCGGGCACGCGTGGGGGTCGGCCCTTTCGATGAAGGCAAAGGCGAGGGGTTCACGCTGCGCGTGGAGCTGGATGTGACGATTCCGGAGCAGGATCAGGCGAGCGCGGAGGAACTGGTGGGGGCGGCGCATCGGGCGTGTCCGTATTCGAATGCGACGCGGGGGAATATTGAGGTGGTGGTGCGGGCGCAGGGCGGGAAGTGAGCGACAGGGTACAGGGCACAGGGTACAGGGTATAGCGGGTCTGTGCGGCGTTCCGCGGAGCCATTTCGCGGTATGCGTACCATGGCTGTATGCAGGCCGAACGAAGGATTGCCGCGTTGTTTGGGTTGGCCGGCGGCATCGTGGCGATTTCGTGGTCGGCGATTTTTGTGCGCTGGGCGCGGATGCCGGGGGTGAGTTCGGCGTTTTATCGTATGGCGATCGCGGCAGTTGTGTTGTGGCCGCTGGTTCCCTTCTTTCGAAAACCGGCGCAGGGCCTGGGGATCAGGACGTTATGGATCGCGGCCGCCGGAGGCGCGTTCTTCGCGGGCGACGTTGGATTCTGGAACGTCGCGGTGATGCATACGTCAGCGGGGAACGCGACGTTTCTGAGCAACATTGCTCCGTTGTTTGTGGGACTCTTCACCTGGATGCTGACGCGGAAGCTGCCGTCGGGGAGGTTCTGGACGGCGCTGCTGGTGAGCCTGGTGGGGAGTTGTTTGATTGTCGCGGGCGACCTGCGACATGCTCTTTCTCGCTCGCACGCCGATGGGCTGGCGGTGCTGGCGGCGGTTTGCTTCGCGCTGTTTCTGGTGATCACGGGGCGGCTGCGGGAGAAGGTCGATGCGGCGATGCTGCTGGTGCTGTCGACGACAGCGAGCGCGGTCACGCTGCTGATCTGGGCCGTAGGGGCGCATATTTCGCTGGCTGTGCCGGGGATCGGATCGTGGTGGCCCCTGTTGGGACTGGGTCTGTTTTGCCAGGTGGGCGGGTATTTTGGACTGACGTATGCGCTGGGGCATTTGCCGGCAACGGTGACGTCGATCCTGTGGCTGACCATTGCGCCGATGACGGCTGTGTTTGCGTGGCTGATTTTTGGGGAACGGATGTCGGCGATGGAAATTGTTGGAGGGGCACTGGTGCTGGCGGGGGTGTGGATTGTGGGGCGGAGGGAGAAGGCTGCGCCGGTCGGTGATGCGGAAGTGATCCCGCCGGTGGCGCAGATTTAGAGCTTCTGGGAGCGCTGGACGTCGCGGACGCCGGGAAGGCGGCGGATAGCCTGGACGAGGCGGGTGAGGTGGCGGACGTCGTCGGCGTCGATGACGAATTCGATCTGCGCGTCGCCGGCATCGCCGAGATGGGTTTCCATGGTGCGGATGTTGGTGTTCTCGTCGCTGATGACAGCGGTGAGTTCCTTGAGCATGCCGGCGCGGTCGTCGCAATGGACAGTGAAGCGGACGGGGTAGGTCTGCTTCGCGCCCGCGGAGTCGTCGGCGGCGCGGGCCCACTCAACGGCGATGCGGCGGTCGGCCTCGTAGAGAAGGTTCTGCACGTTGGGGCAGCTGCGAGCGTGGACGGCGACGCCCTTGCCGCGGGTGACGTAGCCGATGATTTCCTCGCCGCGGATGGGATTGCAACATCGGGCGCGATAGACGAGGAGCTCGTTCTGGCCTTCGACAACGAGTGAGTCAGAGCCGCTGGTGGCGGCCACGCGGCGGACCGCGTCCGCGCCGGGAGCGGCGGGCGTGGCTTCGGCTTCCTGCTGCTGATGGACGAGGCCGGGGGCGAGGCGGTTGAGGACCTGGCGCGCGGAATACTTGCCGAAGCCGATGGCGGACCACAAGTCGTTGGGCGTGGCGACGCTGTAATCGGCGGCAACGCGGGCGTAGTCCGACTCTTCGAATTGAGACAGGCCGACTTTGTACTTGCGGGCTTCGCGTTCGAGGAGCTTGCGACCGATTTCGATGGCGCGCTCGCGCTGGTGCTCGTTGAGCCAGTGGCGGATTTTGTTGCGGGCGCGTGGACTCTTAACGAAGGTGAGCCAGTCGCGGCTGGGAGTGTGGCCGTTCTGGGTGATGACTTCGACGATGTCGCCGTTGCGGAGTTTGGTGCGCAGCGGAACCATGCGGCCATTGACGCGCGCGCCGACGCAGGTGTTCCCGACCTCGGTGTGGATGGTGTAGGCGAAGTCGATGGGGGTGCCGTCGCGAGGAACGACGACGACTTTTCCTTTGGGCGTGAAAGTGTAGACCTCTTCCGGGAACAGGTCGATTTTGAGGGTCGACAGGAACTCGTTGGGGTCGGTCATGTCGCGCTGCCACTCGACCAGCTGACGGACCCAGGCGAGGCGTTGCTCGTCGCGGGCGCTGACGGGCGAGCCGCCGGCTTTGTATTTCCAGTGCGCGGCGATGCCTTCTTCCGCGATGCGATGCATTTCCTCGGTGCGAATCTGGACTTCGAACTGGTGGCCGCCTTCGCCCATCACGGTTGTGTGCAACGACTGATACAAATTGGGGCGGGGCATGGCGATGAAGTCCTTGATGCGGCCGGGGACGGGACGCCAGATGCTGTGGATGATGCCGAAGACGGCGTAGCAATCCTGCACGCTGGAAGTGACGACGCGCAGGGCGAGTAGATCGTAGACCTGGTCGATGGAGGTCTGCGACTTCACGAGCTTGGAGTGAATGCTGTAAAGGCGCTTGATGCGCCACTCAACGCGAGCTTTGATGTTGTTCTCGTGCAGACGCTCGGAGAGGAGGCCTTCGACGCCGGCAAGGAACTGCTCGCCTTCGGAGCGGCGGGCTTCGACGGCTTCGTGGAGCTGCTCCCAGGTGATGGGGTCGACCCAGCGGAAGGCCAGGTCTTCGAGCTCGCCGCGGAGTTTGCCCATGCCGAGGCGATGGGCGAGGGGCGCGTAGATGTCGAGGGTTTCGCGGGCGATGGAGCGCTGGCGCTCGGGCGGGAGGTGCTCGAGGGTGCGCATGTTGTGCAGGCGGTCGGCGAGCTTGATGAGGACGACGCGGACATCGCTGACCATAGCGAGGAGCATCTTGCGGACGTTCTCGGCCTGGCGGTCTTCGCGATTGGCGAACTGGATTTTGTCGATTTTGGTGACGCCCTCGACGATGTGGGCGACCTGCTCGCCGAATTTGGAGACGATGTCTTCGGTGGTGACGGGGGTGTCTTCGACGGCGTCGTGGAGGAGGCCGGCGGCGATGGCGGTGGAGTCGAGCTTCATCTCGGCGAGGACGAGGGCGACCTCCAGCGGATGGAGGACGTAGGGCTCGCCGGAGGCGCGGAGCTGGCCGTTATGGTGCTCGAGGCAGAACTTCCAGGCCTGGCGGATGATGTCGGTGTCGTCGGTGGGACGATTGGCGTGGACGGTGTCCAGGAGCCGGCCAAACTTCTCCCGGAACAGGTCCGGGACCCGCTCAACGGGGAGCGTGGTGGGCTGAACACTCGCCATGACCCATTATATGCGGGACTTGCAAGGGGAGCTTGAAGATCAGGGCACCGGGCACAGGGCACTGCTGCTGTGTTTGCCGGGCCCCGGGGACTGCGCCAGCCGATTTTATTCCGGCTTGCCGGGGTTTTTGGGTTTGGGAGGGTTCTTTTCGGGAGGCAGTGGGCTGCCCGGGAGAAGGCCGGGGGTGGGACGCTGGTTGTTATGAACCCAGGCGAGCAGCTCATCGAAGGCGAGGCCGGTCTGGTCGGCGGTGATGTTGCAGTGGCCGTCACGGTCGACGTACTGCTCGACGAACTGGTCGCCGTTGCCGAGTCGGCGGGTGAGTTCGTTGTACCAGCCAGTGGTGGAGGCGGGGACGAGCGGGTCGTAGATGGTGTGAACTTCGAGGAGCTTGCGGTGCAGATAGCCGTTCGGCGAATACCAGTTGGCGAGGTAGCGGTAGGCGTTCGGATCAGCGGCGTAGCGGTGGACGCGCTGGTTGAGCAGCGCGTCATTGGCGGTGCCACTGTAGACGAGGTTGCGGTTGTCGAAGGGGTTGCCGCCGGACTTGAGGCGGAGGTCTTCGATGACGAAGGTGTTGAAGACGAGGACGTCGGCGAGGCCTCGGTTGGTGTGGATGTTAGCCAGTTCGCGGACCAGCGCGGCCTGGTCGGGATTGGCGTCGAGACTCTTTTGCACGCTGGTGATGGTGGGGATGTCGTTCATCATGAAGCTGGGCGGGACGTGCTCGACGTCGGGGAGGACGCCGGGGAAGAAAGCGTCGAAGGCGACGCGTTCCGCGAAAGCCCGCTGCATGATGAGGTCGGCGGGCGCGAGGACGGCACAGAGGGCGAGGCCGCCTGAGTAGTCTCTCGCGTTCTCTTCCAGGCTCATGACGGTGAGCAGGCCGCCCATGGAGTGGCCCATCAGGAATGTCTCGTGGGGCGCGCCGTATTTTTTGCGGAAGTAGCGGCGGAGGGCTTCGGTTTCGGCGGCGGCCTGGGGGACCGCCCATCCGCCGACAGCGTAGCCGGAGCGGGCGACGGCGTAACCGCGATTGAGGATTTCCTGGAGGATGCGCGTGGGCGGGTACTTGGGATCGAAGGTCTGCGGGGTCGGCTGGTAGCCGTGGAAGTAGAGGACGAGGCCGCGATTCCAGTTTTTGGGGATGTCGATGCGGAAGGACGCTCCGTTGATGTGGCCGATTTCAGTCTGGACCGGAACTGGGGGCGGAGTGGCGGGTGCAGGGCTGGGGGCGGGCGCGGGAGGCGATGGTGAGGCGTGCGTGCCTGGAGTCGCCTGCGGGGCTGGAGCGGCGGAAGAATCGGCAGCGTGCCCGGTTTGCGTCGCCTGGGAAGGCTGCGGTGTTTGAATCGCCGGAGACGTTTGTGCGTGCCCGCTGGGCGCCGATAGAGGCAAGAGCAGGAGCCACGGGGCGACGCGCCGGAGATGGCCTGGCAAGTGTGCTCCTTCCCGCTGTGCGAAGATGAGTTGCCGGCTCGGCACATTATTTCGAGGCCGAGCAAATCTTTGCAGAATTCTGATGCCGAACAAACCCAGACGCGAATCTCTCTCGAAATCTAAACGAAAAGCGGCGCACTCGGAACCTAAGATGCTCGGTGCAGCAAAAACGGCCGGGCGTCGCAGAGTGGATTCGGATGCGGCGAAGGATTCTCAACCGGAGATTCGGGGGGCTGTTCGGATTTCGCGGCGGGCGGCGGATCGGCTGCGGGCGGGGCATGTGTGGGTGTACCGGTCCGATGTGGAGGAGTGGCCGGGCGAGCTAAGTGCGGGGCTGGTTCCGGTGACGGATCGGCGAGGCGCGCTGTTGGGGACGGGGCTGTACAGTCCGGCGTCGGAAATCGCGCTGCGGCTGGTGTCGCGGGAGCTGATTTCCGACGAAGCGACGTGGCTGGAGCTGGTGCGTGAGCGGCTGCAGGCGGCGATTGCGCGGCGGCAGCCGCTGCTGGACGCGGAAAATGATGCTTGCCGGCTGGTGTTCAGCGAAGCGGACGAACTGCCGGGGATCACCGCGGACAAGTATGCGGGGCTGGTGATCGTGCAGCTGCGGCATAAAGCGCTGGATAACGATGCGGTGCGGGGGGCCGTGGCGGAGACGATTCGCGAGGCGGTGGATCCGGAGACGATTCTGGAACGTGAGGACCCGCGGATTCGCGAACTGGAGCAGCTGAGCGTGCCGGCGTCGGCGACGCTGTTTGCGCGGGACGCTGAGCATCCAGTGACGAGCACAATTTTTCGGCTGAATGGGCTGAGCTTTCATTTCGATGCGACGAGCGGGCAGAAGACGGGCGCGTTTCTGGATCAGCGGGAGAATTACGCCGCTTCGGCGCGTTATGCGCGGGGCGAGGCGCTCGATGTGTGCACGTACCAGGGCGGGTTCGCGCTGCATCTGGCGCGGATTTGTCCGCGCGTGACGGGCATTGACGTTTCGCGTGCGGCGCTGGAAGTGGCGGAGAGGAACCTGGAAATCAATCGCAACGCAGTTGGGAAGGCTGAGGTGGACTGGGTGGAGGCGGACGCCTTCGCGCTGCTGCGCGACTGGAGCGATGCGGGCACGGTGTACGACACGATCGTGCTCGATCCGCCTGCGTTCGCGAAGACGAAACGGGCTGTGGAGGGGGCGTTGCGCGGCTATCGGGAGCTGAACCTGCGGGCATTAAAGATGCTGCGGCCGGGAGGGCGGCTGATCACATGCTCGTGCTCGCACCATGTATCGCTGGGCGAGTTCATGGAAACGCTGCGGGCGGCGGCGGGCGATGCGCGGCGGAGGATGCGGCTCGTGGAGGTGCGCGGCGCGGCGGCGGATCATCCGGTGGTGCTGAATATTCCGGAGACGGAATATCTGAAGTGCGTGATTCTCGAGGCGGAGTGAGGGTTCAGGTCAGATATCCGCATATTCGGGAGAGAGCTCGCGGAGCTTGCGGACGACGTCGATGAGGCGTTCGGCGACGTAGTCCACTTCCTCGTCAGTGTTGAAGCGGCCCAGGCCGAAGCGAATGGAACTGTGGGCGGCCTCTTCGCCGAGACCAAGGGCACGCAGCACGTGCGATGGCTCGATCTTCGCCGAAGTACAGGCCGAGCCGCTGGAGAGCGCCACTTCTTTCACTCCCATCATGAGCGTTTCGCCGTCGACGTGCTCGAAGGTCATATTGAGATTGCCGGGCAGCCGGTGTTGCTGCGAGCCGTTGACGCGAACGTGGTCGAGCGCTGCAAGAAGTTTTGCCTGAAGGCGGTCGCGCATCCTGGTGAGACGGGCGGATTCGGATTCCATCTCCGCAGCGGCGATTTCGCAGGCTGCGCCCAAGCCGACGATGCCGGGGACGTTGAGCGTGCCGGAGCGCATGCCGCGTTCGTGTCCGCCGCCGTGGATCTGCTCGGCGAGCTCCACGCGGGGATTGTGACGCCGGATATAGAGCGCGCCGATGCCTTTGGGGCCGTAGATTTTGTGGCCGGAGATGGAGAGCAGGTCGATGTTGTCGCGGTTAACGTCGACGGGAATCTTACCGACGGCCTGGGCCGCGTCGGTATGGAAGAGGACGCCGCGCTCGTGGCAGAGGGCGCCGATCTCGTCGATGGGCTGGATGGTCCCAATTTCGTTGTTGGCGAAGAGGACGGTGACAAGGATGGGCTTTTCGTCGAGCGCGCGGCGAAGATCGTCGAGGCGAATGCGGCCATCGGGATCCACAGGAAGAACTGTGACGCGGGTGCCCTGTTTTTCGAGCCACGCACAGGTGTCGAGGACGGCTTTGTGCTCGGTGGCCTGGGTGATGATGTGGGCCGAGCCGGCGTGCGCCTGAATCGTACCAGTGATGGCGAGGTTATCGCTTTCAGTGGCCCCGGACGTGAAGACGATCTCGCGAGCGGAGGCGCCGATCAACTTCGCCACCTGGGCGCGGGCAGTTTCGACGGCCTGCTCGGCGGTCCAGCCAAAGGAGTGGCTGCGGCTGGCCGCATTGCCGTAAACGTCGGTGAGGTAGGGCATCATCGCCTCGAGCACGCGCGGGTCGAGCCGCGTGGTGGCGTGATTATCCATATAGATGGGGAGTTTCATCGGCGAACCGCCTGCTTCGAGCTTACAGCTGGATGGTGACCAGGTCCGCGCTTCGTTTGGTGCGGACGGCGGCGTCGGCACTGGGTTCGGCGAGATCGGCGATGCTGATGCTGCGGAGCAGGCCGGAGATGCTGTCGTTGACGCGCGCCAGCGGCTCCTTGATGGTGCAGGAGTCGGTGAGGTCGCACCCGTCGTGGCTGGGTCCGCAGGAGGTGATGAAGAGCGGGCCGTCGATGGCGTGGATGACTTCAAAGGCGGAAATTTCGCGCGGACTCTTGAGCAGGGTGTAGCCGCCGCTCATGCCGGCATGCGAGCGCAGAATGCCGACCTTCGCCAGGCGCTGCAGGATCTTCGCCAGCAGCTGCGGTGGGATGTGGTAGGCCTCGGCGATATCCCGGGCGCTGAGCGAGGCTGTGTCGGTGTGCTCAGCGAGGTATTTGAGCGCCATGAGGCCATAGTCGGCTTTTTTGGTGAGCCTGAGCATAGATTGCCCGTATATCAAGTTTACGGGGAAGGGGAAGCGAATTCAATGCGAATGGGGGATAACGTAGCTCAACGGCAGCGTCTCCGCTAGAATCGCTGGCGATGGCCGCCCGCTTTCTTCTCCCCTTCTCTCTCGCTTTCTCAATCGCAGCTCACGCGCAACTCTCCACCGATATCGCCCGCATTGCCGCCCAGGCTCATGGCCGCGTCGGAGTGGCTTGCTCGCTCCCCGGGCGCACACTCGACTGTGATCTCCATGCCGCCGCCGCGTTCCCCATGCAGTCCGTCTACAAGTTGCCCATCGTGATGGCCGCGCTGCACGCGGTCGAGCAGGGCCGCTTCCGTTTGGACCAGAACATCCGCTTTCTGCCATCCGACCTGATCTCGCCTGACCAGTACAGCCCGCTGCGCGATGCTCATCCGCATGGCAACGCCGATGTCCCGATGAACGAGCTGATGCGGCTTGCGGTCCAGGAGAGCGACGGTGTCGCGTCGGATATTCTTGTCCGCGTTCTCGGGGGACCGGCTTCAGCCGATGCTTACCTGCGCAGTCTCGGCATCGACGGCATTCACATTATCGATACGGAGCAGACCCTCGGGCGCGACGTGAAGCTGGAAGATCGCGACTCCGCTCAGCCCCGCGCCCTGGTCGCGCTGCTGCGCCGGCTGGCCGACCGCTCACCGCTCTCGCCCGCACACACGCAACTGCTCCTTGGCTGGATGGCCGCTTCGCACACTGGCGACAACCGCATGAAAGCTTTGCTCCCGCCTGGCACCGTTGTGGCCGGCAAGACCGGAACCTCCGGCACGGGACGCAACTTCACCAACGCCACCAACGACGTCGCCCTCATTACACTGCCCAGCGGCCAAGAGCTGGCCATCGCCATTCTGGTCGCCGATTCGCCAGCACCCGCCGCGGTCCGCGAGCACGTCATCGCCGAGATCGCCAGAGCCGTCTACACCGCTGCAACCCAACCGCACTGAACAGATCGACCCCCGCCGCGGCGCTACACAGGGGGTTCAGGAGCGGCCGAAGATTTTGCGGAAGAAATGGCCGATGCCGTGGGAGGGCTTCTTTGCCTTCACGGGAGCGGATTGGGCATTGGGCGGTGACGATGGCGGAGTGGCCGAAGAGTCTGAATCGCAGACCAGGCCAGGGTACAAGGGGTCGCCGCAGGCCGGCTTGGCGGCTGCGGAGGCAGGAGCGGTCGACTTGGCGGAATCGCAGACCACACCGGGGAAAAGCGGATCGTTGTTGCAGGCTGCAGGCGCGGCTGGAGCCGGTGGCGGAGCGGCGGGAGGCGGCGGGAGAGGATCTGGGTTTTCGCCGTTGTAAGCCAGCGGGGCGGTGACCTGGGCGTGGGCTTCTCCGGGAGGAACGATGGGGGTGCTGGGCGGTGCGGGCGGCGGTTGCAATCCTTCGCTTTCGGCGAGAGGAAATGGGTTTTGCGCTGCGGCGGTCGGTGGCGGTGGAGGAGTAGCCTGGTCGCTGGAGCGGAGGGTCGCACCGGCGCCGCCGATGCCGGCGATCGACGTGGGAGTGGGAATGGGTTCGGGCGGCGGGCAGCCGCAGGATTCCTTCTCGTTGTCGACGACCTGCTGGAGGCTGCCGTGCTCGAAGAGGACACGCTGATTGGGCTGGACGCGGTAAGCGCCTCCCTCGAAGAGACTGCTGGCGAGAACGTAGGGAGCGTGGTCGCCGTGGTTGTCGATGCAGGTGTCGCCCTGATTGTTGACGCGGAGGCTGAGGTCGACCTGGCCCGGTGGCGAAATAAGGATGCGGAGGTCGGGCGTGAGCAGGACGTCGGAATACTGGCCTGGAAGGTAGTGGGCTTCGAGAGCACCGTGGTCGATGGCGATCATGAGGCCTCCACCGGAAATGGTGTTGTCAGTGGAGAGATGAATCTTTGTGGAGGCGCAGACGCTGAGGCTGCCGCCGCGAGTTAGGGTGACGTGCGCGGTTCTTTCGCCGGCGGTGATGGCGCCGTTGTTGCCGATAATGCCGCGGCCCTCTTCGACGGAAATGGAGCCGGTGAGCGAGACTCCTTCGAGAGAGACGGTGGCGATGGAGGGCTGGGCTGCGGGTTGACTCTGCGGTTGCGGTTGTTCGGGCGACGGGTTCGGCGCGGTTTGATTCTGACTCGCCGGCGTCTGATCTGGCGGAGTCGGTTGCTGCGCGGCGGCGCTGGCGGCGAGCACCAGGATGGCGGCGAGAGACTTCATTGCAGGTTCAGGAAATTCTGGATCAGGCGCTTGCCGTCGGTGGTGAGGACCGATTCCGGATGGAACTGGACACCTTCGACGGGAAGGTCACGATGGCGCAGGCCCATGATGGTGCCGTCGGCGGCGCGGGCGGAAATTTCGAGTTCGGCGGGCAGGCTTTTCTCCTCGACGATGAGCGAGTGATAGCGTGTGCAGGTCATAGGCGAGTTGATCCCGGAAAAAATGGTGCGGCCGTCGTGGTCGATCTGGCTGGTTTTGCCGTGCATGAGCTTTCGGGCGCGGATAACTTTGCCGCCGAAGGCTGCGCCGATGGCCTGGTGGCCGAGGCAGACGCCGAGAATGGGAACTTTGCCGGACATGTGGCGGATGAGGCCGATGGAGATTCCGGCTTCGTGCGGCGTGCAGGGGCCAGGCGAAAGAACGATGCGGTCCGGTGCGAGGGCTTCGACTTCTTCGGGGGTGAGCTCGTCGTTGCGACGGACGACGACGTCGGCGCCGAGTTCACCGATGTACTGGACGAGGTTGAAGGTGAAGGAATCGTAGTTGTCGAGAACGAAAACCATTCTTTCGTCAGTGTAGCGCCGGGGTCCCCCCTACCCCCTCACGTTTTTGTTAAGTGTATGAAACCAGGCGTGTTGGTTCTTGCGTCCTGCGGCCCTCCGGGTGCAGGTAATCGAAAAGAAGTTAGTTGCGACTCGGCTTTGTTTGTTACAGAGACGGCCGGGTTTGCTACAGAAACGGTCGAGTTTGATACAGAGACGGCCGAGATTGCGTCAGAGAAGAAGGAGACAGGAGACAGAAGACAGGAGGCAGGTTTCTGTACCCCCACCCCCCCTCCCCCAGGGGCTGTGGCAAACTGATTGATTCTGCGGGTGCCTTTTGGTACTGCGAGTCAGGTATTACCCTCCGGGGCCCCGGTGGCCGGGAAGAACACCCCCACGCTCCACCCCACTGCGCAAATGCGGCGGATTTGCTGGGTTCGCGGCATGGGCTGTCTCCTCTGGGGAAACAGAAAAGCCCGCCAGGATGGCGGGCTTTTTCTTTTCTTACTCTATAAGTTCAGAATATCACATTGAGAGGGGTAAACCGGCCAAATATCTTCGAGGGTATAAAGATGTAAGTGGCGCGGAATGTGATGTTATTACTTTGGATTTTGGGGTCGGGTCTTGACAAATTTTCCACATTTGAGGCGTCGGGGGATTTTGGGAAATTTTGGGCGGAAGGCGGGGGGTTCGGTCGTGGCCGCGTGCCAGGAACTGGCACGTGGACACGACCGAACCATGGAAGGCGCTTCGCGCCGCTTTTTTAATGGCCCGACTGAAAGTCGGGCCCTGATACGAACCTCGTTGCGGTGATCCCGGGCGGCTGATACGAACCTCATGCTCGGCGATCTCGAGAGGCAATTGTGAAGGAATCGGCGGGAGGTCGTTGGTTGAGTTGTTAGGTTGCGGTTCGGGAAGGGAAAGCCCGCAGGGGCTGAAGCCCGATCTATTTTGGGCTGTTACGGCCCGACTGAAGTCGGGCCCTGATACGAAC
>Ga0182024_10003755_pt1 | contig 35754 bp, 33 predicted proteins | sample P32metaG_FD_120480 | JGI IMG/M metagenome (GOLD analysis project Ga0182024, IMG submission 120480) | Permafrost microbial communities from Stordalen Mire, Sweden - P3-2 metaG (Illumina Assembly) | ecosystem: Environmental > Terrestrial > Soil > Wetlands > Permafrost | place: Sweden: Stordalen...
CTTTGTGCTGATCATGGCGGTGATGTACCTGCTGCTGAATCTGGTGATCGATATTCTCTACGGCGTGATTGATCCGCGCGTCAGGATGGAGGGATGAGCACGGTCGCGCCGGTAGTTGAGCCTGCATCGCCGGCGCGGACATCGGGTCTCGCCGCAACCTTCGAGCATGCCCGCTATGTCCTGGGCCAGAACCGGGTGACGGCGTTTGCGTTCGGTCTGCTTGTCGTGATCGTGATTGCGGCATTGTTCGGGCCCTACGTCGTTCCCTACGATCCGCTGGCGAGCGATACCGCCGCGGCGTTGAAACCCCGTCGGCCGCGCACTGGTTCGGTACCGACCAGCTCGGCCGCGATATCTTCAGCCGCGTCGTCGTCGCCACCCGTCTCGACACCTTCATCGCGGTGGCGTCGGTGGTGCTGGTATTCCTGGTCGGCGGCCTCGCCGGGATCGCCGCCGGCTATTTCGGAGGGTGGACCGACCGTATTGTCGGGCGCATCGCCGACACCATCATGGCGTTCCCGCTGTTCGTGCTGGCGATGGGCATTGTCGCGGCGCTCGGCAACACCGTGCAGAACATCATCATCGCCACCGCGATCGTCAACTTCCCGCTCTATGTGCGGGTTGCGCGCGCCGAAGCCAACATCCGGCGCGAAGCAGGCTTTGTGCAGGCGGCGCGGCTGTCCGGCAACGGTGAGTTCCGCATCCTGCTGGCGCATATCCTGCCGAATATCCTGCCGATCATGATCGTGCAGATGTCGCTGACCATGGGGTATGCCATCCTCAACGCCGCGGGGCTGTCGTTCATCGGACTGGGGGTGCGACCGCCGACCGCGGAATGGGGCATCATGGTTGCGGATGGCGCCTCCTTCATGGTCTCGGGCGAATGGTGGATCGCGCTATTCCCGGGCGTCGCGCTGATGATCGCGGTGTTCTGTTTCAATCTTCTCGGCGATGGCCTGCGCGACATCGTCGATCCGCAGCGGCGGACATGACGATGTTGGATCAGGTCCAGCGACCGCTGCTCGACGTCGACGATCTCACGGTCGAGTTCTCCACCCGACGTGGGCTCGTCAAGGCCGTGCAGCACGTCAATATCTCGGTGGCCAAAGGCGAGACGCTCGGTATCGTCGGCGAGTCGGGCTCCGGCAAGTCGGTCACGTCCTACGCCGTCATGCGCATTCTCGACCGCGCCGGCAGGATCGCCGGTGGGTCGGTGATGTTTTCGGGCATGGACGTCAGGCAGGCGACCGAGGCCCAGATGCGCGATTTGCGCGGCCGCGAAATCTCGATGATCTTTCAGAACCCGCGGGCCGCCCTCAATCCGATCCGCAAGGTTGGCCACCAGATCGAGGACGTGCTGCGCCAGCACGCCCAAGTCAACGGCGCCGAACGCAGCGAAAAGGCCATCGAAGTGCTGGAGCAAGTCAAGATTGCCCGGCCGCGCGAGCGCTATCATGCCTATCCGTTCGAACTTTCGGGCGGCATGTGCCAGCGCGTGGTGATCGCGTTGGCGCTGGCCTGCGACCCGCAGCTTTTGATCGCGGACGAACCAACCACCGGTCTCGATGTCACGACGCAGAAGGCGGTGATGGACCTCGTGGTCGAGCTGACCCGCAGCCGCGGCATGTCGACGATTCTCATTACCCATGATCTGGGATTGGCCGCCGCCTACTGCGACCGGGTGGTGGTGATGGAGAAGGGTCGGGTGGTCGAGACCGCGAAGTCGGCCGACATCTTCGTCAGGCCCGAGCACGCCTACACCAGGAAATTGATGCGGGCGACGCCGCGTCTCGGCGTGTCCTTGCGTGATTTGCTGTCGGAGGAGGACGCGGCCAGATATTCGGACGCAGCCGTCGCCGGGCCTGGCCCTGCCGCTCCGCTTTCTTCATCGGTCGCGGTGGACCCGCGGGTCGGGTCTGGAGCCGAAGCCGCAGCCGTCGGGGATGTTTCCGCAAGGCCGCTCCTGCTCGTCGAAAAGCTGGTCAAGGAATATCCGCGCCAGGGCGCGAAAGCCGGGATCGGGACGATTTTCGGTCGCCGGCCGCCGATCGAGCCCGAGCAGTTCCGCGCCGTCGACGGCATCAGCTTTACGATCGGCCACGGCGAGAGCGTCGGTCTGGTCGGCGAGTCCGGTTGCGGCAAATCGACCACCTCCATGATCGTGATGCGACTGCTCGACCAGACTTCCGGCCGCATCATGTTCGATGGTGACGAGATCGGCGCCATCCTTCCCAAGGCCTTCGCGCGGATGCCGCTGCGCAAGAGCATCCAGATGGTGTTCCAGGATCCGACCGACAGCCTCAATCCGCGCTTCTCGGCCGCGCGTGCCATCGCCGATCCGATCATGCAGCTTGGCGAAATCGGAGGCCGCGATGCGTTGCGCGCGCGCTGCGAGCAGCTTGCCGTTCAGGTCGGCCTGCCGCTCAACCTGCTCGACCGGTTTCCACATCAATTGTCCGGCGGCCAGAAGGCGCGGGTGGGTATCGCCCGTGCCATTGCCTTGCAGCCCAAACTGGTGATTCTGGACGAACCAACCGCGGCGCTGGATGTGTCGGTGCAGGCGGTCGTGCTGAATTTGCTTCAGGATCTCAAGCTATCGATGGGCATGAGCTATCTGTTCGTGTCGCACGACCTGAATGTGGTACGTCTGCTGTGCGACCGTGTGGTCGTGATGCGGACAGGGCGAATTGTGGAGGAGGGATCGTCGCAACAGGTGCTCGAGGCGCCGCGGGACGCCTACACCAAGGAGCTGCTGTCAGCTATCCCGCATCCGCCGCTTCCGCTACATTGATGCAACAAGAGACAGCTATGAACGATCCGCTCGACGATTATATCGACGCTGCCGCGAGGATGCTGGCGCTGCCGGTGCAGGCTGCCTGGCGCCCCGCGATCCGCGCCAATCTCGAAGTGTCGTTGCGGCTCGCACGCCTGGTCGAGGAATTTCCGCTGCCTGATGAAACCGAGTCGGCCAGTGTCTTTACAGCCTGACCGCGCAATGGAGCTGGAAGAGCCCTGGCAGTCGGCATCGCAGATCGCGCGCGCGTTCGCCGACGGCAAGGTGTCCGCGCTCGATGTGACCGAGGCGGCGCTGGCGCGGATCGGCCGCCACGATCCGGAACTCAATTCGTTCACCGACGTCGTTGCCGATCGGGCCCGGATGCGGGCCCGTGCCATCGACGCCGCGCGGGCCGGCGGAAAGCCGGTTGGTCCGCTCGCAGCGGTGCCGTTCGCGGTGAAAAACCTGTTCGACATAAAGCACCTGCCGACCCGCGCCGGGTCCCGGATCAATCGCGACCGCGTGCCGGCCGGCCGGGATGCCACCTTGATCGAACGTCTGGAAGCCGCAGGCGCCGTGCTGGTGGGCGCGCTCAACATGGGCGAATACGCCTATGACTTCACCGGTGAAAACGTGCATGACGGACCATCGCGCAACCCGCACGACCTGACCCGGATGACCGGCGGCTCGTCCGGCGGCTCCGCTGGCGCGGTGGCGGGTGGACTGGTGCCGCTGGCGCTGGGCTCGGACACCAATGGCTCAATCCGCGTGCCATCGTCGTTTTGCGGCATTTTCGGGCTGAAGCCGACTTATGGCAGGCTTTCGCGCGCGCGCTCATTCCCCTTCGTCGCCAGTTTCGATCATCTCGGTCCGTTCGCGCGTCACGTCGAGGATCTCGCCTTGGCCTACGATGCCATGCAGGGACCTGATCAAGATGATGCGGCGTGTACCGAGCGGGCACCCGAATTCGTGCGGCCGTCGCTTGCCAATGGCGTCGGCGGGCTGCGGATCGCAATCGCGGGCGGATATTTTGCGAAGAATGTATTTCCTGAGGCGCGCGAGGCCGTGAGTCGGGTCGCCCGGGCCCTGTCCGTTACACATGAGGTCGACATTCCCGAGGCGGCGCGTGCCCGCGCTGCCGCCTATATCATTACCGCGACCGAAGGTGCCTCGCTACATCTCGATCGGCTGCGCCAACGGCCTGGCGATTTCGATCCCGCGGTACGCGACCGGCTGCTGTCCGGTGCCATGATCCCGGCAGCGCTGGTCGACCGTGCGCAGAAATTCCGGCGCTGGTATCGTGCCCGGGTCCTGGAGCTGTTCAGGAGTGTCGACGTGATCATCGCGCCGGCGACGCCCAGCGCTGCACCGAAGCTCGGTCAGGCGACCATCGTTCTCGACGGCGTCGAACTTCCCTTGCGGCCCAATATCGGTATTCATACCCAGCCGATCTCGTTTATCGGGCTGCCGGTGGTCGCGGTGCCGGTGCCGCTCGACCCGATGCCGATCGGGGTGCAGATCATCAGCGCACCCTGGCGCGAGGATATCGCACTGCGCGTCGGCTATGAACTGGAACGTCTCGGTGCTGTCGCGGCGCCACGGCCGCGAGGGTTCTGACATGGATATCGATCTTCCGGATGTGCTGGCTGAGGTTACCGCAGCGTTCGCGCGCTACGAAGCCGCGCTGGTCGGCAACGACGTTGCCGTGCTCGACGAACTCTTCCACAGGGATGGCCGCACGCTGCGTTACGGGATCGGCGAGAACCTCTATGGCCATGAGGCAATCATGGCGTTTCGTGCGGCGCGCTCGCCGGCCGGATTGATGCGCAAGACCGCCGGAACGGTCATCACGACGTATGGCCGCGACACGGCGGTGGCTTCGACATTGTTTTACCGCGAGACCGCGCCGGGCAAGGTAGGGCGGCAGATGCAGACATGGGTGCGCTTCGGCGAAGGCTGGCGCATCGTCGCAGCGCATGTCAGCATCATCGATGAGCCGAAGGATCAGAAGAGATGAGCCTTGACGATCTTCCGAACCGTGCGCAGCGACCGGCCGTTCGCGATTCCGAAGCCGCGGTGCGTCGGGTGGACCGATCGAGCGCGACCTCGGACAAGCTGACCCGGGCGGAGGAGCTGCGCTTGCTGCTTGCCGACGAGATCGTGCGCGGCATACGACCGCCGGGGACGGCGCTGGACGAGACCGAAATCGCGCAGCGCTTCAGCGTGTCGCGTACGCCGGTGCGCGAGGCTTTGCGGCAGCTGGTGGCGAGCGGCCTGGTAGACGCGCGTGCCCATCGCGGTGCCGTGGTGGCGCAGCCGTCGCTGGACCGGCTCAATGGCATGTTCGAGGCGATGGCGGAGCTGGAAGCGCTATGCGCCGGTCTTGCCGCCGAGAGAATGACCGCGGTCGAACGCCAGGCGCTCGAGGCCGTGCATGAGGAACTGCGGGTGCTCAGCTCCGACGGAAGCCCCGAGCGATTTCATGAAGTCAATGAACGGCTCCACAACGCGATCTATGCCGGTTCGCACAACGCCTATATTGCCGAGATAACGCTGGCGACACGCGTGCGCGTGCAGCCGTTCCGCCGCGCGCAGTTTCGCAACCTCGGCCGACTGGCAAAATCGCACGCCGAGCACGACCGCGTCGTGATCGCCATCATGCGCGGCGACCGCACCGCGGCGGCAGCGGCGATGCGACATCATATTGAAACGGTGCGCGGCGAATACGAACTCTACGCCGACACGCACTGACGCCGTTCAGGTCTTTGCATTGGCTGAAACATAGGCTCGCCAGCCGCCATATTCTGAAATATCGCGTGCGCCTTCGAGCGCCGCCGGCTCGACCAGGAATCCCTTCACTTCGCGGCCATCGGCAAGCCTGACGGTACCAATCGAAAGCGGAGCCGGAATCGCCGCCACGAATTGTCCAAACCCCGCCGCCGACAGCGCCCAGGTCTCGACCGCGATCTTCGTTCCGGCGCCGGCCGCCACCCTCAGCATGCCGGGCTTTGGCGGTATGGTGCCATTGAGGGCGTGGAGCCGGTAGTCCGGCGCCGTCTGCGTGGCGTCAAGCAGGCGGCCGCCGAGATTCTGCAATTCGCCATTCAGCGCCATTCCGCTCAAATGGGCGCCGACCACCGCTATCTCGATCTCCTCCGGCATCGGCGTCGGTACCCTTTCGGGAAGCGGAGGCTGCGCGATACCGAGCGCACCGAGCGGCAGGCTGGATCGCGCATGAAACGCCCGCCCTATGGCGGCGAGCACGGCGTCGTGGCCGCCGCGCGCGAGCAGGGTGATGCCGAACGGTGTGCCGTCATCATGGATGGCGGAGGGGACGGCCAATCCGCACATATCGAGCAGGTTGACGAAATTGGTGTATGTGCCGAGCCGGCTGTTCAGCTCGATCGGATTGGCGAGCACTTCATCGACCGTGTAGACCGTTGGCGCGGTCGGCAGCGCCATCACATCAATGGAATCAAATGTGCGTTCGTGGATGCGCTTCGACGCCTCCAGACGGTAGAAGGCCGCGAACGTGTCAGCGGCGCTCGAAATCTTGCCGGCCATGGTGATTTCGCGTGTGACGGGATGAAGGGCATCCGGGTTGGTTTCGATCAGCTGACGCGCCGTGAGATAGCGTTCGGCGACCCATGGGCCTTCGTACAGGAGCCGTGCCGTTTCGTAGTAAGGCTGGAGATCGAATTCGACAATTTGAGCGCCCAGTTCAGCCAGGCTCTGGACGGCGGCCTGGTAGGCCGCGGCACTCCGCGTGTCACCGAAGAATTGCAATTGTGCCTCAGGTGGGACGCCCAGTCTCACGCGGCGCGGAAACGCGCCGATCGGACCGATCGGCCGGCGGCGGGAGTAGGCATCGGTCGGGTCCGGCTTTCCGATCACCTGAAGAACGGTCATTGCATCATCGACCGTGAGCGAAAACACCGAGATACAGTCGAGCGTCCGGCAGGCCGGCACCACACCGCTGGTCGAAATGAGGCCCAGGCTTGGCTTCAGCCCGACGATGTTGTTGAGCATCGCGGGCATGCGTCCGGAGCCGGCGGTATCTGTCCCAAGCGCGATCGGGACCAGCCCTGCCGCAACCGCGACCGCCGAGCCCGAACTTGAACCGCCCGGAATGAGTCTCCGATCGAGCGTGTTGCGTGGAATTCCATAGGGCGACCGCGTGCCGACCAACCCCGTCGCAAACTGGTCGAGATTGGTTTTGCCGATGATGATGGCCCCCGCCGCGCGCAGCAGGGCGACGGCAGTGGCGTCCTTGTTCGGCATGTAGGCATATGCCGGACACGCCGCGGTGGTCGAAAGGCCGGCGACGTCCACATTGTCCTTGACCGCGACCGGAACGCCGAAAAGCGGCAGTTCGCTGCCGCCACGACCGACCAGCTGCCGTGCTTCGGCCCGCGCATCGGCCTCGTCGCGCAGCGAGATGAAAACGGCCGGATCGTTGTAGGCGCGGATGCGCTGGTAGGTGGTCGCTACGGTGTCTTCGGGCTTGCTGGATCCATTGCGATGCGCCTGGACGATAGACCGGACTGTGGGCGTCAATTGATAATCTCGACTGCAAAGGGGGCCGCCGCAATCCTACCATGGCTTGTCGCGGCCACGACGCCTACTGATTAGGCAACGGCGCAAATCTTGAGGCACTGGCTGAACGCGAAGTAGTCCTTGCAGGCAACTGGAAACAATCGACAATCGCGGCCGGTGTGATGGCGGCGCGGCGTTGTATACAATGGCATGGGCTTTGCTTCGCATTTGACCATCAAAAGCCGTTGGGAACTCCTGACCATGGCGAACTTGGCGAGCCTATTGCATCAACCATTGACGGCAGAGCCCGGCCCCATCGCGTTGAACTGGGCCGAGACGGCGCTTGTCATCATCGACATGCAGCGCGATTTTCTCGAGCCCGGCGGCTTCGGCGAAACCCTCGGCAACGACGTCTCTCAATTAGCGCGGGCGGTCGAGCCGACGGCAGCGGTGCTGGCCGCGGCGCGCGGCGCCGGATTGCTGGTGATCCACACCAGGGAAGGCCATCTGCCCGACCTTTCCGACGCGCCGCCCGCCAAGATCGAACGCGGTGCGCCAAGTCTTCGTATCGGCGATCCCGGACCGATGGGACGTATCCTGATCCGCGGCGAAGCCGGACACGACATCGTTCCCGCGCTTTACCCGATCGACGGCGAGATCGTCATCGACAAGCCCGGCAAGGGCGCGTTCTACGCGACCGGTCTCGGTGACGTGCTGCAAGCGCATGGCATCGAAAACCTGCTGGTCTGCGGCGTCACCACGGAGGTTTGCGTCAACACCACGGTCCGCGAAGCCAACGATCGCGGTTATCGCTGCGTCGTGCTGGCCGATTGCTGCGCCTCCTACTTTCCCGAATTTCACGAGATGGGCCTGAAGATGATCAAGGCCCAGGGCGGCATCTTCGGCTGGGTGAGCTCATCCGCCGCGGTGCTCGCGGCGATCGCATCCGCCGAAAAGCGCTGAGCTGCGGCTTCCGCTTCGATCCGGACGGGGCTCCCTTCCGTTGTTGCGGAACAGGCCCACGATCGTGATTGCGGCAGCTATTTCGTTACCAGCATGAATCGCGGGCATGGCGCAACTGGGAGACGTCGCGGATGAGGGCGCTCCATTTGAGGGCTTCCTCGCTCGAAATAGCCCGAGGCGCTCAAGAAACGATGGCCAGAGGCCGGGCGATTTGCCCGCTAACCCCTGTTCATTCTGCGCTGACGCGGTAATTTGATATCCTGGGTCGGAAGAACGAGGAAAGGCTGGAAATGGCGGGACTCTACTTCGAACAATTCTCGGTCGGTCAGACCTTTGTCCATGAAATCAGGCGCACGGTCACCGACATGGACAACATCCTGTTCTCCTCGCTGACGTATAATCCGGCGGCGGTCCACATCGACCATGAATATGCCAAATCGACCGAATTCGGCAAACCGCTGATGAACTCGATTTTTACGCTGGGTTTGATCATCGGGCTTTCGGTGCAGGACACCACCCTGGGAACGACGGTGGGGAATCTCGGCATGGAAGAAACCAGGTTTCCGCGTCCGGTCTTTGCCGGGGATACACTGCGGGCGGAGACGAAAATTCTGGCTGTGCGCGACAGCAAATCCCGTCCGACCCAAGGTATCGTCACGTTCGAACATCGCGGCTTCAATCAGCGTAACGAGGAAATCGCATATTGCCGCCGGACCGGGCTAATGATGAGGCGCCCCACATGAAATTGCGTTCGCTTTTGTTTGTGCCGGGCGACAGCGAGCGCAAGTTCGCCAAGGCCAACGGCATCGGCGCCGACGCGTTGATTCTCGATCTGGAAGATTCCGTCGCGCCGCCACGCAAGGCGCTGGCGCGCGGCATGGTGAAAGACCTTTTGGGCGGAATGCCGCATGACTGGGCGTTTCTGGTGCGGGTCAACCCGCTCGGAAGCGGCTTGACGCTCGGCGATCTGGCGGCGGTGGTCGGCCCCGGTCTCGACGGCATCCTGATTCCGAAGGTCAGCGGTATTCAGGATATCGAGCTGATTTCCAACTACCTCGATGCGCTGGAGGTCGCCGCCGATGTTACGCCAGGTCATGTCAAGCTGCTGGTGGTGGCGACCGAGACGCCGGCCGCCATGATCGGCTTCGCCAGCTATGCGACCCCCAGCCATCGGCTGGTGGCCATGACATGGGGCGCCGAGGATCTCGGCGCAGCCCTCGGCGCGCTCGCGAACAAGGAAGCCAACGGCGATTGGACGTTTCCCTATCAGATGGCGCGGGCACAATGTCTGTTTGCTGCCGGAGCGGCGGGCGTGCTGCCGCTCGACACCCTGTATGCGGATTTCAGGGATCAGCAGGGGCTGGCGGAAAGCTGCCGGATCGGCCGCCGCGACGGTTTTGTCGGGCGGATCGCCATCCACCCCGACCAGATCGCAACCATCAACGAATGCTTCACGCCGTCAGAGGCCGATCTGGCGCATGCGCGCCGTGTCGTTGCGGCTTTCGCGGCCCAGCCCGACGCGGGTACGCTTGGCATCGACGGCAAGATGTACGACATGCCGCATCTGATCGCGGCGAAACGCGCGCTCGCCTCGGTCGGAGAGACCGGCACGCCGTGAGTGCCGTGCTGGCCAATGGCGCGTCGCTGCGTGGCGTTGAGCAACAAGCAACCATCGCACGAGCCTAGTTCAGTCTCGAAGCTGCGGCGGGGGGTTGTTGCTGGGCCTGCTGAGCCATCTTGATCGCTATTTCGATCGACTGACGAAGGCTCTCGGCGGCGGCTGGGCTACAACGCAAGCGGCATGTAGGAACGAACTTTATTTCAACCCCGCCATCGGATGTCGGGATCATGATGCGAGCTGCCAGCTCGATCTCGACAACGCCGTGCAGGGCACCATGGCAAGCGACCCGTCGAAGTAGATGAACGGGGCCACGCCGGTGTCGGCATAGGCAGAAATATGCGCTGGAACATGGTTCTTGGAACTCTCAGGATCGGACAATTGAGAATCTCCGGTTGAGGAATCAATTCCCTCAGCGGTCTCGCCTGCAGGGCAAGGCCGCGAACCGACGCGGAAGCAGCGCCGTGAATGAGCGGTCCAGGTGCCGCCATCGCGCTCTGGTCTTGAAGCGTTTGATGGGCGTTCAGACTAGGTGTGCCACATATGCTCGAAGTGCTGCCCGAAGTGCTGCGCAAACTGCAACAACTCGCCATGATCGCCATGACCGTTCGCAGTTCCAGACCCGGCCGAACCACCGGTCGCGCCGCTGCCTGCCGCGACGCTGGCTCCGCCGCCTGATCCAGTCCCGTTGGGGATATCCGGACTCGTCGTGACGGGTATGGTTCCCATGGCAACGCCGTTCGGAGTTGTCGCCGTCGCCACCGTGGTGGCGGTGCCGACGTAGCTGCCGCCGCCGACTGGAATGTTGTTTCCGCTGACGTCATTGGCATCGGCCGTGAAACCCGTACCAGCTGCCAGGATCTGCGCTTGATCGGCGGCGAGCGCGGCGCCGGTGTCACCATTGGCAATACCGGTAAGCCCGTGAACGGCGGCCTGGGTATCGGCAAGCAACGTCCCGCCCAGCAGTTCGTTGTCGAAGCGGGCGCCAAAAATCCCGCCCTGCGCCTGGTCGAAATTCGCGCCGAATTTCTGGTAGGCGTCGATCTGGGAGATCAACTGCTGGATCTCGTTCGGGGTATCTTGCCCGGCGGCGACGGCCTGAAGTTGCGTGTTGATGACGTTGGCCTCGGACAGGAAAGCTGCCCAGAAGTTGGTCTGCGCCTGGTTGTCCTGGAATTGTGTGATCGTTCCGCCGTGGGCATCGACGCCGTCCGGACCGTTGAGATAGGCCGGCATTTCGCCAAAGCCTCCGACCGTACCGGGGTTGCCGTTGCCGCCAGCCGCCGTGTTCAGGTTCGCGTCATTCTGAACAATGTCGACGATGTCCAACAAATTATCATTGGTGGACCGCGCGGCGACATTCGGATCGGTGGCATACAACCCATCGAACTTGCTGATCTGAAGATTGATCTGATCAAGCACGGTCTGGAGATGAACGGTCGTCAGCGCGGCATCCGCGCCCTGTTCACCAGCCTCGATCTGCGCCAGTTCGGTGGGATTGTTCAGGATGTTGGTCAGGCCCTTTGAAATTGCCGACATATCATGGCCGAATTCGGCGAGATTTGCGTGATTCAGGCCGCCGACCGCAAGATCACCGGCGGCATTGAAGACCTGGCCGATCGCGGCCAGGGTCGCATCGGGCGCCTTCGCGGCGGCCAGGCTGGCCGGATCGTCAGCGCCGGCGGGAAGCGCCTGAAAGCCGACGTTGTCGGCGCCGGTGCCGGTCGCATATTGCACGTTATTGAGCGCCGCGGAGAGAGCCGGATCGCCGCCGATTTCGCTGAGTATCTCGGTCTGCAACGCATGCACGCTCTGTTGCGCGAGCACCTCGGCATGCGAGTTTCCCACGGCCTGAGGCGCGTTGGCGAGCAGCGTTTGAAGCTGGCCTTCGATCTCGGTCAAGGTCGCCACGTCGGTCGTCGATGGCGTATAGGCGACCCCGCCAATTGTCGTGGCGGTAGGATTGGCGAGAATTGCCGCGACGTCGTCGGAAACCGCATTGATATCAGTCGTGTACATTCCAAGATAGGCGGGCTGATTGTTGTTGTCAGCCGGTGAACTCCAAAGGCCGCCATCCGTCAGGCGTGTTGCATCGTTGAACACGGCGCCGGCTTGCGCGAGATCGGTACTCAAGGCCAACGCGTCATCTCTTACCGTGGTTGGAAGAGCCATGTTACTTTCTCCGTGTCTGATTCTGAAAAATCGAGGGTCGGATCTGAAAGGCGCGCTGGCAGCCTCAGCCATGATGGGTGCGAATTTGACGAGACGAAGATTGTGCGGGCCACAACCATGTCCGGAGTGGGGTGCTTTGAAGAGGTTTCTTGTCTCTTTGTAAAAATGCCTTAATGCAGCATGGAAGAGAATCGACACCCTCCAGCAGTTCGAGCAGGGACTCGAACCGCCAAACGTGACTGGAATGGTGCCATGTTCCTGAGCGATGGAGACGTCACCGAGTTGATCGCGTGGCGACGAAGGCTGCACCGGATGCCCGAACTATCCGGTCGAGAGGCGGCAACGGCCCGCGAAGTGCGGGTCTTCCTTGCCTCGGCCAGCCCCGATCGCATCGTGACCGAACTCGGCGGGCACGGCGTCGCCGCGATCTATCAAGGCGCGGAGCCGGGGCCGACCGTGATGTTCAGGGCGGAGCTGGATGGCTTGCCGATCCAGGAGATTTCCGACGTCGACCATCGCTCCGCGGTGACGGGTAGAGCGCATCTGTGTGGTCACGACGGGCATATGGCGACATTGGCCGGCCTGGCGCGCGGTCTTGGACGACAGCGTCCGCAACGCGGCCGGGCGGTTCTCATGTTCCAGCCGGCCGAGGAAGATGGGTCGGGCGCCGCCGCCGTCATCGCCGATCCCAGGTTTCGCGACCTCGCTCCGGACTTTGCATTCTCGTATCACAACATGCCCGGTCTTGCCTTCGGCAAGGCCGCGCTGGCGGCAGGGCCGGTCAACTGCGCGTCGCGGGGAATGCGCATTGTGCTGTCAGGCAAAACCGCTCACGCCTCGACGCCTGAATTTGGGATTTCGCCAATGATGGCGGTAGCGAGCCTGATGTCCGCGTTGACGGCTCTCGCAAGCGGCAAGCCGCTCGCGGAGGAGTTCGCGATGGTGACCGTGACTCACGCAGAGATGGGCGCGCCCGCTTTCGGGGTCGCGCCGGGTCAGGCGGAGATCTGGGCGACCCTGCGGACGTTGACAGATCCGCATATGGATGGCCTTTGCGCAAAGGCGGAAGCACTGGCACGCCGCATCGCCCGCGATACTGGATTGGGTGTCGAGATCAGCTATGCCGACATCTTCGCGCATTGCGAGAATTCCCCTGTGGCCGTGGCCCATTTGAGCCGCGCGCTCGACCAAGAGGGCGTGGCGCATGATCGAGCGAACCTGCCGATGCGCGCCTCGGAAGATTTTGGCCGTTTTGGACAACGGGCTCCCGCCGCGATGTTCTTTTTAGGCGCCGGCGAAAGCCATCCTGGTCTCCACAATCCCGACTATGACTTCCCGGACGGCTTGATCGAAATCGGCGCTCGCGTATTCATGCGGACACTTCGCGGTTTGCTCGGATAGATAGTCCGTCATCGCGACAGACCCGCTTACGCCGGAAACGGCGCGACAAGGTGCACGCGCTGGAATGTTAGCCGGAAATCGCGGAGGCCCGGCCGTTTGACGGGTTGCGATGATATGCACACCATCGAGCGGGGAGTGCTAGGTAGTCAGGATGCCACCATCCACCGGTATCGTCGCTCCCGTAATGAATCCTGCCCGCTCGGACGCCAGAAAGGCGGCGATGTCCGCGATATCGGACAGCTGGGCCAGTCGGCCGACCGGAATGCGCTCCAATATCCGGCGTCTTGCGTCCTCGGTGAGCGCAGATCGGGTCATCGGGGTATCGACGACGGCGGGAGCGAGCGCATTGGCCGTTATTCCATATGGCCCCAGTTCGCGTGCCAGTCCCATGGTCAGTGCAACCACACCGGCTTTGGTGGCACCATAAAGCGTGTTGCCGACCGAGCCGCCGCCGCGCATGGCCGACACCGATGCGATGTTGATGATGCGGCCAAAACCTTGCTGTCGCATCCCCGGGATGGCGGCTTTCACGCAGTGGATGACGCCGGCCAGATTGATTTGCGCGATCCGCTGCCATTCGGTGACGGGCAGGTCGGCGACGAGGCCGGTCGAGAGCACGCCGGCGGCATTGACGAGGATGTCGATACGGCCAAGATTGGAAATGGCTTCTGCGAAAACCTGTTCTACGGCGGTCGGATCGCCGACATCGACCGCGGCCGGTCGGGCGATGATGCCGGTGGCGGCGAGCGACGACGCAACTTTTTGCGCCGTGCTGGCATCGCGATCCAGAATGCAGAGGGTGCAGCCTTCGGCGGCGAGGGCCTTGGCAATACCTTCGCCGATACCGGAGCCGCCGCCGGTGACAACCGCGACGCGATCTTTGAGGTTGAGATCCATGTCGATCGCGTCGCGTCCCTGTTTAATCCTCTGTCGCCGAACTACGCAGGCTTGGCTGCCTTGTTATCGACCGCCATGTCTCGCTTGTTCGACTCCGTCATGGCATAGACCGACACGGCGCTGATCAGGCTCACCACCAGAACGTACAGGCAAATCAGCCATGGCTTGTTGTCGCCCAGCGGCAACAGGGTCGTTGCGATGATGGGCGTCAGGCCGCTGGCGAAAATGCCCGAGAATTGATAGACGAAGGATGTTCCGGTGTAGCGCACCCGGGTGTCGAACAGTTCCGAGAATAACGCCGCCTGCGGCCCATAGACGGCCGGATAGACAAAGGCGAACGGGATGGCAATCGCGATCCAGACCAGGATCGGCGACCCCGTCTGCATCAGCCAGAACGCCGGGAACGTCAGCACCCCGATTGCAAGCGCCCCAAGCGAGTAGAGACGTCGCCGGCCATACAGGTCGGACAGATTGCCATAGATAGGCAGCATGACGATCATGATGGCCGAGGATATCATCACGCCGGCCAGCGCAGTTTGCCGCGGCAGATGCAGCGCGCCGGTCAGATAGCCGATAATGAAAACACCGAAGGTGTTGAAGGTTACCCCTTCGATGTAACGCGCTCCCAATCCGAGCAGCGTATTTTTCCCGTGGGTCTTGAACAGGTCCACGACCGGGACCGCAACAATCTTGTCTTCCTGCTGGATTCGGCTGAAGGCTGGCGTCTCCATGATCTTGAGGCGGATGTAGAGACCGAGCCCCACCAGCACGGCGCTGATCAGAAATGCTATGCGCCAGCCCCAGGCGAGAAATTCAGCGTCCGGCAGATAGGACAGCAGGTAGACCGCGCCGGCGCTTAGCAGCAAGCCGGCTGGGACGCCGATCTGCGGCCAGCTTCCGTAGAAGCCGCGTCGTCCCGACGGCGAATGCTCGACCGCCATCAGTACCGCGCCGCCCCATTCACCGCCGATGCCGATTCCCTGGAAGATACGGAGCACCAGAAGCAGGATCGGCGCCCAGATTCCGACGGAGGCGTAGGTTGGAAGAATGCCGATCAGGAACGTAGCCAGACCCATGATGAGAAGGGTGAGGATAAGTACGGTCTTGCGGCCGATGCGGTCCCCGTAGTGACCGAAGATGATGCCACCGATCGGGCGTGAGATGAAGCCGACAAAGAATGTCGTGTATGCCAACAAGGTGCCGGCGACGGCATCGAAATTCGGAAAAAACAGCTTGTTCAATACCAACGGCGTTACCACGCCATACAGAAAGAAATCATACCACTCGATGGTCGTACCGATCGCGCTTGCGAACGCGATCATGCCGGGCGAAATCACCGGCCCGCCGGCTCCGTGGTCTGCTTGTCCCATTGCCTTCACTCCCCCCTGTTTTGCCCGAAATTTCTAGCCTTCGGGCAGCTGCAATATCTGTCGCGCTTCCGCCGGGCTGGCGGCGTGCCGTCCGTATTTCCCGCACAGTTCGGCCACGCGTGAAACCAGTTCAGCATTGCTGCGCGCCAGGCGGTCCTTGTCGAACTTGATGTTGTCCTCGAGGCCAGTGCGGACGTGACCGCCGAGTTCGAGGCACCAGTGATTGACCTCGAGTTGCTGGCGTCCGATACCGGCGGCCGACCAGGTCGCATCCGGCATCAGATGGTTCAGTTCCGAGATCAGGAATTCCAGCAGCTTGCGGCGAGGGGGCAGCGCGTTCGGTATGCCCATCACGAACTGCACCTGGCACGGCCGCTTGAGCAGACCGCGATCCGCGAGGTTGCGCGCATTGTAGAGCATGGCGACGTCGAAGACCTCGATCTCGGGCTTGACGTCGTATTCAAGCATCGAGCGGGCGAGCTCCTCGACAAGTTGCGGCGGGTTCTCGTAGATTTGGGTGGCGAAATTCACCGAGCCGGTGGCAAGCGAGGCCATCTCGGGCTTGAGATACAGCATCCGGCCGCGCTCGCTTTGCGAGCGTCCCCGGCCACCGGTCGAGAATTGGACGATCATGCCTGGGCAATGCTTGACCACGCCCTCCTGCACCCTCGCGAACAGTTCCGGGTCCGAGCTCGGGCTCTCATCCGGATTGCGCACATGAATATGCGCGACCGTGGCACCGGCTTCAAAGGCCTCGTGGGTGGATTCGATCTGTTCGGGCGGCGTGACCGGCACGGCGGGCGTATCGGCCTTGCGCGGAATGGCACCGGTAATGGCGACAGTGATGATGGCGGGAGTTGTCATGCGGGGACTCGGGGCTGCTGAATGAAATGGAACGAGCGAATACCGCGTCGCTGCGCCACTTCCTTGAGCAGGGTGGCGAGCGGCGTGGAAGCGAGCGGATAGTCGGTCTCGATCGGTCCGGCGGCCTTGAGCGCGTCGTATTCGCGTGGCGGATAGAACGCCGCCAGCAGCAGGTCGTCATCCGAAACGAATGGGCCGCGCTCACGCCGGAGTTTCCGGATGCCCGGTTCCAGCAGATCACCAGGCCGCGCCGAGGTCGGCTCGACGCCGTTGGCGATGCGATCGAAAAGATCGGGGTCGATCGGCCCGGCGATTTCGCCATAGTAACCGAGCACGTATTTGCGGACCTCGTCCGGAACGGTGGCATAGCGTTCCTTGCCCATCACGTTCAGCACGGCCTGCGTCATGACGAATTGTGCGAACGGACTGACGATGATGGGATAGCCGAGGTCGCAGCGCACCCGCGCCGCCTCCTCGAGCACTTCCGGCAGGCGATGGCCGATTCCCAGCGGCGTCAATTGCGACTTCAGGTTGGAAATCATGCCGCCGGGCATCTGGTGCTCGTAATGAAACGCGTCATATTCGACGATATCGCCGAGCGGATTGCCCTCGCGCCTGGCGATGTAGCGCAGGCGGTCGGCGACCTCCTCGACCGGCGCCAGGTCGACCGCAACCTCGAACCCGCCGCGGCGGATGTTGCGCGTGAACGATTCTGTGGCGGGATGCGACGCGCCGTTGGCCAGTGCCGAGGTCGCGGTGTGAACCACATCGACCCCGAGCTCGACGGCGCGGCAGGCGGTGTAGGGCGCCAGTCCGGTCAGGCAATGGGAATGCAGATGCAGCGGCAGCGCGCCGCAGGCGGTCTTGATTGCCGGCACCAGGGTTTTCGCGCGCTCCGGCGTCAACAGCCCGCTGGCGTCTTTCAGATAGACGGCGTCGACGCCAAGCGCGACCAGTTCGCGCGTCTTGCGGGCGTAATAATCGTCGGTATGGACCGGGCTGATGGTGTAGACCACGCCGCCGGCGGTGTAGAGGCCGACTTTCCTGGCCGCGCGCACCGGAGCCTGCATGTTGCGCATATCGTTGAGCGCGTCATACGGCGTGTGATAGCGCATGCCGTTGGCGAAGATGCGCTCCGCGGTCAGTTCGACGATATCGTCGGGGAAGAACTCGAACGTGAACAGGCTCTGGCCGCGCGTCATCACAATCAGCGGGGTTTGTTTGACCCATCCGCTGAGAATGCGCATGCGCTCCCACGGATCCTCGCGAAGGTAGCGCACGCAGACGTCGAACACCGCCCCGCCGACCAGGTCGATAGCCTCAAACCCGGCCCGATCCAGCCGCGGCGCGATGTCGGCCATCATCGCCGTGGTCATGCGCGTCGCCCACAGGCATTGCGGCGCGTCGCGCAAGGTCACATCGACCAGTCGAACGGTTCTGGTGTTTTGCATCAGTGGACCGCCATCTGAAAGTTTCGCTCGATCCAGCGGGTATCAACCTCGGCGCGCTCAAACTCCTTTTGCTGCAGCAACCGCGCATGAAACGGAACGGTGGTGGTGATGCCGGAAACCTGAAACCGCGCCAATGCCGACTTCGCGGTCTCGATGCTGGAGGCGCGATCGGTTCCGCTGACGATCAGTTTGGCGAGCAGGGAATCGTAGTAGGGCGGCACCGCGTAGTTCTCGTAGGCATGGCTGTCGACGCGAATCTGCAGTCCGTTCGGCGGACGCCAGCGTTTCAGTGTCCCGGGCGACGGTTGGAAATTCCGTGCGGCGTCTTCGGCGTTGATTCGGAACTCGATCGCCGAACGGCCCTTGGCAAAGCTCGAGCCGAACGACAGCCGCTCGCCGGCGGCGACGCGAAACTGCTCCGCCACCAGATCGGTGCCGGTGACCATTTCGGTCACGGGATGCTCGACCTGGATGCGGGTATTCATCTCGACGAAAAAGAATTTCCCGCTCGATGGGTCATAGATGAATTCGACCGTGCCGGCGTTGACATATTTCAGCGCGCTGATCAGGGCGACGGCCGCTTCCGCCATTTGATGGCGGGTGGCGTCGTCAAGCGCAGGAGAGGGCGCTTCCTCGACCAGCTTCTGGTGGCGGCGCTGCACGCTGCAATCGCGCTCGCCGAGGTGGACGTAATTGCCGTGGCTGTCGCCGAACACCTGGATTTCGATGTGGCGGACCTTGGGGAAGAATCGCTCGAGATAGACTTCGGCATTGCCGAACGCCGCCAGCGCTTCGGCAGAGGCCTGCTCGAACTGGGCGACGAAATCTTCGGCGCGCTCGACGACCCGCATGCCGCGGCCGCCGCCGCCTCCGCTGGCCTTGAGCAGCAGGGGAAAACCGATCGGGGTGCTGGCTGCCTTGGCCGGCTGCGCCGCCGTGTAGCCGTGTTCGGAACCGGGGACGACGGGAATGCCGGCGGCAGCCGCGGCTTGTCGGGCCGCGACCTTGTCTCCCATGCGGGCGATCGAGTCGCTGTCGGGTCCGATGAAGGTCAGGCCGGCTTGCTTGCTGCGCTCGGCGAAGGCATGGTTCTCGGCGAGAAAGCCATAGCCCGGATAGATGGCGTCGCATTTCAGCGCGGCTGCGGTCTCGATCAGCGCGCCTGCGTTCAGGTAACTCGATTTCGGTGGAGGCGGGCCGATGCAGATGGCGTGATCGGCAGCCCAGCGATGGCAGGAATTGGCGTCGGCCGAACTGTAGACGGACACGCTTTCCAGGCCGAGCAGACGGCAGACCCGGATCGCCCGAAAGGCGATTTCACCGCGATTGGCGACCAAAACCCGCCGCACCGCCTAATTCCGATTGTTGGCGGGGTCGAATGTCAGCAAAGCAATCTCCCTACTATGTTACCTGATTTATTTGTTTAACATAAGACTGGCATCGTTTTGTTTCATATTGCAAGACTTTTTGTTCCGGTTTCTAATACACTCCATGCAGACCCCTCTCGATCCCACCCAAGTACTCAAAAGCCGTTTTAAGCGTCGTCCCGATGACCGCTCCGAGGCGTCGGTCTCTGAAGGCGCGGGAAAAGCGTTTCCAACCGTGAAGGCGGTTGCCATTCTCGAGGCGATGGCCACGGCGAAGCGACCGCTCGGGATTTCCGAATTTGGCGTCTTGCTGGGTCTTCCCAAACCTACCGCCCACCGCATCGTGCGCATGCTGGAAGGCGAAGGCCTGTTGCAACGGGAGCCCGGCAGCAGCCGTTATGTGCCAGGTGTCCGACTGGAGCGCCTTGGACTTGATATCGTCGCGGCCTCGATGTCGCGCGCGCCGCGGCATGCGATTCTGGAATCGCTCTCTCAGCAAATCGGCGAGACCTGCAATTTCGGCGTCATGGCCGGCAGCCATGTGGTTTATCTCGACCGCGTCGAGTCGGCGTGGCCGTTCGGGCTGCGGTTCGAACGGGGCTCGCACGTCCCGCTCCACTGCACATCGATGGGCAAGCTGTTTCTCAGCATGCTGCCCGCGGCCAAGCGCGTGCTGATGCTGCGCTCGATCCCGCTCTACCGCTACACCGAAAACACCATCACCGAGGTCAGCCGCCTGGAAGAGGAACTGGACAAGATTCGAGCGACCGAATTCTCCACTGACCACCAGGAATTCCTCGCTGGGGTGGTGTGCGTCGCCGTTCCGGTGCATGGGCCGAAGAAGCAGCCGGTCGCGGCGCTGGCGGTTTCGGCGCCGTTGGCGCGCATGTCGCTGCAACAGGGTCTGACGCACATTCCGCTGCTGCGGTCCGCTGCGAACAATTTGGCCGCGACAATCGAGCAGGATGCAAATTCGAGTGAAGAGGAGAATCCGTGAGCCTGAGATACGAGGATGTCGCCGAGATCCTGAAAATCATCGACAGCAGTTCGTGCGACGAGCTCATTGTCGAAACCGGCGATATCAAGCTGGTCGTGCGTCGAAACACCGCGCCCGGCCATGTCGCGCCGGCGACCGAGCGCGCCGGATCTGCGCCGGCAATTGCGGCTCGGCCGCGCCCGTCCCCCAATGCGACGACAGCGCGACAGGCAACGACTAGGCAAACGGCGGCGGTAGGTCAGATCGAGGTGACGGCGCCCATGGTCGGCACCTTCTACCGCGCGCCGAACCCCGATGCGCCACCTTTTGTCGAGATCGGGACGGTGGTTCAGCCGGGCCAGCCACTGTGCATCATCGAAGTCATGAAGCTGTTCACGACGATTAATTCCGAATGCGCCGGACGCGTGGTGCAGATCGGCGCGGAGACTGGCGACCTGGTGGAATATGGACGTACGCTATTCATTATCGAGCCGGGCGAGGGATGACGGCCGATTTGATGTCGACGCCCGGCTGCCAGAGACCACACGATCGGGTTTTGCGGAATTATCCGCCAACCAAAAATGACATTGGTCCGGGAGGGCAAAATGCAAAAGCTGTCAGGAGCGCGTTGCGGATTATTGATTGTGATCGCCTTCGCCTTGTGGAGCGGCGTGGCTCCCGCGGCGGCGCAGAATTTCACTGACTGGGGCTGGCCGCAGCCCTACGAGAGAGTTTCCGACAAGTCGATCGCCTGGCTGAAGCAGAAGGGCTGGTGGCCGCTCGCGGTGGGATGGCAGGGGCCATTCTCCGGCCAGAACACCACCAATGTGGTGATGGACAAGGCCGGATTGCTGGAGAAGCGTGGCCTGGACGCCAAATTCCAGGTGTTCGCCGCCGGTCCTGACGTCAACGAGGCAATCGCCGCCGCCCGCATTCAGGTCGGCAATGGCGGGAATTTTCCGTTCACCTCGCTGCTCGACCGCGGCATTCCGGTGCGCGCCATTGCCGTGGTGGCGCCGAACCTGAAGCATTCGACCGTGGTGCCGCTGGACTCGCCGGTGAAATCACTCGCCGACCTGAAGGGCAGCAACCCGCCGGCGACAATCGGCATCGTCACCGGTTCTTCCGCCGAGTTCTACTTTACCCAGGCCGCCGAAGTGGTTGGCCTGCAGATCGGCAAGGATGTCATTCTGAAGAACATGCCTCCCGGCGAACAATTGCTGATGGTGAAGGGAATCGGCGCGGTGGTGCCGTGGGAGCCGTCGGTCACCATCATCACCGACGATCGCAAGACCGGACGCGAAGTCGATACCATCTTCCCGTATAATTTCTACGAGGGCATGTTCTATGTCCGGCAGGAACTGATCGATAACGTGCCGGATGTCGTCCAGGCGATCAGCGACGCCTTCATGGAGGCGACCTTGTGGATCCGCCTCAATCCGGACCAGGCCGCCGACTTTCTTGCCGCCGAACCGATGCTCAAGGTCTATGGAAAGCCGCTGCTGCTGCAGCAGGTTCGGCTCTACAACAACCTGTACAAGCCGACCGCCGGTTATCCGTTCGCCAGGATGTGGGGCGAGGAAAACGCCCGTATCGCGAAATGGCTGAAGGAGCGCAACCGCCTCACCAAAGGGCTGACCGCGAAGGATTATGAAAATTCCTTCGATGCCAGTTTCATGGAGAACACCTATCGGAAGCTCGGCTGGGCCATCCCGGCGCAGGCGCCGTTCCTTCCAAAGGGCTGGCCGGGAAAAATCGGCGAGCTTCCCTATCCGCCCTATGCCAACGTCACCACCTTGCAGGATCCGCAGCCGTGGCCGGAAAAGGGCGATCTAACCAGGGCCTGGTCCTTTAATGGCAAGACCTTCCAGCCCTGATGGCGATGCCATGGCGGCGCCGCCCGTGGCCATCGAGCATGGCGCGGTGCCGCCGCCCCGCAACCGGTGGCGGCTGCGGCTTTTGGCAGCGCTCGCGGTGCTGCCGAACTTCGCCACCCTGGTCGTTCTGCTGATCGTCTGGCAGTTTGCTTCAAAGGTCTGGCTGCCCCGCATCGATCCGCAGATGGCGGTACTGATGCCGGCGCCCAGCACCATCGCGGTGACCGCGGCGGGGATGATCGCGTCCGGCGAGTTGTTCTATCACCTGGTGGCCAGCCTGAAGCGGGAAGCGGTGGCTTTCCTGTTCGCCGCCAGCGCCATTCCGCTCGGCATCATGATGGGTTGGTGGCGCCTGGTGCATGACCAGGTCAATCCGATTATGGAGATCCTGCGTCCGATACCGCCGCTGGCGTGGATACCCCTGAGCATCCTGTGGTTCGGCATCGGCGACGAGCAGAACGAATTCATCATCTTTCTCGGCATCTTCTTCCCGATCCTGGTGAATACCATCGTCGGGGTGAAAAACATCGACCCGATCCTGATCCGCGCGGCGCGCAGCCTCGGGGCATCCGAGCGCAGATTGCTGGCGCGCATTGTGTTCATCGGTGCGCTGCCGCAGATCATCACCGGCATTCGGATCGGTCTTGGGGTCGGCTGGATGGCGTTGGTGGCCGCCGAATTGGTCGGCGCAAGTTCGGGTCTCGGCTTCGTGATCAACGATGCGCGCAGCATGCTTCGTACCGATATCATCGTCGTCGGAATGCTGACGATCGGCCTGATCGGATTGCTGATCGATGCGGCGATCCTGGCGCTCAGCCGCAGGCTGCTTCCCTGGTCGCTGGCAATGCGCAAATAGGTCATGCAATGGGTCGGCTGGCGGTAAGCGGCGTATCGAAAATCTACGGGGACCGTCACGCCGCCGACAGCGTCGTTGCGCTTCGCGACGTTACCTTCGAGGTGCCGGACAACCAGTTTTGCAGCATCCTCGGTCACAGCGGATGCGGGAAGACCACGCTTCTCAACATTGCCGCCGGCTTCGAGCGCGCCACCGCGGGTGCCGTTACGGTCGATGGCGCGCCGATCGATCTGCCGGGATGGCGGAACACGATGATTTTCCAGGAATACGCCCTGTTCCCGTGGATGAGCGTGTCTGACAACATTGGCTTCGGCCTGGAGATGAAGGGGGTATCGCGGAAGGAGCGCGAGGACATCACCCGGCATTACATCGGGCTGGTCGGTCTCGAAGGCTTTGACAGCAAACTTCCTTATCAGCTTTCCGGCGGCATGCGTCAGCGGGTGGCGATTGCCCGGGCACTGGCGGTCCAGCCGAACCTGCTGCTGATGGACGAGCCGTTTGCCGCACTCGATGCACAGAACCGCGCGTTCATGCAGGAGGAACTGGAGCGGATCTGGCAGCGTGAACCAAAGACCGTTCTGCTCGTCACCCACAGCATCGACGAAGCCATCAAGCTTTCGGACTGTATTGCGGTGATGACGAGCCGCCCCGGGCGCATCAAGGAGTTCGTCAAGGTCGAGCTGCCGCGGCCGCGCGAGGAAGACGACCCTTCCTATATCGCGCTCAAGCGCCGCTTGCGCGAGCTGATTCGCGACGATTTTGTCAGCCAGTAATTGCCACGACCGGCCGGCTCAGGCGATTTCACCGGCCCGCGCCTTGGTCGAGACCCAGCCGCCGTCCACCTTCAGCTCGGCACCGGAGATGTAGCTGGATTCGTCGAGCGCGAGAAAAACGGCGGCGTTGGCGACGTCCTCGGGCGTTCCCCACCGTCCGACCGGGGTCTCGTTGCCCCAGTCATGCTCTGCGTCGGCCGCCTGCGGGGCATTCATCGGCGAATTGATCGACCCTGGCGCGAGCGCGTTCACGGTGACGCCGGTGCCGCGAAGGTCGATCGCCAGTGCCCGGGTCATGCCAAGCAGGCCCGATTTGGCCGACACGTACGCCACCCGGTCGGGCCGCCCGACGAAACTCGCGATCGAAGCGACGTTGAGGATCCGCCCACTGCCGCCGCGGATCATGAATGGCGCGACGGCCCGGGCGCAGAAGAACGGTCCGGTGAGGTTGGTCGCGATCATCACGTTCCAGTCGGCGTCGGTATGCTCGAGAAACGGCTTGGTGATGCGAACTCCGACATTGTTGACGAGAATGTCGAGGCGGCCGAAACGGCGGTCGACCTCGCGCGCCATTTGGTTGACCGAGGCGGAATCGGTGACGTCGGCGCGGACGAAGATGGCTTCGCCCTGTGCCGCAATCTGGGCAGCGGCGTCCTGGCCCTTGCGTTCGTCGATATCCACCACCGCGACGCGGGCGCCTTCGCGGGCAAAGGAAAGGCTGATCGCCTTTCCGATTCCGCTGGCGCCACCCGTCACGACCGCGACCTTCTCGCGTAACCGCATGATATTCTCCGCTTGCTCTAGAGGTCTGGATATTCGACCGCCGCCGTGGTCTGGCGGCGACGCGCCAGCAGGCCCTTCACCACCGGATATGACAGCGAGATGATGGACAGCGCCATCAGGCTGCCGGCGATCGGCTGGGTGAAGAACACGGTCCAGTCGCGGTGATAGGTGATCATGCTCCGCATGTAGGAATCCTCGGCCAGTGGCCCGAGGATCGCACCCAGCACCATCGGTGAGACCGGGAATTTATAGCGCTCGAACAACGCCGCCAGCGTGCCGAATATGACGATCATCCACATGTCGGAGATGGTGTTGCGGTCGGCGAACGCACCGACCAGGCAGAACATGATCACGATCGCGGCGAGCACGCCCTGCGGTATCGTCAGCACCTTCACCACGACATGGATCCAGGCGAAGCCCATCAGGCACATGCCGACAACGGCGACGAACATCGACGCCATGATGGTATAGACCACCAGCGTCGATTCAGGATTGCCGAACATGAATGGGCCTGGCTGCACGCCGTGGAGCAGGAACGCCGCGAGAATGACGGCGGTCGCACCGCTGCCGGGAATGCCGAGCGTCAACAGCGGGACGATATGTCCGGCGACCGATGCGGTCGATGCAATCTGCGGCGCGACGATTCCTTCCGGGATGCCGGTGCCGATCTTGTCGCCGCGGCGGCCATACTGTTTCTCGATCGCATAGGACACGAAGGATGTGATGGTGGCGCCGGCGCCGGGTACGGCGCCCAGTACCGTGCCGAGCAGGGTGCTGCGAACGAAGGTTGCGCGCAATTCCCACAATTCGCGCAAGGACGGGAAACGGGTCTTGGTGCTGGCCCGGTCGGCCGGCGCCTCGATATGAAGAGTTTGCCCGAGCTTGATCAGGATCTCGCCGAATCCATACATGCCGACCAGAACCATCACATATGGCACGCCGTTCGACAGGATCGCGGAATTGAAGGTAAAGCGCTCGGTCCCGTAGGTGCTGTCGGTGCCGATGGTCGCGACCAACAGCCCGAGGAACAGGCTGATCAGCGCGTTGGGGATCGACGTGCCGGCCAGCGCCACCACGGTGGTGAGGCCGAAGAACACCGCTGCGAAATATTCGGGCGCGCCGAATTTGAGCGCGAAATTGCTGAGCGGCGTCGCCAGGGTGGTCATCACCGCGGTCGAGAACAGCCCGCCGGTCAGTGCCGCGACCAGGGCCCATCCGAGCGCCTTCGCCGCCTCGCCGCGCTGGGTCATCGCATAGCCGTCCCACAGCAGCGGCACGTCCATCGGTTCGCCGGGAATGCGATACAGGATGGCCGTAAAACAGCCGGCGTAGGTTCCCGACATGTAGATTGCGGTCAGCAGGATGATCGACGGCTCGAGCGACATTCCATAGGTGAAGGGAAGCGCGAGAACCACGCCCATCACGAGGCCGAGACCGGGCATGATCGAAACGGCCATGCCGATCAGCAGGCCGACGAACATCATCAGCAGATCGAGCGGCTTGAAAACCTCGGCAAATCCGGCCAGCAGCAATTGGAGGGTGTGCATTCAGCCCTCTTAGTGAACGCCGAGAAGGCGCATCAGGCTGGTCGACAGCCATTCAAAGGGACCGGTGCCGATCGGCAATGCCACGTAAATCACCCGCAGGAAGACCAGCATGAACAGCAAGGTCGTCACTATGCTGATGGCGAGTGCGGTCCAGAAGCGGCGGAAGCCGCCGATCCAGATCAGGCCCAGCACGAACACCACGGTATCGACGAAAAACCCGACGATCTCGAACAGCGTCAGGTAAACCAGCGACGCGGCTACGCAGGTAAGCACCACCCGCATGTCCGCGGGCTCGCGCTCGAACGGCGATTCGACGGCCCCTGACCGGGGCCGACTGGCCGTAAGCAGCCGACGGGCGCCCTCGAACGCCGAGGTCGCCATGATCATGTAGAGGATGAGCTTGGGCCAGCTATCCGGGCCGACCTGATCGGCCGGTGCCGTGAACTCGAAATGTTGCGCCCGGTAGAGCAGGAACGCTGCCACGCCAAACACCAAGGCATAGGGGAGCACGCGTTCAATCGCCGTGGCGGCGCCACGGACTTCGCTCATTGCTTGGCCTTTGATGCCGCGCTCAGCGAACTGGCCTCCCCCAGCCATTTATTCATGTAGGCGATGGCCTGATCGGCGGGAACGAAGCTCTGCGGCTCGCCGAGCTGTTGTTTGAGGTAAGCGTTGAACTCGGGATCGGTGCCGACTTTCCTGACGGCTTCGGCAAGAACCTTGACCTGGTCGGGACTGGTGCCGGCTTTTGCAATGATGACCCGAAACTGCGGCAGCTTGACATCGTAGCCGAGCTTCTCGGAGTAGGGAATGTCAGGATAGGCGACAAACGGCTTGTCGCTGAAGAACAGCACCGGGCGTATCTGCTTGCCGTCAAGGAAGCTGCGGATGTCGCCGGCCTGCTCGTACACGAGATCGCTCTGGCCGCCGATCACCGACGAGTAGCGCAGGCCCGGCTCGGCGAAAGGCACCGATTCCAGCTTCAATCCCTTGTTGCGGAAATAATTGACGGTGAAGTCGTCGGGACTGCCGAAACCAGTGACCGCAACGCGCAGTGGCGCTTTGCGCGCCGCCGCCTCGACGTCGGCCCAGTCTTTCCACGGACTGTCTGCCTTGACGAAAAAGCCGGAGGGTTGCTGGATCATGATGCCAAGTGGCACCAGCTGATCGATCTTGAAGCGCGCGTTCGCGGCGGTGAACAGCGCGAACGTGTCGCCGGTCATGACCTCGATGGTGTAACCATCCGCGGGACCGGTCACGAGTTTGGTCAAACCGGTCTGCCCGGTTGCACCGGGCACGTTGATGACCGGAAACGAAACCTTCAGTTCCTGCTCCATCAATTTGCCTGCGACGCGTGCGAGCTGGTCGGCGCCGCCGCCGGGACCCCAGGGAACAATGAAGGTGACCGGACGTGCCGGATAGCTGTCTTCCGCGGCAACGCCCGACAGCGCGGCCGATCCCAGCAGCAGGCAGCCTGCCATAACAAGAGCACGTCGCATCCTGAAACCTCCCTCTGCGCCGCCCCAAAGGGCTGGCGTTTTTTGCTTGGACCGCTGACGGCCGGGTCATCGTTCAATACCGCATCGAGCCTATCAAGTCTGTCAGCCAGCTGACAACTTTGGTAGCAGGCGGCCTCGCCGGGTGCGTCAAATTGCCAGCAATCGCGTCAGGCGCATGGGGTCCCTGACCACGATGTGGCGGCCGCATTTTTCGATCAGACCGTCGTGCACAAAACGGTTCAAGGCCGAGGTGACCGTGGGTCGCCGCGCGCCGACCATGTTCGAAAGATCTTCATGGGTGAGCGATATTGTCGGCTTTGCCGCGTCGATCGGGTCGCGCTGGCCGAGCGCCAGCAGCACCCGCGCCAGGCGCTGATCGACACTTGCCGCCTGCAGGTCGGCGAGGCGCGAATGCAGATCCGCCAGCCGATCGACCAGCATCCGCATGACGCGAAGTCCCAGCGCGGAATCTTCCAGCAGCACAGCCTGCATTTCCGCGCGCGTCAGTTCCACAATGGTCACGGTCTCGAGCGCGGTTGCCGTGGCATCGCGAGCCGGCAGCGCCGCCAGTGCCGACAGCCCGATCAGGCTGCCCGGCAAATGAATGCGAAGGATCGTCTTCTGTCCGGAAGCGCCGATCAGACATACCTTGACGCGGCCATCGACCAGCAGCAGGACGCTTTCGGCGCAATCGCCCTGATGAAACAGGCAGTCTCCGCGCTCGAATTTGCGCTCCACGCCGCGGCTGGCCAACAGACGCATGTTGTCGACCGTCAGCGCCGAGCGCAAATCCTGTTTGGTTCCGATGGCATATTCCCGCATTCGCCGCTATCCCTCAGCGCGCAACAGCAGCTTGCCGCGCGACCGGCCCGCTTCCAGATAGACATGCGCCTCGGCGGCTTCGGCCAGTGCGAATTCCCGATCGATGGAAACCTGCAGGCCGCCGCTTGCCACCAGAGCGAACAGGTGGTCCGACCGGCCGCGGATCTCGCCGGCGTCGCGCATATAGTCGGCCAGATGCGGCCGGGTAAAGTACACCGACCCGGCTTCCGCCAATTCGATCGGCTCGATCGACGGCACCGCGCCAGAACTCGCGCCGAACAGAATGCACATGCCGCGCTTCTTCAGGCTGCGGATGCTGCGGTGGATGGTGTCGCGCCCGACCGAATCGTAGACCACATCGACGCCGCGGCCATCGGTAAGGCGCATCACCTCCTCGCGAAAATCGGTCTGCCGGTACAGGATTGACTGGTCGGCGCCGCATTTTCTGGCTTGCACCGCCTTGTCCTCGTTGCCGACGGTGGCGATCACCCGGGCGCCGCGCGACTTCGCGAGTTGGATCAGCAATTGTCCGACGCCACCCGCGCCGGCATGGACCAGACAGGTATCGGCGGGGCCGAGCGGAAAAGCGGAATGACTGAGATAGTGTGCGGTCGACCCCTGCAGCATCAAAGCGGCGGCGACGGGGAGGGGCACCCCGGCCGGAATCGGAACCGCCTTCCATGCCGGTACATTGACGGATTGCGCATAGCTGCCGCGGACCAGGCAGAATCCGACACGGTCGCCGATGGCATGTTCGGTCACTCCCTCGCCGAGCGCAGTCACCGTCCCGGCGCCCTCCATCCCGATCGTCATCGGCAGGGGCGTCTGATAGGTGTGCGATCGCGCATAGGTGCCGTTGCGCATATAGATGTCCATGAAATTGACGCCGGCATAGGCGAGACGCACCGTCACCTCGCCGGCGGCGGGCCTCGGTTCGGCGACGTCGATCAGCCGGCAAACTTCGGGGCCACCAAATGCAGCAATGCTGATTGCCTTCATGTCGCGCCTTTCACGCTGGGGCTGGCCGAAACCGCGCCGTAATTCATCAACAGCAGTATCGGGACCGGCAGTAGGGCCAGCAGTCCGAGCAGCAGAAACGCGGCGGTGACGGTCCCGCTGATGGAGGTGACCAGGCTGAACAGGCCCGGTCCCAGCAGCGCCCCGGCATAGATGAAGAACATCACGCCGGCGGTGGCTTCGCCGACATGTCCGCTCGGCGCGAAGTGGGCGGCCTCGGACAGCGCCAGACCGTTCCAGCTCGAGCCCGACGCGCCAAACAGAAACGCAATGGCATAGATGACGGAGGCCGGCCATGCGGGGGAGAGAAAAGCGCAGGCGACGGTCGCCGCCGCCATCATCGCGCCAAGCGCCGCCAGCACCAAACGCGCGGGCGCATGATCCGCGGCCCAGCCCCAGCCGAGCCGCGAGCCGACGCTGACGGCCATCGCGATCGATAGCGTGGTGCCGGCCTCGACCGGCGACCATCGCATCCGTTCCACCAGCACGGCGGCGAACACCGCCGTGAAATTGAATTGGGTCGCGGCGAAGCAGACCGCCATGACACCCAGGGGCCGCAGGCTGGCGCTGCTCGAAATCAGGCGCAGTGATGCGATCGCTCCGGTCCTGCCGACCGGGGCCGCGTCGTCATCCCGACCATCCAGATCCTTTCGCCAGCCGCCGACGAGGATGGCGCCAAGCAGGCAGACCGCCGCCACTGCCAGCACCGCAGAAGGCCAGCCAATCCGTGTCATCAGAAACGGAACGGCGAAACCTGCCAGCGCGGCGCCGAGCGGGACAGCGGTTTGCTTCAGCGCAAACACCCGGGCTCTGGTCTCCGGCGCCGTGTAGCGCGAGAGCAGCGAGGAACTGGCAGGATTGGCGGGACCGTAGGCGAGCCCCAGCAGCAGCGCGCTGATCACGAATCCAGCGAGCGTTTCGGCGCGCAGCACGACCAGGCCCGCCACCGCCACCAACAACATGATCTGATGGACACGGATGGCGCCGTAGCGGCGCACCCATTGTGGCGTCGCGAGCGAGGCAAAGGCCGCAGCCAGAAAGGTCAGCGAGGCATAATATCCGACCAGGTGCCGTTCAAGCCCAAGGCGCGGCGCAACGCCGGCTGCGGTCAGCGGCACGACAAGTGACGCCATGACGATGATCGCCTGCACGCCCAACGTCGCAGCAATCGCCTTAGGCAGTAAGCGCACGCTGATCCACTGTTCCGCGGGAGGCCCAACTTTCGACCGCCAGAAGCTAGACGATTTCCCGAACCAGGCAATTGTTTTTCGAGATATTATGTCTCGTTTTTTAGTATAGTATTGGTCGCATCGACGGGGCGGCCTGCGCCGTCCGGGCTCCATCGGCCACCAAACAAGGGCTGCGCCTTGCGGCAAGCTTCGAAACCAGAACCAAAGCCGCGCGGCGCAAGCTCTGCCGCGATGGCGCCGGAGGAATCGGCGGCCGGGTCGTCCGCGCTGCAAAAAGGGTTTGCGCTGCTCGAGCACCTGATCGCCGCCGACCGCGCTCTGACCCTCGCCGAATTGGTCGCGGGGATGGACATGCCGAAGGCCACTGTGCACCGATTGCTTATCAATCTGGAGGCCGCGCAGCTTCTGAAGCGTGACCTGAGCGGCAAGCGCTATGTGCCCGGCGACCGCCTGACCCGATTTTCGCTGCGCGCAGTGGTGTTTGCGGCGCGGATGTCGCCGGTGCTGGCCAATCTCGAGCGGCTGGTCGCCGAGATCGGCGAGTCGGTCAATCTCGGTGTGCTCGATGGCTCGAGCGTCGCCTATGTTCAGCGCGTCGAATGCAATTGGCCGCTGCGGACGCATCTGAGCGCGGGTTCGCGCGTGCCGCTGCATTGTACCGCGACCGGAAAGCTTTTTCTGGCGCTGATGCCGATGGCGCGGCGCGCGGCGTTGCTCGACGAGATCGAGCTCCACGCCTATGCGCCCAATACCATCACGGACCGAAAGCGCCTCGAAGCCGAGCTGGCGCGTATCCGCGACGAACGGCTCGCCATCAACAATGAGGAGTTCATGGTGGGTGCGATCGGGCTCAGCGTTCCCTTGATCGGTATTGACGGCGAGATGTTCGCGGGTCTCGCCTTGCATGCCCCGGTTGCACGCTTGAGCGTCGATGGCGCCCGCAAGCATACGTCGACGCTGCGCCGCGCCGCCGAAAAGCTTGCGCGCACCCTGCTTTGACGGCGACCGCGCCGGATCCGGCCGGGTGGGTTCGCCGTGTCCTCTAACATGAAGGTCGCAAGATTTGGATAGGAAGCAGACGATGTCACAGTCCTACCTTGAGCGGATCGAGCTTGACCTGCTGCGGGTACCGCTCAAAACCCCTTACAAATTGGTATTCGGCAATGTCGAGGCCTTCGATACCCTGCTGGTGACGGTGACTCTTGCCGACGGCCGCAGCGGGGTCGGCGAGGCGACCATCCTGACCGGATATACCGAGGAGACGCTCGATCAATGCTGGCAGGCGGCGCGCGCGATCGGATCGGAATTGCTGGTCAACGGCCGCCTCGCGCCCTGGCTTGGCGAAAATCCATTCACGGTGACCGCCTTTTCCACCGCGATGGAAATGGCCGGCGGCCACCCCACGCTCCGCCCGACGGCGGCATCGGTGCCGCTGCTCGCCATTTTGAACGAAACCGAGCCGGGCGCGCTTGATGTTGAGCTGGAGCGGCTGCTGCAGGCTGGCTATTCGACCATCAAGGTCAAGGTGGGCTGGAACGTGCAGGACGATCTGCGTCGCGTCCGGCATATCCAGCAAGCGCTGCGCGGGCACGCGCGGATCCGGATCGACGCCAATCAGGGCTATTCGAAAGACGACGGCTGCAGCTTCGCGCGCAGCCTCGACCCGGCTGGAATCGAATTGTTCGAGCAGGCCTGCGCGGCCGGGGATTGGGATGCGGCACTCGCCGTCAAACGCGCGGCGACCGTTCCGATCATGCTTGATGAGTCGATCTACACCATGGCGGATGTTGAGAAGGCCGCGGCGCTCGGCGCGGCCGATATCATCAAGCTGAAACTGATGAAGCTCGGCAGCATCGACCAGCTCGAACAGGCGCTGGGCCGGATCGGCGCGCTCGGCATGACGGCGGTGCTGGGCAACGGCGTCGCCACGGAAATCGGCTGCTGGATGGAGGCCTGCGTCGGTGCCAGGCTGTTGGCGACGGCCGGCGAGATGAACGGGTTCCTGAAGCAGCGCAGCGGATTGCTGACCGCGCCGCTGCGCGTCGAGCGCGGCCGCATTTTGCTGGATCGGGCGTCCGGGCCGCAGCTCGACCCCGCAGCCGTCGCCGCCGCGCGCGTCGGGCGCGCGGAGTTTTACGTTCCGGCCGGTGTCCGCATGACGGCGCCGTGAGGCGCCTGGAAAAATCGCTTGCCTGCGGCAGCGGTTTCCGGGCACAATAAAAAACCGGTATGTTTCGTCCCGGTTTTTTAAATTAGAGAGTTGAACACCTCGCCATGCTGCTGCTTGACGCCGACGTTCACGAGAGCTTCGCGGGCATTCGCGACCTCATTCCCTATCTGCAGGAACCCTACCGCGAATGGATTGCGCGGGGTGCCTGGCGCGGCTTCAGTCAGCCGTTTGCCTATACCTCGCCGGGGTGCGGCAATCGCGCCGATGTCCGCAATGCCGACGGCTCGGCTTCGGTCAGCGACTACGGGGTCATGCGCCAACAACTGCTCGATCCCTACCAGCAGACCTATGCCGTGCTGACCGGCTATTTCTATCCGACCATGCTGAAGCTGCAGTACGGGCTGAGCTCGGCGCTCGCGGCCGCCTATAACGATTATGTCGCCGAGCATTGGCTGGCAAAGGACAAGCGGTTCATCGGCAGCATCCAGATCAATGCGCGCGATCCGGAAGGCGCCGCCCGGGAGATCGATCGGATGGCCGCCCATCCGCAGATCAAGCAGGTGATGCTGCCGGTGGTGGATGACATCGCCTACGGCCACCCGATGTATCGCCCGATTTTCGCCGCTGCCGAGCGCCACGGCCTGGTGATTGCGCTGCATCATACCATTCTGGCCGAGGGGCCGTTCGGCATGGGACTGCATTACATCGAGAGGCACACGCTGCTGCCGACCTCGATGATGGCGGAAGTCATCAGCCTCATTCTCAACGGCGTGTTCGACGGCTATCCCTCATTGCGCTTCATCATCCTCGAGGGAGGATTCAGCTGGTTGCCGCATTTGATGTGGCGGATGGACCGGGAGTATCGCCAGGGCCGTGTCGAGGTGCCCTGGGTCAAGAAGCTGCCAAGTGAGCATATGCGCGAGCGTCTGCGATTTTCCACCCAGCCCGCCGAGGATCTGACCGGCGACCAGTGGATGAAACTGATCGATCTGATGGGCAGCGACGAATATCTGGTGTTCTCGACGGATTATCCGCATTTCGATTTCGACGATCCGAGGGTGTCGATCCCGCGTTCATTGCCCGACAGCCTGCAGGAGAAGATCTTCTGGAAAAACGGCGCGTCGCTGTATGGCGTTGCGGCCCCCGCGCCATGACCAGGCATCTCGTCTGCCGCGCCGACCAAGTCGCAAGCTACGCCATGATGCCGGTGGCATTGGGGCGCGGCAAAATCCTGCTGACGCGCCTGCCGTCCGGTGAAATCAAGGCGGTCGCCGCCCGCTGTCCGCACCAGGGCGCCAATCTGGAGCACGGATGTCTGACCGGGTATGCCCATAGCGATCAGCCCAACGTGTTGCTGATGGACAGGCCCGGGCAGATTCTGCGCTGCCCGTGGCACGGCTTTGAATTCGATATTTGCAGCGGCGAATCGATTGCCGATCACGGCAAGCTGCGGCTTCGTCGTTTCGACGTCGAAATCGAGAACGGTGAAGTCTTCATCGTGATGTAGCCGCCGGCGGCTCATCTAATGAGACAGATCAAGGGTGGGCGCGACATTGGCTGGGGCTGAATTCGATTACATCATCGTCGGCGCGGGATCGTCGGGCTGTGTGCTGGCCAACCGGCTGAGCGCGGACGGCCGCTTCAAGGTGCTGCTGCTGGAGGCCGGTCCAAGGGACAACTACCTCTGGATCCATATCCCGATCGGATATGGAAAGACGATGTTTCATAAGGCCTATAATTGGGGATTCTACACCGACCCCGAGGCCAACATGCACGATCGAAAGATCTACTGGCCGCGTGGCAGGGGACTCGGTGGATCGAGTTCGATCAACGGCCTGGTTTTTATCCGCGGCCAGAGCGAGGACTACGATCACTGGGCGCAGCTCGGAAACGCCGGCTGGGACTGGAAAAGCGTCCTGCCGTATTTCATCAAGTCGGAACACAACAGCCGCGGCGCCAGCGACTGCCACGGCGCTGACGGTCCGTTATGGTCGTCGGACATCGAGGAAAAAAGCGAGTTGATGGAGGCCATCATTCGCGGTGCCCAGGAACTCGGCGTTCCCCGCACCACCGATTTCAACGGCGGCAATCAGGAAGGCGTCGGATACTTCCAGCTGTTCACCCGCAACGGCTGGCGCAACAGCTCGGCGGTGGCCTATCTCAAGCCGGCGCGCGGGCGCAAGAACCTGCGCGTCGAAACCGACGCCCACGCCACCAGCCTCATTCTCGACGGCCGCAGGGCTGCGGGCCTGCGTTATCGCCAGCACGGCGTCACGCATGAAGTGCGCGCCGCGCGGGAGGTCGTGCTGTCCGCGGGCGCGCTGCAAAGTCCGCAACTGCTGCAGCTCTCCGGCATCGGCCCGGCCGAGCTGCTGCGCCGCCATGGCATCGAAGTCGTGCACGATCTGCCGGGCGTCGGCCAGAATCTGCAGGACCATCTGCAATTCCGCCTGATGTATCGGGTGGCAAAGCCGATCACCACCAATGATGATCTGCGGACGCTCGCAGGACAGGCGCGCATCGGCCTGAAATGGCTGCTGAGCGGGCGGGGGCCGCTCGGCATCGGGATCAACCAGGGTGGGCTGTTCACGCGCATCCTGCCGGGCTCGCAAACACCGGATATCCAGTTTCATTTCGCCACCCTATCGGCGGAGCTTGCCGCCGCCAAGCCGCATCCGTGGTCCGGCTGCACCTTCTCGGTGTGCCAGTTGCGGCCGGAGTCGCGCGGCAGCGTCGAGATCAGATCGACGGATCCGATGCAGCCGCCGTCGATGCGGCCGAACTACCTCGCCAGCGAAAAAGACCGCATCTGCGCGGTCGAATCGATCA
>Ga0182024_10003756_pt1 | contig 35754 bp, 38 predicted proteins | sample P32metaG_FD_120480 | JGI IMG/M metagenome (GOLD analysis project Ga0182024, IMG submission 120480) | Permafrost microbial communities from Stordalen Mire, Sweden - P3-2 metaG (Illumina Assembly) | ecosystem: Environmental > Terrestrial > Soil > Wetlands > Permafrost | place: Sweden: Stordalen...
CATGGCGCCGACGCGCACGTCTGGGCTCTTGCCGGGGGTGGCCAGCGACGCCACGACACTCTGGCTGGCGAGCGTGCCCTTGTGGCACGACGCGTTCAGACTCACCGGCCGGAGTCCCGCGGCGCGCAGGGCGCCATGGGCGGCGACGATCTTCATGCCGATGACGTTCGGGACCGTGACGCCGGGATGTGTCGTGGTGGACGATGTCGACGAGGTGGAGGTCGTCGGTGGAGTTGTCGGGGTGGTCGTGGTGGGGATGTTCCGCACGGCCGCCTTCTCCTCGACCACGGGCGAGTTGCCGCACGATGACAGGACGCACGCGGTGGCCAGCGCGGCGGCACCCAGCGCGGCGACCCGAACCCCGAGCGACATGGTCCCATCATGGTTGCTGGAGCCTCGCGACGCGGGCGGCCCGGGCCTCTGCAGTCACTCCAGGATGTCGACGGCCCCGGGGCGACCACGAGGATCGCCACCACCAGGGAGACGGCCCCCTCGGCCCTCATCCTGAGCTTCAAGCGGGGACTCCCTCGAGGATCCGCCTGGCCGAGGTTGCTAAGGAACGTATGCGCCTTGAAATGCCAGCACGGCATAGAGCGCCAGGGCGGCGCCGCACAACACGTAGGTGACGGCTGCGACCCGCGCCGACCGGAGCAGCGTGGCGCCGGCCATCACCAGCGGGAAGGCGCTGAGTGCATAGCGCTCGAACGAATCGAGGTTGGAACCGGACAACGCGACGACGACGACGCACAATGCGAACGCGCCGTAGGACACTGGTAAGCGCCAGAAGGCCACGACGATGAGCACAGCGGCGACCGCGATCCAGGGGACATGGAGCCCTTCACCGATGTGATGCCCGTGCGCCAAATTGGCCAGCGAGTGATAGACGGTGGCGACAGGGTCGGTCAGCGCGCCGTGGTGCGCCTGCTGCTGTTGGATCTTGAGCGGTTCCAGGAAGCCCCCGAACGTTGCACTCACCCAGCCGAGATACGTGACCGTCCCGGCCACGGAGGACACGACGGCGGCGACCTTTCCGGGCCACCGGGCCCAGTGGTCGGTGCGCCACGAACGAACGACCTCGATCAGCGCCGGAACGACGAGAAGGCAGCCGATAGGGCGGGCGGTTCCGGCCAGGTACCCGAAGAGGACGGCCCACCACCAATTGCCGCGCCGTATGTTGACGAAGAAGGCAACGGACAGTAGGACGAGAAGCGCCTCCGAGTAGCCCATCACAAACACGAACGCGGGTGGGGCCAGCATGATCAGCCAGACCGCCCGCCGGGCCAGGACGGCGTCGTGCCACTCAGACAGGACCAGGGCGTAGATCCCGATCCCCAAGAGGAGCGCGGCCACATTCGTGATGAGAAGAGAGGAGATACCCACCGTCAGCGAAGTGACGTCGTGCAGTCCGCGGTCGAGCAGCGGGAGCAGCGGGAAGAAGCGGGTGGCAGACCGGGGCAGTGCCCCGTAGCCGTGGGCGGCGATGGTCTGGTACCAGCCTGCATCGGACCCCAGCAGTCCGTCGTGCGATTCGAGCACCGCCTTGGCATTCGTGATGTGGAAGTGCTTGACCTCGTACTTCGCCAGACCGAGCGCGAAGAGCGTGATGATCCGCGCCGTCAACCATGGCAACCAGGCCACACCCAGTGCTTCGAGGAGCAGGCCCCGCCGACGGCGCCAGCGCTCGACCAGACCTGGTGCGGGCCCGAGGTCACCCGCTCTTCGGATGTCCATGCCCGGCGTCAGCGGGGAAGCGGCGTCCACTGCTCCCGACGGCATGAGGGGATGTTTGCACGTCGAGGGTGCCGCCGCGGGCCTTCAGCCACGGGCTTGGGCCAACGTGCGATACAGCGCCGCAAGTTGCCGGCCTGCTCGCTGCCACGAGAACGCGGCCGCCCGCACGGTGCCGGCGGCGATCAGACGTTCCCGGGTCGTCGCGTCCGTGGCCGCGACCAGCAGTGCCTCGGCGAGGGCCGGTACCGCGTGCGGTGCGACCAACATGGCCGCATCGCCGACGACTTCGGGGATGGCGCCTGCAGTGCTCGCGACCACTGGGACGCCGAGGGACATCGCCTCGAGCGGGGGCAGCCCGAAGCCCTCGTAGAGCGAGGGATAGGCGAGGACTCGCGCACCCGCAATGAGGGTGCTCCTGTCCTCGATCCACCCGATGCGATGGATCCGGCCCGCGTGCCGGGCGCATCGCAGGCCGGCGTCCAGTGCGTCATCACCCCACCCGTCCGGTCCGGCGATCTTCAAGTGGACGTCGGAGACGGAGTCGGCGATGCGATCAAAGGCCGCCACCAGGTCTGGGAGCCCCTTGCGTGGTTCCACGGTTCCGATGGCGAGGATGTACGGAGGCTCCGAATCGTCACGCGGGAGCGGAGGTGGGAGCGGAGTGAGCCCATTGAGGATGGTGTGGACCCGGGCGCGGTCGACGCGGAAATGCTCGACGACCTCGTCCGCCATGGACTGTGAAACGGTGTGGATGGACGCGCCCTGGTCAATGGCGCGGCGGATCAGATCGGGATACCGCAGCGATGTCGGGTTGCAGAGTTCGGGGAAGCGCACCGGGGTCAGGTCGTGGACGGTCACCAGCCGTGCTGCCTTCCGGGACGGCGGCACGACGAAATTGGTGCCGTGCACCACGTCCACAGGGCCGGTCCAGCGTTCGACTGCCGGATGGTCGAACCGTGCCCATGTCCGGAGCAAGACGGTCGCCGGGATCGGGACCGGCCGCCCGGCCCGGACCGAATCAGGCAACTCCGCCGGCAGCGACCGCCCCGCACGTGTGCTGAGACCGTACGCGATGATGTCGACTTTGGGATCGGTCGAAACCGCCGTGATGAAGCCGGCGACGGAAGCACCTACACCTGTGCGCACTCCCAGCAGGGGCGTGGCATCGATCGCCACATCGATGGACGTGTCCGGGCCGGGCATGCAGGGAACCTTAGGGAGCCGTGATGACCGCGCCGAACCTATTGGCAGTTACTGCAGCGACCGAATATGGAGAAGTGATGCGGATCGATGGTGAAGCCGAACTGTTTCTTGGCGCGTTCGGCAAGGCCCACGAACAACTCGTCGGGTGCTTTGAAGGCGTTGCCGCAGTGCTCGCAGACGAAGTGACAGTGCGCGCTGGCGGCCAAGTGGTACGTGGCCGGTCCATGTCCGAGATGGGAATGGACGACGACCCCGAGGCGCTCGAGCTCTTCCAGGTTGCGATAGATGGTCGACAGGTGCACGTCCGGGGCTCTCGCCTGGACGATGGCGGCCAGGTCCTCGGCGCTGTGGTGTCCCGGGTCGTCGAAGATGGCCTCCAGGAGCAAGCGCCGTGAATTGGTCACCCGGCCGCCGTTCTCACGCACCAGGGCCAGGACGTCATCGACCGAGCTGATGTCGTGCCGGGGGGCTTCTGCGCCGAGGGGAACGCCCATGACCTCGCCAGTGTAGGGCCGAGGAGCTTGTTGCAATCCATTCGCAATTGCCTTACCGTACTGATAGCGAACATGTCTGGATCCGGCGTACTCAGGGGGTCCCACGACAGGGCGGGCCCGATCGGGCGAATCAGAAAGATTCGCAACGGCCTGACACGTCGGGAGTGGACCAAGGTGGCTCTGATGGCCGCGACCGTTGTCGGCCTGAACATCGTGGGCTGGGGCATGCTGGCCCTGGCGTTACGCGGTCACCACCAGCTCAACAGGACCGAGTTCTTCGGATTCGGGACCGGGGTCCTCGCCTACACGCTTGGAATGCGGCACGCCTTCGACGCCGACCACATCGCAGCAATCGACAACACGACCCGCAAACTCATTCAGGACGGCAAGCGCCCTCTCAGCGTGGGGTATTTCTTCTCGCTGGGCCACTCGACCATCGTCTTCGTCCTCGCCGTCCTGCTGAACTTCGGGATCCGCGCACTGAACGGAGCGGTGAAGAACAACAATTCGGCACTGCATCACTGGACCGGCATCATCGGCACGTCTATTTCCGGGACGTTCTTGTATTTGATCGGTCTCTTGAATCTGGCCGTTCTGCTCTCCATCATCAAGGTAAGCCGGGAGATGCGACAGGGCAGGTACGACGACGCCGAGCTGGAACGCCAACTCGAGACGCGAGGAATCATGAACCGGATCCTCGGCGGCTACGCCAAGCGGGTCGACTCGCCCGGGAAGATGTACCCGGTCGGCATGCTGTTCGGGTTGGGGTTCGACACCGCGTCCGAGGTCGCCCTGCTCGTGCTCGCCGGTTCGGCGGTCGTGGGTGGGCTCCCGTTCTACGCGGTGATCTCGCTTCCCGTTCTGTTTGCCGCCGGCATGTGCCTCTTCGACACCATCGACGGATGCTTCATGAACTTCGCCTATGACTGGGCATTCTCCAGGCCCATTCGGAAGATCTACTACAACCTGACGATCACCGGCCTGTCCGTGTTCATTGCGCTGTTCATCGGCACCATTGAGATCCTCGGCCTCATTGCGCAGGAGACGAATCTCAACGGCGGGTTCTGGGATTTTCTGCAGAAGTTCAACATCAACCGAGCCGGGTTCATCATTGTCGGGGTCTTCGTGGTGACGTGGATCGTTGCTCTTGCCATCTGGCATTTCGGTGACATTGAGCGCAAGTGGGAGACGCAGGCCGCCCAGGCCTACGCGAACCCCGGGGCGAGCCTCAACGAGTGACAGCGAGGGCCATTCCGGTTCGTTGTCCGTGTCGATAGGGTGTCGGAATGGCTCACGAGACAAGCACGGGAACGTCCCCGATCATCAAAGGCCTGATGAATGGCCTCCGCGAGGTTCTGCCAGAAGACGACCGGCAAAAGCTGGCCGCCTATACGGAACAGGCTGAAGCCTCGAGCCCTCGGGGAGATTTCCACAGGGCATGGCACTGTCTGCACTGGGCAATCGAGGTCACCGAGGAGCCCAAGCATTCGCATCTCTCGAGCGTGGGCGTTCGGCTCAAGGAGACCTACAAAGCCTGGCAGGACGTTGTGCTGGGAACCGAATTCGGCTCCGACGTGAAAATAGGGAAAGGCAATCCGGCGGAAGAGGTCAAGGGAGATCAGAAGATCGGCCCTGGCGAAGACATTGAGCTCTTGTGGGTCGGCGAGGCGGTTTCCGTCGCCAAGAGCGCAGCGGAGAGGTCGGGCTGGGACAACGTCCCGTGGCAGGCGTTAGTGCAAGAGGTTCTTCGGATCGCTTAGGCGAGACCCGTCCCGCTCTCGCGCGGGCTGTCTCATGCGTGTTGTGAAGGGACGGCCTCGACGCTCGGCCGTGTCGGACCTGACTCCATGCCGCTTGTCGGAACCGGCGACGACCCGGTGACACCGCACATGGAGGTGGGCCTGCCGGCGCGGGGTGCCCTGCCGCGAGCGCCCGCATCTCAAGGGCAGGTCGAGAGTCAGAAACCTTGATCAGCATTTCTTGAGCCGAATCAACATCCAGAGCGACCGCCGGTTCCGAACACACCCCAGAGGAGCCGAACGGAGGGTCGACCATGAGTCCTGATCCGCGTGAGTTGTCAGCACAAGGAACCGAGGGTTGGCGGGGAAGTCTGAGCCGGCGCAACTTCCTGCGCCGTGGAACGTTCACTGCGGCAGCCGTTGCCGTCGCCGGCAGTGTTCCCGGGCTCTCCGGGGTTGTTGCCGGAACCACTGCGAACGCTCCCACGGTCGAAGCCGGCGTGAACGATGTCGAAGACGATGCCGGCGTCCTTTCGGAACCGCTGGTCGCTCAGGTCAAGGACGTGACCACGGGCGAGATCAGCCTCTTCCAAGGGGAGCGAGAGGTCGTCGTCCGCATACCCGCACTCGCTCGGAGTCTGCTGTCCGCTGCCCGTCAATAGTCCCGATCATCGTCAACTAGGAGGAAAGACCATGTCGTCACATCGCGAAGCGCCCGAAATTTCAAAGGATCCCGTTGCCGATAGCACGGATGTCTATGCCTTCATGAGTCCCGACAAAGCTGGGATGGTCACCCTCATCGCCAACTACATTCCGCTCGAGGCTCCCGACGGCGGCCCGAACTTCTACGAGTTCGCTGACGATGTGCTTTACGAGATCCACATCGACAATACCGGCGACGGCAACCCGGACATCAGCTACCAGTTCCGGTTCACGACCGTGAACAACATTCCCTCATCGTTTCTCTACAACGACGGCCCCATCACGTCGCTGACCCCTCCGTCGCCCTCGTCCAACTGGAATCGCCAGCAGACGTACACGCTGACCCGCGTGGACAATGATCCGCGCAATCGCTGGGGAAGCTCCTCGGTCGTGTTGGGGAGCGGGCTTCTTTGCCCGCCCTGCAACATCGGGCCGTTGTCGACCCCCAACTACGCCGCGTTGGCCGCGACTGCCGTTCACTCCGTCGGGGCTGGACCGTTCTCGGCTCAGGTCTTTGTCGGGCAACGGGCAGAGGGCTTCTACGTCGATTTGGGTGCCGTCTTCGACCTCGGGGATCTGCGCGGCTTCGCCGGCGACCACGCAGGCGGTCCCGCCGCCGGGCTCATGAACGGCATGCCCGGTGTGAACTCGACCGCCGACGTCAACGTCCATACGTTGGCGTTGCAACTCCCCGCAGCGGAGCTCACCCGTGCCGTGCCCAAGGGCGCTGGTGACCCCGCTGCCGTCATTGGTGTCTGGACAACGGCGAGCCGGCAACGGGTCCGGGTGTGGGGCAACTGGTTCGACGGAGGCGACCTCAGGAGCGGTCCGTGGACGCAGGTCTCACGGCTGGGCAACCCACTCGTCAACGAGCTCCTGATCGGCATCGGAGCGAAGGACGTGTGGAACACACAGCCGCCCACGGCCGACGGTACGGAATTCCTGAACTACTTCGCCGAACCGCTGCTGCCCCAGCTGCTGCCGAGCCTCTACCCTGGCGTGTTCCCCGCCCTTGCCGCCTACAACATTGGTTCGCCGAACACACGGCCTGACATTGAAGCGATCTTCCTCACCGGGATCCCGGCCGGCGTGATCACCCAGGCACCGACCTTCACCAACTACAACGGCACCGGCGTCAAGGCCGACATGCTGCGACTCAACACGGCGATCCCGCCGTCGTCGAGCCCGAACAGCTTGGGTCTCCTCGGCCTCGATGTGGCCGGGTTCCCGAACGGCCGCAGGGTGTTCGATGACGTGGCGACCATCGCGCTCCGTGCGGTCGCGGGGGCAACCCTCGGCTATGTCGTTCCGGCCTTCAAAGCCGACGGCGCAGCAGGTGTGGTCGACTTCGGGCTCACGACCGGAGCGACGGGCACTGACCTTTCGGCCAAGGGCACCGAGGACTACCTCAAGGTCTTCCCTTATCTGGGCACGCCTTACTGTGGCTACAGAAACCCCTCCGCGACGCCGGTCTCGGTCGCACCGTAGCCATGGACCATCTCGTCGGGACAAGTGAAGTGGGGTCCGTCGTGCTCGACATCGGCGGCGACCTCGGTGCTGCCATCGTGCACACGCCCGCAACACTGGCCGGGTTCGAAATCGAGATCCGGCATCAGGGCACCCCTTGGGATGGAACGCATGTTGCCGTTCGGGCTCGGCGCGTTCCCGGAGGCGAGGTGTACGCCGCCCTGTTCCCTGAACTGGCAGAGGGGAGCTACGAGGTGCGGGTGCGAGGCGAGGCCGACGGGAACGTCGCGATTGTTGCCGTGAAGGGGGGCCGGGTCAGCGACTCCCGTCTCATGGCCTAGCTCCACTGCCGCTCCATCGGTCCGACGAAGGAGGCTCGGTCGGTGGTGTGGTCTACCGGGGTCCTTCCCGGTCGAGGTACCAGTGGTTCACGACGGCAGGAAACCACCCGTCATCCGGGCCGCCGTAGCGAGCGATGGAGAACCGGCTGATTGTCCGCTGGCCGCCCTCCTGATCCCCATAGAGCAGGTCAATCAGGAGCGGGTCGGTGCCGGTCATCGCCGCTTCGACTCGGGCCCGGTCGGGGTCCTCGGCCGTTCTGATGGCCGCCTGCCAGAAGCTCAGATCGTTAGGGGGCGAATACAAGTCTCGGGTCTGCGGACGGAACGTTGTCGGGTCGGGACGAACCATCTGCGGGCCGGCCTGCATTTCTTCGAGCGATGAGCTCGGGCTGATGATCTGCCCCGTATCGAGCCTCCAGCCGAGTATCACGGCGATGCCTGTCCCGACATTCTGGAGCGACATGGCCATGTAGATCACGCCATCTTCTTCTTCCATCACAGCGCGCCCGGGAGCCAACACGGCCCAGTGCCCGTCTCCCCATCGGACCTTCTGCACGGTCTCGTGAGGGCGCGACGCGAAGAGGACCGGACGCAGGCCCGCCTGGAGAGCTCGTTCGGCGTTGCGCCCGGCGCGATTGCCCGATCGGACCGAGGCGAACGTGGCCGCGGCCAGGACCAAGGTCCCGACCGCCGTCCCCCAAGAAGCCCAGTCGATGGTGCCGATCACGCGTGAGCTCTGCGTCGGCTTCCTGCCGGCATCACCGTTCGATCATCGCCATCTGCTGTTCATTGTGATGTTCGCCAGCAGCGGGGGGAAGCTTGTCCAGCCGATCGATCTGCTCGGAAGTAAGTGCAACTTCGTCCGCACCGCAATTCTCCTCGACCCGGGGCACGCGCTTCGTGCCCGGGATCGGGGCAATGTCGTCTCCCTTCGTCAAGAGCCAGGCCAGGGCAACCTGACCCGGTGTGACGCCGAGCTCGACGGCGATGGCTTCGACCTCGTCGACGAGGCGCTGATTGCGCTGAAAGTTCTCGCCCATGAAGCGCGGATTGGACCTCCGGAAATCAGTGTCGTCCAGCTCGTCCAACGAGCGGACCTTCCCGGTCAGCATGCCTCTTCCGAGTGGCGAGTAAGCGACAAAGCCGATGCCCAACTCTCGCAACAGGGGCAAGACCTCGTCTTCTTGGTCACGGGTAAACAGTGAGTATTCCGATTGGAGAGCGGTAATGGGATGGACGGCGTGGGCCCGGCGGATCGTGCCGACCCAGGCTTCGGACAGGCCGATGTGGCGCACCTTGCCCTCCTCGACCAACTCGGCCAGAGCACCAACCGTGTCCTCGATGGGCGTGCCCGGATCTACCCGGTGCTGGTAGTAGAGGTCGACGTGATCCGTGCCGAGCCGCCGCAGGGAACCCTCGAGGGCGGTGCGGACATTGGCCGGACTGCTGTCGAGTTGACCCGGGCCACCGCCGGCGTGCGAGACCATGCCGAACTTCGTTGCCAGGACGACCTGGTCACGACGATCCTTGACGGCCTCTCCGACGAGTTCCTCGTTGATGAAGGGGCCATAGATCTCGGCGGTGTCGAGCAGGGTCACGCCGAGATGGAGAGCGCGGTGGATTGTCCGAATGGATTCGGCATCATCCTCGCCCGCGCCCGTAGAGGCGGTGGACATCCCCATAGCGCCCAGCCCGATGCGGCCGACGTCCAAGGTTCCGAGTGTCACGTGTTTCATCGTTGCTGTCCCTTCTTGATGTTCGCAGGAATTCGACGCTGGAGCAGGACCGAGAAGGGGGTGCGTCTGCCATCACCAGGGAGCTATCAGCCACCCGGTCGGGAGCGAGGCTGAGGCCCAAGACCTTGCCGGGCCGCGTCCGGGTGCGTCAGGTTGCTCTTCGCCGAGGGCTCGCACGTCGAGCGTCTATCGGCCTGTTCGACGAGGGCGGAAAGACTCGGAAGCACCGGTCATGGGGCCAGTATGCCAGTGGCATCGCTCGTTTCGTCGGGGAGATGCAGCAGCGGGAGGTTCGTGCGGGGACGGGCGAATTCGAAGAACCCCTCGTGCTCCGAGAGCACCTGGATGGCATCCCAGAGCCGGACCGCGGCAGGTCCCGTGGGAGCGGGAGCCATCACCGGTCCTTTGAATCCATGGGGTGGGTCTGTGCGCACCACGATCGTCGGCGTCTGTGTCTTCGGCCCGCCAAAGGCGTAGGCCACTTCCATGGCTTCGCGAATCGGAGCATCCCATTTCTCGTCATCGGCGGCTGCGGTCAAGTCGGGCGAGAGACCCGCAGCTACCACGCAATCGGCCAACAGGGCGCCGGCCTCGGGGCGCTTCGGGGCGAAGTTGCGCGTGCCCCACTCGGCGTAGAGCCGGTCCACCACGCCTTCCCCTCCTTCGGCCCGCGCCGCCTCCAAGATCCGTAACATTCGGTGCGAGACAGCATGGCCGTCGAGAGCCTGCTGCCGGTACTCCTCGGGGACGGTCGGCGCCACGCCGTAGTCGTCTCGAATCTCAAGGCAGTACGAGCGCCAGGCGACGACAAGGTCCCGCTCCGGCGCCACCTCCAGCAGCCAGCGGGAGGTGATCCAGGCCCACGGACAGCTGGGATCGATGAAGACCTCGACGTCGATCATGTGTGCAGGGTACCCGGAGCCGCGGCGCCGTCCAGCCACGACGGCGACCTGTACGCTCGGTCTCCGATGACGCATGGAAAAGGCCGACACCAGGACAGGAAGCGCTGACGACGCCCGAGCCCGCGCATGAGCGGTTCCGCCGGTGGGCGGGGACCATGCTTGCTCACCGGAAGGGTGATCACGGGATTCATCACGATGCGGGGCGAGCGCGGACCTTGTACCAGACGTCGACCATGTCTGCGCTTCTCGACGGCATCTACGACGGGTCCGTCACCATTGCCGAGCTGTTGGAGCACGGCGACTTCGGGGTCGGCACGTTCAATCATCTCGACGGCGAGATGGTCGTCAACGACGGCGTATGCTTCCACCTCTTCTCGGGCGGGGAGGCTCGCGTCGCGAGCCCCGACGAGCTGACTCCGTTTGCCGCGGTCACAACGTTCGAAGCCGACACGACGTTCGATGTGCAGACGCCTACATTGCGCGCCGACCTGCTGGCGCAGATCGACGGGCATCTCTCGAGCGAGAACCTGTTCTATGGGATCAGGGTCAGCGGACGCTTCGCAACGGTCTCCACGAGGACCGCGGCCCGGCAAGAAGCCCCCTACCGGCCGTTGGCGGAAGCCACCAGCAACGAATCCGAACGGATCTTTACAGGGTCATCCGGCGTACTCGTCGGCTTCCGGACCCCCGACTACGAGCAGGGCATCTCCGTCGCCGGCTATCACCTGCATTTCCTGAACCAGGAGCACACCGCAGGTGGGCACGCCTTCGACTTCTTGCTCGATGACGGTCTCGTCGAGGTCTCGACCGTGTCGGACATGCGGCTCAGCCTGCCGACGTCCGGACCGTTCCTAGCCGCTGATCTGCACAGCAAGGACATGGAGGCGGAGATCCGCAAAAGCGAAGGCTGAGTGGAGCGAGTCGCAATGTCTGTACCTCACTACCTTCGATGTCCGGCAGTTGCCATGGGTCGCGGCGCGATAGCCGCGGCTTCACTTCCAGCCTCTCCTTCGACGCGATCGGTGAGATGCTCGATACGCCGGAGTAGCGCGACGGCCTCGTCGCGTGCCTCTTGGAGCGCGACGTGGACATGATGCTCAGGAACTCGTGCAGATCCGTCGGAGTCGATGCTGATCACCTGTGTGCGTTGGCGCTCCTTGAGAGCGGCTTCACGCGTTTCCCAGTCCTCATGCTTGAGCGTGCCGTACAAGACTGGGACGACGGCGATTGCAACCGCCACGACGAAGAGCGGGATTAACCAGTAGAAAATTGTCATTGATGCGGGCAAGCGCCCGTCACCTCCTCTCGGGTTGATGTGCGTCGCCAGATACGTTCCCAATTGGAACTTGCGCCTTCTTGGGGATCACCTGGCTGCATCCTGTGATCGTCGCCCGTTGTGGATTGGCTTCGTGGCGCGGCTTATTCCCTTGATCGCGGCTGCCACACCTTTCTGGGGCGAAGTTCGCGATCCGTTCATCCCGTGACCCGGACCCCAACTTCCCGAGTTGCGTGAACACAACATGTGTTTGACCAGCCCACTTGTCGGCGAAGAACGAAAGGCTCATGGGCGCGAGCTCCCCGTGCATGAGCAGGTCATGGGGCCATATTTTTGGGGCATGACTACACCGCCCACATCTCCCAACTCCTCGCCGACCACCGGGTGGCGCCGGCTCTTCCGGTCACGCCCCACCCGGGGAGGACGTCACCGAGACGTGCAGGGCAACGCTGTTCGGGCAGGCGTGCTCGGGGCCGGGGACGGGCTCACCACCAACATCTCAGTCATTCTCGGGGTAGCTGGTGCCACCACCGACACCAGCACCGTGCGACTCGCGGGGATCGCCAGTTTGCTGGCCGGAGCCTTCTCCATGGCGGCGGGGGAGCTCGTGTCGGTCAGGGCGCATGATGAGCTCGTGCAGCACGAGATCAATGTGGAACGCCGCGAATTATCCGATGATCCGACGGGAGAACAGCTGGAACTTGCCACGATGTACCGAGCCCGTGGCGTGCCATCGGCTGACGCCACCACGGTGGCCAGGATTCTCATGGCGAACCCAGCGTTGGCACTCGATACCCACGCTCGTCTTGAGCTCGGGATCGACCCGGGCGACACGGGCTCCTCCCGTCAGGCGGCCGCCGTGTCGTTCCTGTCTTTCGCTCTCGGGGCCGTGCTGCCATTGCTGCCCTGGTTCTTCACCACAGGGACGCCGGCCGTGCTGTCCTCCATCGTCATCGGAGCTCTGGCCGCGCTTGCTCTGGGGGCAACCATTGGATCCTTCTCGGAACAAGGGGTATGGCGTACGGCTGGCCGGCAATTCTTGGCCGTGACTGTTGCTGCGTCCGTGACTTTCGGGGTGGGCCATCTTCTCGGTGTGGGTGCGAGCTGACCGCTCGCAAACGGTCTCCGTCTACGAGTTGCAGGGCTGCTGCACCGATCCCTGCGGGAGGGCTGCCTCCATGATCGTCTTCACAATCGGCCCTGCCACGGAGGCGCCGTCGGACGAGAGGTTCTGGAATGGGACGACCACGGCAACCGCGATCTTGGGGTCATTTGCCGGTGCGAAGCCGATCATCCAATCATGGTTCAGCCCGAGCCCCGTCTGGGCCGTTCCGGTCTTGACGGCAGCGCAGAGATACGAAGGGAAATTGACGATGGCGGCCGTGCCTCCCGGTTTGGGGACACTCTCCATCAGTGCAGTCACGGCCTGGGCGGCCTGGGCCGAGGCCGAGCGCGGCAGAGGCGTGGGTGTGTAGGACCGCACCTGCGAGCCTTGCGAGTCGTCGATGGAGGACATGAGGTGGGGAGTCATGATCACGCCGTCATTGGCGATCCCGGCCGCCACCATCGCATTCTGCAACGCCGTGTCCTGGACCGTTTCCTGGCCGATGGCCGAGTAGGCCTGCAGTGCCTGGGAATTGGCCGGAATCTGCTGGAGCGTCGATGCCACCACGCCACCGACCGGCTGCTGCGTGTCGTTCGGCAAGTCAATGGGCGGATAGGAATTGATGCCAAACAGCTCCGCCTGCTGGCGCAGCGTCGCCACCCCCAGCTGGATCCCCAGCTCGCCGTACCCGGGGTCGCACGAGGCCGGGAGCATGGTCGTCATGGTGCCGCCACACGGAGTGGAGTTGCTCGGAGTACTCCCGTCGTTGCACAGGAGCTTGTTCGAATCGGTGAACTTCTGGCAGGGTGCGACCGGATAGTTGAAGCCGGCCAGGGACGGCTTGAGGTTGTAGACCGCGGTCGAGGTCACCACTTTCATGGTCGAGCCGGGGAAGAACGCCTCGCCGGTGGCGATGGGACGCAAGGGGCGGTACCCCTCGTGATCCTTCTGGTTGTAACTGAAGTAGGCCAGTTGCTCCGCCGAGAGCGACGTGCTCACGAGCGAATTGGGGTCGAACGTCGGGTTCGACACCATGGCGAGGACGGCGCCCGTGCTGGGATCGAGCACGACAACGGCACCATCGTTGTTGCCCGGCGTCGAGGTCAGTGCGTCCCAGGCGACCTTTTGCAGTGCCGGCTCTACGGTCAACGTCACGTTGTCGGTGATTGTTGGCTGTGTCTCGCGGAAGAGGAGCTGACTCAACGTCTGGGGAGGCTGTTGATGTGATCCCAAGTAGGAGTCGTACTCCAGCTCGATCCCGGACTTTCCGTAGTAGCTCGCCGAGTCGTAGCCGGTGATGCCTGCATAGAGATCCCCTTGTGGGTACTGACGCACATAGTCGTAGGGGTAGGACGTCCTGTTCGTACCTGCAGGCGTGGGCACCGATTGGGCGAGGACGGTGCCGTCGGCGGCGAGGATCATGCCGCGGGGATTGACGTACACCTTGGAAGCGATGAGTGGGTTATTTGGAGAATTCTGAAGGCTCTTCGCTTTGATCAGCTGAATGTTGACTAATTGAACAACAACGAGTCCAAGGCACAAGACCATGATGACCCCGAGCCACCGGATGCGCCGACCCATCAGTGCGACACGTCGTTGCGAGAACGGCCGGCCATGGCACAGATGGTAACTGGAGAGGAATCCTTGGATCACTCATCCCGCACCGGACACAGTCTTGTGCCGCTCCCATTCGGTTGCACCTTGCGACTGGATCGCGTCTGCGCCTTCACCGGTCCTTTTCCTCGGGGAGCTGCCTGACAAGACCAAGTTCGCGACCGGTTCCGCGTCAACTTTTGCCGTTGAGGCCAAGCTCGATCGCCTTCACCAGCAGGAGGACGACGGCGACGACCAGGTAGCAGCGCAGGGCCCACATGCCGAGCACCCGGCCCCGTGACCACTTGGGGCGGCTGAGCAGATTCAGGGGCGGCATGCGCCAATTGGCTCGTTGCTCCCGCGACATGGCCTCCACCGGCGGGCGGGCACCCCGGTTCCGCAACATCAGGGCGCCGGCGATCGCATAGAAGACGAGAAGGATCCCACCGAGCACCAGGGCCAGGTCGTTGACGTTGACGGTTGTGAAGAGCGTCGTGATCATCAGCACGAACGACATCATCAAGAGGATGGAGACGATGATGCCCGACACCGCATTGAGCCACGGCCGGTTGACCCAGGGGCCGAGCACATCCTTGTCGTTGCACAGGAGGAGTAGGAACACCGTTGCGCTCGGAAGGAGCACACCGGCCAGCGCCTGCACGCCCGTCGTGATGACCCCGAGCGGCGCGCCGGGGATGATGACGATGCCCGCGGCGCAGACGACCATGGCGGAGAAGGCGCCGTAGAAGAACTTGGCCTCGCGCCAAGAGCGGTGCAGCGAGTGTCGAGCTCCGAAGACATCGCCGAACGCATACGACGTGGACAGCGTGACGGCCGCCGCCCCGATGATCGACGCGTTGAGAAGGATGATGGCGAAGATCGTGCCCGCGGCCCGCCCTACGTAATGCTGCAGCCCCTGGGCAACGCCTTGTGCGTTGGTGAAGTGACCCGCGAGCGCCGTGCCGGAGAACGCGGCCGCCACGACCGCCATGAGGAGGGCGGCGGCGAAGACGACGACGATCGAGCCGACGAAGGTGTCGGCTCGCTCGTAGTTGATCCAGCGAGGCGTGATCCTCTTGTCCACGATGTTCGACTGCTGGAAGAAGAGCTGCCAGGGAGCGACGGTCGTGCCGACGATGGCGATGATCAGAAGCACGGACGTCGAGTTGAAGCCGCCCTGCACTCCAGGGGTCACGAAGCCCTTGAAGAAGGCCTGCGCCGGCGGGTGGCTCATGAACGCCAGCGGGATCACCAGGAAGTTGACCACGATGAAGAGGAACATGAACCTCTCCCAGCGCCGGAAGCTCCCGGTGGCGGTCATGGCGATGAGACTCAGCGCCGCGATGGGCACCGAGAGGTACTCGCTCACCCCGAAATAACCAAGGGCGAGACTGACACCGATGAATTCGGTGGCGATGGTGAGGAAGTTGAGGATGAAGAGGTCGCCGACGGAGAACATCCCCCAGAACTTGCCGAAGCGCTCGTTGATCAGTCGGGCGTGGCCGACTCCGGAGACTGCGCCCAGGCGCACCACCATCTCCTGGTTCACGATGAGGACGGGGATGAGGAGGGGGAGAGTCCACAGGAGGGTGAGGCCGAAGTTCTGACCCGCCTGCGAATAGGTGGCGACGCCGCCCGCGTCGTTGTCCCCGACCATGACGATCAGTCCCGGTCCCATGATGGCGAGCAGGGTCAGTAGCCGCGCCGTCCACGATCGGCGCGCACTCGTGTCGTGTTGGCGGATGGTGCCGAACGCACCATGGATGTCGCCAACGTGGGCGGCGTCAAGCACGGCTGTGCCGAGCTCTGTGTCCGACGTATCTGTCATGTCTCACCTCCTTCCGGTCACCTGGTGTCGTGTCCGCGGTCGGGCATGTCGTGCTTCGGTCTTGGTACCCTCCGTCAGACAGAAGCACGCCGAGAGCGCCCTCCGAGAGGCTCGAACTCGTACTTCCTTCCATTGTGCCGCGGCTGTAAGCGGATCTGGCCACCGACTCGGCACCGTTGCCGCGCCCGCCTAGCGAGTCGCGATGGGGCGGCGCGAGCCGACGGCAGGGTTGGGTCTTGGTCGACGGGACACGGTCACGCCTCCGCAGCCGTCACCCCGTAGTCCCGCCGGAAGCCCGACGGCAAGAGCAGCTCGAGGACGTCGTCGACCGTGATGACCCCGAGGATCGACCCATGTTCGTGGTCGAGAACGGGAGCCACCGTGAGGTTGAAGTCAGACATCTTGCGCACGACCGCGCCCAGGTCCCAGTCAGGGTGCACGTGTGCCACCCCGTCGGTCGCCACGGTCGAGAGCAGCGCATCCGGCTCGGCTTGGATCAGCTGAACCGCAGAGACCGAGCCGATCGGGAGGCCCGCGGCGTCGGCGACGAAGACGACGCTCAGCGCCTCCCGCGGGGCGGCGCTGGAGCGGATGGCCTCGCGAGCGTCGGCGACAGTCAGGGTCTCTGGGAGGACCAGGAAATCGGGGCTCATGAGGCCCCCCGCCGTCTCGGGGTTGTAGCTCAGGAGCGAGCGCACCTTTTGACGCTGCGGTTCGGGCAGAAGCTCCAGAATCGGTCTTCGACGTTCCTGGTCCATCTCGGTGATGAGGTCCGCCGCGTCGTCGGCTGCCATCGATCCCAGCACCTTGGCGGCCTCGGCGTCCGAACGGGCTTCAATGAACTCAACCTGGTGCTCAGGGTCGAGCTCCTCGAACACGTCGGCCTCGAGCTCTCGGTCCTGTCCGACGGCCTCGATGATCTCCTCACCCTCCTCATGGGAGGCGGCCTCGACGAGATCGGCGATCTGAGCCGGGTGCAGCCGAGCCAGCTTGCGATAGGGGATGCGCAGGCGGGCCGTCGGGACATGGGAGACGAAGGGCTCGATGCTTCCCCAATCGACGATGGCACCGGCACCGCTGTGCTGGCCCAGACGCCCGGGGAGCACACGACGCAATAGGCCGCGGGCGGTGGGGTCGACGCCCACGACCTCCCAACCGCCGTCGACCCGGGCCAGTTCGATCTCGTTGGCCCGAATGAGGCGGCCGCCGACGAGGTTGATGAGGTGGCGCGCCTTGAGGTCCTGGGCGAGGAGCAGCTCACCAGGGCGGCGCTCGAAGCGGCGCAGGTCGACCCGATCACCGTCGAACCTGACATCGCCCGGCTCGATGGCCGAGATCTTTCGGACCGGCACGAAGAGATCGCGTCCTCCGATAGCGACGACCACGCCGACGATCGGCGGGTGCGGGCTGTCCCCGAGCCGCACGATGAGGTCTCGCACCCGGCCGAGCCGATCACCCGTCCGATCGACGAGCGGCCGGTTGATCACGCCGGAGAGGTGGATGAGCTCAGTCGCCACTGTCATGAACCCAGTAATAGTTCATCGGCGCCGCCGATCCCGACGGTTGAGCGGTTCCATGCACGGCGGCCGTCGGTAGCGAATTGGAACCCGTTTCATTTCCTTGGGTCACGTACCCCGAAAGCACGACCTCACTCTTTACGAGAGAGCGACCATCTCCGGGCTGATGCCACGGTCGAAGTGACGAATGCCCTGGCCAGGGCTTCTACCGGTGGTCGGGACCGGTGTCGATCCGGTGACCTCACGCTTTTCAGATCGGATTCGGCCTCGTGTCCGAAGGGTCGGCTGACAATGGCAAATGCAAGTCGCGTTCAGAGGCCGGAATCCAAGCGCTTTTTCGCAATCCGTGCACAACGCTGTTGCGCGCTGTTCCGCATTCATAAGGGCACGCCAAGGGCACGAAACTTGACGGAAGTGAAGTATTGCCAGTCAGTCACCCGCTACCCACTCGATCGCTTCAGAGCGCTTGCTGAGCGGAAAGCGTTTCACGTCACCAGGTGTCATCCAGCCGAACATTTGGGTCAGGTGGGTTATCCAGTCGATGTCGGTCACCAATGCGATCCGCTTCCAGTCTCGCAGGTGGGGAATGCCGATCTTCAAGTCCTCCCAGAGGGCACCGCCCGACATTCCGTCGAACTCAGGGATAGCAACGACGGCGCGGAATTCCCCAGCCTTCACAGCCCTTTCGAACGCAGGCAGCACGACATCGCGAAAGTCCTCTGCCTGCACCTTCCCCGTGACCTCAAACCCGATGACGCTCGGGGGTAAGTCGTTCAGTTCCTCGATCATGATGGTGCTCCTTTGCGCCCCTTGAACCAGCTGAGAACGACGGTCTGCATCTGTCGCCCTCGGAAGGCCACGTTCAGACGCGGTCTATGTGTAATGAATCAGGAACCAAATGTTTAGGCCGACGATCTGGGCATCCGGTCGCCCACCCCGCCGCCCTCAGAACTCGTTGTCGAGCGAGCGGCCCGTCACCTTTGACGGGACGATCTCGAAAACCCGTATCCCCGGCCGACGGACTCGGGGATTGGGGAGGTGCGTTCCGAGGCGCGCCACCTCGTCGTAGGGGACTGTCCGGGCGGTGCCCTCGACCAGGACGCTCCAGCCGGCCCGCCTGTGCGGCGGCGCTTGATCCACCTCGAAGGTGCAATCGACGCCGTCGAGGTGAAAGGCGGTCCAGCCAGAGCCGAGGCGAACCAAGATCCCCGTGTCCGTCATGGAGAAGTTGACCGGAATGACGTGGGGCGAGGGATCGCCATTGACGGCGATCCTTCCGACGCCTGCCGCTGCGGTCTCGGCGAGCAGCCTCCGACATTCGCCGGGCTCGAGCACGCGTGCGCCGCGTTGGTCGACGCTCACGGGTCCAGCTCCAAGGCAGTGGCATCAAGAGCGACGACGCGGCGCAACATGTCGATGGCGCGTCGCGTCACTCCGTCCGTCGTCGGCGGCTCGAGGGTCCGGGTCGCGCGGGGCGAGCCGTCGACGCCGACCACGATCCTCTTCTCGCTCGTGTCTGACGCGGTGGTCTGATCGGTTGTCATTGCAGCCCCTTTTGACTTCGGATTGACCTGCCCATCGTCTGCATCTGGACGGGGACTGGATAGGCCAAAAGGTCCCGAGGGACCGGGAGATGAGTCCCTCTCGCGCGCCGAGTTTGGGGGCGCTGGCGGTACCCCACGGAGCGCGCGACGGAGGAGGAAGGTCATCTCGCAATGGGACCAATCTCCCTATCGGGCGTGGCCCGGTCGATGTCATGGTGGCCCCATGACGGTGATTACTGCCGGGACTATTCCGGCCAGCCCAGACGGGCTTTGTCCAAGCTTTGGCTTCAGCGTGCGGCCCATTGCTGCGACCGATGCCGCATCGCTGCTCCGATTCCACGCACGTCTGAGTCCCCGGTCGATTCACCTGCGCTACTTCTACCCGCACCTAGAGTTCACGTCGGCCGAGGTCACGCATCTCACCTGTGTCGATGGCATCAACCGAGCGGCCTTTGTGGTCGAACACGACGGTGAGATCATCGCGGTGGGCCGCTATGACCGGCTCGAAGATCCGTGCTCTGCGGAGGTGGCATTCGTCGTTGCCGATGAGTTCCAAGACCGCGGGTTGGGCACCATGCTCTTCGAACGGCTGACCGAAAGGGCGAGGCGGGTCGGGATCGGCGAGCTCAAAGCCAGCGTTCTCGCTGAGAACTCAACAATGCTCGCCGTCTTCCACGGCGCGGGTTTTCCGATGACGCAGACCCGCACGTACGACGTCATCGAGCTCACGATGAAGATCGGCCCGCGCTGCCTGTGACGATGGCGAATTGGATGCGCTCAAGCCATCTCGTGTTCGCAGGGTGATTCCCCCTGAGCTGTCAGAGGGGGACGGCCCAGACCAGCCGCGTTCCGCCGCTACTGCCCGGATGGACCTCGAATGATCCTCCGAGCTTCTCGGCTCGCTCACGGAGGTTGACTAACCCGAGTCCCGGCTGAGCCAGCGGGAGTTCGATTCCCGTCCCGTTGTCCTCCATCTCGAGGACCAGGCGATCGGTCACAGCGAGCGTGACCACGTAGCGAGTAGCCCCCGCGTGCTTGCCGGCGTTTGTGAGGCCCTCTCGCACGACAGCCAGGACATGGTCGCCGACATACTGGGGTACGTCGTTGTCCACCGCCCCGTCGAAGCGGACTTCGGGGCGGGATCCCAGAGACCCCGCCAGCTCCTCCGCGAGGTGCAGGACGGCTCGGCGCAGCCCACCGGGAAGAGCGGCGTCCCCGAGCTCGAAGATGGCAGATCGGATCTGAGTGATGGTGTCGTCGAGTTCGTCGATGGCCCGGGAGACCCGCACGACGACCTGCTCACGCTCGGGCATCCTTGTGGCGCCCTGGAGGCTCATGCCGATGGCGTAGATGCGCTGGATGACCCGGTCGTGCAGGTCACGGGCGATCCGGTCCCGGTCGTCGAGCACGCTCATGACACGGACCCGGTCGTGGAGCCGGGTGTTCTCGATGGCAATGCCGGCCGCCAGTGCGAGGGCCTCGGCGAGTGCCTCGTCCTCGTCGGTGAACTCGGTCGCACTCTCCTTGTCGGTCAGGTAGAGGTTGCCGTAGACATCGTCTCGGACGCGCACCGGCACCCCTAAGAACGACGTCATCGGCGGATGGCCGGGGGGAAATCCATAGCGACCAGGATGCTCTTCGAGATGGTCCAGTCGCAGCGGTGCCGGTTCCGTGATGAGCAGCCCGAGCACACCACGGCCCGTTGGGCGGTCTCCGATCTGCTTTTCCTCGGCATCGCTGAGCCCGACGGTGATGAACTCCTCGAGACCAGTGCGGGTCTCGTTGAGAACCCCGAGGGCGGCGTAGCGGGCGCCGACCAGGGACCTTGCCTCTTCCGCCAGGTGAGAGAGCAGGTCGGCTAGCTCGACGTCGGCGGTGATCATCAGCACCGCCCCCATGAGCCGTCGGAGCTTCTCGGGGTCGTTCACCCGCGTGTAAGGCACGAGGCGGATCGTATCCCCGGCGCTCAGGCGTTTCGCCGGTCCGCAAGGGGTGCTGGCAGAATGGCTGCGTGACAGTGCGCGTCTTCCTGCTCGATGACCACGAACTGGTACGTGAAGGTATCCGGAGCTTGCTTGAGAGTGATGAGGAGATCGAAGTCGTAGGGGAGGCCTCCACCGGCGTCGAGGCACTCGCACGGGTGCCCTTGGCCAAGCCCGACGTCGCCATCCTGGACGTCCGCCTCGAAGACGGGGACGGCATCGAGGTGTGCCGTGACCTGCGCTCGGCCATGCCCGAGCTGGTGTGCCTGATGCTCACCAGCTTTGCCGACGACGAGGCCATGTACGCCAGCGTCATGGCCGGGGCGGCCGGCTACGTCCTCAAGCAGATCAAGGCACGTGACCTGATTGAGGACGTGAAGAAGGTTGCGACAGGTGTGTCGCTGATGGATCCGAGGGCCGTGGCACGGGTGGTCGAGCGGATCGCCAACCCACCAGAAGCCGACCCGTCCATTTCGGCCCTCTCGCCCCAAGAAGTGCGCATCTTGGATCTCATCTCGGACGGCAAGACCAACAAACAGATCGCCGAGGCGATGTTCCTCTCAGAGAACACGGTGAAGAACTACATCACAAGCTTGTTGCGCAAGCTCAAGGTCACAAGTCGGACCGAGGCGGCCATCTTCGCGACCAAGCTGAAGGGGCAGGGCTAGAGGTCTCCGAGGTCGATTGGGGCGCTCGTCGCGCCTTCGGGGTCAACACCGAGACGGAAGAGCTCGAACTCCAGGCGTTCCCGCTCGATCTTGGGATGGACGAAGTTCTCCGGCGTCACATCAATACCGCGGCGAGCAGCCAGGCAGACGAGCGAGCGGTCGTAAGAAATCTCGGCGGCCACGGCCGTCTCAGACCACACCCCTGCCCCGAGGTCGTGGGCGGGCAGCGAGGCCCGGCACTCGCGGACGTAGTCGAGCAGAGCGTCGTCGTCGAGATCTGCGTCCCAGAGGTCCAGGGCGCCCGAGAGAAGGGTGACGTACATGCTCACGTCTCCAGTTTGTACGCCGTCGAAGGGCGGCAACTAGGGAAGATCGTCCCCTTCAGGCCTGAAATCCCTAGAGCAGGTGATGCACGGGACCTTCCTCCCTAGTCCGCGGGACCTTTGCGCTCATCTCAGCGAGCCCGCGGGCAGCGACGATGAGGAGAGATCTCCTCACTGGGAGGGATCAAGAACAAGGAGACAGACAGATGCGACGCAATGTTTTCGACAAGCTGGCCAGTGTCGGCGGAGTGGTCTTGGTGATTGTGCTGGCTGTTGCCGGCGCCTTGCTGATGTTCGGCTACAGCTTCGCCAACAACTACGTGCACACCCAACTCGCTGAGCAGCAGATCACGTTTCCCTCGGCTACAGCGTTTGCCCACCCTGACGGGCAGGAGATCACCAAGTCGATGATCCCCTCGGTGTCGCAGTACGCAGGGCAGCAGCTCGTCACGGGTCAGCAGGCGCAGGTCTACGCCAACGACTTCATCAACGTGCATTTGGGTGAGATCGGTGGCGGCAAGACCTACTCCGAGCTGAGCGCAGCGGCGATGGCACTGCCCAAGGGTTCGGCGGCCTACACGGCCGCAGAGGCCAAGGTCCAAACGGTCTTCCAGGGCACGACGCTTCGAGGTCTGCTTCTCGAGGCCTACGGCTACAGCCTGATCGCGGTCATCGCCTTGTGGTGTGCGATTGCAGCGTTCTGCCTCGCTGGCATCATGGCAGTGCTGGTCGGCCTCGGCTTCGCCCACGCTCGGCGGACCGACGATAGCGAAGAGCTTCTCCCCAGCCACACCCAAAAGGGGACGCTCGTCACCGCATAGCCAGCAACCCTTCCCCAGTGAGGAGCCAACACCGGCCCGCAAAGCGGGCCGGTGTTGCGCGTCTGGGCCCAAAGAACGAAGGTAGGTCCGGCCGTAACGGAGGTGGGCCCGGACCGTCGGTCATCCGGTGCGAGCCTTTCCACCGGTGAGGCGACAAGGTGCTGACCGGTCAGAAGAGCAGCGCTCATCAGCGCCGAATGTGACCTATCTCCCTAATTCGGAGGGCGGTTTCGGCGTACGCTGAGAAAATGGTCCTCGGTGCCCTGCTCGCCGCCTTGATCAATCTGAACGGCTCCGGTCACTACATCCACTGGGGCTTTATTCAGATTTCAGTCGCGAATTTCGTCGTTATCCTCTTGATGATTGCGGTCTTTGTATTGGCGATTGTCCTGCCGTTCCCACGGCGAAAGGGACGCGACGAATGAGCGTCGATACCGGCAGCCACACCGATGAACCCGGAGCAGAAGAGTCGCGCCAGTGGACGGCGCGTGCCAGGAGGGCCGCCGAGTCGGCGTTCCCGCCTGACCGCCTGCTCCCTGACCGCCAGCCCGCGTACATGGCCTCGTGGATCTATGTGTTTGGCGTCCTCACGGTGGTGAGCCTCGCCTGGGTCATCATCACAGGCTGCGTGCTCGCCATCATGGGCCCGAGCTGGTGGCATGTGTCGACCGCCGGGCACTTCGTGAACTCTCTGCACCTGTGGAGCGTCGAGGCCTTCTTCTCCTTCATGGTGATCCATCTCTGGGGGAAGTTCTTCATGGCGGCCTGGAGGGGAAACCGTCGACTTACCTGGGCCACTGGCGTGATCTCGTTCGCCGTCTCTGTGGGCGCCGCCTTCACCGGGTACCTCTCGCAGCAGAATTTCGACTCACAATGGATTTCCACCCAGGCCAAGGACGGCATCAACGCCACTGGAGCCGGCGCCGTATGGAACGTGCTCAATTTCGGCCAGATGCTGATGTGGCACATCGTCCTGCTGCCGATCGCTGTCGTGATCATTGCCGGCCTCCACGTCCTCTTGGTCAGAAGGCACGGGATCGTCCCCCCGTTCGCCGACGACGAGCGTAAGTCCAAGGAGACGGTCGCCCCACCGGCTGAGGAGCCGGCGTGAGTCCAGATGCAAAGAGGCCGCGTCGCTTCAAGCCTGACCGCGACGTCAAGGAGTGGAAGGGCGCCTACGTCCCCTACGACTTTCTGAAGGAGGCGTTCGTCGCGTTTCTAGCCGTAGGGGTCCTCACCGTCCTATTGGCCGTCGTCTTCTCCTCGCCCGACGAGCCCGCCGTCACGCTCAAGTCCTGGTCCATTGCCAATCCGGTCGACTTCGCGCAGACGGCAATCACCGAACTGGACGGCACGAGTGCCGTGGCCACCTACGGGCCGCCCTACAACGCCACCCCTAACTCCTCGCAACACATCGGCTTTTTCGAGCCCAACCAGTGGTTCGGCGTGCACCAGCCCATCAACACCGCGCAGGACTTCGTGATCCAACCGCTGCGCACGCTCCCTAGCCAACCGATCCTGCAAGCCGCGCTCAACCGCTACCAGAGCGCCTCAACGACCCAGCAGACTTCCTGGACTACCGCTTACGAGAAGGCTGTTGCCAACGCCAACGACGTCCACGGCCGCCTGCATGTCCCCCTCGGCCCCTACGGACCAGTCGGGATCATTATCAGCGCGGAGACCGCCATGGCACAGACCGGAGGGCTGGACGGCACCCTGCTCAGTGAGGGGCAGTTCTACAACACGAACTACACCAAGCCACTGCTGTTCATCGCCGACGGCACCTACCTGTCCAACCTGGCCGGCGCACAGCACCTGCAGGGCAGCCAGTGGGGCATGATGAACGAGACGGGGAACTACCCCGGGCAGGCATGGCTCTGGCTCTACACCATGTGGTACCAGGTCCCGCCAATGAACTCGTCGTCCAATGGTGACCTAGAGGTGTGGGCCATCATGATGGTGCTCACGCTCGGGCTGATCCTCCTTCCATTCATCCCCGGCCTGCGCTCCATCCCCCGCTGGACCAGGGTGTACAGGCTCATCTGGCGGCGCCACTATCGCTCGCTGACTTGAACATCTCGTAGCAGCCTCCCGAGGATCCGCTTCGGCGGGCATGAACGAATGAGTAGGTCCGTGGGTGCCGCTGCGTGATCTCCAGGGGACGAACCGCGAGGTTTCTGAGTCCTCCAGCCGACGAGGAAGTTTCGCCTCTCAGACATAAGGCGCAACACCTGGTGCGTCTCGCGTTCGAGGACGGGACCATGAGTTGGCCTCTTCCCGAAAGGGACCAAGGTCACCGACCTCGGGACCTTGGTCCCTATGGGTTCGGCACCCTTCAGGTTCAGACTTGTCGCATGAGACCGACAACTCCGACCAACTCACACAGCCAAGAGCCAGAATTCAGCCACTCCGGGGGGGCCGTGGTCACAGAGGGGTCTCCAGGCGCGAGTGGCGGCGATTTGGCCCGTCGCGTCACACATCGCCGGACAGAGCTCGGCTTGAGCACAGAAGAGCTGGCGAAGCAGGCTGGTATCGACGCGTGGTTCCTGGCGTACTTCGAGCAGAGCTGCGACAGCACGCTCACCGGCGGAGCGTTGCGCCGGCTCGCCGTCGCCCTGAATACGACTCCCTCCGCCCTGGAAGGCGGTGGGGTCGATCGCCCGCCGGGTACAGGCCGCGCCGGGCCGAATCCTGCTCTCGAGAGCCTTACGCCTGCGCAATGCGAGCAACATCTCTCTGGGGGTGGCGTCGGACGGATCATCCTCTCAACCGGATCGGGCCCAGTCGCCTATCCGGTGAACTTCGTTTTCGCCCGCGGTTGCGTCATCTTTAGGACCTCGAATGCCATGGTCGACAACATCTCGGGCGTGGTCGCCTTCGAGGTTGACCACGTTGACGATGCCATGAGCGAGGGGTGGAGTGTCCTCGTACGCGGGCATGCCCGCCTGATCGAAGGCTCCGAATTGCGACTTGTCGCCGCAGGCCTTGATCTCGAGCCCTGGGCCGGAGGCGCACGGCTCAACGTGGTCAGCATCGCACCCTTTGAGGTCAGCGGCCGGGTCATCGTCCAGCGGGCCCCGAAACACTCCTGACGCGGGCACGGCGTTGACAGCAATCGCACTCAAAAGAACGGAGAACATCATGAAGGCACTCGTGTACCACGGACCAGGACTTAAGGACTGGCAGGAGGTTCCCACGCCGACAATCCAAGACAGCACTGATGCCATCGTGCGGGTCGACTGCACGACCATCTGTGGCACCGACCTCCATATCTTGAAGGGTGACGTTCCCGAGGTGACCGAAGGACGTGTTCTCGGTCACGAAGCCGTCGGCACCATCGAGGCGGTTGGCTCGGCGGTGACCAACCTCGCACCCGGTGACCGGGTACTCGTCTCCTGTATCAGCGCCTGCGGGCGCTGCCGGTACTGCCGAGACGGCAGCTACGGCCAGTGCCTCGGTGGTGGGGGCTGGATCCTCGGCCATCTCATCGACGGGACCCAGGCGGAGTACGTCCGGGTGCCCTTTGCCGACACCTCGACGTACAAGGTTCCAGAGGGAGTCGGGGACGAGGAGATCCTCATGCTGGCCGACATCCTGCCCACGTCATACGAAGTCGGAGTTCTGAACGGTCACGTGCAACCCGGTGACACGGTCGCCGTAGTCGGTGCAGGACCGATCGGGCTCGCAGCCGTCCTCGGGGCTCAGCTCTACTCCCCGAGCCACATCGTCGCCATTGACCTTGCCGACAGCAGATTGGACGTGGCGAAGCGCTTCGGAGCCGATGTCCTGGTCAACAACGGCCGCGACGACCCAGTCGAATTGGTGAGAGAGCTCACCGACGGTCTGGGCGCCGACGTTGCGATCGAGGCGGTCGGCGTTCCGGCCAGCTTCGAGCTTTGCACGGAACTGGTTCGTCCGGGCGGCCGTGTGGCGAACATCGGAGTGCACGGCCAGCCGGCCACACTCCACCTCGAGTCGCTCTGGACGCGTGATATCACGATCACGACCGGTTTGGTTGACACCTACTCGACCCCGACGCTGCTTCGCCTGGTCGCATCACATCAGATAGATGCCGGCGCATTCTGCACCCACCATTTTCGCCTTCAAGACATGATCGGCGCCTATGAGGTCTTCGGGCGGGCAGCCGATACGGGTGCGGTGAAGGTAGTCATCACCCGGTGAGGGAATAGCGTAACGACGCATGCGCGCTCGAGTGCGCAAGCGTCGCCCTGGCGCCGGTATTGGCGGCCAGAGTCCCGCGGTGTGCCGCAGGTCGCGGAAGCGCGGTCCCCGCATGCGGGTGGCTCGCGTGGCGGGCAGCCAAACGCGCTTGCGGAAGTTGTTCCGCTCGATCGGCTCGCCGTCCAAAGACGTGAAGACGTACGCCTCCGCACCCCTGCCACGAAACGCGCCGGATGCCTCCGAAGCTCATCGACGAGTGGCTCGGGGAGCGCCACTGTCCGCTTTGCCCGCCTCTGACTTGTGTGTGGTCGAGGTCGCTGCGGGACTCCGCCTCGCCCGTATCCTCGCTAAGCCTTCGGCTTCCCCCTGACCAACCTTGAAGTCCAAGAGTGGCTCGGGAAGCGAATTTGGAACTGGTTCTGATTCCTGGAGGGCACGCGGAAGGCACAAGGTTCGGCCCCGAAACCGACTGTCCGTCGAAACAGCCTCTGAACTGGGACTTTCCGGTGGTCGGGACCGGCGTCGATCCGGTGACCTCACGCTTTTCAGGCGCGCGCTCTACCAACTGAGCTACCCGACCGGGTAACCGAGCCCCACCGCCCAGAGGCGGATCGGAGCTCGGCAGCGGACCTGACGGGATTTGAACCCGCGACCTCCGCCTTGACAGGGCGGCGTGCACTCCGAGCTGCACCACAGGTCCGTGGCAATGGCCATCGCGCTCCTCGGTCCGGACCAACCCGGGCCGCTGAGCAGCCCTTCACTGTAGCCGGTCCGAGGTTCGTCCTTCCCGGCGAGGGAGCTCCAGACGGCCCTACGGGGTGGCGGCGCGCAGCGTGGCGACCCCGGCTTCGAAGCCCGAGTACCTCGCTCCGCTGAGTGCATCCGCGAGCGCCGACGCACAGAGGCGGTCCGTGATCTCCTCGGCCTCGTCATGTCGCTCCTTTATGGCGGCGAAATCCGGGAAGGGCTCAGGCCACCCGAAGAACTTGGCCTGGCCCGGACCCTCATTGGTCAGGATGGCCTCCAGCGGGGACAGCCCGACGGCAGTGGTGGCCACCAGGTGGATTCCGCCCCGCCACTCGCGGAGGATCTGCATCAATTGGGCGGCGCGACCTGAGGGCGATTCGGACCGATCCGCTTCCCGCCAGCCGACGAAGAGGGGAATGGCAGATCCCTCGAGCCCGTCGACCAGGTCCTCGGTGACGGCGACGATCTCCTCCAGTCCTTCCACGTCGCCATAGTGCTTCTCGCCCCACTTCCCATGCGCCTCGGCCATCCGGGCCGCCGCGCCCGTGGCGCCGCCCACGCCGATCCCTTCCGAGTACATGGCGTGCACCGCAGGCGGTGCGAACCATCCGAAGGCAGATGTCACGACGTCAGGACCGACGTCTCCGAGCATGCCTCCCCGTCCGGCGAAGTAGAAGGCAAAAGGGTTGGACCAACCCCATTCGGCCGCCCACGCCGCGATATCGGGGCTGAGATACGCGGAGGTGCCGATGTCATGGATGGGGGCCGAGGTCGCCTTGACGACTGCGAGCGCGGCATCCTGCTCTTTGGTACCCATGGGCCCTCCTTGGTTCAGCTCGGTTCGAACGGGACGGACGACGTCGTGCGGAGGACCCGCCGCATGCCCGGAATCGTTCCGACCACTGCCTCCATGAGTCGCGCCAAGTCGGTCACGACTGTGTCGAGGTGCGTGAACCGATCGTCGAGAAGTCCGACGACGCTGGCGAGCTCTGGCGAGACCTCCTGCAGCGACCGGGTCACCCGGGGGAGCTCGCTGGCCAATTCGATGGCGACGCCGCTCAGTCGCTCGGTCAAGCCTCGCAGCGCGGAGGCGGATTCCGAGAGCGAGGGCAGGGATGCGTCCAGCATCCCGACAGCCTGTTCCAGCCCCGAGACGGCACCTGAGATTCCGAGGGCAGCGAAGTCGATACCTGAACCGGCTTTGTTGACGCCCCGATCGAGCTGGTCGAGCAGGGTCATCAGGCGGTCCATCCGTTCGGTGACTTCGTTGATGGCGTCGAGCGTCGCCAGCGCCGAGGAGGGAAGTCGGAGCACAGCACCCGGGAAACCGATCAGCGTCTCCAGGAACGACGGGGATTCGTCCACATATTGATCATGTGTCGGATGTGGCGTGGTGTCCAGTTTCCATTTTCCGTCTCAGGGGCGGATTCGACCAGCTCGGTCTCCATTGCACTTCGCAGCTCGTCGAGGACGGGTTTGCGGACGCGCAACTTGGTGGCGGCGTGAGCCGAACGGTCGATCGAGGCAAGGTCCTCGGCCATGGAGTGCGCTCGGGCATGAAGCTCCGCCGGCGGAACGACGGAGTCGAGCGGTCCGGCTTCACGGGCTGTCTCCGGGTCGAACATGTCACCCGTCACCGCGGCGTGATCGAATTGCGCTGGGGCCAGCCGGTGGCGCGCCAGCACGATCGCGAACCAGGGCAACGTGAGCCCGATCCGGACTTCCTTGAGTCCGAGCCGGAACGGTCCGTCGGCGCCAACGCGCGCGTCCGCGGCCATCAGGAGGAATGCCCCAGCAGGGAACGCGTGGCCGGTGCAGGCGATAACCACCGGTGCGGGAAAGGAGAGGATGCGCTCAGCCAACGATGCGCCCAACCGGAGGAGGGTGAGGACGTCCTGTGGCGGCCCGCTCAGCGTCTTCAGATCGAAATCCGCCGTAAAACAACCGGGCCTCCCCTTCAGGAGGACCACCGTCCCGTCCTGTTCGGCCTGGTCGAAGGCTTCGTGGACGGCGTGCAGCATCGGGATGGAGAAGACGTTGAACTTGCCGTCGTCCATGACGACGCTACTGATCAGTTCGGAGCGGGTGTAGGTGACGGCGTCTGCCATGGTCCCTCCTGATGTCGCGGGCCGCTATATTGAATCAATGTTTCGAAACAATGATCTTAAACCCGGATGTAGCTGTCAAATATCGGGTTCCACTAGGCCTTCTTGATGCCGCGGACGAAGCAACGCACCCCAGAACTACGAGATCGGGTTCTTGTCACCGCCGTCGAACTTCTGGCGGAGGAAGGGGCTGCTGGGCTTACGGCACGGTCATTGGCCGCTCGGGCGGGGACGTCCGCTCCGGCCCTCTACGAGCTGTTCGGGGATAAGTCGGGAGTCGTCCGTGAGCTCTACTTCGCGGGTTTCCGACAGCTCTCAGGCGAACTGGCGACACTGGCCGAGACAGCTGACCCGGTCGCTGACCTGTGGACCCTGGCCGCCGCGTACCGAAGATTCATCCGGACCAACCGGGAGTTGGCCGAAGTCATGTTCTCGCGACCGTTCACAGACTTCTCACCCGGACCAGACGAGCTGGCGGCGACGAGCGCGGTCCGCATCTTGATTGTCGGCCGGGTGCGACGGTGTATCGATGCTGGTCGACTACGGGGCGACGAGACTGACGTCGCGCACGTCCTGGTGGCATTGATCCAGGGCATGGCGTTTGCCGAGGCCGCCGGTCGCCTCGGGACGTCGACGGAGTCGATTGAGCGACGCTGGCGACTGGCCGTCGGTACCGCGCTGAATGGTTTCGGTGGCCGTAGCTAGTGGTACGACATCGTCAAAAGGGTCAACGCCCTAGCGAGGCGGCGCCCCTCGTCAAGATTGTTTGGTAGATCCGGGCGGGCAGGCGCGAGACAAGATCGATCGCTTTGGCGTCTGGGCCGATCAGCGCGCGCCGCCGGTCGCGACGGACCGCAGTGAGAATCTGCTCTGCTGCCTTCTCAGGGCTGGTGATGAAGGCGCGCTCAAAATCTCTGACGGCTTTCTCCGGATCCCCGGCAACGTCCCGGACGCTCGCGTCCATGCGAGCGTTGCGCGCGATGTTCGTCTTGATACCGCCCGGATGAATGGTCGTCACCGAGACCTTCGCGCCCTCGATCTCGAGTTCCATGCGAAGCGTGTCGGTGAACCCACGGACCGCGAATTTTGCGGAGTTGTAGGCAGATTGAGAGGGCACGCTGATCAGGCCGAAGACACTGGAGAGGTTCACGATGTGACCCTCACCGGACGCTTTCAGGTACGGCAAGAAAGCCTTCGACCCGTACACGACACCCCAGAAGTTGATGTTCATCAGCCATTCGAAGTCCTCGTAGGACATCGACTCGACCGTGGCGCCGAGCGCCACGCCGGCATTGTTGATGATCAGGTTGACCTTGCCCAGATCAGCGACGACGCGGTCTGCCCAGGCGTAGACGCCGTCCCGATCTGCCACATCGAGGTGCTGGGAGATGATCTTGACCCCGAAGCCCTCGCATTGCGCCACCGTTTCGGCCAAGCCCGTCTCGTCGATGTCGCTGAGCGCGAGATGCGCACCGCGCCGTGCCAACGCCTTGGCCAGCGCCCGCCCGATGCCGGAGCCTGCCCCGGTTATGGCAGCCGTGCGGCCGCTGAAATCCTTCATCGGAATTCCTCGTTCCGCCTCAGGACGCGACCGGTTCGTGGGCCTGCCGCGGCTTCCGTGAGCCGGAGAACTCCATCATGGGGTCGTCGATGTCGCCCAGCTTCAAGGCGCGGTAATCGCGCAAATAACTCTGGTGGACCTTCCAAGGGTACTTTGTCCCTTGCTTCGGAAGGAGATGGGCCGAGCGCTGAATGTACCCGGAGGTCAGCCCGAGTATGGGGCCCGACGCGGGAGAAGCGTCCCGGTTGCGCGCGACGCACTGCATCAGTCCACGTTCGTGCATGTGATTCAGCAGGCGGCACACGTAGTCGCACGTAAGGTCGCACTTCAGCGTCCAGGATGCGTTCGTGTAGCCGATGGCCAAAGCCAAATTCGGCACGCCCTCGATCATCATCCCCTTGTAGGTGAGCCGGGTCGAAGGATCGACGCGCTCCCCATCGACAGTGAGGGCGATGCCTCCCAGGAAAAGCAGTTCGAGTCCGGTCGCCGTGACGATGATGTCCGCCTCGATTTCGTCACTGGACGAGAGACGGATGCCGCTCTCGGTGAAGCGGTCAATCTGGCCGGTGACCACTGATGCGGCGCCGGTCGAGAGCCTCTTGAAGAGGTCGCCGTTCGGAACAGCACAGAAGCGCTGGTCCCATGGGTCGTAGCGGGGGGTGAAGTGGGTGGCGATGTCGTAACCGGGCGGAAGCTGACGCTGCAGGCCCTTGGACAGCATCCGCCGGACCAGCTTCGGGTATTTCCGGCTCACCTGGTAAAAGGCCTGAGTCAGGACGGCGTGGAACCATTTCGCAGCTGTTCCGGCTTGTTTCGCAGGCAGGACCTTGCGCAGTACGGCCACGACGGGGCTCTTCTCAGGCATGGACGCGATGTAGGTCGGCGAACGCTGCAGCATGGTGACGTGGGAGGCGGATCGGGCGAGAGCGGGGACCAGAGTGACGGCGGTCGCCCCGCTGCCGATGACGACGATCCGCTTTCCGGCGAAGTCGAGCCCTTCGGGCCAGGCCTGCGGGTGCACGATTGCGCCTTTGAAGTCGGCCATGCCTTGGAAGTCGGGCAGGTGCCCGTGGTCGTAGCGGTAGTACCCACTGCAGGAGAACAGGAAGGAGGCCGTGATCTCGACGGTCTCGTGGGTGTCCGTCCTCTCCGCCGTGATCTGCCACAGCGAGTCGGGCGTTGACCAGTCGGCCGCGGTGATCCGGTGGTTGAGGCGAATGTGGTCATCGATGCTGGATTCCCTGGCTGTGTCCTTGATGTACTGAAGGATTGAGTCGCCATCAGCGATCGATTTCTCGCCGTCCCATGGCCGGAACGAGTAGCCCAACGTGTGCATGTCCGAGTCGGAGCGGATGCCGGGATAGCGAAAGAGGTCCCAGGTCCCACCGATGGCGTCGCGCGCCTCGAAGATGGCGTAGTTGGCCCACGGGCACTCGGTCTGGAGGTAGTGCCCGGCACCGATACCGGACAGCCCGGCGCCGATGATCAAGACATCGAAGTGCGTCTGGCTCCCTGCTGGCGTCGATTTCATCAGGCTGCCAATCCGATCAGTCTGTCGTTCAATGTGCTGTCCTCAGCGAAGGGCTCCGCCCTCCAGGATTCCACCAACCGTGTCGTTTTGCTGACGTCCGGGTTGAAGTCCGGACAGTTGCAGTCCTTGACCTGGACCCAAATGCCGCGATCCGCAAGGGGGGAGGGCCGGAATGATCCAGGCCACCGTCCTTGGGGTGCCCGACGTCCGGCGCCGGCACGACACCTTGATCTTCACGCTGGTGGCCCGTCGAGCGCGGTCCGCTGGCTCGGGCGACTCCTGCTTGCCCCGAACGACCGGGCGGCGGTCTTCGAGGCGGCGCTCACGACACCGGCAGCGCCCGGGTAACGCCGCTTGGCTCGCGTCGCCCCTGGCCCGGAGCGAATCGGTCGTGCTTGGATGCTTGGACCATGACCCTGACGTTAACGTTAAACTTCTCGAGGTGAGTGCGACAACCCTGACCAATGGGCACGGTTCGGCACCTGGTCTAGCGGTCCCGGGCCAATCCAGGTACCGGTGGATCGCGCTGGCCACGGTGACGCTGGGCACCTTGATGGTGTTCATCAACCAGTCCATCGTCCTGATCTCGCTCCCCGACATCTTCCGCGGCATCCAGCTCAATCCCCTCACACCAGGCAATACCGGGTACTTGCTCTGGATGCTGATGGGCTTCACGGTGGTTCTTGCCGTCCTTGTGGTCACCCTGGGCCGCGTCGGGGACATCTTCGGCCGGGTCAAGATCTTCAACCTCGGCTTCACCGTCTTCACCGCCTTCTCGCTGCTGCTCGCGGTGACCTGGCTGACCGGTACATCGGCTGCCATTTGGCTGATCGCCATGCGCGTCGGCCAGGGAGTCGGTGGGGCCATGCTCTTCGCTAACTCCTCGGCCATCATCACCGACGCCTTCCCGGCCGATCAGCGGGGCCTGGGACTGGGCATCAACAACACCGCGGCCATTGCGGGTTCGTTCGTCGGCCTCGTCCTCGGAGGCGTCCTGGCACCCATCCAGTGGCATCTCGTGTTCCTGATCTCGGTGCCCTTCGGCATCCTCGGCACGATGTTCGCCTACGTGAAGCTCGAGGAAAGGGGGGTGCGCACGCCGGCCAAGATCGACTGGCTCGGGAACGCGACATTCGCCATCGGCCTCATCCTGGTCTTGATCGGGATCACCTACGGGCTCTTGCCCTACGGCGGGCACTCCATGGGCTGGACCAACCCGAAGGTATTGGTCGAGATCTTCGGCGGCATCCTCGTCCTGATCGTCTTCGGGATCGTGGAGACCAGGGTGAAGCAGCCGATGTTCCGCCTCTCTCTCTTCCGCATCCGTGCTTTCTCGGCGGGCAACGCGGCCAGTTTCCTCGCCTCACTGAGCCGCGGCGGTCTGATGTTCATGCTGATCATCTGGCTGCAGGGGATCTGGCTGCCGTTGCACGGGTACAGCTTCTCCGAGACGCCGTTGTGGGCTGGCATCTACATGATCCCGTTGACGATCGGCCTGTTGGCAGCGGCGCCTCTCAGTGGCGTGCTGGCTGACCGTTACGGCGCCCGGCCGTTCGCGACGGGCGGGTTGGTGCTGGCGGCACTCACCTTCATTTTGCTGACGATGCTTCCCGTCAACTTCACGTACCTCGGGTTCGCCGCCCTCATCTTCCTGAACTCGGTCGGCATGGGCATGTTCATCGCGCCCAACCAGACCGGCATCATGAACAGCCTGCCGGCGAACCAGCGCGGTGCCGGCGCCGGCATGGCCGGCACCTTCAATGCCTCCGCCCAGGTCCTCTCCATCGGCATCTTCTTCAGCCTGATGATCCTGGGGCTGGCCGCGACCTTGCCGTCCTCGCTCTATCACGGCCTTATCGCCCAGGGGGTCAGCCCTGCAGTGGCGACGCGTGCCTCGCATCTGCCCCCCGTGGGCAGTCTCTTCGCCGCCTTCCTCGGCTACAACCCGATGCAGGTGCTGCTGGGTCATGCTGAGCTGGCCAAGTTGCCGCACTCGACCGCCCAGTATCTGACCAGTCGCCAGTTCTTCCCGCATCTGATCTCGCCCGCGTTCTCCAAGGGACTGACCGAGGCGTTCTCCTTCGCCGCCGGTGCGTGTCTGCTCGGAGCGGTGGCATCGCTCCTCCGGGGCGGCAAGTACCACCACGTGGAGAAGGAGAGCGGCGAGCCGGATGCCGATCGGGTGCCCGCCCAGGAGGCCGTGGCCGAGACCGAGTCGTTGTTGGTGGACTGAGATGGCTGTCTCGACGCAACGCGATGAGGCAGGGACGTCCGCCGTCAAGGAGGGGGTCGAGGGCATCCGCATCAGCGATGCCGCGACACGCGTTGGTGTCTCGGCTCGCACCCTGCGCTACTACGAGGAGCTCGGCTTGCTGACGCCGTCGCTCTACACCTCGGGCGGCGAGCGTCGCTACACGGCTGGGGACCTGGCCCATCTGCAACGGATCTTGGAGCTGCGTGAGGTGCTCGGCATGAATCTCGACGAGATCCACGAGTTCCTGGCCCTTGAGACGAGGCTCGACGAGCTCCGTGCTTCGTACCGCGCCACGAAGGGCGCCACGAGCAAGAGGGCGATGGCCGAACAGAAGGCGACACTCCAAGAGGCCCTTGTGCTGAACGAGTCGCTGGCGGAGCAGATCAGAGTCAAACTGGCGCG
>Ga0182024_10003757_pt1 | contig 35728 bp, 29 predicted proteins | sample P32metaG_FD_120480 | JGI IMG/M metagenome (GOLD analysis project Ga0182024, IMG submission 120480) | Permafrost microbial communities from Stordalen Mire, Sweden - P3-2 metaG (Illumina Assembly) | ecosystem: Environmental > Terrestrial > Soil > Wetlands > Permafrost | place: Sweden: Stordalen...
CTCCTGCTGAAAGCGCAACGGATGGCGGCCACCAAGACCGAATTTGTCGTCTTCAGGAAAGCAGCCTAAAATGCGGGCCTTCTCAGATTCCTGCGCAGAGCCGCTTTTTCGATGGAGCTCGCCGAAAGGTCCACCCCAACTACGCGATGAGCAAGCACGCGATGCAATTCTTCTCCATGCACACCCGAGCCGCATCCGACATCCAATACGCGCAGCCCGCGCGGAAGGCTTTCCAGGATGTTGGGGATTTCGGGGTTTGCGATTTCGAAGTAGGGACGCTGTGATGGCTTCATACTGAGACCTCCAAAGGCATGCTGAGGGCTGGCGCCGCGCGGTTCAGCCGATCGGCCACCTTGCGGGCGCGCTCGATACAAACGTCCATATTGATGTATTCAAATTCGGCGACGCGTCCGCACAGCGGGATGCCGATCTGCTCGAAATAGGCCTTGGCTTGTTTTAAGTAGCGGCGGCAATCGTCGTTCTGGACGACGTAACCGTATTTGGTCCTGAGCACGCGTGAATAACAGACCTCCGAGCGGCGGATCAGGTCCATGTTCTCGATGTCACCGATCACGTCCGAAAGCAGCGCATCGTCCGGCATCTCATGCGTTCCGTCGCCTGGGTTGGTGGTGATTTCAGCCTGAACGATGGATTGGCCGGGAAGCGCGTTGTGCGGACTAAAAGCGGCCGGGAACGACAGGCGATGGAAGCGGATCTCGGGGTCGGGGACGTAGATGGCGGTGTAATCGGGGATTCGTGCGGCGTCCAGGCCGACTGAGACAGTGACCAGCGAGTTGTAGCGCAGCGCGTTGACTGCGGCCAGAATCTGAGGCGGCGTATCCACCAACGCGGCGGCGAGTTCCTGAATGGGAATGGAGCAAACCAACGCATCGTAGCGCCGGGTAGTGCGGCCGTTGCTCACACACCAACCGCTGCCTTCCCGCCAGATGCGCTCCACCGTGAAATCGGAGATCACCGTGGGAACCCGAGCGGCCATGGCGCGCGGGAGCGATTCGATGCCGCCGTGCGCGGGGTAATGGAAATAAAGCTGGTGAGTATAGCCTTCAGTTTCGACGCCAACGGCGGCCTTGATCACGTCTTCGACAGGCGGCTTGGGGACGCGGCCTTCCACCCATTCCAGGCCCAGCTCTTCGGCTGGAACGTTCCAGATTTTCTCGTTGTAGGGGATCAAATACTTTTCGGCGAGGCCTTTGCCGAAGTGGTGGTAGATCCACTCCTTGAAATTGGTCTGGGGTGGAGGATAGTCGTTCTTGATGTAGTGATAGAGGCACTCGAAGCGATCCTGCGGCTCGAGATCGAAGAGGCCGTTTTCGAACGGGTACTTTACGTAGCGCCCTTTGTAGAAAATCTTGTTGTTGCGGCGCGCGCGGTGGACGTTATCGCCGAGCAACGACACCATGTAATCCACCATCTCCTGGTTGCGCGAGAAGATGATGTGCGGGCCGCCGGCGTCATAGGTAAAGCCGCTCTCCTGGACGGTCTGGCAGTGGCCGCCGCCCCGGCTTTCCTTTTCGAGCACTTCACAATCGTGGTTCAGATGCGCGGCGATGGTAAGACCCGCCAGGCCGCCGCCTAAGATTCCAATCGCCACTCTTTTGCCTTCCTCGTTGATTATTCGGCGTTTTGGACCGCGTGCTGTAGGGGACCGGCTCCCTCTGGTCGCGGCTCGGTCGGTCGCGGCTCGGTCGGTCGCGGCTCGGTCGGTTCGCTATAGGGCGTGAGCTTGGGAGGCGACTGATCCGGCTCCAGGAGCCAGATACTGCGGCCGTGAAAATATCGGATGAGCGGCGCGTCTTCGGACGGGCCCATTTCGCGCGCCCAGACGATGCGCGCGGAGTCGATATCGGCTCGATTGTAGACCCACTCCTGAAAGACGTCGTGATTGGCAGCGTAGCGGACCAGCACCAGGTGGCGGCCGGGTAGCGCATCCAATTGGCGCACTACATTGTGATAGGGCTGGGCCATGGGCGGCGCGTACTCGCCGTCGGCGAAGAGTTTCCAGACATCGCGGCCAAATTGAATCGGGATCAGCGCGATCAGCATCACCGCGAGCGCGAAGCCAATGGGCTTGGAACTCGGGCGCCAGTTCCGCAAACGATCGACGGACTGCAGGAATCGCAAATAGACGAGCGGCAGAATAGCGGCGGCGTAGTGGTATTGAAAACCATTGATGGGAACGAGCGCGAGCAGGCCACCCGCAAGCAGGAGAACGCCGATTCGCTCCTGCGGCGTGTGGAGCGGATAAGGCCAGATCAGCGCCGGAATGAACAGGGGATAAAAACAAAAGAAGAAGCCATACATCGTGGCCAGCTTAACCAGGAAGCCGGATAGGACGTGGTCCCGCGCGTCTTTTACCTGATCGGTATTCACCTTGCTCCAGAAGTTTTGAATTACCGCGTGATTGTAGGCAGGAGCGGGCTTAAAGCTTGACCACGCAAACACGGGAGGGGCGCCATATTGGCGCTCGTGGAGCTGGTAGGGCAGTTCCCAGGGATTCCCCGTGACGCGCGCGTTGAAATAAAGCATGAACGCTGCTACCGGAATGAGGACGACCGCGGCGGGGACAGCCAGCCGCGGGGACGAGGGCCCGCACTTCCATAGGATCACGGCGCCGGATAACAGCGCGAGCACCGCTCCATCATAAGGGCGCGAGTTGAGCAGGATCGCGAGGCCGATCGCCCAGGTGACACCGTGTGCAAACTGTCTGCGAAAGACGATACGTGGCACCGCACCGAGCAGGAGCGCTCCACCGATGGCCGGGACGGCCCCGCCCCAATAAGAATTCATCCAATAGCTCAAAATGCCGATGCGCAGGGCCACCAGCAAGGCGCCCAGGAACGCGAGCCCGGGCGTGGTCCAACCTTGCAACATCCAGCAGACCGCGGCGCACATCAACCCGGCGCTGAGCCAAACGCCGATCCAAGGTCGATCGAAAACTCGCTCGCCAAAGGCCAGCACCAGTCCTTGCAAGGGCGGATATTTCGAGGCATAGGTGGGCTGCTGGATAATGTGGAACGATTCGAAGTGTTTCCAGAAGGGATGGGGCGGGTTGGTGAGGCGGCCAGCCGCGTAGGTATCGCCTGCCAAAAGATAACTGAATTCGTCGTGGATCGCGGGCATGGGAACGTGCAAGACGGGAAGCAGCGCCGCGCGGATGCCGATGGTGAACAGAAATACGGCCACGCAAGCCGGCAGCGGCCGTCCCGCGAGGCCCACTGACGGAGTCCCCATGATCTTGGATCGGCAACTAGGTGGTTTACTTTAGTGAGGTCCGCTTACTCAGGCGCGCGGTTCAGAATCGAACCCCCGGATCGGTCTGGCTCTCCGAGAGGGGTTCAGCAGGGCGTCCTTTTCGGCCAGGCGAGCGCGGCAAGCTTCACATCGGCCCAGATGCTCGCGGAGCTGGATGACTTCCGGAATCGAAAGGCCCTTTCCCACGGCGTAGAGAGAGAGGGGGTCATCGGCGATGTGCTGATTTTGCGAGGCTGCGGGACGAACCAGATCCTGGATGCGGATGCCGACGTGGAAGGCGCCGGAAACGGCGCGGCAGTAGCGGACCTCACCGAAGATGATGTTGTCGTATAACTTGATTTGGACTTGCACACCGCGGTCGATCCGCTTGGAGAGGGCCACCCGCAGTCCGGAGCGTGAGACGTCGAGAACGGTTCCGAACACCGTCTCGGTGGGGCCGGGCAGGATTTCGAGCTCGGCGGGATCCTGGGCGGGGTAGCGTATCTCGGTGCGGCGGTCGGCGGCCTGCTCGGTAGCGAGAACGGAGTGCGCCAGAGCAGCCATGGCGCGATTGAATTGATTTGGCAACGGGACCAGCTTTCACGATTAAGACCAATATTAACCTAGAATGTTACCAGCGTATTACGTCTAAGTACCTTTTTTAGGCGCGCACTAAGGCGAATGCCGGGGAACTGGCGGCCCATAGTTCATCGTGGGGCGGATGCCCCCGTCCGCGCCGGACCCCTTGGTCCGGCTCCGCCGCAGCAAAGTGAGAAGCCGACGAGGGCGTCGGCTGCGGGCGAGGGCGCCCGCCCCACAACGGCTGCTTCTCAATTGAGTTCAGGAGCTATTCCGAGGCGAGCCAGTCTTCGGCGCGCTTTTCGAGCGCGATGCGGACCAGCTGGCTGCGCGTGCGGACCCCGGTTTTGTCGAATAATTGCTGCATTACGGCTTTTATGGAGCCCTCTGAAACCTGCAATTGAGCGGCAATTTCCTTATTGGTAAGTCCTTCAAAGACGCCTTGCAAAACGAATCGCTCGCGAGGCGTAAAGACCTGCGTGCTGCGCTGCTCTTCGGATTTGCCGGCGGCGCCGGCGATCAGCGACCGCATGGCGCGCGGATCCAGCCAGGGTTCGCCGGCGACCATCCGGCGGATGGCTTCCACCAGTTGCGCCGGCGAGCTGTGCTTGAGGAAGATGCCCTCGGAGCCGCTTTCGAGCACGCGCACAGTGGCGGCGTCGCTCATTCCGGCGGTGACCATCAGGACGCGCCCCTTGAATCCGTTTTTGCGAATCTCATCGAGAGCAACGGTCCCCTGCTCTTCACCCAGATCGTAATCGAGAAGAATGATGTCGGGTTGTTCGCTGGCCTGCTCGTTCGTGATGATGGGCAGCGCTTCGGCGATGGTGGCGCAGGACCCCACCATGCGGAAGCCGGGCTCAGTCTGCAACAACCGGCTGAGGCTGTCCCGGAACAGGGCGTGATCGTCCACCAGCAGAATCCGGATTTCCTGGGCCATAGGTCTCTTTCAGGTTACTGGTTGGCGCAAGCGAAAGTTCGACCACAAACGTGGAACCTGCTTGAGCAGCGCCACGGCGCGGCTCGGGTTCATAGCGCAAATCACCGCGGAAGGAACGCAGCAAGGCACGCGAGAGATAGACGCCGAGGCCAGTGGACTGCGCCCCGGGCTGGAACGGCCGGAACAGGTGTTCTGGATGCAGGACACCGCCGCCGGTATCCTGAACACGGACGGCGACACGATGGCCCTCGGCGCGGGCAACGATCTTGAGTTGGCGGGAAGGTCGATCCAGCATGGCGCGCTGGCTGTTTTTCGTCAGGTTCAGGAAGACCTGCATCAGGCTTTGCCGGTCGGCCCAAACAGCCGGCAGGCCGGGTTCGATATCCCAGGAAACTTCGATTCCCTCATCGCGGAGCGCGGCCTCGATGACAATGCGTAACTCTTCGAGCAGCGCCGGCAGATCGACGCGGGCGGCTGGATAAGGCGTCTGGCGGAGTTCGAGCGCGGCGATCTTTTCGAGCGTTTGAATGAGTGTGCCGAGCGCTTCGAAATCCTTATTGTGGGCGAGCGAGCTGTTGCGCGCCAGATTCGCGTGGACCACGGCAATCGCGCCGCAGACGTTGCGAACTTCGTGCGAGACCGCGCCCACCAGAATGCGCGAAGCAGCCAGGAGCTGGTGCAAGCTATATTCTTCGCGATTGCGTAGATCTTCGGAGGTGTCCACCACCATGGCGGCGAGCCGCGAGCCGACGCTGGTGCGGTAGGTGGAGAACCAAATATCGGCCAGGAATGCTTCCCCGTCCTGACGCTGCCCACGGCATTGCATGACAGTACGGAACGACGGGCCGTTCGCTTCCGGAGCGGGTACGTTGACGAGCGAGGGAAGATACTGGCGAATGGCCCTGCCGGGGAGGGAGCCCGGCGCTAGCGCGAACAAGCGGTGAGCGGCGTCATTCGCCTGCAACACGGTGCCGTACGTGTCGGCGGTGAAGATGGCAACCGGGCTACTGTCGACCAGCACCTTTAGCTGCTCTTCGGCGGCGCGGCGGGCTTCGCTCTCGGATTCGATTTGTTTCAAATGCGTGAGCGCGGCCTGGCGGCTGCGGACCACCTCGTAAACGAAGAGTCCCATGCCGAGGAATGCGGAGAAAATCAGAATATCGCGCGGGATGCCGGCGCTGGGGCGCCAGTCGAAGGAATCGAACAGCTCAGTCAGCAGGGTGCAAAGAGTGGCGGCGATCGCGATCTGCCAGCGCTTCAGGACGCTGCCGACCATCAGCATGGGAAACAAGTACAGGAAGCCGAGCGTCACATCCTTGTCGGCGCGCCAGTCGGCAAACGCGATGAGGGCGATGAGCACCGCCGCCTTGAGCAAGACGGACTTGGTGCCGCCACGAAGAAAGAAAGAAAGCATGGGGATGCGCGCCGGCTTAGTCATATTCTAGACACGCAATCATCACTCTTTGCAATACTTATAGAGGCGCATTGGCAGAAAGACCGCCAGCCCTGGCCAAAAGATAGGCGCGCCTTATAACCGAACGATACTGGACTCGCGCTTAGACAGGCAGCTACCTTTAGTTTAGATCTAGATCCGCTGGCAGCGCCGAGCCCCTGGGAAACCGCTTACTAACGTGCGCGGTCCAGAATTGGGATTTGTGCGGATCGGGATTCGTTTGAATGAGCCAGTTACAGAGATGGTGCTTGCTGATGGCTACGCTGGGATCGAATGCATTTGCGCAGCCGTCGGCCTTGCCGCCTCAGAGTTTCAGCTGGGAGCAGGTTCGCGACCGTTTCCAAGCCAGCAATCCAACGCTACGGGCGGCGCAGATCGGTATTGACGAATCGCGCGCGCAAGAGGTGACGGCGTATCTGCGGCCGAATCCGGACTTGACGGCTTCGGTAGACCAGATCAATCCATTCTCGACGCAGACTCCGCCGAATGGAGGTTCGAGCACCTACTCGCCCTTCGCTTACGCGTTCCCGGCGAGTTCCATCAGCTATTTGCACGAACGGAGGCACAAACGCGAATTGCGGCGGGAGAGCGCGCAAAAGGAGACTGAGATCACTGTCGCGCAGTATGCCGATCAAGAGCGAACGCTGCTATTCAATTTAAGGACGGCGTTCGTGCAGACGCTCCAGCAGAAGGCGATTTTGGATCTCACACGGGAGAATCTGGCGTACTACAACCACTTGCTGCAAGTGAGCAACGACCGGCTGAAGGCGGGCGACATCGCGAAGGTGGATTTCCAGCGCCTGGAACTGCAGCGCGTGCAGTATGAGACGGACGTTCAAACCGCCCTGGTGAATCTGCGGACGGCGAAGATCCAGTTGTTGACGCTGCTGAACGACCGGACGCCGGTGGAACAATTCGACGTCACCGGAGAGTTCGACTTTTCGGATCGCATTCGCCCGCTCGAAGAGTTGCGGCGGGCGGCGATGGAAAACCGGCCGGACCTGAAAGCCGCCATCGAGGCCGTGGACAAGGCGCAGACCGATCACCGCCTGGCGGTGGCGAATGGGTCCGTGGATCCGACCTTCAGCGCCGACTTCGCGCGCAATCCCCCGATCCCGGTCTATTTCGGCATGAGCGTCACCATCCCGTTGCGGATTTTCGATCGCAATCAAGGTGAAAAGTTGAGAACGCAGGAGGACATCGCGCGTAACGAACGATTGCGCGATGCGGCGACGGCGCAGGTGTTCAGCGATGTGGATTCGGCTTACGCGACGATGGACAGCAACCTGACTTTGTTGCGGCCGTATAAGGACACCTATTTGAAAGAAGCCGTGGAGGTGCGCGATACAGTTTCCTTCGCTTACACCCGAGGCGGGGCGTCGTTGCTCGATTTTCTGCAAGCGCAGCAGGACTATCGCAGCACGGAGCTGAATTACCTGAACCTGGTGGGTTCATACCTGACCGCTTCCGCGCAATTGAACATGGCGGTGGGGCAGGAGATTATTCCATGAAAAACTCCACGTTCATCGCCCTGACTGCGGCCGCGACCCTGGCCGCGAGTTTGATGCTGACGGGTTGCGGCGACAAGGTGGAAGCCAATCCCAAGATGGGCGCGCCGCCGGCGGCCGATATCGTCCACGAATCGGATGGCAGCCTTTTCCGCGTGGATCATCCCGAGCAGTTTCCCATCGCTACCGCGGGCGAGCATGACGCCGCGCCGGAGCTGAAGACGACAGGCACGGTGAGCGCCGACGTATCGCGAAACATTCCGGTGATCTCGCTGGCGTCGGGCAGGATCGTGGAGATCGACGCGAGGCTGGGCGACACAGTGACCAAGGGACAGTTGCTGCTCAAGGTGCAAAGCCAGGACATCGCGCAGGCTTTTTCCGATTACCGGCAGGCCGTGGCGGACGAAACTTTGGCCAAGGCGCAACTGGACCGATCGAAAGAGCTGCTGGAGAAGGGCGCGATCGCGAAGAAAGACGAGGAAGTGGCCGAGGACACCGACATCAAGGCTAAGGTTACGGTGGAGACTGCGACCGAGCACTTGAAGGTGCTGGGCGCCGATTTAGATCGTCCCAGTTCGATTATTGAGATTCGCGCGCCGGTTTCGGGCGTGATCACCGATCAACAGGTAACTGCGGCGGCGGGCGTGAAGACGCTGGACAATTCCCCGAATCTGTTCACCATTTCCGACCTGTCGAAGGTGTGGATTATCTGCGACGTTTATGAGAACGATATGTCGTTCGTGCGCCTGGGTGAGTTTGCCGACGTTCATCTAGCCGCGTACCCGAATGTGGTTATCAAGGGGCGGATCGACAACATTTCTCCCACGCTGGACCCCAACATTCGGACGGAGAAAGTCCGCCTGGAAGTGGAGAATACAGGGATCCTGCGCTTCGGGATGTTCGTGACCGCGACGTTCCATGGATCGCAAAAGCAACTGCACGCCACTGTGCCCGCGACGGCGATTCTGCACCTGCACGATCGCGACTGGGTGTACGCGCCGGCGGGAAATAATCAGTTCCGGCGCATCGAGGTGGTGGGTGGGGACATGTTGCCGGGTAATCTGCAGGAGATTATCTCGGGCATCCAGCCCGGTCAGCAGGTGGTGTCCAACGCCCTGGTTCTACAAGCCACGGTTGAGCAATGAGGAGCCGGCAGTAAAGAGTTGAGCAGTAATAGGGCCGTAACATGATCCGTAAAGTAGTCGATTTCGCGCTCAACAATCGCTTCATGGTCCTAGCCATCGCGCTGTTGCTGCTGGCATGGGGCGCGATCTCGTTTCATAACCTTCCGGTGGAAGCGTATCCCGACGTAGCGAACAATTACGTCGACGTCATCACGCAATGGCCGGGGATTTCGGCCGAACAGATCGAACAACAGGTTACGATTCCACTGGAAATCGCCATGAACGGGATCCCGGACGTGGTGCATCTGCGATCGTTCTCGCTGTTCGGATTGTCGGATGTGAAGCTGATCTTCGATGACGGATCGGAGAACGCCTGGAATCGGGAGCGCGTGCTGGAGCGGCTGGCGCAGGTCACCTTGCCGGCGGGCGTGACGCCGCAGATGGGAACCGATTGGAGCCCGGTAGGCCAGATCTACTTCTTCACGCTAACGAGCAGGAACCCGAAGTACGACGTGATGGAGTTGAAGTCGCTCGAAGACTGGGTGGTGGAGAAGAACTTCAAGTCCGTGCCGAATGTGGTGGACGTGGCCAGCTTCGGCGGTCCGACGCGCGAGTATCAGGTGCGCATCGACCCGGACAAGCTGATCGCTTATGGGCTCAGCATCGGCCAAGTGGAACAGCAACTGGCCAACAACAACGCCAATGCCGGCGGAAGCTTCATCGAGGTGGGGCTGCAACAGGTGGATGTGCGCGAAGTGGGAATGGTTAGCAATGTGCGCGACATCGCAGACACAGTGATCAAGACCCAAAATGGAACGCCTGTGCACATCAGCGACATTGCCACTGTGGCGCAAGGCCCCAAGATACGGCTGGGCCAGTTCGGGCGGGCAATCCGCCGCGATGACGGAAAGATTATCGACAACGAGGATGTGGTTTCCGGGATCGTTCTGCTGCGGAAAGGCGCCGATTCCGACGACGTGCTCAAGGCGATTCACGCCAAGGTGGACGAGCTCAATAACGTAATCCTGCCTTCCGGCGTAAAGATCGTTCCGTTCATCGATCGCAGCGAGCTGGTGGAATTTACCACGCACACGGTGCTGCACAACCTGACCGAGGGCATTATCCTGGTGGTCATCATTCTGTTCCTGTTTCTCGGCAACACGCGCGCGGCGCTGATCGTGGCGGTAACCATTCCGTTTTCGCTGTTGTTCGCGTCCATCTGCCTCAGCTTGCGGCACATTCCCGCCAATCTTTTGTCTTTGGGCGCACTGGATTTCGGCATGGTGGTGGATGGCGCGGTGGTGATGATCGAGAACATCGTGCGGCACCTGCACACGCAGCAATCCGGAAACGGTGAGCGCATGTCGGTAGGCGATCAGATTCGCGCCGCGGCCCATGAAGTACAGCGCCCGGTATTCTACGCCATCACCATCATCATTACGGCTTACATCCCGATCTTCACGCTGCAGCGGGTGGAGGGGCGGCTGTTCAAACCAATGGCGTGGACGGTGGCATTCGCGCTGTTGGGGGCGCTCCTGTTCTCGATTGTGGTGTCGCCCGTGCTGGCCAGCTTTTTATTCCGCCGTGGGGCAAAAGAGTGGCGCAATCCGGTGATGCGGATTCTGACCGTGCTTTATCGCAAGGCCGTCGGCTGGGCCATCCGAGAGCGCTGGGCCATAGTGTCGGTAGCGGTGCTGGCGTTGGTAGCGACCGCGTATCTGGCGCTGAGCGGAATTATCGGCTCCGAGTTTCTTCCGCATCTGGACGAGGGCGCGCTGTGGGTACGCGGCACTCTCGCGCCAAGCACTGGACAAACCGAAGGCGTGCGCGTGGCGAATCTGGCGCGTGAAACCCTGGCGGCCTTCCCGGAGACGACCATTGTGACCAGCCAGGTGGGACGGCCGGACGATGGCACCGACACGACGGGTTTTTTCAACACGGAATTCTGCGTGGACCTGAAGCCGAAAGAGCAGTGGCGTCCGGTGTTTCATCAGAACAAGGATGCACTCATCGCCTCCATGAACGCCCAGCTCGAAAAGATCCCGGGCGCGATCTGGAACTTTTCGCAGCCGATCGCCGACAACATGGAGGAGGCCGTCAGCGGCGTGAAGGGCCAGCTGGCCACCAAGATCTATGGGGACGATCTACGCACGCTGGAAGACAAAGCCGACGAAGTGCTCAAGGTGATGCGAACCGTTCGCGGAGTGGAGGATCTGGGCGTGTTCCGGCTGCTGGGCCAGCCGAACTTGAACGTCACGGTAGACCGCCGGCAGGCGGCGCGGTATCAAATCAACGTCGCGGATATCCAGGACGCCATTCAGACCGCGGTGGGCGGGAATGCGCTGACACAGGTTCTGCAGGGTGAGCAGCGCTACGATCTGGTGGCGCGGTACCAGGCGCCGTACCGGGACACGCGCGAGGCGATCGCGAACATCCGTTTGCTCGCGCCCTCGGGTGAGCGTGTCTCACTGGCGCAATTGTGCAAGATCGAGATGAGGGACGGCGGCTCCGAGATTTATCGCGAGGGCAACGAACGTTACGTCGCGGTGAAGTACAGCGTGCGCGGGCGCGATCTGGGAAGCACGGTGGAAGAGGCGATCGACAAGGTGGGCAAGCAGGTCCAATTGCCGCGCGGTTACCACATCAACTGGGAAGGTGAGTACGAGAGCGAGAAGCGCGCGGCGGCGCGGCTATCCATTATCGTGCCGCTCACGGTGCTGATCATTTTCGTCATTCTCTATACGATGTTTCAGTCGATGAAATGGGCGGCGCTTATCATTGTGAACGTCATGATGACGCCGCTGGGCGGGATGCTGGCGCTGCTTGCGACACACACCCACTTCAGTGTGTCGTCGGGCATCGGCTTTCTGGCCTTGTTCGGGGTGTCGGTGCAGACCGGCGTGATTATGCTGGAGTACATCAATCAACGGCGCGCCCGCGGCCATTCCATCGAAGAGGCGGCGGTGGAGGGAGCGGTGCTCAGGCTGCGGCCGATCATCGTCACCAGCATGGTGGCGACGTTGGGCCTGTTGCCCGCGGCAATGTCGCACGCCATCGGTTCCGATTCGCAGCGGCCGTTCGCCATCGTGATCGTGGGTGGTTTGATCTCGGGACTGCTGCTCAGCATTTTCCTGCTTCCAACGCTGTATGCGTGGGTGGCGCGCGAGGGCGACGTGCTGCCGATGCCGGAGACTTCTTTGGGGGAATCTCATTGACGTCGATCGCGATCTGGCGAGGTTAATTCTAGAAAGCGATGCTGTCGACCGACGATAGCAACCCTCCTAAAAACAGAATAATCCCAAATACGCGATACCACCCCAAAAATACAGCTCTCTGCGCAGGTTCCAACGTGTCGAGGCGTCCAGCCGCCCAGATCTTAGCCGCTCGGACTGGCGACACGACCACAAAGGCCCCGAACACCATGGCAACAGCGCTCAGCAATAGTTTCATTTCCGCTTCCAGGTCAAACGTAACGCCAGGTTATCCGTGGGGTCCAGTATCTTTCGGCGGTGCACCAATTATCTTCCGACTGCGGTTCCGTATCTCTTGGCCAATCCCGCGGAAGACTGTGGGATGAGTAGTTGTGTATCGACGGGTGAATCTCGCTGATCTGATAAGCTTAGAGCCAAGAAAATGGTGTTGCCGGTGCTCCAAGCGGCATGATTCGCCGCCTCGTTGATTTTGCCTTAGACAATCGCGTCCTGATCCTGGCGGTTGCGATCCTGCTGCTGATCTGGGGCGGAATCTCCTTTCACAATCTGCCGGTGGAAGCCTACCCGGACGTGGCGAACAACTACGTCCAGATCATCACGCAGTGGCCTGGCCGCGCGGCCGAGGAAGTGGAGCAGCAGGTCACCACACCCATCGAAATCGTGATGAACGGCGTTCCGCACCTGGAACATTTGCGTTCCTTTTCGGTGTTTGGCCTCTCCAGCGTGATGCTGATCTTCGACGACCAATCGACTAACGATTGGAACCGGCAGAAGGTGCTGGAACGGCTGGCGCAAATCAATCTGCCGGAGAATCTGCAGCCGCAGATCGGCACCGATTACAGCCCGGTGGGGCAGATTTATTGGTACACGCTGCGCAGCACGAATCCGAAATACGACTTGATGGAGCTGAAGACCCTGCAAGACTGGGTGCTGGAGAAGCAATTCAAGTCTGTCCCGAACGTAGTGGACGTGGTCAGCTTCGGCGGCGTCACACGCGAGTATCAGGTGCGGATCGATCCCGAAAAACTGGTGTCCTATGGGCTCAACATCGGGCAAGTGGAGCAGCAGTTGGCCGCCAATAACGTGAATGCGGGCGGGAGTTTCGTGGAGGCGGGGCTGCAGCAGATTAACGTGCGCGCGCTCGGGCAGATGAAAACCGTCGCCGATATTCAGAAAACCATGCTGAAGACGCAGAACGGAGCGTCGATTCGCGTCGGGGATATCGCCACGGTGACTCAGGGGCCGAAGATTCGCCTGGGCCAGATTGGCAAGGCGTTCCTTAGGACCGACGGCAAAGTAGACGACAACAGCGACGTGGTGGAAGGGATTGTTCTGCTGCGCAAAGGCGCGGATTCCGACGCAACGCTAGTCTCCATCCACGACAAAGTGGACGAATTGAACAATCACATCCTGCCGCCGGGCGTGAAGATCGTTCCGTTTCTCGACCGCAGCAACTTAGTGCACTACACCACGCACACGGTGCTTCACAACCTGACGGAAGGTATTGTTTTGGTGGCCGTGATCCTGTTCGTTTTTCTGGGCAACATCCGCGGCGCGTTCATCGTGGCGCTGACCATTCCGTTCTCGCTGCTGTTCGCATCCATTTGCCTGAACCTGAACGGCATTCCCGCCAACCTGCTGTCACTCGGCGCATTGGATTTCGGCATGGTGGTGGAAGGCGCCGTGGTGATGGTGGAGAATATCATCCGTTACCTGGCGCATAGGGACCAATCCGGATCGGCGCTGGAGCGAATTCGCGGCGCGGCGCACGAGGTGCAGCGGCCGGTGTTCTTTTCGATCGCCATCATCATCACCGCCTACGTGCCGATCTTCACGCTGCAGCGCGTGGAGGGGCGGCTATTTAAACCGATGGCATGGACGGTGGCGTTCGCGCTGCTGGGATCGCTGATCTTTTCGATGCTGATCGCGCCCGTGATTTCGAGCTTCAGCTTCGGCAGCCGCGTGACGGAATGGCGCAATCCGCTGATGACCGCGATGTCCAGCGGGTATCGAGCCAGCCTGAAAAAAGCGATCCAGTTTCGCTGGATCACCATCGCCGTGGCGGCGGCGGCGCTGGGAGCGTCGGCTTATTTGCTGCTCAGCGGCGTGATTGGATCGGAGTTTTTGCCGCATCTGGACGAAGGCGCCATTTGGGTGCGCGGGACTTTTGCGCCGAGCACCGGACCCACCGAGGGCGCGCGCGTGATGGATCAAGCTCGCGAGCTTCTGGCATCGTTTCCGGAAGTGACGCAGGTGATTTCACAAGTGGGGCGGCCCGACGACGGCACCGACATCGCGGGCTTCTTCAACACCGAGTATTTCGTGGATTTGAAGCCGAAGGAGCAATGGCGGCCGGTTTTTCGCCAAAACAAAGAGGCGCTGATCGCTGCCATGGATGCGGTGCTGGAGAAAATTCCGGGCGGCCTGTGGAACTTCTCGCAGCCGATCGCCGACAACATGGAAGAGGCTGTGAGCGGGGTGAAGGGGCAACTGGCGATTAAGATTTACGGCGACGATTTGAAGACGCTGGAAGCCAAAGGCGACCAGATCGTCAATGTGATGAAGACTGTTCCGGGCGTCGCGGACCTCGGGCTGTTCCGCGTGATCGGCCAGCCCAACCTGGAATTTACGGTGGACCGGGATCAAGCGGCGCGTTACGGCCTGAATGTGGCCGACGTCCAGGACGCCATTGAGACCGCGGTGGGCGGGAAAGCCGTTAGCCAGATTCTACAAGGAGAGCAGCGTTATGACGTGGTGGTGCGTTACCAAACACCCTATCGAAACACTAAGGAAGCCATCGAAAATATCCGCCTGGTGGCGCCTTCCGGCGAGCGGGTATCGCTGGCGCAATTGTGCACCATCAAAGTTCTGGACGGCGCGTCGGAAATTTATCGCGAAGGCAACTCGCGCTACGTCGCCATCAAATACAGTGTGCCGGTGCGCGACTTGGGAAGCACGGTGGAGGAAGCGATCGATAAAGTTGGCAAGCAGGTAAAACTGCCCGAGGGCTACCACATCGATTGGGCCGGCGAGTATGAAAGCCAGAAGCGATCGCAGCGGCGACTGCTGCTGGTGCTGCCGCTCACCATCCTGGTGATCTGCATGATCCTCTACACCATGTTCAAATCGTTCAAATGGGTGGTGTTGATCCTGGGGAACGTTGCGATGGCGCCCATCGGCGGATTGCTGGCGTTGTGGATCACCGGAACGCACTTCAGCGTTTCTTCGGGCGTTGGTTTTCTGGCGCTTTTCGGCGTGGCGGTGCAGACCGGCGTGATCATGCTGGAGTACATCAACCAATTGCGCGCGCGGGGGCATACCATTGGGGACGCCGCGGTGGAAGGATCGGTGCTCCGGCTGCGTCCTATCATGATGACCATGCTGGTGGCGAGCGTGGGCCTGCTGCCGGCGGCGCTGTCGCGCGGAATCGGCTCGGATTCACAGCGGCCGTTCGCCATCGTGATCGTGGGCGGACTAATCGCCGCGCTCATCCTCGGGGTTTATCTACTGCCGACGCTGTATGTGTGGGCCGCGGGCGACAACGACGTGCTCGCGCCGCCGGACGCCCACCCCGCGGAACCTTCGTAAAGACTCGTGATATGCTCTGCACTACTGATCGAAAGGGACGGGATTGCGAGCTTCCTGGAATTGTTTCTGGAGAATATTGCCATCGGAACTGGCGTTCTGTCTGCTCGCCATTCAGATTGCAATTCCATGGAAGGTCCCCCACTTCGTCACCCAGGATGGCCCATCTTATCTTTACAACGCGGTGGTGGCGAAGAAGCTGCTGTTCCATGAGCAGCCGTACGCAGCGCTCTATCGCATAAATCCGCACATCATCCCGAGTTGGGCCAGCACAATTCTGTTTGCTTTGAGCGCGTCGCTGGCCGGCGCCGGTCACGCGGAGCAATTGATAATGAGCCTGACGCTCTGCCTTGGTTTTTTCAGTTTTTCGTACGCCATTCGGGCTCTCGCGCCGAAGGCGTTGCCATTCACTCCTCTTTCTAACGCTCTGCTGGAAACCTGGTTTCTCTGGATGGGCTTTTACAACTTCTTTTTGGGGATGACGCTCCTGCCGCTCGGGATCGGATTTTATGCGCGGCGGGGTGGAAAACTGACGATGCGTGCCGCGGCGACGCTGTCGTTCGGGCTGGCGATGCTTTTTTCGCGCACCTACTCGCGGCCGGGATCTCCATCTTCGCACTGGCCATTATCGGGGCCTGGTTACACCTGGTGCGGCCAAAGCTATGGCCCCATTCGGACGGTTGGCGTGATGGAGCGCGCCAGGCAGGCATCCTTGCGGGCGCCCTGGCTCCAGTGATTCTGTTGTGTCTGGTCTACGCCCACGCTGCCCACGGCGGCATTCCTTTCCAGCCAAACTTTCTTCAGTCGTGGTACGACTTCCCCATGCACGTTTTCGCCACCGCCAACGGGTTGGCCGGCGGCCAGTGGTATCTTTGGCCCGCTGTGTTGGGGCTTATGATCATCGCTGTTTTCGGAATGCGGCGTTCTGAATGGCGGACGCCGAAGGGCGGCCTCGCGATCGCTGCCGCTGCCGTCTTTCTGGCCTATTTGCTTGTGCCCGACAGCGGCCTGGGCGGCACACAGGTGAAGGTCCGATTTGCGTGGATCGTATTCCTGTTGGGTGGCTTGCTCGTTTCGTCGGTCGCACGTTTGCAGCCTTTGAAAACGCCGATTGCCATATTCGTGTCGGCTTGCGTGGCCTTCAACTTGGCTTCAACCGCGCAGAGTGTAGCCGCATATAGCAAGGCGGTGGACGACTATCTGTCCACTCTGACGGGCATTCGGCCTGGATCGACCATCATTCGTTTGCGCTATCCGACTCCCGATCTCCCCGAGCGCTATGGATTCCACGACATTGGGCGCGATCCGCTATTTCATCTGGATGCTTACGCGGCAGCTCGACTGGGGTGCCTTGATCTGTCCGATTATCAAGCGCCTTCGCTGGACTTTCCGGTGATCTTCAAATCCAAGCTCGATCATGAGAAGCAATTCAAATTGTTGGGATTTGAAAATCCAGGCCCAGATGAGAGTGCGGATCTGGACTCGATTCGCCATGACCTTCCGCTGCCGATCGATTACGCGATTGTGGTGGCGGACGAATCCTCTCCATCCGCACCTGTAGCTAGGGCCATAGCAAGTTTGGGATCGGGCATGCGATTGATTGCGCAGTCTCCCGCCCCGCCATTTGTGCGGGTTTATCAACGCACAGGTTTGCGCTGATGAGAGCGAATTTCGGAGGAGATCGATGAAGCGCCAGGATGTTCGCGCGAAAATCCTTGAAGTGGGTCTGATACCGGCGGTTCGCGTATCCACCCCCGAAGACGCCTGGTTTGCCGCCGAGGCCGTCACGCAAGGTGGAATTCCGATCGTCGAGCTGACCATGACGGTTCCGAAAGCCACCGAGTTGATCGCGCATCTGGTAGAGAAATATCCCAACATGGTGGTGGGCGCCGGGACCGTTTTGGATGTGAGCACGGCGCGCGCCTGTTTAGACGCCGGGGCCGGATTTATTACCAGCCCGGGACTGGATCTGGAGATCGTGGAGTTCGCCGTAAAGCAGGATGTGGTGGTGATGCCGGGCGTGCTGACGCCTAGCGAAGTGATGGCCGCCGTGAAGTCTGGGGCGGACTTCGTCAAGATATTCCCGTGCGCGCAGATTGGCGGCGTGGCCTACCTTCGCGCCTTGCGGCCTCCGTTCCCGCAGGTTTCCTTTATTGCCGCCGGAGGAGTGAACCAGCAGACCGCTGGGGAGTATATCTATGCTGGGGCCGCAGCGCTAGGAATCGGCGCGGACTTGATTCCGCCGCGCGCGATCGAGGCGCGCGAGCACGGATGGATTGTGGAACTGGCGCGCAGATTCTCGCACCTGGTGAAGAATGCGCGCGCCGATTTGGCGGTAAAGCGCTGATTCGCGTTCCATCGTTGGGCCGGCGGACCAAGAAGGCTGTATCATTTAATACGGTCCGGCGCTGATCCAAGCGCCGTGGCCGGGCAAGAGAGGACGAGAAATGAGCGATACTTCCCGACGAGGATTCATCAAGGAGGCCGCCGCGCTGGCGCCGCTAGCTTTCGCTCAGTCAAGCAAGGCGCAATCCAATACACAGGCGAACGCCTCATCGGAGCGTTTCGATTTTGTAGTGGCGGGCGCCGGACACAACAGCCTGGTTTGCGCAGCCTACCTGACAAAAGCCGGGTACAAGGTGCTGGTGTTGGAAGGCCGGCCTACCATCGGAGGAGGCTGCAAGACCGCGGAAGTCTGTATGCCGGGTTTCAAGGAAGATCTTTGCTCCAGTGTCCATTCGGGCTTCCAGTCCAATCCGGCTCTCAAAGAATTGAATCTCATCGATTACGGCCTGGAGTATATCGATCCGGAACTGGTCATGCACATTCCCTTCTTGGATGGGGCGTCGATCACTGTCTGGCGTGATCTGGATCGAACTTGCGAGACTATTGCGAAGATTTCGAAAAAGGACGCGGAAACCTTCCGCCGGCTGGTTCCCGAATACCATGCGTACACACAAAGCGGCCCAGCGGGGCGAGGGGCGGGGCGCCGCGCAAAATTCTGGCAGCAGCTAAACGCCATGTCCGGTTATGAAGCCACGGGGGTGCTTTTTGAAAGCAACCACGTGCGGGCGGGATCGCTCGCGTGCGGCCATTTCGGCGGAGTGGCGGGCGGCGATATCGGCACCGGCGGCCAAGCGTTTTCTCTGATGACCCAGGTACTCAACGGGCGTCCGATCCCCAAGGGCGGGTCCGGCATGTTGAGTGTGGCGCTGGGGCGGTTCATCGCAGCGCACCACGGGGTGATTCTGACCAACAAGCCGGTGGCGCGGCTCATCGTTGAAGACGCAAAATGCAAGGGGGTGGAATGCGCCGACGGCAGCCAATACCGGGCCGATAAAGGAGTGGTCTCCACCATCCACCTGAAGCACATCGTGAACATGGCGCCGCGGGAACTGTGGGGCGAAGAGTTCAACACGATGGTCGACGCGTTTCAGCCGGAACACGCGATGATTCAATTTCACTACGCTACGACGGAAGCCCCGCAGTATCCATTGCCGGGCGGTGGAATCATATCGAGCACGGAAGCGGTATTAATGGACCGGCCCGAGAGCGTTCTGCTTCTCAATTCCTATAACGCGCGCGGCGAAGTTTGGGTGGAAGACACGCCGCTTCAAATCGTAAGTCCTTCGGTCGGCGATCCCACGCGCGCGCCGGCCGGACACCACACCGTCAAGATTGAGGGCACACTGCCTTACGATCTTAAGGACGGCGGCCCCAGGCACTGGGACACCATCAAGGAGCAGGTGGCCGAAGCGTGCTTCAACCGGCTTCGCCGACTGGCCCCCAATCTGACGTCCGACAAAGTGCTCGCCAAGTTCATCGAAAGTCCGCTCGACATCGAGCGTATGAATCCGGCGATGTGGCGCGGAAGCGTACATGCCGGCGACCGGCGTCTGCCGCAGATGGCGCCGTACAAGATGCCGATCCCTGGGCTATATCAGACCGGCGCCTGTACGCCTCCGGGCGGTTCCATCACTGGATTTCCGGGGCGCAATGCGGCGGCCGCCATCTTTAAGGATTTTGGTACGAGCATCGAGGAGGTAGGGAGCGCAAAGTCATGACCATGACCCGCCCGTTAGGCCGTCTCATGCCCTTGCTGTTTCTCGCACTGTGCGCGAGAGCGCAACAACCCGCGGCCCCCGCGGCCAAACAAGAGGTGCCCGACAATCTCTCCGAACATGCCGCTCCGGCGCAGCCAGTTCCCTATAGCCACAAGACGCACCTCGCGCTCGGCTTGCGGTGCCAGCAATGCCACACCAATCCAGATCCAGGCGCTCAGATGACGTTTCCGGCCAGCGCCACTTGCATGATGTGCCACAATACTATCGCTAAGGATCGACCTGCGATTGTGAAGCTCACTGAGTTAGCCAAGGCTTCCCAGCCGATTCCGTGGGTGCGCGTCTACCAAGTAACTCCCGGAGTTACCTGGACACACCGCAAACACTTGCAGGCCGGCATGCAATGCGTGATGTGTCACGGGAACGTGGCCCAACTCGACGCCATGGCCCAGACCACCAGCGTGGTAGCCATGGCGAGCTGCATCGGCTGCCATCAGACGCACAATGCGAACACGGCGTGCGCCACGTGTCATGCATGGCCGCCACGCTCCTAGCGTGCTGAGTCAGAACTTCACCCAACAACTCGGTGGGGCGGACGCCTTCGAGGCCACATACCGAATTCTTCAAATGAACTTCCGACTCAGGACATTTAACTGCGCTTGCCCAATATCCCGACTTCTTTCTTCGGCAGACGATCCAACATGTCCTGGTTGAGCCCGAAGTTAGTAGTCAGCAGCGAATTCGGATTGCCGCCCAGCCAGTTGGTCAACGAAATTTCCTGATAAAGACCACTGTTGAACAGAATCAAGATGCGCGTCGGCTCGTCGCCCACCTGCTCGATAAAGTGGCCATAACCCTGTTTGATAAAGGCCACGTGTCCCGGCCCGAACTCTTCCGTCTTCACGCGTCCGTGCGACCCAAAGATAGTGACGCGCCCGCGGCCCTTCACGAAGAACTGCCACTCATCGGCGTGCGGGTGCCAGTGCATTTCGCGCAGCGCGCCCGGCTTCAGATCCATGCGGACTGCAGTGAGCGTGGTCTGGATGGGGAATTCGTTCTGTGTGACAATCCGCTCTTCCCCGCCCGCGAAAACTCGCGGTGGCATCTTTCCGATGCGGAACTTATGCGCGGATTGGCTCGGTTGCAGGTCCGCATTTCGAATGTCTTCCACTGCGGGCGGAACCTTGCCCGGACCGATATACAATTCTTTCTGCGGCATCTGACCGAACGCCGATTCAGGCAGATTCAGATTCCGCGCCAGAACGTTGCGCGGCGTGCGCGCGATCCAGTCCGTGATGCTGAACGTGCCGAACTCGGAAAAGTGCCCGTTGTCGAATCCCAGCAGGAAATGGCATTCCCCGGGGCCGGTATTTTGAATGGCGTGCCCGTGGCCGCGCGGAAAATACCACGTGTCGCCTTCTTCGAAATCGTCCACCTCGGCTTGGCCGTTCGGCGTGATGACGGTAGTGCGGCAGCGTCCCGTGAGCACATAAGCCCACTCGGCGGCCAAAGCGTGCCAGTGCAATTCGCGAATGGCGCCCGGGTCCAGTTTCATGGAGACGCCGGCGATACTTTGCGAGACGGGTAGTTGTTTGACCGTGGCCTCTTTGGCGGAGCCGCCTGGGCCCACCCAGCCCTTCTCGCTATCGATATCGTACTTGAAGTCTTCCAGTTCGTCGGCCTTGGTCTCCTCGGCCGGGGCGGCCTTCACCTGTTCGGCGATTGCCGCGGTGGCGGCCAAGCCAAGTGAAACTCGCGAGATGGCTTCAAACAACGATCGGCGGTCAATACCGGCTTTGCTGTCGGTACCGGCTTGGTCAGGCATGCGTTTTCTCCTCTTTGCTCACAATGCTAACAAAATGTGACGGCGGCGGCTGCTACCGATCCCCTGGGAGGGATCGCTCCTCGGAACCGGAAGTTGAGTTGACGGCCGACGATTGTTCTTGGCTTAGCCAGAACAGGTCCAAAACGTAGGCTGCGATAACCACATCGCCGATCAACGTCGCAAGCCGTCCCAAGGGCAGCAGTTGATCGACCGCCCAAATTACAAAGGTGGCTGCGAGAAGCAAGCGCTTGAACAACGCTCCGCGGGGCGGTCCCGCGCGCAGCTGAAGGATTGCGTAGCCGATTCCGGCCATGGCCAATGGAACGGAACTAAGATAGGCGTGCAGTCGATCCGAGATTACCGGGACGTTCGACAGCAGGAGGATTCCCGCGAAGGCCAACGCGATCAGCATCACACTTCGGACCCCTGCCGTCTTCGACACGCGTGCAAATGTCTTAGCTGTTGGCGTCACAGTTGGCTGCCCAAAGATGCATCGCGGCATAGGCCCGCCACGGCCGCCACTCTTCAGCAAGGCTCCGTAGTCGGTCGGGCGAAGCCGGGACCTCGCCTTTCCACGGCCCACGCCCCAGCGATCGACAATCTAACGGAAAGGCGTCCGGCTCTCCGGAGGCGCGCATGGCGATGTAATGAGCCATCTGGTCTCCAACCCCCTCAATGGCGCTCAGGCGTGCGATTGTTTCCTGTAAGGTTCTGGAGCATTCGAATGTAAATTCCTTTGTGCAGAGCGCGCGGGCCAACGCGTTGATGGACGTAGCGCATTTCCTGGAAATACCCAGGGACGCGAGCTCGGCATTGGCCAAATCCTCCGGTCGAGGGAACAGATGAGTGAGCCCATCGACAGACGTTTCGATGGGCGTTCCGAACTTCCGAACCAACTCTCCGGCAGCTGCGTTGGAATCCACAACCGTCAAGCGTTGGCCAAGAGCGGCCCTCACTGCAACCTCAAAGCCATCCCAAACACCAGGCACCCGAAGACCCGGGTGACTAACCAAGAGGGGTTTCAACCTCGGATCGCGCGACAGATGGCTGGCGATTTGCAGAGGGTCGGCCGCCAAATCGAAGACGCGCCGCACACGCTCAACCACTCGCAGCAGGCCCCGGTATTTGGGCAAAGCGATACGCACGATGAGGCAAGCATTTTCTTGATCGGGCCTGACATCGACGATCCCCGCCCCACCGTCACTCTCGATCGTCCGCTGGTAGGAATTGTCCCCAACCAGTTCCACACCGGGAGTCGCCCTCGGCCTGAGAAAAGCCACCAGGGCGGCCCAGTTGAAGGGAGGACGATAAAGGAGCCGCATCACGAACTCGCCGCGCTGAGACGGCATGGCGGCCTTGTCGCGGAGACGTCGCAGATCGGTCGGAGACTGGCCGGCGACTGTTCGCACAGCATGGTTGAACTGGCGAAGGCTCTGGAATCCGGCGTTCAGCGCAATCTCCGCCATGGGCATATCGGTTTGTTCAATCAGGTTTCGAGCAAAATGAACTCGATGAGCGCTCGCGATCTTTATCGGAGGCACGCCGAGGTGTTGGATGAACAGGCGCCGCAGTTGCCGTGACCCGATACCCAGTCTTCCGGCTAGTTCATCCACACTGTTACCATCCAGGGCGCCCTCCCAGATAAGCCGGAGCGCCCGCGAGACCACAGCCGATGTACCCAGCCAGGCCGGAGTTCCTGGAGAGCTTTCGGGATGGCATCGCCGGCAGGGCCTGTACCCGGCCGCCTCAGCGGCGGCAGCGCACGGAAACAACGCGATATTGTTGGGCCTCGCGAAGGGGACCGGACAAATTGGCCGGCAATAGATCCCGGTGGTAACCGCCGCTACAAAGAATCGTCCATCGAAGCGTCGGTCCCGGCTGTGCATGGCCTGCCAGCAGACGTCCGGCTCCAATTCGACGTCGCCGGTCACCATTGCTGTTCCCACTCTGGAAGGAACCAACAACGGAGTGGTTACCGTGTTCGTCTGCATAACCAGATGCTACTCGATCTCTGCCAACCACACTCGCAATTTTCGGACGTGATGCCCCACCCTTGAGCTTATCAACAGTTTGCGGGAACCAAATCCATATAATCTTTATGGAATCTAAATGGAATCTTTATGTCGGAGCGAGCCGCCAACCCTCACCTGGCGGATTTCGGACATCTTTTTTTGCAGGTCCTAAAAGGCCGCTGGCTCGCGCTACGGAGCCACAACCGTGAAGGAGTGCTTCCTAAGCCTCCGCTGCAACGGCCATGTCTTCTGGATAAGCCGAGGAGCCCAGTCACGCCTTGGCCCGCATGCCCAAGATAGCTCGAAGCGCCAACCCCGTTCCATCCGGCGCCATAGGCGCCGCAGGGGTCATCCACTTTGACCACCCTCTCAAAGAAGAGAACGCCATAGCAGACAATTACTCCCGCTATCACGCCGATAATGGTTGCCGACGTGGGAGACCCAAACGCGCAAGGGGCCGTGATGGCAACCAACCCTGCGAGCATGCCATTACACGCCATCGTAATGTCGGGCCTGCCAAACATGAAGTACCACAGCAACATCGCGACCGCCGAACCTGCGATCGCCGCGAGATTCGTGTTGATGGCCGAATCGCACTTCGCCTTTCGCTTGCCTGGTCTTTCGACCGTCTAGTCTAAGGTCAACCGCTTACCGTACGAGTGGTTGTAGGCTGAATTGCGGGCAGTCTTAAGCATTTCACTGCGTAGTAATTCTATCCCCCCGGTCATAAGATGGAGTCGGGTCAAGCCTTGATGAGGTGCCGCTACTGTAATACTGCGCTCGCGCCGTCCCGCACGTTAGTCGACGGCGAGTTCTGTTGCGACGACCATCGCCAGGAGTTTGAGGGCGAGAGCCTCTCTGCAACCCCGGGTGCCCAACAGGTTGTCCAACAAGTTAGGCAACCCGTCACACAAACGGTTTCGGCTGCCCTGCAAATGTTGCGGCGAAGATTCGCATCCCGGCCTCTTCTGGGCAATCACCCAGACCCCTCCAGTCCCGAACTCGAATTCGCGCCCGAGGTTGAAGCTGAACCGCCTGTCGATGCCGAATCGTACACCGCCGAGGCGTACGCGGAAGTAGATGATGAATCCGCCAACGACGACGCCGGCTCCGCGCTCCATCCAGCGCGGAAGACTCCCCCGTCCCGCCTCTGGCTGATTACGGCCTGGAAGGGCGCGCCGCGCGATCTCAAGCTGGTCAGCCTGCTCCTTCCCGTGCTGCTGGTGGCCGCGCTCACCGGGTCCGTCCCTAAGACGCCGATTCGGCAATTGGCGCCGCAGAATCTCGATCAGGTCCAGAAGGTGGTCCAAGATCATTGGAAGGACCTGAATCAAACCGTATCCAACCGCGCCGCCATCGAATACACCGACGATTTTCGTTCGGGACTGGACTCCTGGGAGAGCCGCTCCAACCTGACCAGAAGTTGGTCCTATGACGCAGCCGGCTTCGTCCGTCCCGGGCCGTTGGCTATCTTCAAGCCCACCGTGGATCTTTCCGACTACCGTTTCGAATTTCTGGCCGAAATCGATCAAAAAGCGATGGGCTGGGCCTTTCGCGCCGAGGATTTGAACAATTACTACGCCATGAAGTTTGTGGTGGTGAAGCCTGGACCCCTGCCGCTGGTGCACATCGTCCGCTATGCGGTGATCAACGGGAAGGAGGGGCCGCACGTCGACAAGCCCCTGCCGATGACCGTCCGCACCGACATGCTATATCGCATTGAGGTGAACGTGCGGGGCGGCGATTTCACCCTCCTGGCGCAGGGCCAGGTGGTCGACTTCTGGTCCGACAACCGGCTGACGCATGGCGGCGTTGGATTCTTTTGCAACCGCGGTGAGCGCGCCCGCCTTCGCTGGGTGGAAGTTTCGCACCAGTATGATGCGTTGGGCAGACTTTGCGCCTATCTTGCGCCCTACGGAATTGAGGGCAGAAACGGGGATATCAACTAATTATGAGCCAACCTACTTCTAGAACGTCATCCGTCGATACCGTGAAGGCAGCCAGCCTAGCGAAGGCGGTTTCTCTTCACATGGAAGGCAAGCTCGACGAAGCTCTCGGCGAGATCAACCGCGTTCTGGAGACCGGCGAGGGCACGATCGAGATCTTCTCCGCCAAGGCCCAGATCCAGTTCGAACTGGAGATGTACGAGGAGGCCGCGCAGAGCTACGCCAAGCTGCTCAGCATGCATCCCAGGCACGCCAACGCGAACCTGAATCTAGCGGTTTGTCTGGAACGCCTGGGGCGCTGGCAGGAGGCGGCCGATTTCTTCGAGAAAGCGGCGGAAGCGCAACCCGATCGGCTGGACGCGCGCCTGGGACTTGGAATCGCGCTGCTGCATCTGGAAAAATCGGAGGCCGCGGCCGAGAATTTCGACAAGGTACTGGAACAGCAGCCCGATCACACCACCGCGCTGTTCGGCAAAGCCGTCACGCTTCAGTTGCAGTGGCACTTCGATGAGGCCGGGCGCATCTACCAATCCATCCTGACCGCCAAACCGGATTTCGAAGAATGCCTCATTAACCTGGTGACCATCGGCATGGCTCGTAAGGACCAGGCCATGATCGCCGATTATTCGGAAAAACTCCTCACCCTGCGGCCCAATTCGCAGACCGCGCTGGAAGGCCTGGCTACCTGCGCCTTCGCCTCCGGCGACTACGAGGCCGCGCTGCGCTATTGCACCAAGCTCACCGAATACACGCCGGAAAGCTTCGATCGCTGGTTCAATCTAGGCGTCGCCCGGCAGAAGACTGGAAACCTCGATCAGGCCGCCCAGGCTTATTCGGAAGCGGTCCGCATCCGCCCCGACGCCAGCCAGGCCTACGTAAATCTGGGCGTCATCCATCAGGAATCGGGCGGCCTGGCCGAAGCGCGCACCGCCTATGAGAAAGCGCTCCAGATCTCTCCCGACCTCTTCGAGGTATTGCACAACCTGGCGGCCGTGCTGGACAAGCAAGGCTCCAAAGAAGAGGCCGAGCGCATCTACGCGCGCATTCTCGCCAAGAACCCGGATCTGGAAGACGTGTGGTTCCGGCTGGGCTACCTGCGCCTGGAACGCGGCGACTATCGCGGCGGCGCCGAAGCCTTCCAGGCCAGCGTCGCAAAGCGCCCGGATTGGACCGAGGCCCAGTTGAACCTAGGCATCTGCTGCTGGAATATGGGCGACCACGAGGGCGCCTCCAAGGCGTTCGAAGCGGTGCTGGCGGCCAATCCCGATTCGCTCGATGCACTGCGTGGGCTGGCGGCTCTGGCCGTCGAGGGCAAAGATTTCGATCAGGCTCTGGTGCATCAGGCGCGGCTCATCGAAAAGGGCGAGCGAAGTCCCGAGCTGTTCTACAACACCGGGCTTTTGTTACAAAAATCCGGTCAACTCTCCGACGCCGAGCGCTTGTACCGCGAAGCCTTGCAGGAGCGCGATCAGTTCCCCGAGGCTCTGCTGAACCTGGGTCACGTGCTCAAGGGCCTGGGCCAGCAGGACGAAGCGCGCGACTGTTGGAAGCGGGCGCTGGAGCAAAAACCCGATCTCGCCGAGAGCTACTTCGGCAGTTCGAACTAAACGCGCCATTCTTCTTTACGCTTTCGTTATCCGGACTTACGCTAGGCTGGGAACTGCGTGAGTCCCCTGGCTCATTTCGGATTGTTCGCTGTCACGGCAATGCTGGTGTGGTATGCGCTCGAATCGCGCAGCATGTGGTTCACATTGGCTTTCGCCTTCCCCTGCGTAATGGGCTCCGCTTACGGGTTCTTGCAGGGCCGGATCATTGTCGCGCCGCGGCGATGGTGGCTTGCCAGCTAAATGGCGCCGACCGTTGACGTTGGCCTTTTCCAGCTTCGCAACCTAGACCGTATAGTCGAGATCGAGCGGGGCTCGTTCGGCAAAGACGCTTGGCCAGCCGATGCTTTTGTCGAGTATTGGCGGGAGAGCCCGGAGCTGTTTCTGATCGCCCGGAAAGACCGCCGGATCGCAGGCTACAGCATCGCGCGGACCGATTGGCGAGGCGCCGAACTGGAATCGATCGCCGTCGACCCGCGCTATCGAGGCCGCGGAGTGGCTCAAGCCTTGCTGGACGCCACAGTCGCCCGATTACCTGCCGTTACCCTACGGCTGATGGTGAGTACAACCAACGCCCCGGCGCTGCGCTTCTATCGGCAATACGGTTTCGTTCGAACGCGATTGGTGAAGCGCTACTACGGCGCGGGCCGCGACGCCTGGCGCATGCGCCTCCGCGCGACGTCGGACGCTGCGCATCCGACCCGCCATGCGTAGCATGCGGATTCCCGATGGACCGAGCGAAACCGCATGCTACGCATGGCGGCTCGGAACGGACGGATCCAGGCGCTCACGGCCAAAACAGCAGACACACGAACAGGCATAACCAAATGCCCGCGAGAAAGTGCCAGTACAGCGCCGCCGTAGCGGTCCGGCCGCTCTGACGCCCGAAGTCGAACAGGACCACCTCCGGACGGCGGGAAGCCGTGACCAGCAAGCAGAACAGCGCCACCATCCCGCCCAGCAAGTGAACGCCGTGCACACCCGTCAGCACGTAAAACAGCGAGCTGTGCGGATTGTTCCTGAGATAGATTCCTTGCTTGGCCAACTCCCGCAGCGCCAACAATTGCGACCCGAGGAATGCGGCTCCCATCCCCACCGTCACCGCCAGCCAGCGCGCGTAGCGGATACTGTTCTTGCGCTCGAAGGCGGCGCGCGCGATTTCAAGCGTCCAAGTGCTCCCGAGGATCAGGCCTGTGCTCAGCCATAGTAAGTGCGGCATCTGAATGTGCTGCCAATGCCGCGGCGACTCCGCGCGTTCGTGGTAAACCACGCCGATGGTCACGAATAGCATCGTAATCGAGACCAGCAGGAAGCGCATGGCCAGCAGACCGGCGCCCGGAACGCCCCCGCCATCGTTGCCATCATCCCCGCCCCCACCGCCTGGATCGTAAGGGCCATGATCGCGCGGGCCGCCTCCATGTGGGCCGCCAACCTTGACTTCCGGAGCTTCCAGGGCGGAAGGCATACTTTTAAGATACCCGCTCATGGTATGAAAGAGGAATGCCTGAAATCAGCCGGCGGCAGTTCGGCGGCGCCCTCATCGTTCTGAGCACGCAGCGGCGTTCACTCTGGGGCGCTGCCGCCCAGGGAATCGACCAGACTCTGCGCGCGTCCCTGCAGCGGCACAAGATCCCGGCGTGCGTCGCCATGGCCTGCACGTCCGCGAAGACCACCTACTCGGGAGCCTTCGGGAAACGCGACTCCGCTTCCGGCGTGGACGTGAACGCCGATTCCATTTTTGTCATCGCTTCGATGACCAAGCCCGTCACCTCTGTCGCTGCCATGCAACTGGTGGAAAAGGGCAAGCTGAAACTGGATGAGCCGGCGTCGACGTATCTACCCGAGCTCGGGAAACTACAAGTACTGCATGGCTTCGACGCGAGCGGCAAACCAATCCTCAAGCCGGCCACCAAACCCGTCACGCTGCGAACCCTTTTGACGCATACCTCCGGTTTCGTCTATGACACCTGGTTCGCCGACATGTTGCGCTGGGAGAAAGCAACAGGAACCACCAGTCCCTTAGGTACCGTCGCGCCGCTCACTCCGCTGATGTTCGAACCCGGGTCGCGATGGCAGTACGGAACCAGCGCCGATTGGAGCGGACGGCTGGTGGAAACGGTCAGCGGCTTGACGCTTGAGCAATACTTCCAGAAAAACATTCTGGAACCGTTGGGCATGGACGACACCAGTTTCCTGGTTCCGGCCGCAAAGTTCGACCGGCTGGTCAGCGAATATCGCAGACAGGAGGACGGGACTCTCAAGGAAGATCCACGCAGCTTGCCCGCGCCTCCCAAAGCGTTCAACGGTGGCGGAGGACTTTACTCCACCGCCAGCGACTATGTCCGCTTCATGCAAATGATCCTGCGGCGCGGCGAGGGACCGGGCCAGGTACGAATCCTGCAAGCCAAGACCGTGGATATGATGGCCACCAATCAGGTCGGCACGCTGAGCGCCGGAAAGTTGAAGACGGCGCGCCCGGCCATCTCGAGCGACGTCGATTTTCACCCCGGCTTCAAGGATGGATTCGGGTTCGGCTTCCTGATCAATTCGAAAGGCTACGACGGGGGACGCTCGGCCGGCAGTCTGGCGTGGGCGGGCGTGGCGAACACCTACTTTTGGATCGATCCGCACAAGGGCGTGGCGGGTGTGATCATGATGCAGTTTCTTCCCTTCGCCGATAAAGAGGCGATCGCGGTGCTCGGCGATTTTGAGCGCGCCGTGTACGCGGCGGCGTAATCACCAACCCATCCGCTCGCGTAGCGCCGTGATATGCGCCACGTGATGCCGGCCGTGCCAGGCGTAGAGAGCGGCATTCTGTTCCAAGCTCACTAGCCCCAGTTCCGGATGGCGGAAGCTGCGTTTCCATTCGGCGTCTGAGAGCGACCGCAGCAAAGGTACCCAGCGCGCGTGAAGGGATTCCAGCAAAACCAGCGACGGTTCCACAGGCATGCCGCGGGCGTCCGATAGTTCGGCCCAGCGACTCTCTTCATACGGCTTGATCACCGGTTCGTCTTCGGTGAGAGCGAGACGAAAACGTACGTAGCTATTGATGTGGCTGTCGGGGACATGATGAGCCACCTGGCGAACGGTCCATCCTCCGGGGCGGTAGGGCGTATCAAGTTGTGATTCCGACAAACCAGCCAGGGCCGCGCGCATCCGCGGGGGAGCTTCTGCGATTTGATCAATGAACACGGCCAGCTCTTGCGCGCTGACCGATTCGGGGAATTTGAACTCGCCGACGGGATAGCGAAGGTCGTCCATGACTTACAATATCAGCCTACGGCGAATGTGCTTCGCGGACGGTAAGAGTGACAGATTTGGTTTCCCTCTTCTCGAGATCCAATCGTGTCGCGCGAGGCATTTGATCGTGAGCGAATTCCGGATTTCCCATCTTCGCCCTCGAATAAACCCGTCAACGCGACGACCGAGTATTCACCCGGAGCAATTCCCGACTGCAGCTGAAATCTGCCGCCTTTGTCCGACGCCACGGAAACGATAGAGCCTAACGATTGGTCTCTGGGAACCAAGATAACTTCGGCGTTAGGCACGGGCCGATTGTCGCCATCGACGGTGTCGCCGTTCAGAACCATTCATCCCGACGAATCCACCGCGGAAGCCATCGGCGACGGGCATTACTGGGTGGCTCAGGGTTACCGGTTCTGAATTCGTGCGAGCATTCCATATGAACCAACGTCAGTCGAAATCACCACCGAGGTGGACCGATGTCAAGGCTAAGCTCACGAGCTTTGATCGGCCAGCCTTGCTGGGCTTGATCCAGGATCTCTACAGCGCCCACAAGGACAATCAAACGTTTCTGCACGCCCGCCTCGGCTTGGGCGAGGATATGCTTCGCCCCTACAAAGAGACGATTGATCGCTGGCTTTGGCCGGACGCCTTCAGCAAGCAGGTTCCCTCCGTTCTAAAGGCCAAGCAAGCCATTTCCAATTACAGGAAGGCCGTCGGCGACCCCGCCGGCGTGGCCGAGTTGATGGTCTTCTATTGCGAGCAGTCCTCCGGTTTTGCGAGCGACCTCGGCTATCAAGACGAAAGCTACCTCAATGCCCTGGTCCGCATGTTCGAGCAGGTTCTCATCATCGCGACTACTTTGCCCGCGAGCGGCCGGGACGCCCTCGTCGCGAGGCTGGATCGAGTTCGCACCACCGGTCACAAGTGCGGCTACGGCGTCGGAGACGACATGGATTCCATCCTTGCCAAGCACGCCCAGCGCAAGGACCGTCAGTCCAAGCGCCGGTAACCTGTTTCCAGTCCGATTTACGCTTCACGCAGCCTTGCCGAAAACGCACAGGTGAGTTTTCGGCAACGTAAGCGGCGAGCTTCTTCAACGCCTCGTGCTTGGGCATAGCATCGGGCCCGAGCACCTTTACTTTCTTCCTCCGCAGGCGCTCGCCGTTTGGGTTCGTTACCCAGAGATGAAAGAGTCCAGGGCGCGCGGCGTCCTTCGCCTCGTCGGGTCGTTGTTCTGGGAGCCGTCTAGTGCCGCGCTCGCTCATGACCGCACTATACACGCCTTCAAATCATCGGGCAAACGTGAAGTGGGTGGGCTGTTCTTGTGGAAAAACTCTGTAAGCGACTGAGAAGATTGGTGCGCCCGGTAAGATTCGAACTTACGGCCTTTTGCTCCGGAGGCAAACGCTCTATCCAGACTGAGCTACGGGCGCTCTGTGGCTATTATAACCGGCTCACGCCGTATGGCTCCCTTTAGTTGGCCGCCACGTGGTGGGACTTCGCCGCGCTAGTGTGATGAACCGGCGCAGTGGCCGGCTCCTTTAGCAACGTCTCAATCATGTTCCGCCAATAGCCTTCGGTGTACAACGTAGGATCGTCGCCCGCCGACGGCGTCTGCGATCGAATGTCACCCTTGCGGTCGATCCACACGATCTGCGGCACCGTGTAGCGCTCCATGATGTTGTAGTTCAAATACGCCATCACTTCTTCCGGCGTGCTGTACCCCACCGGGTAGCCGATGTTGAAGGTCTTCACGAAGTCGGCCACATACATGTTAGCCATCGTGTTGAAGGCCGCATCCACCGGCTGAAATCCGCGCGGACCGTACTCCTTATAAAGTTGCGTGAAAACCTGCGAGGTGCGCTGGCAATGCGGGCAAGTGGTGTGGACCATCAAGAGCGCCACCACCTTGCCTTTCAAGCTGCTCAGCAACATCTGTTTGCCATCCACAAACTTGATGACAAACTCGGGCGATTTCCGAAGCACCGGGGGGGCTTCCGTTTTCGGGGCTTCCGCTTTGGGGGTCGCCGCGTTTAATCCGATTCCGGCTAGCAAGAGGGCTGCACAGGCCAAGCGCATCCAACAACTCCTTTACCTTCTAGTTTACGCCCAAATTATATCGTAATTGGCTGCGCTACGATGCTTCCATGGACTTCCACCTCGCCCAGTTGAACATCGGGCGCCTCCTCCATCCGCTCGACCATCCCCGAATCCAGGAGTTTGTCGATGGCCTGGATCACATCAATGCGCTGGCCGACCAATGGCCCGGCTTCGTCTGGCGTTTGCAAACGGACTCCGGCAATGCCACCGATGTCCAGCATCCTTGGTCGCGAGATCCCTTCCTGCTCGTCAACATGTCGGTTTGGAAGAGTCCCGAAGATCTGAAGCAGTTCGTCTATCGCTCGGGCCATCTCGAATACTATCTCAAACGATCCGAGTGGTTCGAGAAGCCAAGCGAAGCGCACTACGTGCTGTGGTGGGCGCCGGAGGGACACATTCCGAATCTCGAAGAAGCACGCCAGCGCCTGGAGCACTACCGCGCCCACGGGGCTTCTCAGCACGCGTTCTGGTTTGGAAAACTCTTCCCCGCGCCGGAAGTCTCCGCCGCGGCGGTTTAGCTTATGCGCACCGTTTTCATTCTTGTGCTGGCCGCTTGCGTCGTTATGCCGGCCGCCGCGCAAGAGGAACCAACCGTCATCTTCGGCACTACGGTCGTCATCCCCTCCGGTCTGCGTGGCCTTGTCTATTACATCCATCACAACCGAACCCAGCTCCCTGATTTCGAAAAGCTGAAGCCGGCCGGACCCGCCATCTACACGTCGTCCCTCAACTTGCCGCCGCAGGACTTCAAGCAGGGCTTCCCCGGCGTCACCAAGCGCACCGAATGGTTCGCCATCGACTACACCGGAAGGTTCTGGATCGCCGATCCCGGCATGTACACTTTCTCTCTGCTCTCCGACGATGGCGCGAAGCTTTACATCGACGATCAAGTGGTCATCGATAACGACGGCGTCCATGCGCCCTTAGAGAAAACCGGCGCGGTGGAGCTCGCCGGAGGTCTTCACCAGATTCGCGTGTCCTATTTTCAAGGACCCAAGTGGCAAGTTGCGCTGGTGTTGAAAGTCGCTGGCGCCGGCCGGGAATTGCGCGTGTTCAGCACCGACGAGTTCAAGCCGCCGCCCGATCCTGGCCAATGGCGATTCCCCGCGAAGGCCCTCAATCCCCAAAAGTAGCCCGCGCGGGTCGCCGCCGGAACTTTTCCCAAGCCAACGACGTACCAGGAAGGGTGGGGGGCGCATGAATCAATTCACGCAGGTGTTGCGAAGGCTGGGCCGCGCGCCGTTGTTTGCCGCAGTGACGTTGATCACCCTCGCCGTGGGAGTGGGCGCGAACACCGTGATTTTCAGCGTCGTCGAAGGCGTCTTGCTGAAGCCCTTGCCCTACCCACAAGCCGGCCGGCTGATCGGCGTCTGGTACACCGCGCCAGACGTCGGCCTGAAGGAACTCAACATGGCGCCGTCCATCTACTTTATCGACTGTGAGCAGAGCGCCACGCTTCAGGATATTGGCGCCTACGACAGCGACGCCTTCAGCGTAACCGGCGCGGGAGAACCCGAACATGTGCGCGGGCTTGACGTCACCGACGGCACGCTGCCTTTACTGGGCGTTGTTCCGGCGCTGGGGCGCTTGTTTACCCGCCACGACGATTCGCCCGGGGCGGCGGCCACTGTGTTGCTTTCCTACGGATACTGGCGCCAGAAGTTTGGGGCCGCTTCCAACGTCATTGGGCTCTCCTTCACGGTAGACGGGAAGCCGCGGGAAATCATCGGCGTGTTGCCGAACGGATTTCATTTTCTCGACTACGAAGATGCCGCCCTCATTGTGCCTTTCCAGTGGGATCGAAATAAGACCAATCTCGGGAACTTCAGTTTCGAAGCCCTGGCCCGGCTCAAGCCCGGAGTGACGATCGCACAAGCCAGCTCCGACATGGCGCGCCTGCTTCCCATCGCCATGCGAAGCTTTCCGGCCCCGCCGGGCTTTAGTATCTCGCTGTTTAATAATGCTCACATCGCTCCGAACCTCAGGCCGTTGAAGCAGGATGTAGTCGGCGATGTGGGTAACGTCTTGTGGGTTTTGATGGGTTCCATCGCCATCGTGTTGCTGGTGGCGTGCGCCAACGTCGCGAACCTGCTGCTGGTGCGCGTCGAAGGACGCCGTCAGGAATTGGCCGTGCGCGCCGCCTTAGGCGCGGGCGCCATGCGGATCGCGGCGGATCTGCTGTTTGAAAGCGTCATTCTGGGCGTGCTGGGGAGCCTCCTCGGATTGGCGCTCGCCCACGAAGCCCTGAGCGTTCTGGTTGCGCTGGCGCCCACCGGCCTTCCGCGGATCCATGAAATCGGCATCGATATCCCGGTCTTGCTCTTCACGCTCGCGCTGGCCCTTTTCACCAGTCTTCTGATTGGCGCCATCCCGATCCTGAAGTATGCGGGCGGGCGCGTAAACACCGGCCTTCGCGAAGGAGGACGCGCGCTCAGCCAAAGCCGCGAACGGCGGCGCGCGCGGAACACCCTGGTGATTTTACAGGTTGCATTGGCGCTGGTGTTACTGATTTGCTCGGGACTCATGATTCGCACCTTTCGCGCTTTGATGCACGTGCCGCCAGGATTCACGGATCCGGGCACGATACAAACATTCCGGATCTACGTTCCCGAGACCCAGATACCGGATTCCGAGCGCGAGCGCCTGGTTCGCATGGAAGAGGCGATGCTGAACAAAGTTGCCGCCATTCCGGGCGTGTCCTCGGTTAGCTTTTCCACCTCCATTCCCATGGTTGGACGCAACTCGACCGATCCGGTGGCCGCGCGGGATCGCACGTATAAAGAAGGCGAGATCCCTCCGCTGCGCCGTTTCAAATTCATCTCTCCCGGCTTCTTCTCGACCATCGGCGCTCCGCTAGTGGTCGGCCGCGACCTGACCTGGACGGACATCTACCAGAAAATCCCCGTCGCGATCGTCTCCGAGAATTTTGCGCGAGAGTACTGGCGCGACGCAGCCGGCGCGCTGGGCAAACAAATCCGCGTCGGCAATACAGACGACTGGCGCCAAGTTATCGGCGTGGTAGGAAATCTGCACGACGAAGGCGTGAGCAAGCCGGCGCCAACTTCGGTGTACTGGCCCGTGACGATGGACCGCCTCGAAGGTCACAAGGAAATGATCCGCCGCGATATCGCTCTCGCCATTCGCAGTCCGCGGGCCGGCTCGGATGCCTTCATGAAGGAAATCCAGCAGGTGGTGTGGTCGGCCGATCCAAATCTGCCGCTCTCCGATGTTCACACGCTCGCCTATTTCTACACCAAGTCGATGGCGCGCACCTCGTTTAC
>Ga0182024_10003758_pt1 | contig 35727 bp, 21 predicted proteins | sample P32metaG_FD_120480 | JGI IMG/M metagenome (GOLD analysis project Ga0182024, IMG submission 120480) | Permafrost microbial communities from Stordalen Mire, Sweden - P3-2 metaG (Illumina Assembly) | ecosystem: Environmental > Terrestrial > Soil > Wetlands > Permafrost | place: Sweden: Stordalen...
CAGCCTGGGTGCGGCGTTCATGCTGATAGAAGTCGGGCAGGTGCAGCGGCTGACGATCCTCCTCGGCAATCCGACTTATGGGCTGTCTGTGGTTCTCTTTGCGCTTTTGCTTGCTTCCGGCATCGGCAGCTTCACGGCGCAAATGCTTGTCGACAAGGGAAAATCACCGCGGGGTCTTCTCAAAGTTGGATTGCTGGCAGCTTCCATATTAGTATTCCTCACAGCCTGGATTTTCGCCAACTTGTTGCCCTCGCTCGAGGCATCACAATTGGGTCCGCGCATGGCCGTAGCCATTCCGTTAGTGGCGCTGCCCGGGTTTTTTATGGGTTGGGGTTTTCCTTTGGGTATGACGATCTTCACCAAGGATGCCCCCGCAGGCGGTGCGTGGTTCTGGGCCGTGAACGGCGCCACATCTGTGCTCAGTTCTGTGCTTGCCGCGATGATCTCCATTATTTGGGGTATTGAAACTACGCTGATAGTCGGCGCTGTTTGTTACTTGGCAGCCGCGGCGGCGATTCTATAGCGGCCGCGCCGCCGCCGGCTTTCGCTTGCGAGAATAAGCAGAGCTAACGCGGTGCTTGCGCTTTTCGTTTATATTAGCTGTGCACGGATGAGCGCTGTCAATTCTTTTGATTGACAGTTCTAGCCTGGGGGCGCGGGCGGCCCGCCCGCTTCGGATGCGGCAGGATGCCGTGCCTCCGAGAAACCAGTTGCTCCAAACACCATTGAGTCTGATCTGTAACTGCCGGAGTTCGACTAAACATTATGCGTACAATTCGTTTACTTATACCCTTTCTTGCCTTGCTCTTCCTTTGCAGCGCCGGCGCTCCGGCACTTGCCCGGCCTACGAAAGTGTTGCTGGTGACTGGCGATTGGAAGTCGCAACAGTGGTACCAAGATGTGGTCATGGGGGGCAAACAAAAATATCGCGGACGATTCATCGAACAGAAAGCCAATGAAGCGGCTCCTGGTGAATTCGCCTTCACTGAAATGACCAACTATGCAGCGCAAGAGTATATAGACGCCAATTATTTGAGTCAATTCGATGTCGTCTTATTCGGTGACGTAGTGGGCTACAGTTTTCCTGCGAAAGCTATTGACGCTTTGAAGCAGTTCGTCACCGATGGTGGTGGCTTTATTTATTGCGCCAGTTACAAGTGGAATACCTGTATAGGTAATGCATGCTCGCTGGCAGATGTGCTGCCCGTCTCGCTCACTCCGCCCGGAACCAAGGGCGACGATTGGTGGCTGTGGAAGTACAACCAGCCCGAGGAGAAGTTCAAGCCGGTAGCGAAGCTGGCAGACCACCCGATTGCAAAAGGATTGAACTGGAGAAACTGTCCGACGCTCGATAAAGCCTTTGTGGTCGTGCCCAAGCCAGGCGCGCAGGTTGTGCTCACCACACCGAACGCCGCACCGCTGTTGGTGGCAGGCAGCATCGGCAAGGGGCACACAATTGCTTCCGCTTCGATTTTCGCCAACGACGAGGTGTCGCCTGAGTTCTGCCAGAACTGGCCTGACATCGGCCGCTTCTACGCTCAAACTTTCAGGTGGCTGGCCACCAACTCCAAGAATCAGACCCGGGCATGCCAAGCTGCCGCAGGCTCTGCGCAGATTGCCGTCGATGCCACTAAAAAGCAAAACGCGATATCGCCATCAATTTTTGGTTTCAACAGCACTATCTTTCCGCCTAACCTGGGAAAATTGTCGGGGACGGCGCTGACTAATTTTCAACGACTCAATCCGGACGGTCAACTGGCGCGAATAGGCAGCGCTCAGTTCAACTTTGAGCCGCAACGAGGGAACTTCAATTTCGCCGAAGTCGACAAATTACTGCAGGAGTGCGAACGACTGCATGTGAGGCCGGAGATCGTTACCGATTCACTGCTGTTCGTACCGTGGATATGGAACGGTGGCTCTCTCAGCAACATAACGGATGCGCAAATCAAGGACTGTTGTGATTGGGTTGCGGCACTGTTAAAGCATACAAATCACGGAACAGGAGCTGATCCCCGCTACAAACCGGTTATTGAATATTTGGAAGTAGGCAACGAGCCTGCGATCGATGGCACAACGATTCAGCCCTACGTCAAGCTGTATACCGCTGTTGCCAACCGCGTGCACAAGGAGTTTCCCGGCGTCAAGGTGGGCGCACTCGGCGGTTACGAGCTTCCTTATGTCGACTGGTTTCTCGACGGCACCAAGGGGCATGTCGACTTCCTCTCCCGACATCCATATGGATGGACACCGGACATGTTGTTCAAACTGCAGGACGGTTGGCAGTCGCGATGCAAGGCGAAAGGCTATCCAGCCCCGCATTTTTGCATTACTGAATGGGACTTCTGGATTGCCGGTGCGCCCAAGTTCGACTACATGATCAAGCGCACATTCGCCGCAGTCAAACGCACCGACACGGTGGCAACGATGCATTACCGATTGGATCAATATCCGGAGCCGGTCTATATTTTCGGCGCTCTCTGGGCAGGTTTTGGTCCCGGCAAAGGCAGAACAGGAATGCCGATCACCGAGGTTTACGATCCATATTTGCTGTTCAATCGCTTCCGCGGCTCGCGGGTGCAGACGGCGGTCGCCTGTCCCGATTCCCGGTTAGCCGAGCATGTCCTGGCCGAGTCTGCCATCGCCGGTAATGGCGATGTGAGCACGGTGGTCTATTACGATCATGGATACGATGGCAACGGTTACACGGATTTCGCTGCCGGCAAGCAGTACGGACAGGTGAACGTGAGCGTAGAGATCAAATTGCTGCCGCAGCCGCGCAGGCGCACGCTGACCATGCGCAGTTCGTCAGGTGATGGCACCAAAGACGAAGCGACAAAGATCGATGTGATGCCCAATCAGTCTGAGGTGAAAGTCAACGTGACGTTGCATCCTCATCAAGCGACAGCGATTACGATCGGCGCCTGAGTCCCTGACTCAATGCGGGATGCCGAAGAGAAAGTAAATCAAGCACATTGCTGCTAGCATCAGTGAACCTGCGTTCAGGTCTTTGAAGCGTCCAGCGCCAAATTTTAACAACACGTACATGACCAGCCCGGCGGTCAGACCGTTGGCGATGTTGTAGGAGAAAATCATCATCGCGATCGTGACGAATGCCGGCGTCGCCTCCGTTAGATCCTCCAGGTCGATCTTTTGAATGGAACCGATCATCATCAGCCCCACCGCCATCAAAGCCGGTGCATAAGCGAATTTCAGGTGCTGCAGCGGTTCGAGCAATGGGATGAAAAATATGGCGCAGGCAAAGAGTAGCGCCACCACCACCGATGCCAGCCCGGTGCGCGCCCCTTCGCGGATGCCCGCGGCTGATTCGATAAATGCTCCGCTGGTTGATGAGCCGACCAGGGCGCTGAAAATGCAAGATGTGGCGTCAACAATCATCGGGCGTTCGATGTCCTTAAAGTTCCCCTGCTCGTCCAGCATTCCTCCTGCCGCACCGACGCCGACCAACGTTCCCAGAGTGTCCAGAAAGCTCATGAGAAACAGGGTCAACAGGATCGGCAGGAAGCTCAATTTAAGCACCCCGGCTACGTCCAGTTTCAAAAACAGCGGCGCCAGATCGTAAGGCGGCACAAATGGCAGGGCTGTCACCGCATGCGGTGCTTCGCCCAGTCCCAGCGCTATGCCGATCGCCGCAGTCACTGCGATGCCAATCAGCATGGCGCCCTTGACTCGGCGGTAGACCAGAGAGACGATCAAGAAGAACCCGAAAATCGCCAGCAAGGCATGTGGATCCCGCAGGTTGCCGATCTTCAATGGCACATCCGGAGCTCGCAAGAAGTGAGTGCCGGTTGCAAGCAACGCTTCGGCCGGCAATCCGGTGGCACCGCTGGTGACGATGCCGGTTTCATACATACCGATCAGCGCCAGAAACAAGCCGATGCCGACGCCAAAGCTGTGTTTCATACTCGACGAAATCGAATTGGCCAGCCATGGGCGTATCTTCAACAACGACAGCAATAGAAATGCGATGCCGCTGACGAAAACCGCACCCAAGCGCTGCTGCCATCCAATTCCTAATGCCGCCAGCCCAAACGCGACGAAGGCGTTTTCACCCATATACGGTGCCACCGCCAGCGGCCGATTAGCAAATAACCCCATCAAAAGCGAGCCGCAAACAGCAGTCAACACCGTCGCCACAGTTGCCGGTCCGGTTGGAATGCCGGCGAAACTGAGAATGGCCGGATTGACCACGATGATGTAAGCCATGGTGAGGAACGTTGTCAGTCCGCCCAGCACCTCAGTCTTGACGCTCGATCCGCGTTCGCTGATTTTAAAGTAGCGTTCCAGCAGAGCTGTAGGCATTTCTTTCAGCGGTTATATCAAATTATTGGCTTCGGCCCATTTGATTTCTGCTCTTAATGCAGTTTCAAGCGGGTAGCGGGGGGTGAAACCGGTCGCTGACACAAGTTTTTGCACCGAACAGGTGGTCGTCGTCGTCAACTTATCGACTTGCTCGATTGTGATCGGAGCTCTTTCTTGCATGAACAAACCGGCAGCTTTGACGCCGATGCGAAAGACCGATTCCGGCACTGACGACAGCTTTCTCGGCATACCGAGCGCGCCGGCTATTTCTTCAGTTAGGGCCTTGACTGTGACCGGCTGCGGATTGGCGACATTTAAAATGTGCAATCCCTCGGGCAAGCGATTGAGACAAAGCTCGACTACTTGAGCGACGTCGCGAGAGTAAATCAAACTTTTTTCCGTCGAGGCTGCGCCAATGTGTTTGTACTTGTGCGCTTTGATGCTGCGAATCAGCCCCAGCAAGTTGCCTCGGTCGCCTTCGCCGAAAACCAGCGACGGCCGTAAAATGATCACGCGCGGGATGCCGCCGAAGCGTTGCAGGAAATGTTCAGACGTCATCTTCGACACCGCATATGGTGTGATGCCTTTCAAAGGTGATGATTCGTCTGCGTACTGAAATGGTCCGGGACCGTAAACAGCGCTCGAGCTCAAAAATACAAGCGTGTTGACGTGATTGTTGGCGGCGGCCTCAACCAATAGCTGAGTGGCGCGCACATTGATCACTTCGTATTCCTGGTATTGGGCTTCTGCCCTGTGCACCAACCCGGCAGCGTGAATGATGGTATCGCAGTTTTTCGTCAACAGGCGCATCTCACGATCGCCTACCCGCGTGAAATCTGCTTCCTCGAGCTGCACCTTGGTGAAGTCGACCGTGTTACCCGCGGTAGCGCGAGCCTCCAGGGCGTTTCTTACCTGCACTTTAATGTTGTATCTTTCGCCCGCTATAAGACGCTCGCAGATCGCTCTACCGATTGAGCCACTCGCTCCAGTGACCAAGACCCTCTTGCGAACGCCGTCCACGACCATGTTTTTAGCTGCCTGACTTGAAAGGTTTCCTGAATACGACCGCGACGGCATTTCACTCGTCAAGAGTATTTGCCGGTTGCGGATGCCGCGCGCGCAACGTTTATAAGTATAAACATTGCGGCCCTTGTCCAGATTGCAGCATACACCAGCACGTTGAATGGGGCCCAGTATTTTTGCGCTAAGTGTTTTTTGTAGAACACTTCCATACCCTTATGAAGGTTGATAGTGGTTCCGATTGGGCGCAAACGGCTGGACGCTCCATGCTCGTGAATGACGATTGGCTCAGGCGTATAGAGGACTTTCCACTTGGCTTGCTTGATCCGCCAGCACCAATCGATGTCTTCGCCAAACATGAAAATGTCTTCATCGAGCAGTCCAATTTGCTCTACTACTTCGCGGCGCACCATCATGGCTGAGCCAGAGAGCGCGTCAACTTCCAGCTCTTGATCGGGATCGGCGTAGGTGAGGTTGTATTTGGAGAAGGTCGGATGATGGGGAAACAGCCGGCTCAGGTAGGTCAATCGGTAGAATGCCGCTTCCGGTGTGGGGAACGCGCGCCTGCATGCCAGTTGCAGCGATTTGTCAGGATTGAGCACCTTCGGACCGGCTGCGCCGCAGTCGCTGTGCGCTTCCATAAAATCAGCCAGTTTGGACACGGCGTTGTCGACCACTACAGTGTCCGGGTTAAGCAGAAAGATGAACGTTCCTTTAGCTTCCGGAATCACCTGGTTGCAGGCTTTGCTGAAGCCGACGTTGTCTGTGTTGGCAATTGTTCTGACGCTTGGGTACTGCTGGCGCAGCATCTCGACCGACCCGTCGCCTGACGCGTTGTCGACGACGATGATCTCGAACTCAGCGGCGCGCGGATCGTTGCCGATGGAATCGAGGCAGCGCGCCAGGAGCTGCGGGGTCTTCCAATTGACGATGACGATCGAGACTCTCGGTTGAGGCATCGTTAAATTGTAACCGCCTCAGCCTTGGCAAGGCTTGAGCGCTGCTAATCCAGTCTGGTTTCAATCAAACGATATGATTGTTGACGATGTGCTGGAATCTTTTGGCAAGATTCGGTTCTCGCTGATCAAGCCATTTGTTGAGAGTGTCGCGAGCGGTATTTACCAGAATGGCGGTCTCGACTTCGCCGCCCAGGTCCGGGTGCACATCTGTACACATTGAGGTTTTCCAGGCGCGATGCACTGCCTGTTGATTTAAGTCGCTGATTTCCAATCCCAATATCTGGCACGAGCGCCGCACCTCTGCCGGAACTTGCGCTGCCGTCAGTTTCCTTTGATAAGGCTGGCGGTCCATGCGCTTTCTGCCCAGCAGTCCTTTTAGTTGATTAGGCTCGGGCGTGCGGGCAGCCTCAGAGGCAGTGTGATCGGGAGAGATCAGCCGCAGGCGCTTTTCCACCGCTGACATCTCGGCGTCGCGGCTTTGCAGACGGTAAAACTCAGCCATGATGGAAAGAACGTGCTGAACCGACGGACTGTTATGCCCGTAAGTCAGGTCGGCTTGTTTGAGTGCCAGCCTGAGCCGCACTTCAGTCAAAATCATTTCGTGATTTTTGAACGAATCCATCGCCGCGTGGAGAAAAGTCTCCACGGAGTCTGCGGTTTGCGATTTCGGAGCAAAGTCGAGCTGTTCGTTCATGGTTCACTTGCGCAATCCAGAAATAATGTAGCAGAAGAAAGACACAGCCGCGTGCCGATGGCAGCCGCAATTTAATCTCAGGCTCTATAAAGTGGCGATTGGGCGAAACTTCCCCAGAGTGCCTCGCAGGGTATTGCTGATCTCGCCCACGGTAGCGTAGGACTCGACCGCTTCGCAGATCAGCGGCAGCAGATTCTCGCTGGACTGCGCTCCTTCAAGCAACCGTTTCAAGGCTCGCTCGACTCGCTGAACATCTCTGGTTGCTCGTACGCGTTTGAGTTCAGATACCTGCTCTACTTCCAAGTTGGGATCGACTCTGTGGATGCCGATGGTTTCGTGCTCGGCGTCGATGAACTTGTTCACTCCGACGACGGTGCGCTCCTTGCTGTCGACCTGTTGATGGTACTCATACGCCGAGTCTTGAATCTCTTTCTGGATGAAACCGTTTTCCACTGCTTTGATGGCGCCGCCCATCTCTTCGATGCGGTTGAGATAATCTTCAGTTGCCGCTTCAATCTTGTCGGTCAAATCCTCAATGAAGAATGAGCCGCCGAACGGATCTACGACGTGCGTCACGCCGGTTTCATAACCGATGATCTGCTGTGTTCTCAAGGCGGTTAGCGCCGCAGCTTCCGAAGGCAGGCTGATCGCCTCGTCTTTGGAGTTCGTATGCAGCGACTGCGCGCCGCCAAGCACCGCCGCCATCGCCTCGATGGTGGTGCGCACGATGTTGTTTTCCGGCTGTTGCAAGGTCAGGCTCGAGCCGGCGGTCTGAACGTGGAAGCGCAGCATCGTCGATTTCGGGTTTTTGGCGCCGAAGCGCTCTGTCATGATGCGCGCCCAAATGCGCCTGGCGGCGCGAAATTTTGCCACTTCTTCGAGCAGGTCCATCTGCGCGACAAAGAAAAAACTCAGCTGCGGTGCGAAGGTGTCTAGCTCGAGACCCCGTGACAGAGCCGCTTTCACATACTCAATCGCATTGGAAAAGGTAAACGCCAGCTCCTGCACGGCCGTGGCGCCCGCCTCTCTGATGTGATAGCCGCTGATGGAGATTGTGTTCCAGCGCGGCATATCGGTGGCACAAAAAGCGAAAATGTCGGTGATTAATCGCATCGAACCGGCAGGGGGAAAGATGTAGGTATTGCGTGCTTCGTACTCTTTCAATATGTCGTTCTGAATCGTGCCCTGCAGATCTGCCGGCTTGACGCCTTGCTTCTTGCCGACTGCCCGATACATCGCCAGCAAGATCGAGCTGGTCGCATTGATCGTCATTGACGTCGACACCTTCGCCAGATCGATGGCGTCAAACAGAGTTTCCATATCTTTCAGACTGTCGATGGCGACTCCGGTTCGTCCGACTTCTCCCAGCGCCATCGGATCGTCGGAGTCATAACCCATTTGTGTGGGCAGATCGAAAGCGACCGACAGCCCCGTTTGTCCGTTTGCCAGGAGGTAGCGGAAGCGCTTGTTCGTTTCAGTGGCGTTGCCGAAGCCGGCATACTGCCGCATCGTCCATAGTCGACTGCGGTACATGTCGGCATGCACACCGCGCGTGTAGGGGTACTGACCTGGCTGCCCCAGCTTCTGTGCGGCGTCCCAGCCATCGAGATCTTGAGGCTGCCAGACGAATTTGACGGCGAGCGAGTCTTTGCCGCGCCCGGACCGGACGACTGGTTTGGTAGAAGCTGGCTCGGTGCCGTCGTTGGTGATCTGACTGGCGATTTTGTTTTTTTCTGTCATGGGCCTGGCAATTGTGAAGGAGTCATTATGATTTCCAGCAAGCGTGGCTCTAGCAGCGATCCGTGCGCGCTCACGCCGTATAATCTAGGTCGCTTTGCTCCTATATTGTAATGGAGGTCCGCTTCTCTTGAAGTACTACACAACCATACTTGAAACAGTCGGCGGAACGCCGCTAATTAAGCTGAATAAGGTAACTCAGGGACTGAAGCCGTTAATACTGGTTAAGGCCGAGATTTTCAATCCCGGTCAATCAGTTAAAGATCGTCCGGCGATCAAGATGATCGACGAAGCGGAAAGAGCGGGGCTGCTCAAGCCCGGTGGCACCATCATCGAGCCCACCTCCGGCAATACCGGCACCGGATTGGCTCAAATAGCGGCCGTCAAAGGTTATCGCTGCATTCTGGTTTGCCCCGACAAAGTCGCTCCGGAAAAAATCAATCTGCTCAAAGCTTACGGCGCCGAGGTTGTGATCGTGCCGACAAGCGTTTCCGCCAGTTCACACGAGAGCTATTATTCCGTCGCCAACAAGCTGACGATGGAAACTCCCGGAGCATATCAACCTAACCAGTTCGCCAATCCGAATAATCCGCTGTCGCATTATGAGTCGACGGGAGAAGAGATCTGGAAAGACACCGACGGCAAGATCACTTGTTTCGTCGCCAGCATGGGCACTGGTGGCACACTGACTGGAACTGCTCGATATTTGAAAGAGAAAAATCCCAAAATCAAGATCGTCGGAGTCGACCCCGAGGGCTCAATCTATTCCGGCGACATGGCGGCTCCTTATAAGGTGGAAGGCATCGGCGAAGATTTCATACCGCGCAATGCCGATTTGAAGTTGATCGATGAATTTGTGCGCGTCAGCGATAAGGATTCGTTTATGACGGCGCGCAGAATAGCTCGCGAAGAGGGCATTCTCGTCGGCGGCTCATGCGGAACGGCAGTATTTGCCGCTATGCAAATCTCTCAGAATTTGACCGAAAAAGATGTCGTCGTCGTGCTTTTGCCTGATGGCGGGCGCGGTTATCTGAGCAAGCTGTATTCTGATGATTGGATGCGGGAAAACGGCTTCATGGCGACGCCTGAGTACAGCTACTATGCTGCCGATCTGCTGGATCGCAAATCGCGCCGCGGCACGGTTCCCGAAATCATCACGGTCAAAGCTGAAGACAGCATTCAGCAAGCGCTCGCTGCAATGGAGAAACATCAAATCGACCAGCTTCCCGTCGTAAATGACGCCGGACAGCACGTCGGGCATATCAATGACGTGATCGTCATGCAAGTCGTCTACGAGCGCAAAGACCCGGCTGCGACCAAGATCAACTCCGTGATGGGGCGCCCTTGCCCACAGTTTGATCTGAAGACGGAGATCGATCATTTGTACAAAGCCTTCCGTCTCGGCGCACCAATGGTGGTGTTGACCAAGGAAGGAAAAGCTTATGGTGTATTGACTAAGTTCGACATCATGTCGCACTTGCGCGAACACATCGAAGCAGGTGATTCGGCAACAGGTACAGGTAAAGGACAGGAAGTGGGGGCAGCACGATGAAGTTTTCAACTAAGGCTATTCACGTCGGACAAGATCCGGATCCTTCTACCGGTGCGATCATCACGCCGATCTTTCAGACATCGACGTACGTGCAAGAAGATCTCGGCAAGCACAAAGGTTACGAGTACGCTCGCACACAAAACCCCACCCGCACCGCGCTGGAAACATGCCTTGCCTCTCTGGAAGACGGAAAGTATGGGTTGTGCTTTTCCTCCGGGTTGGGCGCCACCACCACCACGATGATGTTGCTGAGCGCCGGCGATCACGTGATCTGTGGTGACGACGTTTATGGTGGAACATTCCGGCTTTTCGACAAGGTTTTCAAACGATTCGGTCTCGAATTTACCTTCGTTGACGGGCGCGATCCCAAAGCGATCGCGGTGGCGGTGAAGAAAAACACCAAAATGCTGTGGGTGGAAACGCCTACCAATCCGCTTCTGCACCTGGTCGACATCAAAAAAGCCTGCCAGGCCGTCAAGTCTGTCAATAAAGAGATCATCGTGGCGGTCGACAACACTTTCGCCAGCCCATACTTTCAGAAACCTCTCAACCTTGGCGCCGATATCGTCGTGCACAGCATGACGAAATACCTCGGTGGGCACAGTGATGTCGTCGGCGGTGCCGTGATCACCAGCCGCGATGATTTGTATGAAACCTTGAAGTTCCATCAAAACGCTGCCGGTGCCACACCCGGTCCGTTCGATTGCTGGTTGGTTTTGCGCGGACTGAAAACTCTGGCGTTGCGTATGAAAGCGCACGAACAAAATGCGATTGCCATCGCCCGCTATCTGGAGAAACATCCGGCTGTGGAGAAAATCTATTATCCCGGACTGGCCTCGCACCCACAACATGAGCTGGCTAAGCAGCAGATGTCCGGTTTCGGTGGCATGATATCGATAGTGGTGCGCGGCGGAGCCGAAAACGCTCGCAAATTCCTCACCGGCACTAAGCTATTCGCTCTGGCGGAGAGTCTCGGCGGCGTTGAATCTTTGGTTTGCCACCCGGCGACGATGACCCATGGTTCCATTCCCAAAGAAGTTCGTGAACAGCGTGGCATAGTGGATTCGCTCGTGCGGCTGTCGGTCGGCGTCGAAGACACAGATGACTTGCTGGCCGATCTCGAGACGGCGCTTTCCAAAGTGCAAGCATTATCGAACGCTCGATAACTTCGCCCGAATCGTTCGACCATCGGCCAATCGTTCGAATACGATGATCACGCAGTATTCCTTTACTTACTGTTTGCACAAATTTGCTTGTCCGTGTCGAGGGGTTTCTAGCTGCACACGCATCCTGCCGTCCGGTAACGTATTGGACAGTATAAAATACCTTTATGGTTGCAGAGGCTCAGGCACGGGTTATGGACTATGAAGCTATCAGGCAGGCAAACAGATGACTTGAAGACGGGCGTCTTCATTTACGCGGGTTTCCTGGGCGTGCCTGTGTTCGTGCTGCTCGTCCTAGGCGGTAGCATTGATAATCTCTTTGGGTTGGCGCGCACGCACGATTTCGTTGCAACTGCAGCTGACGAAGTCGTAATTGTCGCGCGCTCGCTAGTGGTGGCTGCTGTGGTGCCTATGCTCCTGCTGTGCATGCGTCTTTACGACTGTGCGCGCCACCTCCTCAAGTCACCTGCCGATCTGACTTACAGCGATGGTTTTCTCGAAACTGCTCTTGCCGACCAGGCGCATGCCTTTGAAATGTCGCATGTCGCTGCGATGCGACTTGCATGCGATGCCGCGCTGCTTGCTCCGGAGGACTTTCTCACCGACGTCTATTATCGAGTGGTGAAATTGCGTGTCAGCGGGCAGGAGCTCCGAGCCAGGGAATTAGCCAGCCTCTGTTTCAGCAGCGGGCAGGTCGAGCACATCTTTGCCAGGAGTGGCACTTTTTCTTCCGGTCCGGTACCGGCTCACGACGAGGCACTCAAGGCGGTGCTTTCGGTAGAACGACTGAATTGGGAGAAATCTCATGGCTCGCCGGAAGCGAACTCCAATGGAGAGGACAAGGCAGCCGGCGCTCCGGTGAGGTTTTATCCATGCAGCAAGGCCGTTCCGGCAAAAGTGTGGGAAGAAGCGGCACACAAGAAGGCTGCAATGGCAGACAAATTGCAGAGCTTTGCACGAAATTGCCAACCAGCAGAAAAGATTTTGCTGCTCACGCAAGCTGCAACCGACTATGCATCAATTGATTTGGGGCCACCCTGGTGTCGGAGGAGCGGAAACTGCTCTGAGAAGCAATGGCACGATCAAACCAGACCGATTGCGGAGGAGATCCTTCAGGAGCTGGAGACTGGCAATACGGCGATTGAGGTCGAGATCTTTATTCTGCATCGCCTTGCTGCAATCTCAATGCAATGCGGACATTATGAACTTGCCGCCCGATCATTCGGCAGACTGGTGCCCTTGGTTGAAACCATAATTGACGCCGACAATGCCTGCCTTGCACCTCTTTTGAGCAATCAAGCAGCTGCTTTACAGCGCTCCGGCAAATTCAGCCAATCTTTGAAGGTGCGCAAGAAGGCCCTTCAAATTTGGAAGCGGGCTGGGACCAATTGCCAGTACCTGGACTTGATGCAGACTTGAGCTGGTCTCAATCTGGTGTAATCGTGCATCATACACGGGCTATCTGGTAGTTATTCAAGCGGCGCCAATCGAGCGGCGGACGGCATCAAGCGGCGACGCCTAAGCAAAGCTTTTCGTCAACCTGTGGCTCAAGCCACGTCAATTAACCGATCGATCGACTTACTGCTGCCGCAGTAATCGGCCTGAGGCGAGACGTCCGCGCACGTCGGCGCGTTCGATTGCACTGGAGCTGCCGTATCCCGACGGTTGGTTGTAGTTGCCGTAGCTCGCTACAAGCGGTGCTTTGGGAATGAGAGCAGCGCCAACTCTTTTATTCATCAAGTTGCCGGAGATTTGCTCATGGTGCAGAGAACCGGAGACGTTGCCTCGACCAGTCGGATAGCTAGGCAAATTCCTGCGCCACTCTGGTACCGGCAGAGCGACATGCGTCGGCTTGACGTAGTGCTGCTGAGGAATGACTGGCTGCTGCTGTTGCTTTTGTGGGCTGGCATCAGGTGTGCGCGCGGTGCGAGGCGGACCGTCGATTGCTTGGATGTTTGAATAGATCGGGCACCATGTCCAGTGCGAAAGGTTTGGGTTGTTTTGAACGATGCTGCGTTCCCATCCTTTTGTCTCTACCGTTCCGACTGTTTGGCGCACTCCGTACACGTGCTGCTGAGGCTGTGCCTGAGCGGACAAGGTCGTCACAAAAAGACCAATGGTTAAAGTGGTAAGTAAGGATTTCATTTTTTTAAGAGGATAGAAGCTGATTTTGGATGAATCGGGTAGACGCGTGTCATGATTTATACAGGACAAAATTGGACATTGCAAATTAAAATCATAAGGCTGAAATGCCTCACCCATTCAGGCATTGCGGCAACGTATACCACGAAATTATCACGAAAATCTCACAAGCACCACGAACAAATTTCACAAACCGAAATTTGCCGGCTTGGCTGAAATATGGATAGTCACTGGATTTACGGCGAATTCTCCCTTGCACCGTCGGTGGTGCAATTCTTGTCGCCGGTATGACGGACAAAAACCTGCACAGGCGGCGCATTCAAGCAGTCTCGACATTGAATCGGGCTGGCAATGTTGAAGCCGCACAGAACCAAGCCACCTGCTGATGCGGTGGTTGACCTTAGTAAATGCGGCATTTTTGCGGTCGCGAACAGTCTATTAGAGATGACGTGACAAAAACGTGAAAATTTCAAACGCCTGTTGTTTCGTTGGGGTAATTACAGCCTAATACCGAGTTTTGGCAAACGAGTGACCAATATCAGCGCCGCAAAAATATTGACTCCTCGGATCTAGTCAGAATGAAGGGCTAACATGCAGTCACCGTTGTTGGCGACCGGAAGCCTGGGCTCGATGAATTTATCTGTACATCCCCTGCGTCGTGCGCGGCTAAAAGGTAACATCAGTGCGTGCAAGTAGACTGGAGTGAGAACAATGGAAGCATTACAAGGCAGACGTATAGCCTATCTGGGTCTGGGAATCATGGGCGCGGCGATGGCCGCCAACCTAGCGCGAGCCGGTGCCAACGTCACCGCCTGGAATCGTTCTGCCGGCAAACCCACGGCGGCTGCAGCCCAGGCAGCCGGAGTAAACGTGCTGGCCACAGTGGCAGCGGCAGTGCACGACGCCGAGATTATTTTTACCTGCCTTGGAGATGAACGCGATGTAGAGCAGCTCATGGCTGAGCAATTGGTGCATCATGCCAGTGCGCAGTCGATAGTGATCGACACCACCACCATTGGTCCAGCCGCCGCGCGCCGGGTTGACGATATCTTGCGTCAGCGCTCGATCCGGTTTCTCGACGCCGCCGTCACCGGCGGCGACGTCGGCGCTCGCCAGGGCACGTTGACGATCTTGGTAGGAGGCGACGAGAACGACTTCCAGCAATGCAAACCTATATTAGAGGTTATCGGCAAGCGAATTTTTCATTGTGGCGCGGTCGGCGCCGGGCAAGCCATGAAGCTGTGCAACCAGATACTGTGCGCAGTCAACATGATCGCGGTCAGTGAGGCGCTGGCGCTCGCTTCAGATATGGGTGTCGAGCCCGAGCTTTTGATTCAGTCGCTGGCTGACGGGGCTGGCGGCTCCTGGGCGCTCTCCAACCTCGGGCCGCGTATTGCGCGCGGGGACCTCGGTCCTGGTTTCACCCTGGGGCACATGCTGAAGGACCTTCGCCTGGTCAAAGAGAACGGCGCGCAAACCGATCTGCCCGGCACTGAGATGGCGGAAAAACTGTTCGAGCAAGCTAAAAAACTGGGCGGAGAAGCGGGCGAACGACAGGGCACCCAGGCGATGTTTCGAGTCTACAAAGAAGGCAGAGCATCCCGGTGTATCTGAGCTCGTTGCCAAGATCAACTGTAACGTAAAGAATCGGCGCATTCTCTTGTAACCGGCATCAGGTCGCGGATACGATCATGGCAAGAACTATCATCTCTTTATAAGGGTGTAAACATGCCAACGACGACAGCCATTGTTGATACAGCCGTTCTTGACGAAGTCATCCACTGGATTAAAAGTCTCACTGCCGTGGGTGTTTCACCTGATACGGCTGCGCAAGTGACCAGTCAGTTCTTCTTAACCGCCTGCGAAATGGTCGCCGAAGGTGAAGAGGACGAACACGACGAAGATTACGAAGACTACGAAGAATAGTTTTCGTCAAATCTGCTGTGCGAAAGTCGGGGTATTTGCTCCGGCTTTTTTGTTGGCTACTAATCCATTTGTAAGCGCTCCGGCTGAAGCCTCCGCGCGAGCCGTACGCGGTGCTGCGCACGGCTCCTCGCCGCGCTTGCCCCGCTATGTTTCGACTAATCGTGGTCACGACGCCTTCACACCGACGGCATTATCTTTAGAAGACCCAGTTAACACCGCACCGATCAATGGCTCTTCGCGAGAAGCGCGAGCCTGCTTCTGGTCACGTCCGTCCGCCTGCAAGTTTACCCAGGTCTATTACTATGGCTACGGAAAAACCGCCAGCATTACCGAATGAGCAGGTTCCGCGCGATGTGCAGCAGCATATTGAGGCTGCGCACAATCTTCTCGAACATCAATTGGGTCCGCATTCTGGAGCGCAATATCAGGCTGTGCGCGCCGAGTGGTCCGCTGTAGAGCGCGCCCGCCTGAGCGGATGCGATACCGGTCTTCCCAGTCTTTCCATCGGACACACTTCCGGCCATGAAACTATTGCCTTGATCACCGATCAGACGAGTCATGGAGAGGAGCTGATTGACGGCGGCGGTCACGTCTGGAAAAGTGCTGACGGCATTCATTTTACCGATGCCGGTGGACATGAGAAGTTGCTCGAAATACAAAAGGGCGCAAATGGCCAGCCGATAGTCGATGCAAAAGGAGAGCGCGTTTACCAGTTCACAGATTCCCAGCAGCCGCTTTTGGATCCGGCTGTGACGGCTCAGCGAGCTGAAGCGCTCTATAGAGCCGCCGGCGGAGCATTCGCAGGCGCCACCGATGCCGATGGAAGAACAATGGACCTCTTCCAAACGCAAAACTTCGAGGCGATTCTAAGCACTAAAACTGCTGCTGAGCGTGCTGCGATCAGTCAATACTTGAAAGAGCATCATAATTTGGATTTGGATCACCTGATCAAATGTGCTCCGACCGATGTCCAGCAACGATTGCTGAATCTTGCCCACCGCACAGATGGTGACACGGTCGGTCAGCATGTCGACCAGATTCACGATCAGGTGACAGAACTTGGTTCGGTTGGAGCAAATAGTCGCCGCGGCGCTGAGATTGAAAAATACATCAGGGACACATATCGGCTGAGCACACCCGATCAAATTGCCCAGATGGAAGCACAATTCCAAGATAAGTACCACACATCGATTCAAGACTATGTCAGCAAGAGCGGCGCTTCTGATCAAACAAAGGACTGGCTGAAGATTTATTCGGACAAGAGTTTGACGGCAGATCAACGCTCCGTTCAACTGGCTGAGCTTGCACTCAAAAACAGAGACATCGATATGTGGACAGAAGCAATGCGGGATGCTTCTCAAGCCGTTCGTGAGCAGTATGCCCAAGAAGAAAAAGAGCAAGGTCGAATTACCAAGACGTTTACTACAGAAACCACCAATGTCACTAGCACCGGTAATGGTGATGTATTTGCCACTCCGATCACAGATACAAGCAACGTGCAACCTGCTCTTGATGCCATGAATGATGGCAAAATCAGTACAGCCACTCTGGTGCGCAACAGCTCTGACACCGAACAAGTCGAGCAAGCGTTGAGCAATATGAGTGAAGAGGATCGTGCACGGTTCAGGCTTGGCCAACAGATAGCCGAACACGGCATAGATTCGCTCAATGCCGATCAAAGGAAACTATACGATCTCGGTAAAGAGCAGGCAGATCATCCCAGTACCGGTCAAGCTAATAAGGACGCGCTGGCTTTCTACAATCGAGTAAACGAAGCACAGACTTTTTATAAAACACTCGAAGACGCCCTGGTCAAACAAGCGGGAAACCCGACAGAGCTAGCTGCATTCGAAGATCAAGCGTCGACGAAAGGCGGCTCATTTGTCTCCAACTTTACGCAAAACCGTCATTGGTATAAAAATGCAACTGCCGCCGAATTGCGCGAGCAGTTCCAACACATGACGAAAGAGCAGTGGGAAGACTTACGCGCTCATCCAGAGCGCACTGAAGCGATGAAAAAGATAATCAGCACCATCACCGATGCGAAAACAACGGCAGATTTTATGGCCGTTTACGAAGCCAAAGTAAACAAAGACAATCCCTCGTGGACATGGGAACAGGCTCGCAGCGCCAGCGGGTTCGACACCGTCAGCAATCTGGCCGCCTCGACCAATCGCCACCAGGCGGCACGTGATTTCGTCCAAGCATTTCTGGACGACCCCAAACTGGCAACGATAGTGAGAAAGCCTGAGGCGGAAAGAACGCCTGCCGAAAATCAGTTGCTCGCCAATCTCAAAACCCAGGCTGAACGTCTTTTGATTGAGACTAAGATTGACGGGGAGACAGGCGCGGCCCATACCGACGATTCACTGTATAAGAAATATGCTGAGCCTCTGCTGAGAGATGGCACCTTGCCGCTGGAGAGTTTGCTTGCCGTCCATCATGATAATCCGCAGCAAGTGGTGAAGGATCTGCTCGCTCTGAGCCCCGCAGAAAGACAGAAGATCATCGGCGATCATGCAACTTTATTCACCGGCTTTTCTCAAGACCAGCAGAAAATTTTGCTGAATGTTCTTCAGCAAGGCGAATTCAAACCGGAGGATCAGGCACGAGCTGCCGTTATCGGTTGGGGCGGCGATCTATCGAAGATCCTCACCGGCGCCCGAGATCATTTTGCCGAATGCCAGAGTGACTATCAGAAAAAATATGGAACACTCCTGGAATCTGATGTGCGAGACACTCTAAGCAAACCGGATGCTGATCACATATTTGGTCAAAACATGTCGCAGGGCGAAATTATCGACCGCATGCGACAAGAGTACGCGACCACTCACGGCTCCGTTGGTGCTGGATTGCTTGATGCGCTTGGAGATGGCGCGGGCGGCCAGGCGAAAGAGCAGCTCGACCAGCTTGTACAACAGTACAGAGAATTCCAGCAAAAGTTTCCCCAGGCTACACCCGAGCAATTCGTTCAGCTGCAGCAAAGGCTGACTGAAGCGCAGACAAGCCTGGGCGGCGCGATCAAGCTCGAGCGCACCGAGGTAGCGAAGCTCTCCGAAGAAGTTGCACAAATGGCGGTGATGGGTGTGACGCTCTTCACCGCAGGCGGTGGCACACCGTTCCTGCTCAGCATGGCGGCCGTCAGCGCCATGGCTAAGCTGGGCATTAAATCATATTTGCAAGGCGATGACTATGATCAGCATACTGCCGGTACCGACGCATTGACCGGTTTTATCGACGGTCTGGCAGGCGGAGCCGGTGGTCGACTGCTCGGTGTTGCTTCGAGATCTGTCGCCAGTGCGATGGAAAAACTGGGTAGTGAAACAACCAGTCTTCTTGGACAAGACGGTGCGCAAAAACTGACTGCCGAACTCGACAGACTCGTCCGCGAAGGTGTCACAACTGGGCGCGGCGTAGATCAGAAAGCAGTGCGTGATCTAATCCAGAAAATCGCGGCTGAAGGCGGGCATGAAAATGTCGACGTTACTGCCCTGGCCGCCCAGGTACAGTCTGGACTCGATCAAGAATTCAGATTCAATCTCGGCCGCTTGATCAAAGAGGAATTTACCGTCGGCGTGCGCGGCGGGGTGATTGGCGGCACACAGGGCGCGGCTGACGGCATTGTGCACGGACAGACCCTGGAGGAGATTGTCAGATCCGCAGCGATTGGCGGTGCCATGTTCGCTGGTATCGCAGCTGGTGGCCATGTCATTCACGAACTCTTTCGCTCTGCCACCACGACTATCTCCGCCGCCAGGGTTGAGCCCCATGAAGGTGAGACACCAGGCAGCGTGACGCCGCCAGCTGAAATCCCAGCAGCTGCCATCACCAATGGCAGGTCAATCAAGCTGAACGACGAGATCAGCATTCGTGATGATGGCGTTGCCATCGACAGCACAGGCAAACCTCTTGCTGTACAACCTGCAGAAATCAGGGTTCACAATGGTGTTGTCGAAGCCGAGTTCAGAGACACTGATGGACAAGTCCGCATTATTCGCAGTCCTGAACCCCCAACAACTGCACTGCCTCAAGCAGGGACCCCGGGCGAAGGCACTGCTGCAATTGTGAGAGAAGCTAATGTTGGCAACAGGCACTACGTTCAGACGGAAGAGGGTGTGGTGGAAACAACAACAAACCAACATTTTCCCGCTGGCACCACGCTAAAACCTTTGGAAAATGGTGGCGTAGAACTGCGCTTCGGCAGCGCGCCCGATCAGCCATACTGCAAATTTGGTCCAACTGGGGACATTGTTGAGGCCAAAATTGGCGGTCACGTATTTACATTGGACGCAGAAACCGGCGAGCTAAGTACTCCGGAGACTGAGTCGTTTGCCGGTGGATCCGTTCCCGGCAAGCCGGTATTAGTGACGAGAGATGGGGTGCCGGAGTTACAGGGTTCGATCGACGTTCCAGCTAAAGGTGGCGAACCAGGACGTACGGAGGTCTGGGTCTACCACAACGACGGAACCATTGAAAACAGAATGGGTGATGTGAGTTTGGTGATGAGAAATGGAAATGGCAGATACATAGAAGCCAATATCGGACCGAATCATTATCGTCTGGACGAAAACGGAAGATGGCATCAACTGGATGACAAAGGAGCCGATACGCTTTTGCCTCAGGGCACGTCCATCATTCACAGCAACTGGAGTGCACGGATCAAAGTTTCCTCGCCGGATAGCGATGGAATCATCTGGTACGACCTAGCGGGCGCGCTAATGAAGTTGTGATCGGTGATCGTAAATTCCAACTTTCCGATGGCAAGTTAGTTGACAGTGCATCTGGGGAAGAGATGCATGGCCAGCCGACCCTTAGATTTACCGCAGACAACCGACCAGAAATAGTTACATCCGAAGGATGGACCTACCGTGCTGATGCAACCACCGTCGAACCTGCCTCCGTCCCGGTCACTGAGGCTGTTCCCGGAGCTGCACCTCCTGATACCATTGCTACTCCCGCGGCCGAGGGCGTGCCGAAAGTTGTCACGGACGTGACCCCAGAACCGTCCAGATCTGCTGCGGTTCCTCTGGCTGCCACCACAGTCGCTGCCATTGCCGCTGCCATCACCGCTCTGGAGGCGCCTGCAACCACATCACCAGTTCCGACACCGCAGACGCCGGCCGATGCGCCGCCGGTGCTGAGCGATGCACTGATCAAACTGGCTACCGTGCAGAATTGGGAAGGTCCGTATCATTCCGCCGATCGCATACTGAGAGGCATTCTCGGGCGCACTCCAACACTCGATGAAGTCAGAGCTTTGACCGGTGCTTTGCAGGAAGAGTTCAAAGCCGAGCATGATGGACGAAGCATCACGGATGTCGGGCTTGTTCGTGGCTACCAGTTTCTCACTGCACAGAACTTACAGAGCGTGCTCAATCAACTGCAAGGCTCGCCCGAGCTGCAAGCCAAGCTAAAAGCATTCGTCGTGGCTGGCTCGCCAGTTCCCGCCAACATCCCCAGTCAACGCGCCTTTCCTGCACATGCACAGGTGCCGCATCACGCATCCTACCGCTAGTTTGTTCTAGGCACGCCTGCTCTCTGTGCCACGTATATTTCACAACTGGGTACTAAACTCAGATTCTTGGCTCCGTGCACCCGTAAACTTGGTAGTTGGATGAACTCTTCGGATACTCCGTCGCTCGATCTCTCCCCTGAGACGCTTTTTGGCACTGCGGGCGCCGCTGCGGCCGCGGGCCAGCCTGAGCACGTCGAGCGCGCACTCAGCGCCGGCAGCAGCGGCATTCGCTTGCGCTACAAAACCACAAGCGCTCGCGCCGGATTATTCGTAATCGGCGCACTGGTGCCCGTTTGGGGGTTGTGGATTCCCTATGCGCTCTTCTGTTTCGGTCGGGCGCTTTGGACCGGCTCAACCGACTGGCAGATCGCGCAGATGTTCGCCCTGGCGATAGCTATTGTCGTCGCCGTCGTCATGGGCATCTGGGCCTGTCTGGATGGAAAAGTGGAGATCGACGCGGCAGGAATTAAATTGCCGATCGCATTTCTGGTCAGCAACGGATGGCGCCGCAAGCTGCGCTGGTCGCAGCTTAAATCAGTCGTCTATCGTCCTCAAGAAGAGGAAGTGCGCAGCGTCTTGCTGCTCAAATTCAGCAACGCCACGGTCAGGCTGAAGATTGGTGGTTTCAGCAAAGACGATCTGCGCAAGCTGATCCTGGCAGCGCAGACGCATTGTACGAAGATTGCCCGGCAGGAGGAGCTGTTGCAAAATGCTCCATCGTTCACAACGATCTGGGAGGAAGAGCTCAACTCTCGGTTTGCCCCGACAGTGTTCGTTCCCTTACAGCCCGGAGCGAAACTTCAAGATGGCCGCATCGAAATTCTCGGACAAACGGCGTGCGGCGGACTTTCTGCCGTGTACCTGGGGCGCATGGAAGATGGCAGAAGAGTTGTCGTTAAGGAAGCGGTGACGCCGGCGCGAGCCAGCGACAAAGTTCGCGATAAGGCTCTGGAAATGTTCGCCAGAGAAGCACAACTGCTGAAATCGCTCAGTCATCCTCGCATCTCCACGGTTCTCGATCATTTCAACGATGCCGGGCGCCATTACCTGGTCATGGAACATATTCCCGGCATTGATCTGAGGCGTTTCATCAAAGACAACGGCAGTCAACACGAAGAGATCGTCTTGCGCTGGGCGACTGAGATCGCCGATGTTTTATGTTATCTGCATTCACGCACTCCGCCGGTGCTGCACCGTGATCTGACTCCGGACAATTTGATCTTCACCGCCGAAGGTGGCATCGCCGTGATCGACTTCGGCGCTGCTAATGCCTTCTTGGCTGAAGCTACGGGAACGCTGGTGGGCAAGCAGAGTTACATCGCACCGGAACAGTTTCGCGGTCATGCGACACCGCAAAGCGATATTTATTCGCTTGGTTGCACAATGCATTTCCTGCTGACGAGCATGGATCCGGAGCCGCTGTCCGAGTCTCATCCTGCGACCATCAACGCGCGCGTATCGACAATCACAGATGCGCTGGTCGCCCGTTGCACGGCGCTGAATTTGGCAGACCGCGTCGAGAGTGCTGATATGCTGCTGTCTCAGCTTCACGCCGCCGTGATCAACTTGAGGCGTTCGTTGACAAAGGCAGGTTTGTAGATGGTCTATGCATTGCCATCGAAGCATAACGAACGCGCCGAGCAGGTCGTCAATCCATGCAATGGTGTAAACGAGCTGTCTGACGTGCTCTCCACCCCAATGGGTGCTAAGACCATCAAATGCCACAGCGACTTCACTGTGCGCGATGTGCTGGCGTGCCTTCGCGGTGGTGTGATCTCGGCGGCATTCTCCTGCGCGTTCTTTCTGGCAGCGGCGAGAAGCTTCATGATGGGTGTAATCTTGCCGGCAGCCGGCAAACCGGGATCGGCGGATCTTTGGGGCTCGCTGGAGTTGGCCCTTTGCGCCTGCGTCGGCACCAGTTTCCTGCTGGTGATCGTTTACTCGATGGACTGCCGCAAAAGTTTGACCATCGATCCATTTGGACTGATCGTTAACTCGCAGCTCTACGAGGGCATTGAAACCAGACTGCTCGTGCCGTGGAACTGGCTCTCTCGCATTAGTTTGAGAAAGTCGCGTTTCCGCTGGGTGGGAACTGATTTCGAGATGGAAACTAAATATGGCATGATTTATTCCCTGAAGTGGGACGAAGTGATGACCAGCACCGTGACTGAAACGCTGATCGCGGCGGTGAGAACGATGTCACCACAGGCGGTTGTCGATCTGGGAAATTCGCCTTTAGAGCGGGTGACCATGCAAGACAGCTTTACTGAACTCTGGTTGAGCAGCCTTTCTTCAGCGGTGCAAAGACAACGCACCGGTGCGCTTGCCGCGGACACGGAACTGAGCGGCGGCCGCTATCGCATCATCGGCTGTCTTGGTTGCGGTGGTCAGGGAACGGCTTATCTTGCCCTCGATCGGGAGAGTGAAACTGATGTGGTGCTGAAGGAGTACATATTGCCAGCGCACGCTGGTTCTGATGCGCTGGCCGGATCCAAGTTGCGCATCAGCCACGAGATTGAGCTGTTGAGCACGTTGAGTCACGACAAAATAGTGCGTCTGCACCATCATTTTACCGAAGACTATCGCGGCTATCTGGTGCTCGAATTTGTCAGCGGCACTCAGTTAAAAGAATATGTCGAGAAGCATGGACCACAACCCGAGGAAGCTGTGATCCGCATTGCTCTGCAAGTCTGCGAGATTCTGGAATATTTGCACGGTCTCTCACCGCCTGTGGTGCACCAGGATATCACGCCGGACAATTTGATTATGCAGGAAGATGGAACGGTCAAGCTGGTCGATTTCAACGTCGCTCGCCAGTTCGCCTGTGATGGCACTGCTACTGTGGTAGGCAAACACGCTTATATCCCGCCCGAGCAGTTTCGCGGTAAAGCTGCGCCGCCAAGCGATCTCTATGCGCTAGGCTGCACCTTGTTCTATCTGCTCACGGCTGAGGAATCGGAACCGATGACTCCTTCGCTGCCTCAAAGCTTGAACGACTCGGTGTCTGACGGCATGGATAAAATTGTGCAGAAACTGACGTCGCTGAGCCTGATCGAACGTTACTCCACTGCGCGAGAATGTGCGGACGCTCTTCGATCCATCGAAGCCGGCGATCACGTTATTAAGTTGCCACCAGAGCTTGTCTAATATCTGGTCCCTGGGACCGCCGCCATCCTGGCGGCATTTGCCAGAATCGGTGTCGATGCCGGCTGGAAGCCGGCGCTCCCAGGGTTCGATGGGGGCTGGAAAGCGCTCCCGGGGGATTGCCCGGGAACGACTAATTCTCGCTACCTGACTAATTCGACTTCTTGCTCGACTCGTTGATTTTGTCGGCTTCGGCAAAATATTGCTTGCTTTCGCGCACCAATTGCGGTGCATTCCCAGGCTCCGTGAATCTCATTTGATTGAGGAAGTCTGCGTAGCTGTTCAGTGCCTCGACCAGCGTGTCGGACGCTCCCAGCTTGCGGGCGCGTTCCATGGCCAGAGCCAAGTCGCGCTTCGCCTCCGGCATCATGTTCTGATCTCGCTCGAATTGTCCTACCTTCAGCAAAGCTTCGACGCTGTTAATAGACGCGGACTTATCGTCGGGATGGCTTTGACTGTATTGTTGATAAATATCGTAAGCTTCTCGCAGAAGATTGAGAACCGCTGGAGTCTTTTGCATGTGTCTGTAGCACTCAGCCAAAAGCGAATCCAGCTCACCGATACGGCGGCGATCACGGCTGTCCTTCAAAATATTGCTGTCGACTTCGAGGGCTTTATTCAACAATGTTTCTTCTTGCTTTCTCCATAGCCTGGCGTCCAGCTCTTGCGCCACCATCTTCACTCTGCCTTTTCGCGAGAGAACAATCAGCTCTTTCTCTGCTTGGCTCTGCTTGCTATTTTCCAGCTGCGTCAGTAGGTCCATCTCTCTGTTGTATGTGGCAGTGGTCCGCTTGTCTAATAGATCTAAGATTTTGTTGTTTGCAGCCATCGCGTAGTCTGAATTGCCCATGAGCCAGCCCAGCTGGGCTTGATCTTCATAAACGATTTTGGATTTGGTCAAATCGTTGAAATCATGCGCCGCAAGCCACTCTGCTCGATTGAGCAATAAATTTGCGTGCTGAAAATCCTTGGGATTGGCCATCAGCCATTCTGCCAGTCCTGTGGAGATGGCAAACTCTGTGCGTTGAAACATGGTGCCGCGATCGTCTGCTGTTCCTGGCCAAAGGAAAAAGAAGAGAACGAACGGGAGGACTACCGCAACAGTGATGATAATTGTGTTTCGCGCAGCCTGATTGTGCTTGATCGAGTTGTACCAGCTGGGCGTAAAGGACTGCGTTCCCGCTTGCAGTTCTTCTGGAAGTGGCGGCAGGTCTGCCTTGACTGCGGCTGCCGAGGGATATCTTTTCTCCGGCAGTTTCTCCAGCAAGCGCATAATCGGCTTCTCGATCTCAGGCGATAGCTCGACATCAGGGGCGGCGCGTTTTAATTGCTTGGGCGGTTCATTGATATGCATCGTCATCGTATCGAATGCCGTATCACCCATGAAGGGGGGAACACCGGTGAGCGCTTCGTACATGAGACAACCGAGCGAATAGAGATCAGAGCGTGCATCGAGCGGTTTGCCCTGGCATTGCTCCGGGCTCATGAACAGCGGGCTGCCGAAGATCTGTCCCGTTTGCGTCAGCTGCTGGCGTTGTTTACCATCTTGCGGGAGCAGTTTGGCGATGCCGAAATCGACGATTTTGACCAGGTCGTAACCTTCCTCAGTTTTGTGCATGCAAAGGTTGCTTGGCTTCAGATCCCGATGGACGACGCCTTTCTTGTGGGCATGATCCAAACCGTCGCAGATCTGTTTCATAATGCGCAGCCCACGCTCAGGTGAAATGCGCACCTCCTTGTCGAGGATTTCCGCCAGAGTGGGACCTTCGAAGCACTCCATAATCAGGAATGCCTGGTCTTCTTGAGTTAAACCAAAGTCGTAAACGGTAATGATATTTGGGTGACTGAGATTGCCCGCAGCCTGGGCCTCCTGCCGGAAACGCATGACAGCGCTGTTGTCGGCCACGAGATGCGTGTGCAGCAGTTTGATCGCCACAACACGTTCCATAAACACGTCGCGCGCTTTGTAGACGACGCTCATGCCGCCTTTGCCGAGCACCGACTCGATTTCGTACTTGCCGCCAAATATCTTGCCTAGAAGCGGGTCTGGTGGTACCTCTTCCAGCGTCCAACCATCGTAAGGGCAGGCTGTGTAATCGCCCGTAACCTCAGCCCGGCATCTTTTGCAGATTTTGGTTGGTGGTGCCTGAGTCATGATTTAATGTTGAAAATCTCCCCTAGCCAGATTATATTCGGTCCTCCGCCTGTCGACCAGTCGTCTGGGTGGTGCCTTCATTACAGTTCCTTATCCAAATACTCACGATCGCTTGAATAAAGCGTCGACAGCGCCGACTATTGAAACGCCTGGCTCGCGTAATGGAGTGGTGCCCGCGGCTAGATGGGGAAGGGTGAAAGTGAAGGCAACAGTTAAGACCCTGATCGCCGGTGTGCTCATCGGCGTATCGTGTACAGCCTGCAATCCTGCGGCACAACCCGATCCTCGCGGATTGACAGCAATGGTGTCGGTGGAAGGATCGAACACCATGGCGATTCTGGTGCAGGCATGGGCAAAAGAGTTCATGAAGACGAACCCGAATGTGCCTGTCTCTGTTCAGTCGGGCGACTCCGGCAGCGGTATCGAAGCGCTGATTAACAGGACGACCGATCTGGCCGCTGCTTCTCGCGATCTCTCGCCGGCTGAGGCAAAACTGGCTGCGCAAAAAGGGGACCGTTTGCGAAAAGTGACGGTCGCACGCGATGCCATCGTGGTGATCGTCAATCCCAATAATCCGGTCGATGAATTGAGCCTGGAGCAGTTGCGGCAAATTTTCACCGGCGCCAAGCAAAACTGGCATGATTTCGGCGGTCCAAACAAGAAAATCGATCTCTTCACGCGCGAGAAAGAATCAGGCACATCCATCTATTTTCAGGATCACGTCTTGAATGGGCAGCCTTATGCCAGTTCCGCCAAAATATTGCGCGTGTCGGATGCGCTCACACAGGCGGTGCGCAAGTCCCCCTGGTCGATCGCCTATGAAGGGCTGGGATACGGGCTTTCGGCTGCAAACCAGGTGAAGCTGTTGAAGATCAAGCTGACCGACTCTTCGAAGGCGGTCGCACCAAGCCAAGCAACCGCGGTGGGAGCCTATCCGCTCAGCCGTCCACTGATCATTTTTCTGGACCGCGATTCGAAAGACTCTGTCGTGCGCTTCGTCAATTTCTGCATGAGCCAAAAAGGTCAGGAGCTGGTCGAAGCACAAGGCTACGTGAAAGTTAAGTAACAAATCACCCTTGCGCGCGGTTTTCGAACCAAAAGTAAACAAAACGCGAAACCCTGAGGGCGGGACAGTTTCCCGGATGAGGGGCGCCTTCCATTCTCAAGGTGCTTTGATTTAGGGGCGTAAAATCGGCTATAAATGAGTAGTCGATCGAGGTGGGTGGCTCAATACGATGCAGTTTTTGGATGCGCTCAAAGAAAAGGTTTTGATTTTCGACGGCGCTATGGGCACGTCCATACATAACTACGACCTGACTCTGGACGATTACCAGGGTTGTGAAAATTGTCCTGAAATCCTGGTGGCCAGCCGCCCGGATATCATCAAAGAGATACACGCTGCCTATTTTGATGCCGGATGCGACGTGGTGGAAACCGACTCGTTTGGGGGCTCTCCGGTTGTGTTGGCCGAGTTCGGGCTGGCCGATCGAGCTTACGAGCTGAACAAGAAAGCGGCGCAGGTAGCCAGAGAGGTTGCGGACAGTTACACGGACCGCCAACGTTTCGTCTCCGGATCGATCGGCCCAACGACGAAGTTGCCGTCGCTCGGACACATCAGCTTTGCTGATATGAACGCCGCTTACTACCAGCAGATCGCCGGTTTGATCGACGGCGGCGTCGATGTTCTTCAATTCGAAACGGGGCAAGATCTGCTGCAAGCTAAAGCAGCGATCATCGCCATGATGGACTATTGCAAAAAGATCGGACGCAAGGTGCCGATGATCGCTCAAGTGACGATCGAGGCGCCGCCTCTGGGAACGATGCTGGTGGGAACTGACATTTCCGCCGCCCTGACGACGCTTTCGGCGTTCCCAATCGAGGTGATTGGACTGAACTGTGCCACCGGTCCGCAGGAAATGATCGATCCGGTCAGCTTTCTCTGCCACAACAGCAGCAAGTATGTTTCAGTGCTTCCCAATGCCGGGCTGCCTGAGAATATCGGTGGACAGACGGTCTACAAATTGACTCCGGACGAGCTGGCTTCATCGCTAAATTATTTCGCGCGCGAGCTTGGCGTTAGTATCATCGGCGGTTGCTGCGGCACCACACCGGAACATCTCAAACGCGTGTGCGAGGTAGTCGGTCAGATCGCGCCGAAGGAGCGACATCCTGAGTTTACGGCCAATGTCGCCAGTATCTATACTTCGATGCCGATGCACATCGATCAGCCGCCGGTAATCGTTGGAGAGCGCACCAACACAAACGGCAGCCGCAAATTCAAGCAGTTGCTGCAGAAGGAAGATTGGGACGCGATGGTCTCGATGGCGCGCGAGCAAGAACGCGAAGGCGCCCACATGCTGGACGTTTGCACGGCGTACGTCGGACGCGACGAAGTGCGCGACATGAACCTATTGATTCGCCGGCTGAATACAGAAATGCAGATCCCGCTCGTGATCGACACGACGGAATTTCCTGTGCTGGAAATGTCGCTGCAGTTGATTGCCGGCAAGCCGCTGGTCAACTCCATCAATCTGGAAGACGGCGAAGAACGCATGCTGCGGAAGGTGCAAACTATCCATCGCTTTGGTGCCGCCTCAATTGCTTTGACTATTGATGAGCAAGGCATGGCCAAGGAAGCCGACCGCAAGCTGACTGTCGCCAGAAGAATTTACGACCTCGCCACCGGTGCCGGTATGGCGCCCAGCGATCTGGTTTTCGACGCGCTGACGTTCACACTGTCCACAGGCAACGAGGACGACAGGCGCCTCGGGCTTGCCACGTTGGAGGGCATTCGCCTGATTAAGGAACAGCTGCCGGGGGTTAGCACCATTCTCGGTGTCAGCAACATTTCCTTTGGTTTCGATCCACATATTCGCCAGATTCTCAACTCAGTGTTCTTGCATTATGCAGTCGAAGCCGGTCTGGACATGGCGATCGTCAATGCGCAAAAGATATTGCCGCTCTACAAGATCGATGAAATGGAGCGCGAATACCATCGTAAATTGATCTTTGATGAGCGCACTCCCGACTACGATCCACTCTTCAAGTTGCTGGACTTCTATCAAGCAAAGGTCGCCAGGGGCGACGATCAGGAAAAGGCGGCTGAGCCCAAGGAGATCGAAGACAAACTCAAGCACCGGGTGATCGACGGCAATCGGGTCGGTCTGGAAAAGGATCTGGCTTTGGCGCTGGAAAAATACCCACCGCTGGAGGTCATCAACGGTATTTTGCTCGACGGTATGAAAGTAGTGGGAGACTTGTTCGGCTCCGGCAAGATGCAGCTTCCCTTTGTGTTGCAGTCGGCGGAAACGATGAAGGCGGCGGTTTCATATCTCGAAGCGTTCATGGAAAAGGTTGAGGGTTCCACTCGCGGCACGATGGTGTTAGCCACGGTGAAAGGCGACGTGCACGACATCGGCAAGAATCTGGTCGACATCATTTTGACGAACAATGGCTACAAAGTAATCAATCTCGGGATCAAACAACCGATCGAAAATATTATTTCCGCTGCGCATGAACACAAAGCAACGTGCATCGGCATGAGCGGATTGCTGGTCAAGTCGACGGTGATTATGAAAGAGAATCTCGACGTATTGAATCAGCGCAACATGTCTTTGCCCGTCATCTTGGGAGGCGCTGCTCTCACCCGAAGATACGTGGAGGACGATTGCCGCCGCGTTTACAAGGGCATGCTTTTTTATGGTGCTGATGCATTCGATGATTTGAAGATCATGGAAGCGTTGGCTAACGGCGATGACATGCAGAAATTTCTCGGCTCCTCTGCCGCTGCAGCAGTGGTGGAACCAGCTATTGCTGCCGTCTCTGCCAGCCAGGTGACTGAGTCGGATCAGGCGGTGTCCGCCGATCTGGCTGCAGCAGTCTCACGCCAGGCGGTAGTTTCGGGCGCAGCTTCAGGGTCAGGATCATCCCTACGCGAGGCGGCCAAGGCGTCTGGCGACTCGTCCAATAATGGCAATGGCACCGGCCGTGTCCAGCGCTCAGATGTTGCGCGCAATGCGGAGATCCCGACTCCACCTTTCTGGGGCGCCAGGGTAGTTGACGATGTTCCCCTGGCAGAGGTTTTCGACCATGTCAACGAAAATGCGCTGATTCGCGGGCAATGGCGGGTGCGGCAGGGACAGACGTCGGCCGCGCAATACGAGGCTTTATTGGATGCGAAGATCAGACCGGCGCTGAAAGAGTTGAAGCAAAATTGCATCGAAGAGAAACTGTTGATTCCGCGGGCTGTCTATGGCTATTTCCCTTGCCAATCTCAGGGCAACGATCTGATTGTCTATCACGAGGACAAAAAGCGCGAATGGGTGCGATTCCACTTCCCAAGGCAGGATCACGGGCGGCATTTATGCATTTCTGATTTCTTCGCCGGCGTCGATCAGGGACGTTTCGACGTATTGCCGGTGCAGATTGCCACGATGGGCGAAAAGGCGACAGACTATGCGCAGGGGTTGTTCAAAGCGAACAAATACACCGACTATCTCTATTTCCATGGGCTTTCCGTCGAATCAGCCGAAGGTTTGGCTGAGGTAATGCACAAACGCATTCGCGCGGAGCTTGGTCTGTCCCAACATGATTCGGCCGACAAGCGCAAATTCTTCCAACAAGGCTATCGTGGCACCCGCTATAGCTTCGGTTATCCAGCCTGTCCCAATCTCGAAGATCAGGTGCAGCTGTTCGAGTTGTTGAAACCGGAATCGATCGGCGTCACGCTCACCGAAGAATATCAACTCGTTCCTGAACAAAGCACTTCAGCGATTGTCGTTGTGCATCCTGAGGCCAAATACTTCAATATCTCGCACGTCCCAGTCGGTGCCGCGCAAGAGCTGGACGACTAGTATTGATCTTGCGGACGCTCTTTCTGTCCGGGAATGCCTTTGTGTTCGGGACGCGCGTCGTTGTACTTGAGCGGATTTTCTTTCACGTCCTGAAGAACATGTTGTTTGGTGGCTGTTGTAGGCGGTACGGCCGGCGTTGTTGTGGATGTTGTAGGCGGTACAGCCGGCCTTGTTGTGGAATGGTGGATTGTTTTGCCGTGAACTTTAGTCGGTGAACTGACTTTCTTGTGGTTGCTCTCAATTTTTAGATCGTGGTCGCCGAATTTAGTCGGATTCTCTTTCACTTGTTGGAAAAATGGCTTGTGCTCGGTCTTTGGTGCGATCGGTGAGGTATTCTGCGTCTTGTCCGGAGTTTCCGCAGGCGGCGCTGTGCTCGCATCCTTCGCCATTGCACCTGGCGATGCAAGCAAACTCAACAACAAAGGAACGGCGACACGTGTGCTTGTTCTCATACCAATCCACTCCACCTGGTTGACGGTGTTAGTTTACCAGGCGCGGAGAAACTACTTGTTAGCGAGGGCAGGTAGACGTTGGCATCGGGTGATCGCCGAATATGTGCCTGAACCGGGCGATGCGCGGCATCGCCCTACTGCGCAGGCTTAGCCAAGCAGCCGAGTCGAATGGGCCGATGAAGCGATTTAGATCAAATCTCGGCTGATCACGGATCTTGGACGGGTGACGTTGTTGTCTGTGGACGTTTGAGGTTGCGAGTTGCCGACGATTCGATTGACTACGCTTCGTGCTTGCCATGCCACATAGGGATCGCTGTCTTCTCTCAGCGTTTCCAACAGATCCAGCGGGCAGTTATAGTTCTCCGTGATCTTCAGTTTCACCTCCGGCTCGGAGTCCTTGGCCAGAAGCCAGAGCAACTCTAGAGGTGTGTTGGCATTTTCGGCCACCGCCGCGCGGATGCGCGCATCAGGATGGCGAGCCAACTCAGCCAATCGGCGTGGAGGCGTGTTGGTCTTGCGCGCGATCAACTTCAAGAACGCCACTGTTTCTTCCGTCGCCGACAACTCATCAGAGAAGGGCAAGTGATTGTTTGACGTCTGGGTGACGGAGGTTTTGTCTTTTGGTTTGTTCTCCCAATTTGGCAACCGCAAATCAGTGACAGTGCGCCTGGCGCGGGAAAGATTGAGGCTGTTTTGCGCCCGCCAGGCGATCAGAGGATTCTTGTCCGCGGTCAGCATTTCCAAAATACCGACACTGGCTTTGGGGTTCTCGGCGATCGCATGACGAATGCCGGCTTCGTGATCCTTGGCTAGATAGGTCAGAGCCTCGGGCGGACAGCTCGGGTTTCGCGCAACGGCGCTGCGAATGTCCGGATTGTTATGGCAGCTTAGCCAGAACAGCGCAGCCGGTGCAGTCGATATGTTTTGTGCCAGAAGCGTCAGCGCCGTGTCGGAGTAATGCCGGAACGGGTTAGCGCGCGAATTGAAATTTGGCTTGCCGTCCGGCAACACAGGCGGCGTGCCCGATTCAGGTGTATCGGAAGTGCCCACTTGCTGATCACCCCCGTTTTCATTGCCTCCCCCATTGGACTCCGGCTCATTTCCTTTGGACAGCAGCTCTTCTCGCATGAGCAGTAGCGAGTTCCAGCCGGAGCAATTCCAGTCTTGAACCAGTTGTGTCTCTGGTTCTGAATCTTCATGTTCGCGCTCTCCATTAGCCAGCGCGAGCGAACGGGCAATGTGTCCTCGTTTCATCAATTGGATCCGCAACACTTCGCGTTTCGCTGAATCTGAAAGCTGCCCGTCGCCACTGGAAGATTCCTGATCCGGCAATGGTGGCGCGCAGTTTTGCACAGGTGGGTGGGCCGGCGTCTGCGGGCGAGCGCTGGCTGGCTCGGCCAGCAAACCGTGATCCGGCGGAAACGCTGGCATCTTGGTGCGTGACGAGCGTAAGTTGACTTTGATCTCGCCTGGAGGCCCGTCCAGGGCCGGCAGTTGGTTGAACGACGAGCGCGGCGGGATGGGAATCTGATAGTCGTTAGCAAGTTCATTATATGAAGGAACAGCTACGCGAATTACGCCGGGATAAGTCTGAGCCGGCATTCCGCTGTTGGAGGTATGCGGCGCCATCGGAGCATGATTGATTGGGTAACCAGACGCGAGCGGCTGACCTTGTGAGATTCGAGTCCTGGCCCACGACTGAGTTGTCTGCGCCGGCGCCGGTGTTTGCGCCGGCATTGCTGTTTGTCCAGCGACTGGCAATTGTGACGGGACAGGCGTCTGAGCCGGCGCTTGGGTTGGATTCTTGCTTTGGTCGGCAGACCAGTTGAGAATTGGCGCCTGACTGATTGCAAACGATTCTACCGGCGCTTCTATTTTGGCTGTTTCACCGCTGAACTGCGCGCGCCAGCGCGAGAGACCAACGCGCTCTGCCGCGCGCACGTCATTGAGATCTGCGTCCTGCATCGGCGTATAGACTGAGAAGCGGGGCACCTGTGCGCATTTGCGCACGTTCAACTTTCTCAGCTTGCGCACGCAGGCAACATCATCGTCTGCTGAAAGCGTATCTTTAAGCTGAAAAAAGGCGCGCACAATACGCACGATTTGCGAGCGTATCGCGAATGCCGTCCATTTATCTCGACGTCTCACTGCCGAACACCTGTTTGCTGTGGCGGGTGCTTCAAAACCTGCATGCACCCTGGGTTTCCGGGGCGTGCGGTGCTCAAACATAGCCAACAAGCGCAATCTGAACCAATATTAATCGTATCTCACTACTTTGTCGCTGTGGTATGGGGCGGGGGATATATCTATGGGGGTAAACCAGTACACGAAACCGCGTATACCGCTACCCATGTGCCTTTCAGAAGACGCTATTCTAGCTATGGTATATAGTTGAGATTGGCACCCGATCGGCTGCTCAAATTCGCAACAACTGCGTGATTTTGATGCGCATTGCCGCAATCCCCGGACAAGCCGGTTTTATTTTTGCAAGGTGTCAATGACCGGATCAAACCGGCGGGAACGATCGCATTGTTTCAGCGATTGAAAACGCTGGACGAGAATCTGCTCATGGTGGGAGCCGCAGAGCACCTGATGTTCGAGCAATCACAATTCGACGATCATGTGGTTGATTTGATCGCCAGTTGGCTCGACAAAAACGTCCACAAAAATACCGCCACCAAGCCCGGTGCCTCACCAGACATTCAAACGCAATGATCACTGCTTTTCAGGCGCTCTTTGCGATATCGATTTCGAAGCGCATATCCATATATGTAGGCCATGAACCAAGACGTTCGCGCACTGTCGACTGCTTGGTTCGCGGATCAAGCCCTGAAAACGGCATATATGGCTCGTTTTGAGCACCCTATACGGCTAGACTAGCTAATTCCTATACAAAGTTATATAGAAAAACCTATATCGCATTTTCTCATGGCGAGTAAGAATGATATCGAGCCCTCAACGATCGTCGTTTGGTGCTCACTGGGCAGAAACCAAAATAGCTTTTACCAGCGGTTCTTGGATGCCACAGGAACGCAAAGGTAATAAGGCCTGCGCATTGCCTCCCGGCAAACTGTTTTTGGGCGCTCATCAAATCATCTGCAGCCGCTACCGCGACTAGCATTGTACGGACTCGCCCAAAAGACTGAATTGGTGATGACAGTATCTGCTGTCAACATCAGCTTGCTGCGCGCAAGCGGAATCAAGAAGGTGGATGTATATGAAATGCGACAGTATCTCTGAACTTGAGAGATTTCTCGAAATTCAAGAGCAAGCTTTAGGCCCAACCACTCCAGAAGTAGCAACTACAATTTCGAAACTAGCAGAGTTGCATTTTCAGAAAGGCAATTTGGATAAGGCTGAAACACTGTTTCAGCGCGCCTTCGACATTCGTGCATCGCTGCGCGGTTTCCACAGAGAAGGCATCGAGGCGACAGAAGAGCGTCTCGTGCAAATCAGACAATCAAAACGCCAGCGTGTCGCAGCTGCCGTAGTCGCCAATGCTCCAGACGATCTCGCTGGCAACGAGGTGGCTAAAACCGCTGAGCCGACGCAGCAAAATCGAGCCACCGATCACGACGACTCGCAGAGCCGAACCGGCGAATATAGCGCGGTGCAGGCTAGGTCCGGTGAGCACGCGAGCGTGCAGGCTAAGTCCGGTGAGCACTCGACCGTACAGTCCGACACCGGCGAGTACGCCGGCGTGCAACTCAAAACCGGTGAGCACGCAGCTGTCTCCGGCAGCGCTACATCCGCGGGCAAGGCGAACCCTTCGGCCAACAGCGGCATGCGCATCAGCGGAAACACTTATAAGAATATACAAAATGCCATAGGCGAAATGGAGATCGAGACTGAGCTGATGCGGCAGATGATGGGAGACGACCATCCTGCAGTAGCGGACATGTTGACCCGGCTGGCCGATTTGTACTGCCGTCTTCGCCAGTACGACAAGATGGAAGTGTTGCTTGTCGAGGCGCTCCGTATCCGTGAAATTACCTGTGGTGCCGAGCATGCCAGTGTTGCTCTGGAGCTGAAGAATTTGGCGGCGCTTTACTGCGCTCAAGAGCGTTTCGCGCACGCCGAGCCGCTTTTGAAGCG